>WNFV01005052.1_pt1 | contig 16061 bp, 9 predicted proteins | sample 5400101 | NCBI WGS metagenome assembly WNFV01 (sample SAMN13153361, study PRJNA577476) | soil metagenome | isolation source: 115 cm soil or saprolite under grassland replicate 1 | place: USA:California | collected 2016-06-15
CACGCTGGCGGAGGGGACCTCGAAGGAGACGGCCGCGGTCGGCAAACGCTGGCAGCGGGGTCTCATCCTCTTCGCGGGCCCGGCGATGAACATCCTCCTGGCGATCGCGCTGCACACGGCCGTTTTCGCGATCGGAGTTTCGGTCCCCGCGTACGAGCTCGGACCGCCCATCGTCAAGATCGTCGAGGACAAGTCGCCCGGTGCCGAAGCGGGATTCCTGCCGGGCGATCGGATCGTCGCGGTCAACGGCAAGCGGACTCCGCGCTGGCGCGACGTGCAGTTCGTTTTCGGGATGAACGCCCGCGAAAAGCTGCGGGTGGAGGTCGAGCGCAGCGGAGCGCGGACGGCTCTCGAAGTCGTTCCGAAGCCGAGCACGAAATACGACCTGGGCTACGTGGGCCTCCTGCCCGACTTCGGCCGTTCGGTCCGTCCGCGCATCGCGATGGTTCTCTCCGGCTCGCCCGCCCAGGCCGCGGGGCTGAAGAGCGGGGACGTGATCCTGTCCGTCGCCGGAAAGGAGACCCGCGGCGCCCCCGAGGAAGTCTTCTCGAGCTTCGTGTCGGCAGTCGGCGGGGCCGCGCCCGGACCGTTCCCGATTGTGTACTCGCGCGCCGGAAAGACGATGACCGCGAGCGTTGCCCCGCGCCACGATCCGGACGGCTCCTGGAAGGTCGGCGTGCAGGTCGTGCCGGACCTCCCGGAGATCGTCGAGCGCTTCCCGATCGGGCAGGCGTTCGTGGAAGGGTGGCGCCGAGTCGAGTCGGACTTCCGGATGACTCTCTCGGTCATTGGACGGCTCTTCCGCGGCAAAGCGAGCATGCGGTCGATGTCGGGGCCGCTCGACATCGCGAAGTTCTCGGGAGAGGCGGCGCGCACGGGTGCCGTTCCGCTCGTCGCGCTGATGGCCGCGATCTCGCTCCAGCTCGGAATCTTCAATCTCGTGCCGATCCCGGTCTTGGACGGCGGGCACCTCTTCCTGCTCGGGCTGGAGGGGATCGTGCGGCGCGACTTTTCGCTCAAGGTCAAGGAGAGGATTCTCCAGATCGGGTTTCTGATGATCCTCGCTCTCATCACGGTCGTCCTCTACAACGACCTCGCGAAGAACCTTCCCGCGAAGTGGTGGCCGTTCTAGTAAAGAAAAAGACGCGTAGGATGGTTTCGTGAGTCAGTTGCCTGTCTTGAATGCCGTGCCGACCGGCACACTGCCCCGGCGCACGCTCGCACCGCGGCGAATCACCCGTCAGATCCGGCTCGGCAACGTGGCGATCGGCGGAGGCGCTCCGGTGACCGTGCAGTCCATGACCAAGACGGAGACGGCGGACGTGGAAGCGACTCTCTGGCAGATCCGCGACATGATCATGGCGGGCTGCGAGATCGTTCGCGTCACCGCGAACACGATCGAGGCCGCCGACGTCTTCGGGGAGCTCGTTGCCGGCTCCTCCGTTCCCGTGATCGCGGACGTGCACTTCGACTACCGCTGCGCGATCCGCGTGATGGAGAAGGGCGTGACCGGCCTCCGCATCAACCCCGGAAACATCGGCGCGCGCTGGAAGGTGGAAGAGGTCACGAGGATGGCGGCGGACAAAGGCATCCCGATCCGCATCGGCGTCAACGCGGGCTCCCTCGAGAAGGACCTCTTGAAGAGATTCGGGGAACCGACGCCGGAGGCAATCGTCGAATCCGCATTCCGGCATCTGGAGATCTTAGAATCGCTCGGCTTCTTCGAAACGAAGGTTTCGCTGAAAGCGTCGAACGTGCCGATGATGGTCGAGGCGTATCGCCTGTTCTCCAAACGGAGCGACTATCCGCTGCACCTCGGGGTGACCGAGGCCGGCTCGCGGTTCACCGGGACGGTCAAGTCGGCGATGGGCATCGGCATTCTTCTGGCCGAGGGGATCGGCGACACGATCCGGGTGTCGCTCGCCGCGGACCCGGTCGAGGAAGTGCGCGTCGGGCGCGAGATCCTGAAGGGCCTCCATCTCCGGGAGGACGGCGTCAACGTGATCGCGTGCCCGACGTGCGGGCGGCTCGAGGTGGACATGCTCCCGATGGTCGAGCGCGTCGAGAAGCACCTCGCCGGCCTGAAGCTTCCGCTCCAGGTCGCGATCATGGGCTGCTCGGTGAACGGCCCCGGCGAAGCACGGGAGGCCGACATCGGCTTCGCCGCCGGGAAAGACATGGGAATGATCTACAAGAACGGCGAGCCGTACCGCCGCATCGGCGGTCCCAACATGCTCGACGAGTTCATCAAGGAGATCGATCTTCTGGTCGACGAGCGGACGCGCGCCTCGGCGGGCAACCCGATCACCGAGTGATCGGAGCGGCCGGCGAGTCGGCGGCGCCCCGGTTTTCCTCCTCTCTCCCAACCGATTCTCGACCGGGGCGCCTCGCGCGCCTGCGCGCGGCTCTGGCGCATCCGCCCCTGTGGGTGACGCTGGCAATCTGCGCCCTGATTCTCGCGGCGCGCCGGCCCGCCCAGATCCGCAACCCGCAGTTCTGGGCGGAGGACGGGGTGTACTACAGGCAGGCGTACACGCTCGGCGCGCGGGCTTTGTTCGAGCCCTTCAGCGGTTACCTCCATACGGTGCAGCGCATCGTCGCCGCCGTGTCTCAATGGGTGGATCCGGCGTTGGCTCCAGCCATCTTCACGGGGGCGGCGTTCCTGCTGACGCTCTACGTCGCGGCGCGGACGCAATCGACGCGCTTTCCCCTGCGCCCCCACGTCGGGTACGCGCTCGCGGTGGTCCTCGTGCCCGACACGTTCGAGGTCCTCCTCTTCCTGACCAACATCCTCCGTGTCACTGCGGCCGGTCTTCTGCTCGTGCTCATTTCACGGGAGCCTCTCCGCTGGTGGCAAAAGGCGCACGACGCCGCAGCGTTGCTGCTCTTCGGCCTGACCGGACCCTACAGCGTTCTCTTCGCGCCTCTCTTCGTGTGGCGGGCGTGGCGGCGTCGGACGCGGGCCAGCCTGGTTCTCGCCGTCCTCGCGATCGGATGCGCCCTGACTCAGGGGATCCTGATCGGCCTGCAACAGATGGGGAAACTCACAGACGAGGGGCCCGTGGCAATGGGCTACGGCGAGTTCGAGCCCCGGAAACTGCTCGCGGTGCCCGGAATGCGGATCGCCGGCTCGCTGCTCGCGGGCTCCCGCGTGCCGCTCGACTATCCGCTGCCGGTCGAGATCGCGCTCGGGATCGGCGTGCTCGTGGCCGTCGCGCTCCTCGCCCTGCGCAGGGGTCCCGCGCGAACCGAGCGCGTGTGGCTGGCGACGGCGTTCCTGCTCGTTCTCGGGAGCGCCCTCTATCGCTGCCGGCTCGTTCTCCCCGACCTGTGCCATGTCGTGTTCGGTGCGAGGTATTTCTACTTTCCCCAACTAATCGTGCTCTGGCTGCTGATCGACCTCGCTCTCGAGCGCAGACGCTGGCTTTCGCGCGGCGCGGCGGTCCTCCTTTTGTGGATGTTGGCCATCAATATCCCGCGACTGAGAGAGCCCGGCCTGCCGGACATGCGCTGGGCGGACTACGCCGCCAGGATCCGAGCCGGCGAAGCGGTGGAGATCCCGACGAATCCGGGTGGGGTGGAACCGTGGATCGTCCGGCTGCCCGCGCGGAAACCGTAATCGGGGACGCTACAATCGCGCGGCGGAGACGGTCCCACTGAAAACGCCGGTCATCGCGCTGTGGCTGACCTACGCCGCGGCCGCATCGTTGACGCTCTTCATCGTCGACCGATTCGTTGCTTCGATCCCACGGCGCACGGGTCTCCTGCTCGCTCTTCTTCCGCTCCTCTTCACGGGGAAGGCTTTTTTTTCGGGAAGCGTGTACGGCCCGGCGGATCTCTATTACGAGCAGGAACCTTGGAAGCGTACCGCATTGGCCCGGGAGATGATCCCCGTCCGCAATCCGATCCTGTCCGACATCGCATTCGCGAACATTCCCTGGAGAAGCGTCGTTCGCGAGGCGCTTTCGAACGGCAGATTTCCCTTCTGGAATCGTTTCGTCCTGGGAGGAAGCCCCCTCTTTCCCGCGGCCGGCGACGGGTTTCTCCATCCGGGCGTCTGGATGGGGATTTTCCTGCCCGTTGCGCTGTCGTTCCTCTTCTCCTGCACCTTTTTTCTCTTTCTGGCGCTCTTCTCGGCTTATCTGTTCTTCCGGGACCACGGCTTGAGATCGTCTCCGGCGCTTCTCGGCGCGGTCGCCTGGGGTTTCTCGACCTGCCTCCTCTTCTGGCTCGGCTTCGCGATCGGTCCGACGATCGGCTCCTTTCCGCTCCTTCTTCTCGCGCTGCGGCGCCTGGCACGCAATCCGGAATGGCAGTCGATCCCACTGGTCGTTGTCGCCGCACTCCTCGTGCTCGCAGGCGGACATCCCGAGAGCTTCTTCCACTGCGCGGCCGCCGGAGCCGCCTACTTTCTCTGGGAAATCTCGGGGAAGCCGCGGCGCGCGACGGCCCGCTCTCTCAAAGCACTGCTCTCGGCGGCCGCGCTGGCTGGTCTGCTCGCCGCTCCTCTTCTCGTGCCTCTGCTCGACGCGTTCTCCCGGACCGCGGTGCACCAGGCACGCCGCACGGCCGCGTCGCGCGGCGGGAGTCAGTCGGTTTCCGCGGCCGAGGCCGTCCACCGGCTCCGACCCGCTTTTCTTCCGTTTTCGCACGGAATCTACGGAAAGAGTCCGGTCCAGTCCTGGCGGCACGACGCATCCGGGATGCCTCTGGCTTATTCAGGTGCGCTTCTCTTTCCCCTGGCGCTCGTTGCTCTCCGTCCCCGACCGGCGCGGCGGCGCGGCCGGCTTCTCTTCCTCGCCTTCTACGTTGCCGGACTGGGGTACGGAACGAGCGCGCCGCTCCTGCTGGATGCCACCTCCGCGATCCCGGGGTTCGACGTCTCTCTGAACTACCGCATGGTGTTCCTCGCTCCGCTCGGTCTCGCGGGCCTGGCGGCGTTCGGAGCCGATGAGATCGATCGCAACTCCTGGCGGCCGATCCTTCGGGCGGCCCTCGCGATGCTCGTCCTCCTGTTCGGACTCTTCCTGGTATCCCGCGAAGTCTTCCGGGAGAGAGGGCTGGCGAATTCCTTCGTGTGGTCTTCGTTTGCCGCGGAAACCCTCCCTCTCACCGCCCTTGCTGCCGCGGCGCTTCTCACCCGCGGTGAGAAGCTCGCACTGGGTGCGGTCCTCCTCCTCGTCGTCGAAAGGCGCGCCGAGATGGGCGGCACCTACCCGACGCTTCCGGCCGGAGCACTTGCCCCGGCGCTGACTGTGTTGAGAGACCTCCCGGGCTCCGGCCCGCCCTTTCGAATCGTCGCGAAGGATGACGTCTTCCGGCCCAACGCGGCCGCCCTCTATGGGCTCGAGGACGTGCGCGGGTACGAGCCGTTCGTGCTCTCCGAGCTCGCGGACATCGGCCCGCTCTGGAGCCGTGCATATCACGCGAGTCACAACCAGGTTGAGGATCTCTCGAGGCCGTTCCTCTCGTTTCTGAACGCCCGGTTCGCGTTCGCGCCTCCCGACGATCCCGTTCCGCCGGGCTGGCGAGTCTTCACGCGGGGCCGCGAGATGGCGATCTTCGAGAATCCGCGCGCTCTCGACAGGGTCTTCGTTCCGCGCCGCGTCAGGATCGAGCCGGACGCAAGGGCCCGCCTCGCGCAGATGGCGCAGGCCGACGACTTCGCGGAGGTGGCCTGGCTTTCCGGCCCGTCACCTGCGCGCGAGCTCCCGAATGGTCCGGCGAAGCTCTCAATTCGATCGATCGGGCCCGACCTGCTCGTCACGGCCGAGACGAATGCACGCACGCTCCTGGCGACCTCGATCCCGGCCTGGCCGGGTTGGACCGCCGAGGCAGAGGGGGAACGGATTCCGGTCGTTCGCATCGACCACGCGTTCGTCGGCGTCTGGGTCGGACCCGGCCGGCACCTGGTGCGGCTTCGTTACCGCCCGCCGACCTTGCGCGTTTCGCTCCTCGCCTGCCTCGTCGGCATCGCGCTTTGCGTCGCGCTCGAATGGCGCCATCGACGACGCCGGCAGGGAGCGGTCTCTCCCGGCGACTAGTTCGACTTGTCCGGGCTGCGGGACACGGCGAGCCAGGAGGTCCCGATGCCCCTCTCCGAAGCTCCGAAGAGCCGGTGCTCGACGGACAGGATCCGGCGAAGGAGCTCGTTCCACGGACGCGCCACGCGGTATTCCCGGGCGGGGTCCGACACACGGCCGTTTCTCTGGAGAATCGCGCCGATCCGCGCGAGCGGCCAGAGAGTCCGGAAGAGCGGAAGGATCCGCAGGACTTCCAGTCCTGCCTCCTGCACCAAGTCGGTCAAGGCGCTCCGCGTGTAGCGCCGATAATGCCCGGCGTATCGATCGAACTTCCCCCAGAGCCTGGGGTCGGCCGGCACCGTGATGAGGACGAAACCCCCGGAAACCGCGAGGGCCGCCGCCGCGCGAAGGAAGCCGGCGTCGTCCTCGACGTGCTCGACCACGTCGAAGAGACCGACGAGGTCGAAGCGGCAGCGCAAGGGAATATCGGATCCTCCCTCCCCGGCGACGAGCCGTCGGGCGCCGCGCCGCCGAGCCAGCAGCAGATCGCCGACGCGGCGGTCGATTCCCACGGCAAGGAATCGGAGGGAGAGCGGGGCGAGAATCTCGCCGTCCCCGCATCCGAAGTCGAGCACTCTGGCGTCCCGGCCTTCGGGCAGGCATTTCCGAACAGCTTCGAGGATTGCCGTCCTTCGGTGAGAGAACCAGAAGTGGTCCTCCTTGAGCCCATAGAGCGCCCGCGGTGCCTCCTCGGGAAAACAGGCTGGAAGCGGAGGCTTCCCGATCACGGTGGGCCGGATCCGGAAGCCCCCGGACGAGTGTCGTCGGAGAAACCATCGAACTCGCGGATGGCCTGCACGACACGGCCCTGTTCTTCACGGGAGATGTCGTTGAAGAAGGGAAGTCGCAAGAGCCGGTCGGCGACATTCTCGGCCATCGGGCAGTCTTCCGGCTTTCCCCCGAATTTTTTTCCCATCTCCGACAGGTGGAGCGGCAGATAGTGGAAAACAGCGAGAATGCCCCGCTCTTTCAAGTGCGCGATGAGCTTCTGGCGGGCGCTCCTCGAGGGAAGAATCAGATAGAACATGTGAAAGGGCTGTTCGCGATCCGGGGGGATCACGGGCATCCGAACGGCGTGGTTCGCCGCCCAGCCCCGAAGCTCTTCGGCATAGAACTCCCAGATCCGCTTCCGGCGTTCCTGGATCGTTTCCCGCGCTTCCAGCTGAGCGAGAAGAAAAGCCGCCAGGATGTCGGAGGGCAGATAGCTCGAGCCGACGTCGATCCACGTATATCGGTCCACCTCTCCGCGAAAGAACCGTGCTCGCTGCGTCCCCTTTTCTCGGATGATTTCGGCGCGCTCGATATACCTCGCGTCGTTGATCAGCAGCGCCCCCCCCTCTCCACAGGAGAAGTTCTTCGTTTCGTGGAAGCTCTGCGCAGCGAGACAACCGAAAGTACCCAGATACTTTCCGCGATATCGCCCGAAAAGGCCGTGAGCGTTGTCCTCGACGACGGGCACGCCATGCTCGTGCGAGATCTTCAGAATCGTGTCCATCTCACATCCCACGCCAGCGTAGTGGACCGGAACGACGGCTCGCGTACGCGCCGTGAAGAGCCGCTCGAGCCGGCTTTCATCCAGGTTCAACGTGTCGGGTCGGATGTCCGCGAAGACCGGCCGGGCGCCCCGGAGGACGAAAGCGTTCGCCGTCGAGACGAAGGTAAACGAAGGAACGATGACTTCGTCTCCCGGCCGGACGTCGAGGAGTATCGCCGCCATCTCGAGCGCGTGCGTGCAGGAGGTCGTCAGAAAGGCCGCCGGCACGTCCAACGAGCGAGCGAGATACTCGTTGCACGCCCGGGTGAACTCCCCGTCTCCCGAGATGTGGCCGTTCGCAACCGCGCGAAGAATGTACTCCTTCTCCCGGCCCGCCAGGTACGGTCGGTTGAACGGGATCGAGTAGGAAGGACCGGTGATCACGACAGCCACCGGTGAAAGCCGTGTCGGGCATCGGAGACCCGCCATCCGAGGTCCGCGTAAGCACGCTGCACGGAGACGTTGTTGACATGAGTGGGGCCCTCGATGCGCTCGACTCGTCCCGCGAGGAGCCGCATCCCCTCCGCGGTCAGCGCGCGAAAGAGACCGCGGGCCGAATGACTGGGATGGACGGCGCCGATCGAGTAGTGACCGAGCGCGATCCCGTGCCGGCTCTCCAGCTCCGTCGGTCGTTTCCACGCCGAATAGCCGACGATCACGCCTCGGCTCTCCGCCACCAGGACCCAATCCGCCCAGCCCTCCACGCAGGAACGGATCCACTCCTCGTAGACTCGGATCGCCGACGCGCCGGGAATTTGCTCGTCGGAGTGGAACCTTCCGAAGAAGCCTCCGAACGCGTGCCGTGCGACGTCCACGAGCCCGCTCACGTCCTCCGGCCCGCCGAGCCGAATCCGGACTTCCGGGATCGAAGGAAGGACCGGCGGCTCCGCGGCCCCGTCGAAGTCGTACGTGCAGTCGAGGAGGGTATCGACGAGCCGGAAACCCGACCGTTCCAGCGCGCGGACGCAAGGCGCGTCGTTTGCGTAGGGTCGGTGGGCCAAACACGCCACGCCCTCACTTTCCGCGTGCCGCAACACTTCCTCCAGGAGCCGCTCGAGCACGGCGGAGCGCTCCCGGGACTCGGTGACCGCCGCGAGATGCCGGATCTCCGCCATTCGCCGATTGAGGACCCGTGTTTCCCAGGGCTGTTCCGCGAAAGTGGCGAGCCCGGCGGTCGTTCCTCCCCGACGAGCGAGGAACGACGTTGCGCCCGATCTCGACAGGACTGAGCGGATGTCATCGATCCAGTACCCGACGCGCCGATCCGGCGACGCTTCGAAAGACCGCCATGGCCCGAAAGCGAGATTTCCGAGCACGCCTTCGACATCGTTCGCATCGGCGAGCGTGAGTCGCGACACGCGGATGTCATTCACGAGGCCGCTTCTCGCTCGAATCGTGAAACGTGGTTCCTCGGACGACGTACACGGGTCGCTCCATCGAGCGGAAATGCATGCGCGCGAGGTACTCCCCGATGATGCCGAGGGCGAACAACTGCGCACCGGAAAAGATCGCGATGATGGAAGCCAGAAAGGGAAATCCGGGCACGCTCCGGCCCTCGATCATGAGACGGCCGATCACGTACACCAGGACCCCGACGCCGAAAAGAGTCAAGGCGAATCCCACGAAGCTCGCGAGCCGGAGCGGCAAAGCGCTGAACCCGGTCATCATGTCGGCAGCGTGATTGACGAGACTCCAGAACGTGTAGCCGGACCCCCCGGATCGGCGTGCGTCGTGCCGGACTGTCCGATCCGTAATTCGGGTGGTGCCCCAGGTCAGGAGGACGTCCACCGACACGAAGGGCCCGTGGTAGTCGTCAAAAGCTCGCCGGATGGCCGAGCGAAAGACCCGGAATGCGCTGACCCGGCTCGCGGACCGAGCGCCGATCGCTCCCGCCAGGGCTTTCCGAACCAGGATCGATGCGAGATTTCGCCAGAAACTCTGCCGCACTCTCTCCGGTCTACCGTAGACGACGTCCCACCCTTCTTCGAGGGTGGTCAAGAGTTGCGTTATCTCCTCGGGCGGGTGCTGCAGGTCATCGTCCATGGTCACCGTGATGTCGTAGGCCGCCCGGCGAATACCGCAAAGCAGCGCGTTGTGCTGACCATAGTTCCGCATCAGATTCACGCCTTGGAGATTCCGCTCGGCGCGAGAGAGCTCCACGATCCGTTTCCAGACGCTCTCGGGGCTGCCGTCGTTGACGAAAATCAATTCCCAGGCGTCCCCGTGTCGTTCCCGGAGAACGGCTGCAGTCCGTCGCGCGAGCTCGGCTAAGGTTTCACCCTCTCCGTACACCGGGACGATGACGGAGATGCCCCGGGGCAGGGGATCAGGCGTCGCGGGCAAAGTGCCCCCGGCGGCCGCGGAGAGGTCGACGTTCTGCTCCTCGGTCAGGGTTCCTAATCTAATGGATGTAGCCGAGGGCGCGAAGCTTCTTCCACGCCTCGCTCTCTCCCGATGGGAGGAGGTCGGGATTCCTGCCGGGAGACTCCCACGCGAATACTCCCGCGCAGCCTGCGGGATGGTCGAACCGCGGCGGGCTCGAGCCGATGGCCGATCGCCTGATCGTCATGCTCACACCGGGAAGGAGACGCGTGCTCTCACTCTGCCCGAGGACAGCGCAGCCTCGAGCCGGGGAGACCGTCAACGCGAGGTCGCCTTCGCCCGCGTTCTCGATCAGGAATCCATCCACGTCGTTCTTCAATTCGAGACGGGCGTCGAGACGGCCGCCGGAACCGGAAGGACGCCAGGAAAAGCGGTCTTCCTTCTCGAGTGCGTAGGGCTCGACGGAGGCGCCCGCCGCGAGACCCTGAATCTCGATCGAGAGCGGCGCAGTCGATTGATCGCCGAGGAAGCGGATCTCGAGGCCTCTGCGGGTGCCGCCGATCGCGTGCTCGATCGCCCGCCAGTCGGTCGGAAACGTCTTTGGATCCGGCGGCCGCAGCCTCGTCTCTCCCGGATCGGAATCGAAGTCGAAGCAGCCCAGCGCGGGAAGGTGCCGGGGGAGCAGTTTCGCGAGACGGTAACCGTCCGGATCGCGCTCCGCGTCGGGAATCCCCCGCCGCCCGAGCCGATCGAAGAAGAAGAGCGTACCGGTTTCCCGAACGACGACGGCTCGCGCTGCGCCCCCGGTCAGCATCGTGATCACCGGAAGGGCAGTCCGCCTCCGGGCTTCGGGCCGGAACAGGCTCACGCCATCCATCGGCCGCGGCGTCCGCGGAAGCCCGACCAGCTCTTCGATCGTCGGGAGAACGTCGAGGAGAGAGACGGGCCTGTTCGCGGGCAAGGCAGGCGGGCGCCTTCCCTCGGCCGGGCGGATGAGGAAAGGTACCCGAAGGACTTCTTCGAAGAGAGCGGGGCCGTGCTTCCAGCCGCCGTGCTCGCCGAACTCCTCTCCGTGATCGGATGCGAAGACGAGCGTCGAGTGCGCACGACGGTGCGGCTCCATGCGGTTCCATAGCCGTCCGAGCTGTCCATCCGCAAAGCGCACTTCATCGTGGTAGAGCGCCTTCAGATGCCGCAATCCCTCGGGAGGCGGAGGTTCCATCGAGCCCATCTGCAGGCGGTGGATTTCGTCGCCGACGATCGGACCGCGGTACTGCGGGTCGAAAGGAGTGAACCCCCTCGCGCGATCCGGCGGAGTGTACGGATCGTGCGGGTCGAGCAGGAGCAGAAAGAGAAAGAAAGGCTCGTCCCGGTGGGCGTCGATCCATCTCGGGACGAGGCGAAGTGTCTGACTCGACGGCATCGTGATCGAGCTCGGCTCGTACGGCGTCGAGAAGAACGTCGTGAAACCGGAGCCGAAGCCATTCGCCGCCCGGACGGTCGGATTCGCGACGAAAGCGCCGGTGGACCAGCCCGCCCGGGCAAAGTCCGCCGCAATCGTCTCGACTCCGGGAGCGATCCCGAGCGGTGAGCCGTCCGAGCCTTCATGAACCGCCGGAACTCGTCCGGTGAGCAGAGCCGCTATGGAAGGAATCGTCCAGGATGCGGCCGCATACGCCCGGTCCGCCTTCCAGGCGCCCCGGAAAATGGCGTCCAGGTTCGGGGTCGAGGGATCCGCGCAGCCATAGAGTCCAACCGCGTCGGCCCGCGTCGTGTCGAACACGACCAGGACGACCGACTCCGCAGTCCGGACGGGACGAACGACGCGCAGGTCCGAGAGAAACAGAGAACCGGGAGATTCCAGACGAAAACGCAGGCGCCAGTCCGCCGCGGGGACGCGCAGTGGTAGCTCCTCGTCGAACAGCACCGGTGCCCCGGCCGGCGTCGGAGAGTGCCGCGCGACCCTGCCGACGGATCGGGTCTTGCCGTCCCCCTTTTCCGGCAGGAGGTCGACCTGGAGCACGGCGTCGGAATCGCCGCCAGCGACGCTCCACGAAAACCGAAGGGAGCCGCGCGTGGCCCGGGGAAGAGGCCAGAGAAAGGAGCGCCCCGGCGCGACGAGTCTGCCGAGGTGCGATACCCCATCGGAATCCGTCAGCGGCTGGCCGGGGTGATCCGGAGGGCGCAGCGGGGCAACCGGTTTCGAGGTTCCCGGTCCGCACGAGGTCAGCGCGACGAGCGACACGAAAACGCAAAACAGTCCGCAGAAAGTGTCCGTTTCGATACGGGCCAATCTGTTCTTCTCCTTTGCGCCCTCGCATTCGCCGTCCGATCGCAAGCGGCCGATTCTACGGCTCGCCCGAGCCTATCCGGCGGAGGGAAGATCCGCTTCCGGGGGCCGGGATCTCTTGGGCTAGTCTCTGATCGTAATGACGGAAAACGTGACCACCTTCGAGCGATTGCGAAGGCGCGGTTAGGCTCGCCCAGATCGTGTGGGCGGATTCCGGCTCGCTTCTCCTCGTCTTCCGCCTGCTCGCGGTCTACTTTGCGGCCTGCGCTCTCTCTCTCTTCCTCGTCCACCGATTCGTCTCGCGCATCCGCCCGGCGGTCGGTTTCCTGCTCGCGCTGGGTCCGTTTCTCCTGATGGGGAAGGCGCTCTTGACGGCGGGGGTCTATGCGCCGCTGGACATCGCCTACCAAGGCCAGCCGCTCGCCTCGCATCGGGAGGAGCAGGGGATCGGGCGGACGCAATCGCCGGTCTTGGGCGACGTCGTTTTTCAGATGATCCCGTTTCGAAAGGCGGTCCGCGACGCGGTCAAGAATGGCCGGCTGCCCCTTTGGAACCGGTTCCTGCTGGCGGGAGAGCCTTTACTCGCGGCCCAGCAGCCCGCCCCGCTCCACCCGACCACGTGGATCGGGTTCCTCCTCCCGCTCGCGCAGGCGTGGACTTTCGAGATGGCCTTCCGCTGCTTTCTCGCGCTCCTCGCCGGCTACGCGCTCTTTCGCGACCTTGGGTGCGGGGAGGTCCCGGCTCTTCTCGGCGCGGCGGGATGGGCGTTCTGCGAATACCAGGTGTTCTTCGCCGGCTGGCAGCACACGTCCGCGTCCGCTCCTTTTCCGCTGCTCCTGCTCGGGCTGCGCCGGCTCGCGTTCGATCCCGGCCGCCGCGCCCTCGCCTTGACCGTCGTCACGCTTCTTCTCATCGTCACGTCCGGCCATCCCGAAACCCTCCTCTTCGCGGTGTCGGCGGCGGGGATCTTCTTTCTCTTCGAGCTCTCCTTTGCCGGTCGTGGCCGGAGAGTCCGCTCTCTCTCTCTCGTCTTCCTCGCCGGCGCGATCACGCTGGGTCTGGCCGCAGTCCTGCTGCTGCCGCTCTTCGAAGCCCTGCCGTACACGACGGAGCACTTGATCCGCTCCGTCTTGTACGCGCACAGCGACCGATCCGTGAGCCTCGAAGAGAGCCTGCGGCGCTTCATTCCCGACGTCGTTCCCTATGCGTTCGGGGTCGCCGGAAAGGGAAAGATGGCGATTGGCTTCGTCGAGCCCGCGGCTTATGCCGGCGCGATCCTCTTTCCTCTCGCCATCGCCGGCCTTCTCTCGTCGCGGCGCGAGAAGTGGCCGTTTCTGGTTTTCGGATTTCTCGGAGCCGCTCTCTGGGCTCGGCTGCCCGTCGTCGCGGACGCGGTCGCGCGGCTTCCTTTCTTCGCGATCGCTTTGAACGAGCGGACGGTGTTTCTCGCGGCGTTTTCCGTCGCGGCCCTCGCCGCGATCGGAGCCGAATTCATTCGCCGGGGCGAAAAGCTCGCGACGACTCTCGCCGCGGCGCTCGGGACCGCGGCCGTGGTCGGGCTGCTCTTTCGCCAGGCACGGCCAACGCTTCTCCGTCTCGACCTCGAGGAGGATTTTCTTCGGAGCCGGTTGCTTCTCCAGATCGTCCCGCTCGTTCTGATCGCCGCGGCGCTCGCCGTCGCGATCGCGCGGAAGCGCTTCGCACCGCTCCTTCCCGCAGCCGCGCTCGTTCTGCTTCTCGCGGAGCGGGGCATCGAAGCCGGCCGCCTCTATCCGACGTTCCCCTCGCGCGCCTTCTATCCGAAGTTAGACGTCCTGGAGCCGATCCCGCGCGACGCCCCCTACCGGTTCACGGCCGTGGGCTTCACGCTCGTCCCGAACGCATCGGCGCTCTACGAGCTCGAGGACGTGCGCGGATACGAGGCGATGACCTTCGCGCCGCTCTCCGAGACGTTTCCGCTGTGGTGCGTGGCGCAGCCCGTCTGGTTCAACCGCGTCGAGGACCCGACGCGGCCGTTTCTCTCGTTCCTGAACGTCCGGTGGGTGCTCGCTCCCGACGACCGGCCGGTCCCGCCGGGCTGGAAAGTGCGCGCGGAGGGAGACGGGACCCGGCTTCTCGAGAATCCCGGCGCTCTCGAGCGTGCGTTCGTTCCCCGCCGCCTGCGCTACGAAGCGTCACCGGAGGCGGTGCGCGAAGCGCTCGCGCAAGTCCCGGACTTTGCGGACTTCGGCGTCCTGGAGGCGGCGGAGTCGGAGCGCGGTCTCGCGGGCACGTGGGTCGCGAACGGGCAAGCGCGGGCTCACATCGACTCCTATGGGGCGCAGCGACTGGCCCTTTCGCTCGAGGCGGGGCCGGAAGGAGCGATCGTCGGGACCTCGATCACTCGCTGGCCGGGCTGGAAGCTCTCGATCGACGGACGCCGCTCCTCGCTTCGAACCTACAACAACGCGTTTCTCGCCTTTCGCGTTCCGCCCGGCCGGCATGCCGCCGTGCTGTCCTACTGGCCGGACGGCTTCGCGGCGGGTCTGGTGATGAGCGCCGCAACTCTCGCGGCCTGCGCGGTCAGCGCGGTTCTCTCCCGCGGAAGGACGCGAGTGCGAGGAGCGCGGTGACGGGCGAGAACGTTCGCGCCGCCGACCACAAAATCCACAGCCGGGGATCGTCGGCGCTCTGGAGATACGTCAGCAGGAGGAAGACCGAGAGCGCGGCGGCGACCCCGATCGGCAGCAGAACGCGACGGCCCTTCGGGCGAGTCGCCAGCAGCACCACGATCGGCACGGCGAAGGGAAGCGCGTAGCCCACCTTCCACAGCGCGGCCCCGATCGCGGACACGACTTCGGGCAGGTGGTCCCAGTGGAACTCCAGCGAATGCCCGTACCCCTTGTAGCCGAGGAAGACCTTTCGGGTCGCGCCGAAGGCGAGCCAGGCGCCGATCGAAACGAACGTCGGGGCGAGGAGGAGCAAAGCCGTTCGCCCCAAGGGGCGGGCGGCGCCGCGGTCGAGAAGAAGAAAGAGGACCACGACTGCGAGCACGAACGGAAGTCCCTCGACCTTTGCCGCCGCGGCGCCGGCGAGGAGCAGGCCCGCGAGGAGCTTGCCCGCGCCGGAACGCGCCGCCGGCGTCACCAGGATCGCGATGCCGAGGAGCTCGAAGAAGAGGAGGAAGGGCTCGGCGTTGCCGGCGACCGAGGAGTCGATCCCGACGAGTCCGAGGGCCGAGATGACGAGCGCACTCGCCGCCGACGCGCGCGACGCGGGGGCGTCCGCCCGCAGGATCCCGTACAGGCCGGCCCCCGTCGCCGCAAGCAGGAACGGGAACGTCAACGTGGCGGCCCCCCACGGGAATCGTCCCGCGGCGATCGCGCCGAAAGCGAAGACGTTGGTGACGAGAGGGGGGTAATAGACGTGCAGGTACTCGAGGTACGGCGCGGTAAGAAAGGCGGCGTCGATCGTCCGTGCGGTCGCGAACCGCTGCGCCTTCGGCCCCCAGAAGAGGAGGAGATCGGGGGAAGTCGAGCGCGCGGCGAGCGTCGCGAGGAGGGCGGCGAGGAGGGAGATGGCCGTCAGGGTGAGCGCGACCGCTCGGGTCTCCCTGTCCCACCGGGAGAGGGCCGGCGTGAGGGGATGGAGTTCGTCTCGGCCTTCTTTGGGGACCGCCCATCGCAGCGCGAACGCGACGGCCGTGCTCGCGAGGACCACGACCGTTCCCCAGCGCCAGCCGGCGAGCGCCCAGATCGTCATCATGCCGGAGAGAAGGACCATGCCGACGGCGCTCGCAAGGACGGTCCGGCAGAGGAATCCGAAGCGGCGAAACGCCGGGTCGCCGATGAAA
>WNFV01011751.1_pt1 | contig 16057 bp, 17 predicted proteins | sample 5400101 | NCBI WGS metagenome assembly WNFV01 (sample SAMN13153361, study PRJNA577476) | soil metagenome | isolation source: 115 cm soil or saprolite under grassland replicate 1 | place: USA:California | collected 2016-06-15
CCTGCCCCCGGTACGCTTGCGCGCATGGGGGACTCGCAGCGCCTCTCGCCGGACGAGCAGATCCGCTTCGCGCGCGAGCAGTTCGAGTCGGCGACGGACTTCACGCTTGCCGTCGAGGAGGAATTCGCCGTCCTGGATCCCGAAACTCTCTCGCTCGTGGGCCGCTTCGAGGAGCTGCAGGCCGCCGCCAAGGGAACCGAGGTTGAAGAACATCTCGTCGGGGAGCTGATCTCGTCCGAGGTCGAGGTCCGGACCGGCCGTTGCGACGACTTTGCCGAGGCGGCCGCCAAGATGGGCGAGCGCCGCGCACAGCTCTTCTCCCTTGCCGACCGGCTGGGGATCGCCCTCGGCGGGACGGGGACGCATCCGTGGAGCTCCTGGAAGGACCAGCGGATCATCGACACGCCGCACTACCGCCGCAACGACGAGATCCTCCGCTACGTCGTCTGGCGCAACAACAGCTTCGGAATGCACGTGCACGTCGCGATCAAGGGGCCGGACCGAGCCGTCGCGGTCTGCAACGCACTCCGGAGCTACCTTCCCGAGCTGCTCGCCCTCTCGGCAAGCTCGCCCTTCGTGGAGGGCGTCTACACCTACCTGCACTCGGCGCGGACCGAGATCTTCACGAGGATGTTCCCGCGTTGCGGCGTCCCCGACGCCTACGACGGCTGGGACGGCTTCGAGCGCTACGTCCGCTTTCTCTACGACACGGGCTCGATCGACGAGCACACTCAGATGTGGTGGAGCGTCCGGCCCCACCTCGCCTTCCCCACGGTTGAGATCCGGATCTGCGACGCCGTTCCGGACCTCGAGGAGGCGCGGGCGCTCGCGGCGTTTGCCTACGCGTTGACCGCCCGGATCGCGCGAGCCGTCGACGAGGGGGAGACGCTGCCCTCGCACCCGCATCGCCTGATCGAGGAGAACTTCTGGCGCGCAATCCGCTACGGGCTCTCAGGAGAGCTGATCGCTCTCGGGAGCGGCCGCGTTCGCCCCGCGCGCGCGGCGATCGAGGAGTTGATCGAATGGTCTCTCCCGGTGGCCGAGGAGCTCGGTGTCACCTCGTATCTGGCGCTCCCGGAGCGAAACGCCGCCGAGCGCCAGATCGCCCGCCACGAGGAGGGCGCGACCATGGAGGAGATCTACGCCGAGCAGGTGCGGCTGACCGCCGAGCAGGTGCGCGCGCTGGAGCAGGTGGGTGGCTGAGGAAGGCAAGCGGGAAGAGGAGCTCCTCGAGCAGCTCGAGGCGGAGCTGAAGCGCGTCAAGGTCTCAGACCTGCTCGTCCAGACCCTCTACACCGTCTCCTCGATCGGCTACCGGCGGCTCGGCTCAGAGGACCGCGACCTCGAGCAGGCGAGGCTCGCGATCGAGGCGCTAAAGGCTCTCGTTCCCGTCCTCGAGGGCTCGGTGCCCGAGGAGCTGGCACGCGACTTCCAGCAGGTCGTCGCGAACATGCAGCTCGCCTACGCTGACGCGGTGGCGGAGGGGGACGAGGAAGCCCCGAGTGGCGAGGGCTGAGCTCGGAGTCTTCGGCGGCTCCGGGTTCTATTCGTTCCTGGAGGGCGCCGAAGAGGTCGAGGTCTCCACGCCCTACGGAAAGCCGTCAGCCCCGATCGTCGTCGGCGAGGTTGCCGGCACGCTGGTCGCGTTTCTCCCCAGGCATGGGCGCGACCACGAGCTTCCGCCGCACGCGATCAACTACCGGGCCAACGTCTGGGCGCTGAAGGAGATCGGCGTCCGGCGGATACTCGGGCCGTGCGCCTCCGGCGCGCTCAGCCGCGAGCTGGACCGCGGCGACTTCGTGGTGTGCGACCAGTTCGTCGACCGCACGGGCGGGCGGGCGGACACTTTCTATGACGGCCCCGAGACGACGCATGTTTCCTCGGCCGAGCCCTACTGTCCGGACTTACGCCGGCTGCTCGTCGAGACGGCGCGGGAGCTCGACATTCCGGTGCGGGACGGCGGCACCGTTGTCGTCACCCAGGGGCCCCGCTTCTCGACGCGCGCCGAGTCGCAGTCGTACGGACAGGCGGGGTGGGACGTGATCAACATGACCGCCTATCCCGAGGGCCATCTGGCCCGGGAGCTCGAGCTCTGCTACGCCAACGTCTCGATGGTGACGGACTACGACGCGGGCGTGGAGGGCGAGGAGCCGGTCTCGGCCGCGGAGGTCGTCCGCGTCTTCTCCGAGAACAACGAGCGGCTGCGCGAGCTTCTCTTCGCGGTGATTCCGAAGATCGGCCCGCAGCCGGAGGACGTCTGCGCGACCGCACTTCGCCGGGCGCGCTTGTGATAGAAACCGCCGCGCGCCGGGCAGCCTCGGCGCTCACTTTGTAACACTGCGCCGATGGACTTCTTTCACGACCATCCCGTCCTGTTTGCCCTCGTCTGCGCGGCGATTGCCATTGCTTACGGGATCGGGCTGGCGGTCTGGGTCCTCCGTCGCCCGGCCGGGAGCGAGCGCATGCAGGAGATTGCACGAGCCATTCAAGAGGGCGCCGCCGCCTATCTGAAGCGGCAGTACCGGACGATCGCGATCGTCGCAATCGCTCCCTTCCTCCTGCTCGGCTTCTACAACAAGCTCGGCTGGGGGACCGCCGTCGGCTTCCTCGTCGGCGCAGCGCTTTCTGCCGCGGCCGGGTTCATCGGGATGTTCGTCGCGGTCCGCTCCAACGTCCGGACCGCCGAGGCCGCCAAGGACGGCCTGCGGCCGGCGCTCAACGTCGCCTTCCGCGCCGGTTCCGTTACGGGCCTCTTTGTCGTCGGCCTCGGCCTGCTCGGCGTCGGCGGCTACTACTGGATCCTGACGGACTGGTTCGGACACTCGGGCGGATCGGCGATCACCGATCTCGTGGGGCTCGCCTTCGGCGGCTCGCTGATCTCCGTCTTTGCGCGTCTCGGCGGCGGCATCTACACGAAGGCCGCCGATGTCGGCGCCGACCTGGTCGGCAAGATCGAGGCGGGGATCCCCGAGGACGACCCGCGCAACCCGGCCGTGATCGCGGACAACGTCGGCGACAACGTCGGCGACTGCGCGGGGATGGCCGCCGACCTGTTCGAGACCTATGCGGTAACCGCCGTCGCAGTGATGCTGCTGGCGACTCATTTCCCGGCCGCGCACGTCGAGCTCTTTCCGCTCGCGATCGGGGGTATCTCGATTCTCGCCTCGGTGATCGGCACGCTCGCGGCGCGCGTCGGTCGCAGCGGCTCGATCATGAACGCCCTCTACAAGGCCGTCTTCGTCTCGACGTTCCTCTCCGCGCTCGGCTTCATCCCGGTCACGATCTCCTTCGAGCGCGCGTCGCTCGGCGCGTACAGCTTCACCGACCTGTACATCCCCGCGGTTGTCGGCCTGGCGGTCACGTTCCTGCTCGTCGGGATCACCGAGTACTACACCGGCACGCGCTGGAGCCCGGTCAAGTCGATCTCGAGCGCCTCACGTACCGGCCACGCGACCAACATCATCGAAGGGCTCGCGGTCGGGATGCAGGCGACGGCAGCGCCGGTGATAGTGATCGCCGCCGGGATCCTGATCGCCCACCACTTCGCGGGGCTGTACGGAATCGGCGTCGCCGTGATGGCCCAGCTCTCGATGACCGGGATGATCGTCGCGCTCGACGCGTACGGGCCCGTGACGGACAACGCGGGCGGAATCGCCGAGATGGCCGACCTGGACGAGTCGGTGCGGGCGATCACGGACCCGCTCGATGCCGTCGGCAACACGACCAAGGCCGTCACCAAGGGCTACGCGATCGGCTCGGCCGCCCTCGCGGCCCTCGTGCTCTTCGACAGCTACACGCACGGCCTTTCCGATCAGGGGCTCTCCTCGACCTTCGACCTGAGCGACGCTTGGGTGATCGCCGGGCTCTTCATCGGCGGTCTGATGCCCTTCCTCTTCGCCTCGCTCGCGATGCAGGCGGTCGGCCGTGTGGGCGGTCTGGTCGTCACCGAGGTTCGGCGCCAGTTCCGGGAGATTCCCGGGATCATGGAGGGAACCGCGCGGCCCGAATACGGGAAGGCGATCGACATCGTCACCGGCTCGGCCATCCGCAGCATGCTGCTGCCTGCGCTGATTCCCATTGCCTTCCCGATCGTGGTCGGGATCATCAACGCGCGCATGCTCGGGGGTCTCTTGATCGGGACGATCGTCACCGGGCTCTTCCTCGCCATCGCGATGACCTCGGGCGGGGGCGCCTGGGACAACGCCAAGAAGCTGATCGAGGACGGCGCCTTCGGCGGCAAGGGTTCCGACGCGCACGCCGCCTCGGTGACCGGCGACACCGTCGGCGATCCCTACAAGGACACCGCCGGCCCTGCGATCAACCCGATGATCAAGATCGCCAACGTCGTCGCCATCCTGATCATCCCTCTCATCGTCTCTATACATACCTAGCGCCCCCGAGCGGGAATAGAGTTCGGCGGTGCCTAGGCGGCGGCGGCAGCAGGAGGGTCTGCAACGTGTCCTCGGCGCGCCCGCGCTCTTCGCGACCGTCTACGGGAACGTCGGCTCGTCGATCTACTACGCGCTCGGCGTAACGGCGGCATTCGCACTGGGGCTGACGCCACTCGTTTTTCTGATCGCGGGCCTGATCTTCGCGATGACGACGATGACCTACGCCGAAGGCACGGTGCGGTTCCCCGAGGCGGGCGGCTCGTCGAGCTTTGCCCGCCACGCCTTCAACGAAGTCGTCAGCTTCGGGGCCGCCTGGGCGCAGATGCTCAACTACGTCATCACGATCTCGATCTCGGCCTTCTTCGTGCCCCACTACCTGTCGATCTTCTGGGGCCCGTTGAAGACGAACCCGTGGGACGTGCTCGTCGGGGCCGGGGTGATCGCCGCGCTCGTGCTCCTGAACATCGTCGGGATCCGGGAGGCGGTGAAGCTCAACCTCGGGCTGGCCGTCATCGACTTCGCCACACAGCTCCTGCTCGTCGTCATCGGTTTCGCGCTCATCTTCAGCCCGCACGTGCTATCGGCGAACGTCCACTGGGGAAGCGCGCCTACGTGGGGCCGGTTCCTGCTGGCGATTCCGGTCGGGATGATCGCCTACACGGGAATCGAGACCGTTTCCAACCTGGCCGAGGAGGCGCGCGACCCGGCCCGCAACGTCCCGCGCGCGTACCTGATGACTGCCGTGGCCGTCTTCGCGATCTTCTTCACGCTGCCCGCGATCGCGCTCTCGGCGCTGCCGGTGCACAAGGTCGGGGGCCACTTCCAGACGCTGCTCGCGCTTCCGCCCGAGAAGCACGGCTTCCAGAACGATCCGGTGCTCGGCCTGGTCGAGAACCTGGGCATATCGAGTCACGCGCTCCTGAACGGGCTCAAGATCTACGTCGGCCTGCTCGCGGCCACGATCCTCATCATCGCCACGAATGCCGGCGTGATCGGCGCTTCGCGGATCACCTATGCGATGGCGCACTACCGGCAGCTTCCGGAGATCTTCCGCCGTGTCCACCCGCGCTTCAAGACGCCGTGGATCGCTCTGATCGTCTTCGCCGGAATCATCTCGATTCTGACCCTGCTCCCCGGAAAGGTCTCGTTCCTGGGGACGATGTATTCGTTCGGAGCGATGCTCTCGTTCACGATCGCCCACCTGTCGGTGATCGTGCTGCGCTACCGCAGGCGTGACGAGGAGCTGATCTTCCGCGGGCGTCCGAACGTGCGCATCGGAGGAGTCGACTGGCCGCTGTTCGCGTGCATCGGCGCCCTCGCGACCGGCCTGGCCTGGATCTCCGTCGTCGTGCAAACTCCGGACACGCGCTACGTCGGGCTCGGCTGGCTCGCGGCCGGCTTCGCGGGCTACTGGGCCTATCGTCGCTGGGTCGTCCGGGCCCCGATGCGGGAGACGGTCCGGGCGCCCGCGCTCATCCTCGGCCCGTCGCTCACGGTCGAGTACCGGACGATCGTCGTGCCGATCCTCAGGACGGCCGAGTCCGAGGAGGCGCTCGTCGCCGCCGCCCGCCTCGCCGCCGAGCGAAGAGCGACCATCGCGATCGTCCGCGTGCTGGAGGTCCCTCTCGAACTGCCGCTCGACGTGGCGCTGCCGGAGGAGGAGCAGGAGGCCAACCGCGAGCTCGACGACGCGCAGGCGCTCGTCGAGAGCTACGGCGTGCGGGCTGTCGCGCGGCTCAAGCGCGCCAGGAGCGCCGGGCCGGCGATCGTCGAAGAGGCGCGTCAGCGGAACGCGGAGCTGGTGGTCGTCGGCGCGCCGCGGCGGCGCGGCCGGAGCGGAGCCCCGCTCTTCGGGCGGACGGTCGAGTACGTGCTGAAGGCGAGCCCCTCCCGGGTGCTCGTCGCCGGAGGGAGAATGGCCGCATGAGCGCTCGGGCTACCACCGTGTTCTCCGCAGTCCTCGTCGGCATCGGGGCGGCGATCATCGTCAGGACCGCGCTGCTCGGCGGAGGCGTGGGCTTTCTCTTCGGCGCGATTGTCCTCGCCGCCGGCCTTGGCCGCCTTTACCACTCCCGCCATGAGCGGAGAAGGAGATCATCCGCGGGCCGGAGCCAGGAGGGCCGTTGAAGATGGACGCGTCATACGGCCGTGAGAAACAGGCGGACGAGGGCTCGGCCCTCCGCACGCCTGTTTGCTGATGGCGAAGAAGGTTCCCGGCCTGAGTCGCGCCCTCGGAGCCGTCTCGCTCGCCTCCGTGGCTTACGGCGAGATCGCGTCTTCTCTCTACTTCGCGCTCGGAATCGTCGCTCTGTACGCGCTCGGGTTTACGCCCTGGGTCCTGCTCGCCGTCGGAGGGGTTTTTCTGCTCGTCGCGCTCTCCTACGCCGAGGGCACGGCCGCGATCCCCGAGCCCGGAGGCGCCGCGACGCTCGTGCGGCGCGCGTTCAACGACCCGCTCGGCTTCCTCACGGGCTGGGCGTTGTTCCTCGACTACCTGATCGTGATCGCGCTGGCGGCGCTCTTCGTCCCGCACTACTTGGGAAACGCAGTCGGCTGGGGCGCAATCCAGGACGAGCCCTGGGACGTCGCCGTCGGCGTCGGCGTCGTGGCCGCGGTCGCCGGAATCCGGCTCGTACGCAGGCCGTCGCTCTACCGGGCGACGGTGATTCTCGCCGGAATCGCCCTGGTCGCCCAGCTGCTCCTGATCGGGCTCGGGCTCGGCTACCTCTTCTCGACCGGCGATTTCGGGAAGGGCGTGGACCTGGGCACCGCGCCGACCTGGCACTCGATCGTCTTCGCCCTTCCGGTCGCGATGCTCGCCTACACCGGGCTGGAGACCGTCGCGAACCTCGCGGCCGAGGCTCGTGAGCCAGGGCGCAACCTCCCCCGCAGCCTATTCGCGGGAATCGGTGCGGTCGTCCTCGTCTCCTTCGGCATGGGCGTCGTGGCGATCTCCGCCTTCTCGGGCGGCAATCCTGGGTCGACGTGGATCCGTGCCCCGCTGGTCGGGATCGCGCAGGCACTCGATCGGGCCGGGCTTCCGAACGCGGTCGTCGACGGAGTACGGATCTTCATCGGGGTCTCCGGCGCGCTGGTGCTCGTCATGGCTGTGACCACTGCAATCTCGGGCGCCGGGCGGCTCGCCTACTCGCTCGGGAAGCGCAACATGCTCCCGCACGCATTCGGCGTCCTCAACCGCAGGACGCTGATCTCGCCCGTTTCGATCTTCAGCGTCGCGGCGATCGCCGCTGCGTTGCTGATCGGCGCCGTCTCGATCGGATCCCCGGTGCGCTCCCTCGCCGCCCTCTACAGCTTCGGCGTCCTGCTCACGTTTCTGGCTGCCCAGGTGGCTGTGCTCAGGCTGCGGGTGACGGAGCCGGACCTGGAGCGCCCATTTCGCGTCCCGCTCGGCATTCGAATCCGCGGTGTCTCGCTACCCGTCGCCGCGCTGGTCGGCGTTCCGCTCACGTTCGCGATCTGGATCGCCGCGCTCGCGACGCACGACGCCGCGCGCATCGCAGGCCCGATCTGGCTCGCGATCGGCGTCGTCGTGTTCGTCATGGTGAGGCGGGCGCGAGGCGACGCGCTGACGGAGCGCGTTTCGGAGGCGGTGCCCGACCTCGTCCCGGCCGAGGAGGGGCTCTACCAGCACATTCTCGTGCCGATGAAGCTCGGGCCGATCGGGGAGGAGGTGCTCGCCACGGCGATCAAGCTCGCCGAGGAGCAGGGCGCGAAGCTGAGCGCGCTGCACGTGATCCGCGTTCCACTCGACCTTTCGCTGGACGCCGAGCTGGTCGACCAGGAGGAACGGGCACACGCGTCGCTCGCCGAGGCGAAGCTGCTCGGTTCTGAGCACGGGGTCGAGATCGAAGGGAAGATCGTCCGCGCGCGGTCGCTCGGCTCTGCGATCGTTCACGAGGCGGCCGACCGGGGCGCAGACCTGATCCTGATGGGCTCGGCTCCCCGCTGGCGCCGCCAGTCGCGCTTCTTCAGCCCGACCGTCGACTACGTCCTCCGCAAGGCTCCCTGCGAGGTGATGGTGGTCGCCTACCCGCAAGGGGTTCTGGAAGAAGAGGAAGCGGGCTAGGGCACCGGCTGTTGCCTCTCGTGTCCCTGGGCGTCGCTCGCAAAGGAGGCAAGCGGGCGGCGCGCAGGACAGTACAAAGAAGTACGGCCAAGCGACGCCCGCGCCGCATCCTGCCGCGAGCGGCGTCAGGCGGCTCCGGAGGCCGGCTTCGCCGGCCGGGAGGAGTCGCCGTCCAGGGACGCGAGGCGGGGCTAGGATTGCCGACATGAAGGTGATCATCGTCGGGTGCGGCCGCGTCGGCTCACGGGTTGCGCGTCAGCTCGATCGCAGCGACTGGGACGTGGTCGTGATCGACCAGGAAGAAGAGTCCCTCAACCGCCTCGGAGACGACTGGAGCGGAGGCTTTATCGTCGGCCACGGCATGGATACCCACACCCTGCTCGAGGCCGGCATCGAGGACGCGGACGCAATGGTCGTGGCCACGAACGGTGACAACACGAATCTCGTCATAGGGCAGGTCGCGCAGAAGCGTTTCAACGTCGAGACGGTCGTCGTACGCGTGCTCGATCCCGCCCGGGCGGAGCTCTACGCCACGCTCGGCCTGCGCACGGTGTGTCCCACCTCGACGGCGATCTCCGTCCTCACCGAAGCCGTGCGCTCGGTCGCCGCGCGCGAGAAGGCGCCCGCATAGGGATGTACGCCCTGGTCGCAGGCGGGGGCAAAGTGGGCGCCAACCTCGCCCGCACCCTCATCGAGCTCGGACACGAGGTGACGTTGATTGAGCAGCGCGCCGACCGTTTCGACCAGCTCGAGGACGAGTTCGAGCACCAGGTCCAGCGCGGCGACGCGACCGAGATCTACGTGCTCGAGCGGGCCGGCATCGCACGGCCCCCCGACCTGATGATTGCTGCAACCGGCGACGACGAGGACAACATCGTCATTTGCCAGAGATCGTCGAGGTTCAGATCGACAAGGGCTCGCCCTCGGCGGGCAAGACCGTCGAAGGCCTGGAGCTGCCCGAGGACTCTCGCCTGATCTCGGTCACACGCGACGGCCAGTCGGAGATCGCCGTCGGCTCGACGACGCTGCAGCCCGGTGACCGGGTGCTTGCAATCCTGCAGCCGGGTAGGGAAGAGGAGTTCCGCAAAGCGCTGCTCAAGTCGTGAAGAGGAGCTTGGCGCTTATCCCCGCCGTCGCGCTTGCCGTAGCTGGGACTGCGCTCTTGCTCGCGGCCGGCCCGGGTCATCGAGCAACCGCGGGTTTCCATTGGCGGCTCGTGACCTCCTCGCTCTCGTCGCCGCTCCATGCCGCAGCACCCGCAAGTGAGCCGGGGCGCCTCTACGTGGTCGAGCAGGGCGGGCTCATCCGCGTGCTCGTGCACGGCAAGCTTCGGGCGCAGCCATTCCTCGATATTCGCCGGCTCGTCGTGAGCGAAGGCGAGCAAGGCCTCCTCTCCGTCGCCTTCCACCCCCAGTACGCAAAGAACCGTCTCCTCTACGTCGACTACACCGACCGCGACGGCAATACCCGCGTCGTCGAGTACCGGTCGAGCAAGGACGAAACCCATGCCCTCCCCGGCAGTCGCAGGCAGGTGCTATTCGTCCACCAGCCCTACTCCAACCACAACGGAGGCCAGCTCGCCTTCGGGCCGGACGGCAAGCTCTACATCGGGCTGGGCGACGGAGGATCTGAAGGGGACCCCCAACATCACGGTCAGAGCCTCGCCGGGGGGCTCAGCAAGCTGCTCAAGATCAACGCGACGAAGCACGGGGCCAAGCCGCAGACCGCCGCGTACGGGCTGCGGAATCCCTGGCGGTTCTCCTTCGACCGCAAGACGGGCGACCTCTACATCGGTGACGTCGGCCAGGACAAGTGGGAGGAAATCGACTACCTGCGGCGGAGCAACCGCGGGCTGGTCAACTTCGGCTGGAGCGTCTATGAGGGGAACAGCCGCTACTCGAGCCAGAGCGTGAACCCGGCGGGCCGGCTCGTCTTCCCGGTGCACGTCTACTCGCACAGCCTGGGCTGCTCGGTCACCGGCGGCTTCGTCTACCGGGGGACCGCAGTGCCGTCTGCCCGGGGCTTGTACTTCTTCGGCGACTACTGCTCGGGCCGGATCTGGACATTCCGGATCAGCGCAGGGCATGCGACCGGAGTCCGGCTCCGGCCGCAGCGGATCTCCAGCCTGTCCTCCTTCGGCGAGGACGCGCGAGGCGAGCTGTATGCCGTGTCTCTGGAAGGGCGTCTCTACAAGCTCGTGCGCTAAGCCGGGGCAGGGGCTCCCGAGACCGGAGGCGCCGGCAAAGCCGGCACCTCCTCCATCAAAGGGGAACCCCGAAAGGTTCCCCTTTGAGATCCCCTCCGTCGGCGCCTCGGGCTAAACGGTTGCTCGAGAGCAGTACTCGGGGAAGGACGCTAGCCGGCGCGGCGGCGGCGAACCTGCGGGCCCTGCTGGCCTAGCGCGGCGTAGGCGAGCGCCTGCAGCGACTCGTTCAGCGAGCTGAGCTCGCGGGCGATTCGCAGGAGCTGGTCGCCGGCATCGAGTCGCTTGTTGAGCGCCTCCACCTGGTCGCAGAGCCGGTCGAGCCGCTCCAGCACCGCCTCCAGCTGCCGGTCCGAGAACTCCTTGCTCTCCACAGAGGCGATTCTAGGCTCGCAGGGCTACTCGCCGGACGAGCACGATTCCGATCAGCAGCCCCGCCGTATCGATGGCGACGTCGACCGGGGATCCGTGCCGGCCGGCGACGAAGTGCTGGTGCAGCTCGTCGCTCGCCGCGTAGGCGACGCCGATCAGAAGCGCGAGGAGCTCCCGACCGAGCGCGCGCAGAAGGAGCCCGCCCAAGATCGCGTACTCGGCCACGTGCGCGCACTTGCGCAGTACCTCGTCCCAGGTTCCGAGGCCCGAGTTGAGGCTCGGGATCGACGACAGCCCGAAGATCAGCCCGGCCCAGAGAACGACCGGAAGCCAGAGGCTCAACGCTCTGGAGGTCGGCACCGGGCCATGATAGGCTCGGCCCCGATAACGGCGAGCGGTTAGGGAACCCGGTGCAAATCCGGGACGGTCCCGCCGCTGTGAGGGGAGACGCTCCCGCGCCGATGTGCCACTGGCCTGCATGGCCGGGAAGGCGGCACGGGAGGGCGCCCCAAGTCAGAAGACCTGCCGCCCGCCGAGACCCGAACCCCTCGTGGAAGGAGGATTCGTGTTTCGACGTACTCTCGCTCTCATCGGGACCGTTGTCGTGGCGGCAACTTGCCTGGCATCGACCGCTCTCGCGGCCAGAGTCAAGGTCCGGGTGGAGGGCTTCACCACCACCATCTTCGGCGCGGCGGAGCCCCATCTGTCGGCCTCGAACGGTCTCGCAGCCCTCGACGCGGCGAGCCGAAGCGGGGAGTTCTACTACCACGTGACGGAGACCTCGTTCGGCCCCTACGTCGACCAGATCGGCCGGTACGCGGCCTTCGGCTCGAGCGGCTGGGTCTACAAGGTGAACGGCGCCTCGCCGCCGGTCGGCGCGGACAAGCTGGTGCTGAAGAAAGGTGACACGGTGCTCTGGTACTGGGCGTTCTTCGGCCTGCAGGGCGGGCCCCAGACGCTTCTGCTCCAGCACGCGGGCCGCAACTGTTACCGGGTGTACAGGCAAGACGACAACGGGAAGAAGACACCGGCGCTCGACGCGGTGCTCCACGCCGGTCAGCGGAGGGTCAAGACTCAGGGCTCGACGCAGGCGGCTGTGGGCTGCATCGAGCACCGTTACGGCGTGCTCGTCCGGGCCACACTGAGAGGCTCGGTTCGATCGAACGCGCTCTCGTGAAGCGGCTCCCGGTCCTCGCCGTGCTCGTCGTCGTGCTCACCGGCTGCGGCACGGTCAAGACGAGCGGCACGGCGACGCTGTGGATCACCCGTGACCGAGGCGCCCGTGTCCTGCTCACGCGCACGGTCCCGGCCGGGCTGACCGCGATGCAGGCCCTCAAGAGGGCGAGGGAGGTCGACACCCGCTACGGCGGTCGGTACGTCCAGTCGATTGGCGGAATCGAGGGCAGCCTGTCTGCGCGGCAGGACTGGTTCTACTTCGTCAACGGGATCGAGGCGGACCGCAGCGCCGCCGAGTACCGCCTCCGTCCGGGTGACGTCGAATGGTGGGACTACCGCTCCTGGCGCCGGCAGATGCGTGTTCCTTCCGTGATCGGCGCTTTCCCGGAGCCGTTCCTGCACGGATACGACGGCAAGGTCCCGCCCGCGGTGGTCGTCGGCAGGGGGACGGGAGCCCGGGCGCTTGCGCGGCTCATTCACGGTCGCGTCGCCACTAGGGCTTCGGCCGGAGCGAACGTGTTGCGGCTCGTCCGCGGGGCCGGCCGGTTCACCGCCCGCCTGCGGTCGGGAGGGGGCGTCGAGTTCCTCTTCGGCGGCGATCCCATGCGGCTGGCTCGGCACCCGTCGATGTTCAGGTTCCGGTACGAGGCGCGATGAGGACCGGATCCGCCGCCGTCCTTCTCGCCGCTCTCGCGGCGGTCGCGTTCCTGGCCGGGCGCTGGTACGTGATCGCGGCGATCGTCGCGGGGCTGCTCGTCGTCTGCCTGCGCGCCCCCGCGCGGCGACGCTGGCCCTATCTCGTCGGAACCGGCATCTCCTCGCTGGGAGTCTTCCTGCTCACGCCGTTCGTCGGCAACTACGGCGAGCACGAAGTGTGGAGCGGGCCGATCGTACCCGTGCTCGGCCGGCTGGACATCACGAGCGAGGAGCTGACGGGGGGTGCCGTTCAGGCGCTTCGGCTCGCGGCGGTCGGGCTGGCGTTCGCCGCCTATGCGCTGCTGCTCGACCACGACCGGTTGCTGCAGGCGGCCCGTTTCGCGCGTCGATCCGCGCTGGCGGTCGCGCTGGCGACGCGGCTCGTTCCGACGCTCGAGCGGGATGCCGCAGGGCTCGTGGAGTCCCTCCGCGGCCGCGGTGTGGCCGTCGCGGGCGTTCGCGGTCACGCGCGGCTGCTCTCCCCGCTGCTGGCGGGCTCGCTCGAGCGGGGCTACTCGCTCGCGGAGGCGATGGAGGCCCGCGGCTACGGCCATCCCGGCGCAACGCGGGCCCCACGCCCAACCTGGCGCTGGCCGGACTGGTGCGCGCTCGCCGTCGCAACCGCGCTCGTCGTTGGGGGCCTGCTGTGGCTCTAGCGTCGGTCGAAGGCCTGAGCTTCTCCTATCCCGCGGGCGGCGCGGCACTCCACGATGTCTCGCTTCGGCTCGAGCCGGGCGAGCTCGTGACCGTGCTCGGGCCGTCGGGCTCCGGCAAGTCGACCCTGCTGCGGGCGCTCGCCGGGCTCGTGCCTCACTTTCACGGCGGTCGTTTCGAGGGACGGGTCGTCGTAGCGGGCCGCGACACGCGCAGCATCCGGCCTTCCGCCCTCGCCGGAACGGTCGCCGTCCTCTTTCAGGATCCCGAGGATCAGGTCGTCTTCGGCCGGGTCGAGAATGAGGTCTCCTTCGGGCTCGAGAACGTCGGGACGCCTCCCGCCGAGATCGAAGCCCGGGCGCTGGAGGCGCTCGCGGCGGTCGGCGCGGAGCATCTCGCCGGCAGGCGGACGAGCGAGCTCTCCGCCGGAGAGCTCCAGCGCGTGTGCCTCGCCTCGGCGCTCGCTCTCGAGCCGCAGCTGCTCCTGCTCGACGAGCCGACCTCCCAACTCGATCCGGACGGGGCCGATGCTCTGCTCGAGCTCGCAAGCGGGCTGGGCACAACGGTCGTCCTGTCGGAGCAGCGCCCCGCGAAGCCGCTCGAGGCCTGCGATCGTGTGCTCTACGTCGAGGGTGGCAGCCTCCTCCTGGATGCGGGCCGCGACGAGGCGCTGCGCTGGCTCGCCGAGAACCGTCCGGCCTATCTCCCGCGCGAGCCCGCGCAAGTAACACAGTGTTACTTGGAAGGAGACGTTCTCGTACGGCTGGACGGCGTCTCCTTCGCCTATCCCGGCGGTCCGCCGGTGCTGCAGGACGCAAGGCTTGAGCTGCGGCGGGGGGAGATCGTCGCGCTCGTAGGCCCGAACGGCTGCGGCAAGACGACGATGGCGAAGGTGGCCGCAGGCCTTCTCCAATCAAGCTTGGGCACCGTGGAGCGGAACGGACGCGCCTGCTATCTCTCCCAGGACCCGGGCCGGTACCTCGTCCGCGAGCGGGCTGATGAGGAGGTCGCGCTCGCCGTCGGCGGCGATCGGGCGCGTGCCCGCCGGGCGCTCGCCGAGGTCGGGCTGGCAAGCTTCGAGGAGCGCCATCCCCGCGACCTCTCCAGCGGCGAGCGAGAGCGCCTGGCGCTCGCGGCCGTGCTCGTCGCCGATCCGGACATCCTGATCCTGGACGAGCCGACGAGAGGCGTCGATCCCGAGCGGAAGGACAAGCTGGCCGCGCTCCTGCGGGCTCGGGCGGCTGAGCGCGCCACGCTCGTGGTCACGCACGACCTCGTTTTCGCGGGCGATTGCGCAGACCGCGTCGTTTCCGTCCATGAAGCGGAGCTCGTCCATGTCTAAGGTCGTCGCGTTCGCGGCTGGCGCGGCATTCGCCGCCGGAGCCTGGGCGGCGCTCGATCCGGGTCGCGCCGGGCTCTCGCTCCTGCTCGTTGCGGCCGCGGTGATCGTGGGCGGCGCAGCCTGGCTCGAGTCGGGGCTCGGCTCGGCCAAGGAGCTCGCTCTGGTCGCCGCACTGGCGGGCGCCGCCGCCGCTGGGCGGGTTCTCTTCGCACCGATCCCGGGCGTCCAGCCGGTGACGGTGATCGTCGTGGCGGCCGGCGTCGCGCTCGGGCTGCGCGCGGGCATCGCGGTGGGCGCGATCGCGGCGCTCGTCTCCAATCTCTTCCTCGGCCAGGGACCGTGGACGCCCTGGCAGATGCTGGCGTGGGCCTCGTGCGGAGCCGTGGGCGCGGCCGCGGCACCGCTGCTGCGTCGTCGCGTCCCGTTTGCCGTCGCCTGCTGCGTGCTCGGCTTTGCCTTCAGCGGATTCATGGACGTCTGGAACTGGCTCGCGTACTACCCGCACACCTGGCAGGCGCTGACGATCACCTGGGGCCGAGGGATCTGGTTCGACGCCGCCCATGCGATAGGAAACCTCGTGATCGCGCTGGCGGCCGGGCCCGAGCTGCGGCGCATGCTCGAGCGGTACGGCAAGAAGCTGCACACCGAGGTCGTATGGGCCTGACGGCCACCGCGCTCGCGCTGGTGCTGGCGGGAACGCCGACGTCATACGTCGCGGCGCGCCAGCAGTCCGACGGGAGCTTTGCCGAGCCAGGCGGCCGCCCCAGCCTGGAGCTGACCGCCTGGGCCACTCTCGGGCTTGCCGCGGCGGGACATCCGCCGGGCTTTCGGACCTCGATCTATCTCCACGGAGCCGAAGGGCACGGCGTGAACGACCTCGCGCTGAAGATCCTCGCCCTTCGGGCTCTCGGGGAGCGGGACACGTTCGATGCCGACAGGCTCGAGCCCCGGCCCAACGGACGGATCGGGCCGCTCGTGAACTCAACGATCTGGAGCGTGCTCGCCCTCCGTGCCGCCGGGCGGCCGGTTCCGAAGATCACGATTCGCTACCTGTTGCGTCAGCAGCGTCCCAGGGGCGGCTGGGCGTGGTACGCGGGCGGGGCGCCGGACTCGAACGACACCGCTGCGGCGCTCGA
>WNFV01006548.1_pt1 | contig 16056 bp, 16 predicted proteins | sample 5400101 | NCBI WGS metagenome assembly WNFV01 (sample SAMN13153361, study PRJNA577476) | soil metagenome | isolation source: 115 cm soil or saprolite under grassland replicate 1 | place: USA:California | collected 2016-06-15
CGCCGCGTCACCCACGCGCCGTCCAGGTTCACGTCGACGTCGTCGACGTCGTCGCCGGCGACGTCCTGCAGGTACCGCGCAACCGCATCGAGGCGAAGCCGGTTGGCCGCGTTCACGTCGCCGAGCCGGACACGCCGTTGCCGTACGAACCGGCGGCCCCGCTCGGGCGGCGGGAGGAACTCGAGCTTCACCGCGCGCCTCCACGTGCCGAAGCATCCGTGCGGACACTCTCGCACGCGCATAGCGTGGCCCGCGTTTGCTCGGCCCTTCGGCGAACGGCAGAGCGCGCCGCAGGGAGAACGGCGGGTAGCACGGTAGGGAGCACGACATGGCAGGTTTCCTTGACCGGCTCGGCCGGGGTGCGGCGCGGCACAAGTGGGTGACGATCGGCGTCTGGTTGCTGATTGCCGTTCTGCTCGTCGTGGCAGCGCAGGCGTCCGGCGGCGAGACCGTCGACGTGTTCAAGATCCCGGGTGCGCAGTCCGAGAAGGCGCGAGACCTCCTCCAACAGCGGTTCCCGGCGCAGTCCGGCGACACCGCCGACGTCGCGTTCCAAGCGCGCAACGGGACGATCACCGACCCGGCCAACCAGGCCGCCATCGCCGAGACGGAAGCGAACCTCCAGCCCGGCAAAGTCCCGGACGTGACGCAGGTGATCGGGCCGGCCACGCCGATCGCCGGGCCGGCGTTCGTCTCGCAGGACGGGACGATCGGGTACCTGCGCGTCCAGTACGACAAGTTGGCCTCCAACCTGCCCACCGACTCGTTCGACCGACTGGAGGCGGCCGCCCAACCTGCGAAGCAGGCCGGCCTCCGGGTCGAGTTCGGCGGCCCCGTGACCGACTACTTCAACCGCAACGAGGGCGGGAACGCCGACGTGATCGGGCTCGTCTTCGCCGTGATCATCCTGCTGATCGCGTTCGGGTCGGTCGTCGCGATGAGCCTCCCGATCGGGACGGCACTGGGCGGGCTAGCGATCGGCCTGTCGATCATCACGCTGATCTCCGCCGTCACGGACATCGGGACGGTCGCGCCGACGTTGGCCACGATGATCGGGCTCGGCGTGGGGATCGACTACTCGCTGTTCATCGTCACGCGCCACCGGCAGAACCTCGACGCCGGCATGGACATGAACGCGTCGATCGGGCTCGCCAACGGCACCGCCGGTCAAGCCGTCCTGTTCGCCGGCGGCACGGTCGTGATCGCGATCACTGGCCTCACGCTCGCCGGCATCCCGTACGTGACCCTGTTGGGCTTCATGTCCGCCATCGTCGTGCTCGTGATGATGACGGCGGCGGTCACGCTCGTCCCCGCCCTGCTCGGCCTGGCCGGAAGGCACATCAACCGCGTCCACGCGCCCCGGCTCCGGAAGAAGGCCCGCAGCGACGAGCACCACTCGCTCACCGGTGCGCGCCCGAGCGGTTGGGAGCGTTGGGCGATGCTCATGTCGCGCCATCGCTGGGCGGCCGTGATCATCAGCCTGGCGATCCTCCTGACGCTCGCCGCGCCGCTGACCGTCATGCGGCTCGGCCAAACGGACGACGGCACCCAGCCCACGAGCACGACCCAGCGCCAGGCGTACGACCTGATCACCAAGGGATTCGGCCCGGGCGTCAACGGCCCGCTCCTCCTGGCGGTCTCCCTGCCGAAGCCGGGCGACACCGCGCCGGCGGACGCGATCGAGAAGGCGGTCGGGGAGATCCCCGGCGTCACGGCCACCCCGCCGCAGATCAGCCCGGATCAGAGCGCGGCGGTCATCGCCGCGATCCCGAATTCTTCACCGCAGTCGGAGCAAACCGAGAACCTCGTGAACCAGCTGCGGAACAACGTGTTGCCGAAGGCGGTGCAAGGGACCGGCGCGAGCGTCTTCGTGGGAGGCCAAACGGCCGGGTTCATCGACCTCGGTGAGCGGATCGAGGATCGGCTCTTCCTGTTCATCGGCGCCGTCATCGCGTTGTCGTTCATCCTGCTGATGATGGTGTTCCGGTCGGTTCTCGTGCCGCTCAAGGCGGCGATCATGAACCTGCTCTCGATCGGCGCGGCGTACGGCGTGATCGTCGCGGTGTTCCAGTGGGGATGGCTCAAGGGCCTCGTCGGCATCGATCAGACATTACCGATCGTGTCCTTTGTGCCGATGATGATGTTCGCCATCCTGTTCGGCCTGTCGATGGACTACGAGGTGTTCCTGCTGTCGCGCATTCGCGAGGAGTACTACGAGAGCCACGACAACCTGCGCAGCGTGGTCGACGGCCTTGCCAACACCGCACGCGTGATCACGTCGGCGGCCCTGATCATGATCAGCGTGTTCCTGAGCTTCCTGGGCGACCCAGACCCGACGGTCAAGATGTTCGGCGTCGGGCTCGCCGTCGCGGTGTTCGTCGACGCGACGCTCGTGCGGCTGGTCCTCGTGCCGGCGACGATGGAGCTGCTCGGCCCGGCCAACTGGTGGCTGCCGAAATGGCTCGGGCGCATCCTCCCAAAGATCCGGATCGAGGAGGGCACGCCAACGCCGAAGCCGGCCGCGGCCCCCGTCAGCGGTCGTTGATGCGGTGAGCGCTACTGCGGGCGGCGGTGCCGGAGGTCGTGGACGACCACGCGTGCGATGTGCGCGAACACCGGTGCCAGCGCGAGGCGCTCGGCGATGGGGAGGTCGTCGAACGCCATGGGCCCGTACGCCCGCCAGTCCTGGCGCGGGCGGTATGCGCGTTCGGCCCGGGTGAGCGCCTCGTCGTCGACGTCTTCGGGCAGGCCGTGGTCGCGCAACCCGCCGGCGCGTAGCCACTCGACGGTGCTGCGGTAGCCGAGGTCGAAGTCGCTCTGCCGCAGCCCTTCGGCGAGGAACCCGCCGAAGTGGAACAGGAACTCCCCCGCCAGCATGTGGGACACGGCTGTCGTCGCCGCTTCGGGCAGCGACAACGGTGAGACGACCTCGAGCGCGATGCGCTCCTTGCCGGCCACGCCGGCGATACGGGCGACGGCGTCACGCAGCAGTTCCGCCACCGGCTTGTCCGCGACCGGTTGCGGTGCGGCGGCGGCCGGGTCCTCCTCGTGGGCGCGCAGCGCGCGGCGCTGCCCCTCGATGACGCCGATGGCGCGCACGAGTGCGGCGCGCAGTTGGTCGGCACTCTCGCCATCGAGGTCGTCGAGAACCGGCCCGATCTCGTCGAACAGCCGACTGGTCCACTCGAGCCGGGTGTTCACGCGCTCGAGGTGCAGCAGGTCGTCGTAGATCGACTGGGTCCGCTGCAGGTCGCGCGCCCGCAGGAGCGTGGCCAGCCACGTCGGCGGGTTCCGCTCGTCGGCCCACGCACTCCCGGTCGGCGCGCCGGTCGGGTGCGGGTGAACGAGCAGCTGGACGCGCCGCGTGTCGGACGCCGAGTCCTGGTCGACTTCGCGGACGAGGTCGAGCGTGCGGGTGAGCGGCTCGCTGTCGAGGATGCCGCCGTCCGTGTACCAGAGGTGCTTCGACGGTGGGAAGTTCACGATGCCGCGGGCGCGGTAACCGTCTTCGTCGCCGCCGCGATCGAGGAGGATCGGCTTGAACGCCAGCGCGTTGGCAGCCGACGCCAGCGCGACGTCGACAGGTGCGGCGCGCCGCGGCTCGACCAACTCGCGCATCGGCTGCCCGGACGAGAACGTGAACGTCGCCCAATCGAGCGATGTGGTGGCGCGCACCGGCCGACGGGCCGACAGGGTGGGGACGCGGTACTCGAGGCCCCGCAGGGAGGCGAGGGCCATGACCATGCGGATCGGGAGGCGCTGGTGAGTGTCCGCTCGGTGCGCCGGCGCGCCGCCGGCGTCGCGGGGATCGAGCAGGTCGACCGACGCCCGGCGGAGCGCCTCGAGCGAGAGTGGCGCGTCCGGCGCATCGGTGCGCATCACCGACAGCGAATCCCGGGTGACCCAGGCTTCCCGCATCACGTAGACGGGATCGATGCCCTCGAGGAGGCACCGGGCGGCGAGCATCCCCGTGAGCGACCCGGCCGATGCCCCGCCGATGGCGTCGACGCGTACCGGTGGGTCGTCCCCTTCGCACAACGGGCCGATCGCGTTGAGGAGCGCGGCGAGCGCGCCGCCTTCGTACGCTCCGAGCGCAACCGCGCCCGAGATCGTGAGCGCCAGGCGCAGCCTCACCTGCCCGAGACGGTCAGCTCGCGGCGCGTTGCGTCCCGACCTTGAGGTCGCGGAAGGGCAGCGTCTTGGTCTTGTCGGCGTCCGGCTCCTTGGGCAGTCCGAGGATGCGCTCGCCGATGATGTTCTTCTGGACCTCGTCGCTTCCGCCGTAGATCGAGACGGCCGGGGCGAACAGCGCCATCTCCTGGGCCACTCCCCCGCCGGGCGTGTCGGGGCCGGTGAGCATCCCGTTCGGCCCGAGGATCTCGAGCCCGAGGTCGCGAGACAGGCGCGTGATGCGGCTCATGAGCAGCTTCGCCGTGTTGGCCTCGGGGCCGGGACCACGTCCCGACGCCTTCGCCGCCTTCACGCGCAGCGCGGTGTAGCGGCCGACCTCGTTGAGAATGTGCAGCTCGGTGAGTCGCTGCCGGATGACCGGGTCCTGGCTGCGGCCGAGCTCCTTTGCCAGCTTCTCGAGCACGTTCGACTGGCGGCCCGCAATTGCGCGCTGACCGCGGTCTCGTCCGCGCCCGGCGGCGAGGTCACCGACACGCCGTTCGAGCTGCCCGCCCCTCTTGCCCGGCATGGCGCCGCCGAGGGCGCCACTCCCACCGCTGCCGAGGCCGGCGCGCTCGTTCGCGAGTGTCGTGTTGGCGACGGCCCAGCCGCCGTTGAGCTCGCCGATCATCTCCGATGTGTGTGCGCGCGCATCCGAGAAGAACACTTCGCTGAACAGCGAGCGCCCGGTCATCTCGCGTAGCGGCCGCACTTCGACGCCCGGCTGCTCCATGTTGAGCGCGAAGTACGAGATGCCCTTGTGCTTCGGCGCGTCGGGATCGGTGCGGGCGAGCAGCATGCCGAGGTCGGCGGTCTGGCCGCCCGACGTCCACACCTTCTGGCCGTTGATGATCCACTCGTCACCGTCGCGCTCGGCCCGGCACTGGAGGCTGGCGAGGTCGGAGCCGGCGCCGGGCTCGCTGAACAGCTGGCACCACGCTTCTTGCCCGTTGAGGATCGGCCTCAGGTAGCGAGCGCGTTGGTCGTCGCTGCCGTGCACGAGGATGGTCGGCCCCGCCAGGAGCACGCCGAGACCCGACGGCGGCCCGATCGCGCCCACGGCGCGGAGCTCCTCGGCGACGACGCCGGCGAGATCGCGAGGAAGGCCCTTGCCGAACCACTCCTCGGGCCAGGTAGGCACCCCCCAACCGGAATCGCAGAGACGCGCCCACCACTCGGCAACCGTGAGATCCGCATCCCAGTTGTCGGCCAGCCACCCGCGCACCTCGTCGCGCACGAGCTCGTCGGTGATCACCGCCACGACGTGTTCCCCCTTGTGTTGGTGCAATCGAGATTCATCGGTTCAGTCGAGGAGCTCGAGCACCTTCTCGGACGGGCGCGCGACGACGGCACGCTCCCCCCGGAAGATCACGGGCCGCTGCATGAGCTCCGGGTGCTCGAGGAGCAGCTCGATCACTGCGTCGCGCGTCGTGTAGTCCGACGCGGACAAGCCCAGCTCCTCGAACCGCCGGTCCTGACGGACCAGCTCCGCGGGCGGCGCGTCAACGGTGTCGACGATGCGCTCGAGCGCGGCCCGGTCCGGCGGTGCTCGCAGGTACTCGACGACATCGTGCTCGACGCCCTGGTCGGCCAGGATGTCGAGCGCCCCGCGGGACTTGCTACAGCTCGGGTTGTGGTACACGAGCAGGCGTTCCACATGCGAAGGCTACCCTCGAGTCGTAGCGACGATGCCGAGCCGAGACCGGAGGTGACCATGGCCGATCCCCCGCCGCAGTTCCTCGGTCGCGACGACGTCGACAGCGTCGAGGCGATCCTCACGGACGACAGCATCGACTTCGGCGAGCTCACGCACCCGACGCCCGCCCGCGGCGACGCCATCTTCACCTGGGACTACGAGCGCACTCGGCCCGGCCTCGCCAAGCTCTACGAGAAGGCGAAGACCTCACAGTGGAACGGGGCGACCGACCTGGACTGGTCGACGCCGGTCGATCCGGAGCAGGTCGCGCTGGAGATGGCGCCGGCGGCGGCGATGTTCCAGCAGCGGATGGCCGAGCTGCCCGGCTCGCCCGTCGCGCGCTGGGGACCCAAGGAGTGGACGCAGTTCCAGGTCGAAGCGCTGAACTGGCGGATGAGCCAGTTCCTGCACGGCGAGCAGGGCGCGCTGATCTGCACCGCGAAGATCGTCGAGACCACACCGTGGATCGATGCCAAGTACTACGCCGCGACGCAGGTCATGGACGAAGCGCGTCACGTCGAAGTGTTCTCCCGGTACCTCGACACCAAGCTCGACGGCCACTACCCCGTCAACCCCGCGCTGCAGCTCCTGATCGACGACATCATCGGCGACCCGCGCTGGGACATGACCTACATGGGCATGCAGATCATGGTCGAGGGCCTGGCCCTGGCCGCGTTCGGCTTCATGCACCACGTCACCGAGGAGCCGCTGCTGAAGAAGCTGTTGCGCTACGTGATGGCCGACGAGGCGCGCCATGTCGCGTTCGGGGTGCTGTCGCTGCAGGAGTACTACGCGGGGCTGGGCGCCGCCGAGCTACGAGAGCGGCAGGAGTTCGCGTTCGAAGCCGCTCTGCGTATGCGCGACCGGCTGATGATGCATCGGGTCTGGGAGACGATGGGCGTCGACCGCCGGACAGTGACCGAGTTCCTGCTCGGGTTGCGCCGCATGCGCAACAACCCGTTCCAGGCCGCCCTCTTCTCGAAGATCGTGCCGAACTGCAAGAAGCTCGGCCTGCTCGACGCCGGCGACGGCTGGCTGCGCGACCGGTTCACGGAGATCGGCGTGATCCAGTTCGAGGACGCCGCCGACACGGGTGAGGAGTACGAGGTCTTCGACGAGGTGGCCAAGGACCGCGCCGCCGGTTGACGATCGACAGCTAGGGCGTGTTCCGCGGCTCCACGCCGAGGGTCTGGGTGAAGATCTGGATGCGCCGGATCCGCCCACTCGCGCCGTCGCCGTCGAGGTCGAACACGAGCGCCTCCGGGGTGCGGTGCGGGCGACCGTCCAGGTCCACAGTCTCGCTGAGCTCGACCACTGCGACCCGCCCGTCACCCGAGTACGCCACGCGGTCGACGCGCATCTCGTAGCCGGGCAGCTTCGGCATCAGGTCGGAGATGAACGCGAGGTACTCGGCCTTGTCGGGGTACTCGTCGCCCCAGGGGCCCACGCGCACGAAGCCGTCGTCGGCGAGGCATGCGGCGAGCGCGTCCCAGTCGTGGCCGATGATTGCGTCGAGGTACCGCTCGACGACACCGGGCATCGCTACCACCCCGGCCCGGATCGCTCGACCGCCTCGGTGAGCAGCTCGAGGTACTTCGCGCGCGGTACGTCGACCGCGCCGAGCGACGCGAGATGCGGAGTCGTCCACTGGACGTCGAGCAGCATCGCGCCGCCCCCGCGCAGCAGGTCGACGAGCGCGGCCAGGGCGGCCTTCCCGCCGTCGGTCACGCGGTGGAACATCGACTCTGCCGCGAACAGCCCTCCGATGGCGACGCCGTACACGCCCCCGGCGAGCACGCCTTCGGTCGTCCACGCCTCGACGCTGTGCGTCCAGCCCAGCCGGTGCAGCGTCGTGTACGCGTCGACGAAGTCGTCGTCGATCCAGCCGTGCGGCCGGCTCGGGTGCGCGCACTCGCGGATCACGTCTTCGAACGCGGTGTCCACGGTGATCTCGAATCGCCGGCGCGAGCGGCGCAACGATCTGCTCTCGCGGAACGCGTCGAGGGGCACGATCCCCCGCGGGTCCGGAGACCACCATGCGACGGGCCCGCCACGACCGACGCGCATCGGGAACAAGCCGCCGCGGTAGGCGGCGAGCAGCGTGCCCGGCTCGAGATCGGCGCCCACCCCGGCGATCTCCGTGTCGTCAGCCGACTCGGCGGGCGGAAGCAACCAGGACGTCGGCGGCGGCTCGATCGGCACGGTGAGAGCCTCGCGCGCGGCGCCCCAAGGCAGCGTTGTCACGTTTTCGGCCCTATACGCTCCGTTTTGGTGACAACGTGCCCGAGTCAGGCGAGCAGGCTGCGGGCGATCTGGCCGACCTGGATCTCGTCGGTGCCGGCGTAGATCTGGAGCACCTTGGCGTCGCGCGCCAGCTGCTCGACCTCGTACTCCGCCATGTAACCGTTGCCGCCGAACAGCTGGACGGCCTCGAGGGCGACGTCGATCGCCGCCTGCGCACCGTAGAGCTTGCACGCCGACGCCTCGGAGAGCGTCATCTGGCGGCCGGCGGACTGCATCTCGATCTGGCGGAACACGAGATTCTGGAGGTTGAGGCGCGCGACCTCCATGCGCGCCAGCTTGAGCTGAATGAGCTGGTACTCGCCAATGGGCTTTCCGAACTGCACCCGCTCCTTGGCGTAGTCGAGGCACAGCTCCAGGCAGCGCTCGACGATCCCCAGCGCCATCGCCGCCACGCCCGTGCGCTCCATCGTGAACGTCGCCTTGGCCGCGTCACGGCCGCCACCGGCGGACACGTCCTCGGTCTCGCCGAGCAGCCGGTCGCGACCGACGCGCACGTCGGTGAGGAACAGCTGCCCCGTCGGTGACGAGTGCAGGCCCATCTTGCGCAGGGGCTTGCTCTGCTCGAATCCCGGCAGGCCCTTGTCGAGGACGAAGTGCAGGACCTTGCGGTCCTCGGGAGCGTTGCCCTCGTCGAGCTTGCAGATGAACACGGTGGTGTCGGCGTACGGCCCGTTCGTGATGAAGGTCTTCGATCCGTTGAGGACGTACTCGTCGCCGTCGCGCCGGGCCGTCGACTGCATGCCGCCGAAGGCGTCGGAGCCGGAGTTCGGCTCGGTGATCGCCCACGCGCCGATCTTGTCCAGGGTGAGCAGGTCGAGCGCCCACCGCTCCTTCTGCTCGATCGTCCCCTTGCTCATCACCGCGGCGGCAGTGAGACCCACGCTGACGCCCATGGCGGTGACCATGCCGGGCGAGCACCGGCACAGCTCGATGATCGGGATCATGAACATGGCCCCGCCACCACCCGACGGGCGGTCCTCGTCGTCGGCGCCTGCGTCGCCCGCCTCGCTCTCCGCGGCGGTGCGCTCGCGTTCGATGCGCTTCTTGAACTGCTCGCGGGCGAGTGCGTCCAGCCCGAACGTCTGAAACAGCTTGCGGAGGACGTCGTAGGGCGCGACGTCGCCGAACTCGAGCTCGTCGCGGCGCGGCCGGATCTCGTTGTCGACGAACTGGCGCACCGCGTCACGCACCATCGCGTGCTCTTCACTCCACTCGAACATCGCTCCCCCCTCAGCTCCCCGCAGACCGGGCGAGGCGCGGGTCCAACTTGGCATACGGCGCCAACACGAGGGCCGCCGCCGCGCCGATCAACAACACCAGCGTGACACTCGTGTAGCTGGCCACGAAACCGCCCACCAGCACGCCGACGGGCACGATCCCTCCGAAGCCCATGATCCACAACGCCATGATGCGTCCACGGATCCCGTCGTCGACGTTCTCCTGCAACACGGTCGCCAATGACGTGATCACGAGGAAGTAGGAAAAGCCCAGGACGAAACCGAGCGGGTACGCCGGCGCGTCCGCCCGCAGCAGCGCGAACACCGTGAGGAGCCCGGCGAACACGAAGAGGCCGAGGCGCGGGATCGGCGCCTTCGACCGCCCCGCCAGCAGGGTCCCGACGCTGATCGCGCCGGTGGCGGCGCCGAGCCCGAAGACGGCGTACAGCAGCCCGTACTCGATGCTGCGGGGGCGGATCCCGAAGTTGTCGGCGGCGATCGCCGGCATGAGGCCTACGAACGAGAGCGAGAAGAACGAGAACAGCACGAGCGTGGTGAGGATGCGGCGGATGAGCGGGTCACGCGCCGCGAGGCGGAACCCCGACAGCAGGCGCGCCATCCCCGTCTCCTCCACCTCCCCGGGCGCGTACTGGCGGTAACGGGCCAGCACGACGCCGGCCACCGCGAACAGATACGTCCCCGCGTTGATCGCGAAGACGGGCGCAGCGCCGGTCCGCGAGTAGATGACGGCGCCGATGGCCGGCCCGATCACTCGCGACAGGTTCATCTGCACCGACTGCAGCGACACCGCTCCGGGCAGGTCCGCTTTGGGCACGAGCGTCGGCAGGATCGCCGCGATCGCCGGGGCACTCAGCGAGTTGCCGACTCCGATCGCGAAGACGCACACGACGATCCCGAGGCGCGACGGGTTTCCGGCGGCCGCCAACCCCGCGAGCACGACCGACAGGACGAGCTGCTCGAGCTGCGTGATGATCAAGAGCTTGCGACGGTCGACGACGTCGGCGAGCACGCCGCCGACAGTCGACATGAACAGCAGCGGGCCGAGCTGCGCGAAGAACAGCACGCCTACGAACACGGCCGATCCCGTGAGCTCGTACCCGAACGCACCGAGGAGCACGTTCTGCATCCACGTGCCGATGTTGGACGCGAACGTCCCGCCCCAGAAGATGCGGAAGTCGCGGTTCCGCAACGCTGCCTGCGCGGTCCCCCGGCGGAATCCGAGGTCGCCCTCGATGATCGCTTCGGTCGCCTCGTCGGCGTTCGGGTCGTGGCCTTCGGTCCCGCGGGGCGGCATCGTCGACTCACCCTAGATGGGCGCGCTTGTGTGCCTTGCACCGATACCTGCCAACGGTTTCGATGTTGGCGTGAGCCCGACGAAGAGCCGCGTCGTGCGCGCGGTGCAGAAGTACGCCGTGAACCCGCCGGTCCGCGCGCTCTTCGCGCTCGGGCTCGTGCCGAAGACCCACGTGCTGCTCGAGACCACCGGCCGCCGCTCGGGACTCCCCCGACGAACGCCGATCGGCAGCGGCGTCGACGGCGACACGCTCTGGATCGTCGCCGAGCACGGCCGGACCGCCGACTACGTCCGCAACCTCGAGGCCGACTCGCACGTCCGGGTGAAGATCGGCCGACGCTGGCGAGTCGGGACCGCCACCCTCCTTCCGGGCGACGATCCCCGGGCCAGGCTCGACCTCATGGGCAGACGGGTGAACGCGGCGATGGTGCGGGCCATGGGCACCGACCTGCTGACGGTCCGGGTGGACCTCGAGCCCGGGCCGGGCCCCTGACGGGCAGCGGCGCCCGGACGTGCACGGTTGGGTGCTCGGAACTAGCGTTCCGGGGACTCGGGAGCAGCAAAGAGTGGGTCGTCGCGCGGGCCGACGATCCCGGGCTCCTGGGACCTCCAGGAAGGGAGCGAGGCCCTGTCGTCCAGGCGCCACCGGCACCCCCTGGGCACGCGCGCCGGCAGCTGCCTCGCGCTCGTCGTCGCGGCCGTGACGGTGGCGCTCGCAGTCGCCGTCGCGCTCCCGGCGGCTGCACAGCCAGCCGACCCGGCGTCAGGAACCGACCAGGCCGTCGCAGCGGCGCAAGCCCGCGCCGACAGCGCGGCCAACGCCTACTTCGCGGCGCTGTACCGATCGCAGGAGCTCGACGCCCAGGTGGGCGACTTGCAGCAGAACATCACCCAGCTCGAGCAGCGCGTCGCCGAGCTCCGCGACACCGCTCGCGCGAGGGCGATCGAGGCGTACAAGCGCTCGGGTACGCCCGTGGCGGCCCAGTTCGGAGACAAGGCCACCGCGATGGACAGCGCACGCCGGACCGTCCTGCTCGACCTGCTCAACTCGCGTGATGACGACGCCGCGAACCAGCTGCGCCGCGCCCGCGACAACCTCGGAGCGCAAAAGGACCAGCTCGACACCGCCCGGCAGCAGCAAGCCGACCTCGTCAACCAGCTCAAGGGTGAGGAGGACAAGCTGAACGCGGACCTCGTGACGGCCCAGAACGAGCGTCGCCTCGTCGCCGAACAGCAAGCCGCGGCCGCCGCGGCCGCCGCGTCGGCCGCGTCCGCACCGCCACCTTCGGCGCCGGCCCCGAGGGGCGGTGGCGGTGGCAGTGCCGCCCCCGCGCCGTCGACGAGCTACACGCCGACCGGCGGTGAGAACCCCCACCACAACGACCCGTTCCTCGTCTGCACGCGCGCGCACGAGAGCGGCGGCAACTACCAGGCGTACAACGCTTCGGGCCCCTACTACGGCGCGTACCAGTTCTCGCAGAGCACCTGGAACGCGACCGCCAACCACGCCGGTCGCGGCGACCTCGTCGGCGTCGATCCGCGGCAAGCGTCGGAGTACGACCAGGACGAGATGGCGTGGACGCTCTATCAATGGCAGGGCAAGGGTCCGTGGCTCGGTCGCTGCTGACAGATCACGCTGTAACCATCCCGCCTCGCCTAGAGTCCATCAGGACCTGGGTACATAGGAGGCAGGGTGAACCCGCAGTCACGTGACCACGAGGGATGGCCGGCGATCGAGCCTCGCCGCATTGCAGTCGTTCCTGCGTACAACGAGGAACCGACCGTCAAGGAAGTCCTCGAGCGTCTCTATCCCCTCGTCGACAAGCTGCTCGTCGTCGACGACGGCTCCACCGACAAGACGCGCGAGGTCGTCGAGAAGTGGCTTCCGGAGCACGACGACGCCCGCATGCTCGCCTTCGAGGAGAACCGTGGCATGTCCGCGGCGTACCACCTCGCCTTCTCCGACCTCCGGCAGGCCCTCGAAGCGGGTGACATCTGGCCCGACGACCTCATCTACACGGTCGACGCCGACGGCCAGCACGACCTCAGCGCGCTTGACCAGCTGCGCGATATCGCCGTCGGCGAGAACCTCGACGCCCTGATCGTCCAGCGCGACCTCTCGACGTACCCGCCCTACAAGCGCATCGGGAACTGGGTGATGAGCTCGTGGGCGTCGCTCTGGGCCGGGCGGCGATTGAAGGACGTCGAGTCGGGATACCGGATCTTCCGCGCCGGCGCCCTCGCCGACGCGCTCGACTACTACCGCGGATACAAATACAGCGAGACCGTCGAGGTGGCGGTCGTGCTCTGCCGGCTCGGGTACCGGGTTCGCAACGACGTCAAGGTCCCGGTGCCGATCTTCCGCTCTCGCACCCGGCTCGTCGACGCGGCGATCGATCTGGCGATGATCCCGGTGGCAGCGTGGCGCGCCGCGCGCGGACGCCGCCACCGCAAGTAGCCCCGCCCCGCTCCTCCCGGCGCGCCGGCTCAGCAGTGGTCGCCGTACCCGCGTTCTCCGAGCAATGCGTCGAGGCGCACCGGTTTCAGATGCTTCCGTGCCAGCCCGTCGAGGATCTTCGGCAGCGCCCGCAGGAGCACTGACCGATTGGCGGTGACGTCGCCGTCGAGCCCGTCGTGCAACACGATGATCGACCCGGGTTTCACGTCGTCCAGTACTCGGCGGGCCACGAGCCCGGCGTCGTGCTCCTTCCAATCGCCGGCCGACACCTCCCACCCGACCATCGTCATGCCGTGGTCGCCGACGACGCGGGTGAGGAAGGGCGTGTGCTGGCCGTGGGGGGCGCGGTAGAAGGTCGGGCAGACGCCGAGGTTGCGCCGGAACGCGCGCTGGGTCCGCTCGAGCTCCGGATAACGGGGGTCGAGCCACCGCCACTCGTCGTGCTCGTACGAGTGGTTGCCGAGGAGGTGGCCGTCCTCCCGCAGCGCGCGCGGGATGTCCGGGCGCTCGTCGACGGCCTTCCCCACCTCGAAGAAGGTGCCCTTGGCGCCGTGCTCGTCGAGGATGCGCGGGAGCCGTGCGAGACCTGCGACCCGAACCAGGTCACGGTGGGCGAGTTCGCCCCGATCCAGAACGTCGCGCCCGCCACCAGCAGCACCGCGCCCGTCGCGGCAAGGCGCACGGACGCCGGGCTGCGGTCGCGTCGCCCCGTCCGGGTGAGCACGCCGACCGCCGCGATCGCGAGCCCGTCGAGCAAGCCCGCCCACGCGGTCCCGTGACTCCCGTCGATCGCGACGAGGACGACCAGCGCGGCGAGCCCGGCACCGGCGCCGATCGCCTCGGCGTGGCCCCGCACGGCGGGGAATCGGCCGCCGGCGAGCCCGACTCCCGCGCCGACGCCGGCGCCGAGCAGCAGGTTGGTGAGCGCGATGTCGGCCTGCGGCAGCAGCCAGCCGGCGACCACGACGACGAGGCCCCCCAACCCCGCGAGCACGACCCCCGGGTGCTCGACCCTGCGGGCGACCCACCAGGCGACCCCGATCCCCGCCGCCACGGCGAGGGCCGTGAGGACGAAACCGGCCGGCGAGCGGTCCTCGACCACCCAGGGCACCGCCAGGAGGGCGAGCGCGGTGGTCCCGAAGCCCCGTAACGCCGGGGCGGACGCCGAGTCTGAAGACGGGGGCTCAGGCCCGGTCACGGCTATCGTTCCTGACTCTGGGCACGCTGGTAAGACGGGCAGGCGGCGTCGGAAGGAGAACAGAGTTGCAAGGGCCTTTCGGCGCAGGGCGCCTCCGGCTGCGGACGGCGGGGGCTGCGGCCGACGCGGGCGCACCTGACCGGACCCCGCAGACCGGAAAGATCGTGGCGGTGGTCGTCACGGTCCTCTGGGCGATCGTCCTCGTGCTCATCCTGCGCCACAGCGTCTTCGTCTCGCACGACTCGATCAGCAACTACGGGCACGTCTGGTTCGTGAGCGACCGGTTCTGGGGCGGGCACGGCATCCCGCTCCACATGCCCATCATCGGCCACGGCAAGGCATTTGCCTTCCCGTACGGGTTCTTGCCCTGGTTCAGCGCGTCGCTGCTCCACCCGCTGCTCGGCGACTGGGTCGTCACGTTGTGGCTCGTCCTCGGCTTCCTCGGCCTCGTGGCCGCCATGTTCTGGGCGTTCCCCGAGATCCGCCGCGGCTGGTGGGCGGCGACCGCCCTGGTGAACCCGGCGCTCGTCATCGCGCCCATCATCGGCCAGCTGCCGTTCATCTGGGGGTCGGCGCTGCTGATGGCCGCCATCGGGTGCTGGAGGCGCGGGCGGTACGTCGAGGCCGCGGTGCTGGCCGGCATCGGGCAGGCAACGCACCCCGCCGTCGTTCTCCCGATGGCGATCGGCCTCGTGGCCTTCGGCCTCTTCTGCGAGGACGACAAACGACGGCTCCTCCGCTTCTACGCGATCTCGTTCGTGATCGCGCTGCCGGCAACCTGGATCGTGTTCGTGTCGCCGGTCTTCGTCGACAGCTCCGCGTGGGTGATCATCAGCAACTTCTTCGGCACGCTGCTCGTGCGGTCGTTCGTCATCGCCGGCCCGATCCTGCTGGTGCTCTTCCAACGGGGACGCGACCGACAAGCACCGCTGCTGCGGAAGTCGTGGTTCGTGCCGGCGCTCTTCGTCGGCACGTTGCTGCTCAACGTCGGACTCGGCGGTGTGCTCGACACGCGGTACGCGTGGGGCGCGCTGAATCGCAAGCCCAACACCGACCTGCTGCATTTCGTCAACTCGCCGAAGTTCGAACCCGCGAAGACGTACCGGATCATCCGCGCCGGCGACGGCAAGGTCGGCATGTACCAGATCGTGCGCAAGGGCGGTCACCTCGACTCGGAGTTCTTTCCCGAGAGCATCGGGCGCAAGAGCTGGAACACCACCGAGGGGTACTCGCAGTTCCTGCGCGGACGGCGAGTCGACTTCGTCATCGTGTACGACAGCTACGACCGCACGTACCGCACCAACGAGCACGCGCTGCTCGACCAGCTGTCGGTGCGGGGCCTCGAGGGCTGTGATCCGCAAGACGTCGGAGCAACGCCACTCGCGCACGCCGAACACTACGACGTCTATACCATCCGCCGCGAATGCTGAGGATGATCGAACCATGAACGTACCGGCAGCAAGGATGGTGTTCTCCGACGACGACCGCGCCGCCGTCTTGTCGATGGTCGACGAGGTGCTGCAGACGGGCTCGCTCACGCTCGGCCCGTTCACGCGGGAGCTCGAAGAAGGCTTCCGCACCCGTCACGACGCGCCGCATGCGATCGCCGTGAGCAGCGGCACGAGCGCGCTTGAGATCATCCTGCGCACGCTCGGGGTCGAGAGCCGCGAAGTCGTCGTTCCCGCCAACACGTTCTTC
>WNFV01006700.1_pt1 | contig 16050 bp, 13 predicted proteins | sample 5400101 | NCBI WGS metagenome assembly WNFV01 (sample SAMN13153361, study PRJNA577476) | soil metagenome | isolation source: 115 cm soil or saprolite under grassland replicate 1 | place: USA:California | collected 2016-06-15
GCACGACGTGCAGTTGCCGCTGGTCGGCCCGCGCCGCCGCAACCTCGCCCGCCCGCGCAGCCACCGCGCCGGACGCCCCGGCGTCGGCGGGCCAGGCCAGCTCTGTGAGCCGCTTGGCCTTCGGGGTGCCGCAGCCCAGGACGCGCATGACCTCGCGCTGAGACAGCGCCGCGCCACCGTTGTGGTCCTCGGCGTGCGCGTGCAGCATCGCGACGAGTGCGGCGTCGGTGCGCTCGTCCCGGCCCGCTCGCGCCAGCTCCGGGTTAGGCATCGACTCGGACAGCGGTGCGGTCGAGCCGGGTGTGTCCGGTGCGGTGCGGTCCTGGTCCGGTGCGGGTGCACCAGTGCGGGTGGGCAGTGCGGGTGCCGGTGCGCTCACCGGTGCGGGGTCGGTGCGGTGCACCGGTGCGGGAGCGGTGCACCGCAGGGCCGCACCGTCGACCAGCGCGAGCAGTGCAACCGACTCCAACCGGTCTGCATCGGCGGGCAGGATCGCGGCCAGCTCGGCGGCGCTGACCAGGCCGTCGCGGATCGTCTCCAACGCGGCTAGCCGCGCCGACCGGGCCGCGTCGAACCGCCACCGGCCCGATGGGCAGATCGCGGTCAGCCGCGACCCCATCCGGATCACCTGCTGGACCAGCGCCCGCGCCGCGGCCGGGTCATCGGTCCCGGTCCGCGCCAGGTGCAGCCACACCCGGGTCGAGACCACCGGTGAGGTGAGCCAGGTCAGCGCGGTCAGCTTGGGCCGCGACGGCTGCGACAACCGCAGGTGCAGCCGCAGCAGGTGCGCGAGCATCTCCTGCAGCACCGCGAACGCGATCGGGGCCAGCGCGTGCGCGATCACGTCGGCCGCGTCGTGGGCGGCGGCGGCGTTCAGGATCACGGTGCCGGCGATGAACCCGTAGGTGGTCACCAGCGACCCCGGCAGCCGCCACCCGCGCGACAGCGCCGCGAGCCGCAGCGCCGTGCAGGCCACGATCATCCCGTCCGCGGTCAACGGCACCAGCGGATCGCCGAACCGCACCGAGACCGCCTCGAACGACCGGACCCCGCCGATCACCGCGACCGTGGCCGCGGCGGTCACACCGACCGTGATCAGCACCTGCCCGACCGACCAGCCCGACGCAGCGTCGAGCACCGCGCGGGCGGTACGGCGTGCCCAGCCGACCGCGAGCACCGCGGCGACCACCACCACCGCGCACGCCAGCACCGCGGCCACACCAGCGGCGGTGACCTGCCAGGGCGAGTCCAGCCGGGACAGCAGTTCGTGCAGCGTCATGGGGTGCCTCCGTTGGTGGTTGCGTGGTGGTTGCGTCGCCACGCCTGCGCGGCGACGTCCATCTGTTCGGTGGTGGGTTCGGGTGCGGGCTGGTCGCGGTGGTCGGCCCACCACGCCCCGATCGCGTCCGCGGCGTCAGCGACCGGGACCAGCGGCGCGGCCTTCGCCCGGCGCCCGACGTGGTTGTCCAGCGAGCACGTCCCGGCGTAACCGGTGATGCGGCGGGCCACGCCGGGGCGCAGCCGGTCGTGCCAGTCGCCGGCCAGCCGGACACACGCGCCGTCGTCGACGTAGGCGGCGAGCCAGGCCTGCATCAGCCAGAGGAGTTCCTCGACGATTTCGGGGTGCCACAGCCAGCACTCGGGCAGCGATTCGTCCCCATCGGGGTAGCGCAGGTAGATCCCGGCCAGCCACGACGTCAGATCCGCCAGCCGCGTCCCGGCGGCCTGCGCACTGCCCTGGAAGTACAGCCACGACTCCGGCGGATCGGCCTCACCGCCCCCGCCGCGAAGCCCGTTGGCGGTGGTCTGCGACAGTTCCTCGACCACCTTCGCCAGCCGCTGCACCTCCCCCGCCGTCGCGGTCAGCTGCATCGCCTTCCGCATCGCCTCAACGCCACGTGCCAGGCCCTCCACCTCACGCGCCAGCCCGGCAACCGCGGCCATCTCCGCACCAGACTGCGGATCGTTGCCCCCGGCACCATTCGTGCCGGCGTTCGAGTTCGAGTTCGGGTTGGTGCTGGTCATGTCATGCACCACCCGGACTCGCACACGTCCAGCTCCGCCGCGTCAGGGGCGCCGGCGGGGTCGAACAACGTGGCCTGATCGGTGCTGATCGCGTCACGCAGCGGCCGGGCGAACCTCGTCAGGTAGACCGGGTCCTTGCCGAGCGCGGCGCGCCGGGCGTTCAGGACGTCTTCGAGCTGGCACGCCTTCGCGAACTGGTGGGGTCGGCGGCGTGCCATGTCGGCCCACACCGCGGGCCGGTGGAACGGGCAGAAGTAGCACGACGACTTCGGCGGCACCGGCAGCCCGGCCTCGCGGATCACCCGCTCGCAGTCCGACCTGCGCAGCCGCAGCCGGGTGTCCTCGCCGAGCCCGACCAGCGGATACACCACCCGCTCGTAGGACTCCACGCGCCGGTTGTTGGCGCGGTGGATCTCGTCCAGACTGATCCCGAGACCGACCGTGGCCAGCTGATCCGCGCTCGCGCCGTGGGCACGCAGCCATTTGCCGATCACCTTGATCTTGAAATCGGCCGTGCAACTGCGGGTGCCGGGTGCACCGTTGCTCATCCGGACCGGGATCGGCAGCGACCGTGACCCGGGCCGCATCAACCGCCCGTACAGGGTCTCGATCGACCCGTCGCGCTTGACCCGGTCCACGACGTGCAGATCGATACCGTGGGCAACCGCGTACGGCGCGGCGTACCGGTCGAGGTAAACCAGGGTGTCCGGGTTCTCCGAGTCCGCGCCCACGTTCGCCATCACGAACGTGCCGAAGTCGATCCGGCGCTGCGCAGCCAGCACCAGCAACGCCGTCGACTGCACCCCGCCGCCATACGACACGATCCGCAGGCCACCGGACTGCCCCGCGGCGCTCGTGCCGCCCACGCCCGCGTCGGCGAACAGGTCCGTCACCGTGAGCGTCATGACCGGCTCCCCTCGGCGTGCTGCGGACCGGTGTGGTAGCTGATGGGCTTGCCGAGTGAGGTGGCGTGCTCGATCTCGCGGCGAGTGGAGTCCCCGATGTAGCCGCCGGGGTTCACCACGTACACCCAGTGCGCGAGGTAGACCTTCGTCAGGTGCAGCAGGTCCAGGTCGCGCTTTTGCTGCTCGGTGATCTCGTCGCCGTGGTGCCCGAACACGCCGGGAGCGAGCACGATGTGCCCCTCCAGCGTCAGCGCTCGGTTCGCGGCGGCGATCTCGGTCCGGAACCGTGTCGAGCCGCAGATCGCCACGATCGACAGGTGGTCGCTCATGCCGACTCACCACTCATCGCGATCAGGGCCTCGCGGACGACTGCCGCGACCTGGTCGCTGATGTCGTGGCCGGCGTTGTCCACCGCGCGGGCGATCATCACGACCACCGACGCCGGCGGCTCTCCCGGACCGTTGTCGAAGGCAACCGGTTCGCTGGCGATCCACCACACCCCGGCACGTGACCGCACGGTGTATCCAGTCGGAACGCTCATGACCGGCTCCCGTCCTGCTCGCCCGAGCCCGCCGGACCGCCCGGCCCGGTGGAGTCCTGCACGTCCGCGCGGGCGGGCAGCGCCGCGACCGCGCGCCGCGCGGTCCGGTCGGCGCGCCGGACCCGCAGCCGAGCCAGCAGCGACCCGACCGGGTCGGTGTCCAACCAGCCCAGGAACCGCGACCACCGGCCCACAACAGGCCGCTCAGCACCCCGCCCGGCGCCCGGCACCACGACCTCGCCGGCGACCTGCACGTCCGGTACGGCGTGTTCGGTGGCCTGTTGCGCGGCCTTGGCGGCGGCGAGCGAGCGGCGCACGTCGCGCCGGGTCCAGGCCATCTGTACCCGGCCGAGCGCGACCGGCATGCTGGACCGGATGATCAGCACGTGCCCGGGCGGCAGCTGCGCGATCTGCGCGGCGGTGAGCACCGGGACCTTGCGGGTCGTGGTGGTGGTCTGCCGCTGGGTGTGGTCGTAGCTGCGGACCTCCTCGTCCCGCTCGCCGGCCAGCGTCACGTAGGCGGCGAGGTCTTCGGGGTCGCGGGTGCCGCCGAAGATCAGCAGCGTGGAGGTGTTGTTGAGGATGGCGGCGGCGCCGGCGTCGCCGAACCGCTGCCGCAGCTGGGCGCGGGACTGCACGTTGATGTGGATGGTGATGTTGCGTCCACCCATGTCCGCGGTCCACTGGTCCAGCGGCACCGGGCAGATGATCGCGGCCTCGTCCAGCGCGAGCGTCAGCTGTGGGTCCAGCCGGCCTGACGGCTGCTCGGAGGCAATGCGTCGTGCCTCGCGGGCGATGTGCCCGGTCAGCGCGGTCACCAGCGGCGTGGTCTGCGCGTCCTCCGCGCCCAGCATGTACACCGTGCCCCGCTCACGCAGCAGCCGGTCGACGTCGAACGCGCCACCGGTGGCGGCCTTCGCGGCGGTCGCGTCGGTGAGCCAGCCCAGCGCGGGCATGATCGTCGAGGTGATCGAGGTACGGGTGCGGTCGTTGGTCTCGAGGAACTGGACCGCGTCGGCCTCGTAGTTCGGCTCCGGCGAGCGGCGCAGCAGCCGGGCGATCTCGGTCTTGGCCTCGTCGGGGTTCGCGATCCACACCAGCACGTCGCGCATCCCCAGCCCGCCGATCGCGGCGGCGTGCATCAACGCCGCGAGCACCCGGCGGGCCTGGTCGGTCCAAAACTGCCGGTCGCCGCCCTCGCGGCCGGGCGAGGACACGGCCGCGACCAGGTCGCCGGCGCGGTCGTTGGCGGTCTTGGGGTGCTCGCAGCCGATGATCGGGTCGAACGTGATCGTCGAGGCCAGCCCGCCGAGCCCGGCGGGGTTGAACACGTAGATCGGGCCGCGCCGCTCCCGCAGCGGCCTCGTCAGGTCGATCAGATCGGTGCGCGTCGAGGTGGCGATCACCGCGCCCGGCGCGTCCACGATCCGCCCCGCGAGGCCACCGGTCTTGCCCTTGCGGGGACCGCCGAAGCTCATCGTGACGTCCTCGCACGGCGACCACACCCCCAGCAGCCCGACCCGCGCGACCCGGGTCGCGACCTGCGTGGTCGGGGTGCGGCGCTGCTGCCACCACGACAGCTCGGCCAGCGACGGGCGCAGCACCGTCAGCTTGCGGCGCGCCGCGAACCGCGACCCGGTTCGCAGCAGCTGCCACCGCGACGCCACCCCGTCATTCCTGCGGACCCGGGCACCCCAGCGCTTGACCCGGCCCTGCGACCCGGACCGGGCGCGCTGGACCATCACCAGCGTCCCGGCGATCGCCAGCACCCCGGCCGCCAGCAGCACCGGCCACCAGGTGGCCACCATCGGCGGCAGGTGCCGCGCCACGACCGCCGCGTACACCAGCCACGCCCCGCCCGCCAGCTTCGCGCCCGGGCCGTCCAGGACCGCGACCAGCGCCACCGACGCCAACACCAACACCCCCGCCGCCGTGACCAGCGGCCACACCTGCCGGGCCGCCACCTGCGGCGGCAACGCGTGCAACGCGACCGCGGTAAACACCAGCCACCCGCCCGCACCCAGGACCACGCCGTAGACCAGCCGCCAGCCCACCGCGGCCACCGTCACCAGGCCCAGCACCCCCGCCGCGATCAGCCAGCCCGCGGCGTCGGCCTGCCACGGCGCTTTGCCGTAGGCGGCGAACAACACACCCGCGGCCAGCACCACGAACACCAGCCCCGTCAGCCGGGGCAGCAACACACCGTCCTGCAACGTCGGCCGCCGCATCATCGCGAACCACCCGCCCCGGACACGGCCGCCGCCGCGGCGACGTCGCTGTGCCCCAGACGACCCGCGACCCCGGCATCGGGAACCCCGCCGCGCTCGTGGGCACGGTTTGCTGATGCCGTGTGAGCAGCGCACACGAAGATGCCTCGCTCGAAGCCGGCCGCGGCCTCGATGCACGGCCCGCCGTGCTCATGGAAGTCGCACAGCATGCCGGCGACCGTCGCGGCAGCGGGCTCCAACCGGTAACACACCGGCCCGTACGCACCGTCCACCCGCGCGGCCAGCGGCAACGGCCCACCCGCGATCGACTCACCCAACGCGTCGTTCAACAGGTAGAACACGACGAGGCCGTCGCCCGCGTCGTCATACGTCAGACGCCCACCATCGGGAACGTCACCGTACGGTTCGATGACCTAGCCGAACTCCGCTTCGGACACCGCGGTCCACCCGCCCCGACCGGCCACGTCCGGCAAGCCACCCGCTCGATCAGCACCAGCCGCCGGTCCGACGCTGTCGCGGTACACAGCGCTGACCAGCTCGACCGGACCGAACCACGCCCGCGTCCCGTATCTGCTGCCCGGCTCGTCACGCACCGCGCTGCCCAACGCTGCTGCAACCCGGTCAACCACCGCGCACCGCTCGCTCCACCCCGCCCGGCTCGGCGTGTGGGCGAACGCGGAGACTGCCGGCACCGGAAGGTCACGGTGCTTCGCGACCCACGCCGCCAACCGGTACAGACCCTTGATCAACTCCCGGCGCTCGTCCGACAGATCAAGCCACCCGAGCTGCGGCACCCACTCAGGCACGCCCCCATCCGCATCCGTCCTGGACATCTCCACTGCTCCTACCTGGGTAGTCGAGAAACCGGCCCCGTACTGGTTGCCGCCTGGGCGGGGCCGGTCTTCCTCGCATCGCGCCGCAAGATCACGGCCTGGTCGAATCGCCATCACTGCGCACCTCCGTCGTTAAGCACCGCTTCGGGCACGCCCCTTCCGTTCGGGGTGGCCGTTTGCTGGGGCAGGCCGTGCCTGCCCGCTCCTGCGCCTTGCCGTGCCGCCGGAGGCTCGGTGTCAAGCCGTGAAAACGCGCTGCCGCCGGAGGCGAATTTCGCGGTTTGAAGTTCGTCGGAGCGCGTGGCCGACCGGAGCGCAGCGGAGGGAGAGACACGCGAGAGGCCGCGTGGGCACGGCTTGACACCGAGTGGCGGCACGGTACGCAGGCCACCCACACCAGCCAGAGACGACGTCTGCGCCGACCGCAGGTCGGCCCTGCTCGACCGCAGGTCGAGACTCGCCCCGCCAAGTCGATGGCCGCGCCTGTTGCGCCGCCTCATCGGTTCCGCCGGCTCGAGAGCCAGTCACTTGCATCGACGACGCTGCCGGACGCGACGGCGGCGTCGATGATCGCCTCGATGGCCTTCGCGGGTACGAAGACCCGCCCGCGAATGCGCACCGCCGGAAAGGTGCCAGCACGTATCGCTCTGTAGAGCGACATGCTTGAGAGACCGATCAAACCTGCTGCTTCTGTGACGCTGTAGAACGTCACTGACGTCTGCTGTGTGCTCATGTATCCCAGGGGACAGCCGAGTCACCGCATCGACCCGGAAAAGAATTCCGGGGTCGCTTTGTCCACGCCTACTGGCACACTTGAACTCGTGCGCGGAATGACGGAGTCGCTGACGATCGGCGAGCGAGTCGCGTGGTACCGACGTCGTCGCGGGATGACGCAGGACGTACTCGCTGGCCTTGTCGCTCGCACAGTCGACTGGCTAAGCAAGGTCGAGAACAGCCGCATCGAGCTCGATCGCCTGTCTGTCATCAAGTCGCTGGCTGATGCGCTCGACGTCTCGATCGGCGATCTCGTAGGAGAGCCGACCCTGCTGGACTGGTCGGCCGACGGTGGCCGGGAGACCGTGCCAGCCGTCAGGGCCGCGCTGATGAACTACCGCGACATCGTCGCGGTACTCGGGCCCGGTCCGGCTAGCGAGCCGCCAGACCTCGACCAGTTCTCGCTTGAGGTCGCGAGCGTCTGGGACGCCTACCAGGACTCCCGCTACGGATTCGTAACCGCTCGGCTGCCCGCGCTGCTCACCGCGGCCAGAGCCGCCGATCGCGCATACGACGGTCGGGCCGGAGAGCGAGCGAAGACGTTGCTAGCTACCAGCTATCAGGCCGCCGCGATGATCCTCAGCAAGCTCGGCGAGACGGACCTAGCGTGGATGGCGGCTGAGCGCGGTCTAAACGCCGCCCAGGAATCCGGAAACGTAATCGTCGTCGGATCGCTGCTTCGGTCAGTCACGCATTCGCTCCTAGCCACGGGCCGACCAGCCGAAGCGGTGCGCCTGACGCTCGACGCAGCGGAGTACCTTGAGCCTGGACTCAGCAAGGCAACCGCGGACTATCTGTCCATCTACGGCACCCTTTTCCTTGCAGGCGCGATGGCGGCGTCCCGCAACGACGACCGCGGAACAACGCGGACGTTCCTGGAGGAGGCCGACGCGGTCGCCAGTCGCCTCGGCCACGATGGCAATCACTTCTGGACGGCATTCGGACCTACGAACGTCGCAATTCATCGAGTCTCCACTGCGATGGAGCTCGGCGACGTGCAGGTCGCTGTCGATCTGGGTCCGCGGGTCGACGCGTCGGCGCTCCCTATGGAGCGAAGGATTCGTCACGCCATAGAGGTAGCGCGGGCATTCAGCGCATGGAATCGACGGGATGAGGCGCTGTCTGCCCTTCTGGACGCTGAACGGCTGTCACCTGAGCAGGTGCGGCACCACTACATCAGTCGCCAGCTGGTGCTGAGCTGGGTTCGACAGGAACGCGCAAAGCCCTCCTTCGAACTGGCAGGACTCGCAGAGAGAATGCGGATCGCGTAGCCGTCAGGCCGACTGGTCGACTCCGGTGTTGGCGGCCATCGGAATCTGCCCACTCGCGGCCATCAGCGGCTACCCGGAGACGGCCAGCTTCGTCACGGAACGTGACTAGGGTCTTGGGATGGACGCGCTGGAAACCGTCTCGCTCGGTCCGGCCTGGCGGCGGTCACGATCGGCGCCGGATCCGACGCGGATGGGAAATCCGTCCTCGCCCGCGTGTCCTCGTCGTTTACCGGATTTGCCGATGTGCGTGCGGTGCCGCGCGCACGCTCGGTGCTGCCTGCGTGACACCGGCTCACTGGCGAGCGACGACCTCGGGCAGCGACCGTCGCAGGTAGTCTTGCCCCGCCATGACACCTGGAGGCAGCATGAGGCTTCTTCTTACTTCCGCCGGCATCAAGAACACGAGCATCCATAACGCGCTGGTCGACCTGCTGGGCAAACCGATCGCCGACTGCAGCGCCCTCTGCATCCCCACCGCGATGTACGGGCATCCCAACGTCGGTCCAGGAGCGGGGGTATGGCGTTTCATCAGCGGACGATCCGCCGAGCCCATGTGCGAGCTGGGGTGGAAGTCCTTGGGAGTGCTGGAGCTCACCGCGCTGCCCAGCATCGATGAGGCACACTGGGTCCCCAAGGTCCGAGAGACAGACGTCCTGCTGGTGTCGGGCGGAGACGCCCTGTACCTGTGCCACTGGATGCGGCAGTCCGGGTTGGCGGATCTCATGCCATCACTGAGCGAGACGGTCTACGTCGGGATGAGCGCGGGGAGCATGGTGATGACCCCCCGCATCGGGGAGGACTTCGTCAGGTGGAAGCCGCCCGCCGCTGGTGACGACAGAACGCTGGGGATCGTCGACTTTTCGATCTTCCCGCACGTGGACCACGAGGACATGCCGGACAACTCCATGGCCGAAGCAGCACGATGGGCGGCCGGTATCCCGGGTCCGGCGTACGCGATCGACGACCAGACCGCCATCACAGTGACCGACGGCACCGTCGACGTCGTCTCCGAGGGGCACTGGAAGCTGTTCTCCTCCTAGCCGCCAGCAATAGCGATCGGCAAGCGCCCGCTCATGCCGCGATCCGCGCGGTCATGCCGAGAAGCGGACGTAGGGATCTGCGGAGTTGAGGGAGCACTTCTGGCGTCTCCGCCTCTCCGCGAGATGCGGGACGCGCCAGGACAGGGCTCCCATGACGCCGGGACGCCCGAGGGACCAGCGTTCATCTCAGGCGGCGACCCACGCCGCGACAAGAGGGGAGCGGACCATGAGGATCCTGGACAGGTGCGGGGCGCTCACAGGGGCGGCGTACGTCCTGCTAGTCGGTATCGGTGAGGAGATGAGCACGAGCCCCGGGCCGCACGGAGCCCACCCGACTGGGCAACAGAACATTGCAGACATGCGTTGGGTGGCTGACCACCCGGCAGCCCAGATCGGCGTGACACTAGAGCTTGTCGGGTTCGCTCTCTTCGTACTCTTCATCGGTTATCTGTGTACGCGGGTGCGTGACGCCGGGTGGCTCGCGACCGCGGCGTTGGCCGGCGGCATCCTCGCCGTCGCGATCAAACTGGGGTCGGTGGCCCCGATCCTCGTCGCGTACCTACTGCGGGACGAGATCAGCCCGGAGACCGGCCGGGTGCTTTTCGACCTGAACGGTGCTGCGTTCGTGGTGACCGGGTTGCCGACGGGGCTGTTTGTCGCCTGCGCGGCGGGTGCGGCGCTCGCCACGCGCACCCTGGGCCGCGTTTTGGGAGTGGGTGGGGTTGTGGTCGGTGTGGCCGCGGTCCTGGGCACCGCCGCGACCGGTGTGCATCTGCTCGCGGCCAACCCGCTGCCGTTCCTGTTCTGCCTGTTGTGGATCCTGGCGGTCAGCGTCCGGCTGGTGTTCCAGCGGACGGCCCGGCCGGCCGACGTCGTCGCGCCGGATGCGGACGTGGCCGCGGTGTGATCGTCCTTGGCATTCCCCGCCGGTCCGGGAACCGTCACCATGACGCTGTGGGCGTCACGACGGAATCCCGGGTTGGCTGGGCCGTGGCCGCGGTGTCGGCCGGGGTCATGGGGTTCTGGCTGGTGCTCGGCGGGCTGGGCGACGTGCGGTGGAACGGGTTACGCGACTTCGCCGAGACCGTCTATCCAAGCATCGTGTTCGGGCTGGCCTTTCCGGTCGTCGGCGCGCTGATCCTGTCCCGGCTGCCCGGTCACCGGCTCGGCTGGCTGTACTGCCTGTGCGGGCTGGTCTCCTCGGTGACGCTCGCGTCGTACTCGTACGCCCAGCGCGGCCTGGTCGATCAGGCGGGATCGTTCCCGGGAGCGCTCGCCGCAGCGTGGCTGTCGTCGTGGATCTGGCTGCTTGGGTTCAGCCCGCTGCTCACCTTCGGCGTGCTTTGGTTCCCGAACGGCCGGCTGCCGTCCCGGCGCTGGTGGCCTGTGGCGGCGGTCGCCGGCCTGGTCATCGGCGTGGGCGTGATCTCCATTGCGCTGCGGCCGGGTCCGCTGGAGAACCACCCGGTCCGCGACAACCCGCTCGGCCTGCCGCTGCCCCGGTCGTGGTTCGACGCCGTCGGCTGGCCAGGCCTGGTCCCGCTGCTCCTCGTCGCGATCGTCGGCAGCCTCGCGGCGGTGGCTGTGCGCTACCGGCGGGGGTCGGCCGACGAACGCGACCAGTTGCGCTGGTTCCTGCTCGCGGTCGGACTGCTCGTGGTCTCCTTCGCCCTGGTCGGCGATTCGACCGTGGGCGTCGTCCACAACCTGCTCGTCCTGGTGGCGATCCCGCTGATACCGCTGTCGATTGGTGTCGCGGTGCTGCGGCGCCGGCTGTACGGCGTGGAGCTCGCGGCACGCCGTTCGCTGGTCTACGGCTGGCTGCTCGCCACCGGACTCGCGGTGTACGCGGGGGTCGTCCTGATCCTCGACGCCATCCTGCGCGGTCACGCCGAGCCGGTGGTCGCCCTCGCAGCCGCCGGCACCGTCGCGGTGCTCTACCAGCCGCTGCGGCTGCGCCTGCAGCGCTCGGCGGACCGGATGCTGTACGGCGACCGCGGCGACCCCTACGCGGTGCTGGCCGGGCTGGGTCGCAGGCTGCAGGCGGCGGCCTCCGCCGAGCAGACGCTGCCGGAGACAGTCGAGACCATCGCCTCGGCGCTGCGGCTGCCGTACGTGGCGGTGGAGCTGCCCGGGGACGCACCCGAGCGGCCGACCGCCGCCCACGGCACGACGCCGGGCGCCGAGCCGGTGGTCGTCCCGCTGACCCACGGCGGCGACGCCGTCGGCCAACTGGTGGTCGGCCGGCAGGACGCCCGGGAGGACCTCACGCCCGCCGAACGTCGGCTGCTGGGCGACCTCGGCCGACAGGTGGCCGTGGCAGCGCATGCCGTGCTGTTGGACCGCGCCCTGCGACGATCCCGCGAACGGCTGGTGGTAGGCCGGGAGGAAGAGCGCCGGCGGCTGCGCCGCGACCTGCACGACGGCCTCGGCCCGGCGCTGGCCGGCGTGGCACTAGGGGTCGACGCCGCGCGCAACATGCTGCGCACCGACCCGGACGCCGCCGACGCCCTGCTTCGCGACCTCAAGGACGAGACGCTCGGCTGCGTGGGAGAGGTACGCCGCATCGTCGAGGACCTGCGGCCGCCGGCGCTCGCCGAATTAGGTCTGCTCCCGGCGCTGACGGCCTTCGTGGACCGGCTGTCCAACCGCAACGACGCACTGCAGGTCTCCCTGGAGGCGCCCGATCCCCTACCGCCGCTGCCGGCGGCCGTCGAGGTCGCGGCGTACCGGATCGCCACCGAGGCGATGACCAACGTCGCCCGGCACGCCCGCGCGCGTTCCTGCCTGCTGCGCCTCACCGTCGGCGACGAACTGACGGTCGAGGTGCGCGACGACGGCATCGGCGTACCCGCAGGCCGACTGACCGGCATTGGCCTACCGTCCATGGCCGAACGGGCCGCCGAGCTCGGCGGGCGCCTCCAGCTGGCCCGGCTCGACGGCGGTGGAACCCGCGTGCTCGCCCATCTCCCCCTGGCTGCCGCATGACCCCACCGCTGCGCGTGCTCCTGGCGGACGACCATCCGGTCTTCCGCAAAGGCCTGCGCGCCCTGCTCACCTCCTTGCCCGAGGCGACCGTCGTGGGCGAGGCCGCCGACGGCGAGCAGGCAATCCGGCTCGCCGCCGAACACGCGCCGGACATCGTCGTGATGGACCTCAACATGCCGGGCATCAACGGCGTCGAGGCCACCCGACGCATCCTCGCCGCGCGCCCTGGCACCGGCGTCCTGGTGCTCACAATGTTCGAGGACGACGACTCGGTGTTCGCCGCGATGCGGGCCGGAGCCCGCGGCTACCTGGTCAAGGGATCCGACACCGTCGAGGTCGTCCGGGCCATCACCGCGGTCGGCAACGGCGAGGCCATCTTCGGCCCATCGGTCGCACGCCGAATCCTGGCCTTTCTCACCCGACCGCTGTCGGCGTACGACGAGCAACTGTTCCCCGAACTCAGCGCCCGCGAACGCGAAGTGCTCGACCTCCTCGCCGCCGGCGTCGCCAACGCCGACATCGCGAAACGACTCTTCCTCAGCCCCAAAACCATCCGCAACCACGTGTCGAGCATCTTCAGCAAACTGCAGGTGGCAGACCGCGCCCAGGCCATCGTCCGGGCGCGGGCCGCCGGGCTCGGCCGCCAGCCTGGCGACGTGCAGTGAGCCCGATAGTCACGGCGAGCGTGCAACGGACTCGCAACGTGGGCCGGTACGCTCTGAGATCTGAAGGCTGCACCTGTTCGATCTGAAGGCTGCACCTGTTCGGATCGCGCTGATCGACTCCCTCATGGAGGCCCGGCGGCGTGAGCCTGCCCGACGGTCGCCAGTCAGGCCGAGTATCCGCACATGCCGCGATACGTGCGCGCGCCTCGCTGGACGAGTGAAGCTTCGAGCAGTCGATGTCGTGGACTGGCATCAGGTATCGAGTCGACAAACCTGGGGCTGACAGGGCAGCGCGGACGTCGTGCCGGCTGTGGCCGCACACGCCCAAGCAGGACCGTTCTAGAGTCGGTGCATGAGCAACGCCCCTGGGAGTCACACTCGCGCCCGCGTGGCCGCCGGTGCACTCTTCTTCGATGACGCTGACCGGATCATGCTCGTGCGACCGACGTACAAGGACCACTGGGACATTCCTGGCGGCTACGTCGAGGAAGGAGAGTCGCCGCGGGAGGCGTGTCAGAGAGAGATCACCGAGGAGCTTGGCCTCGCCGTAGATCTAGGCATGCTGTTGGTCGTGGACTGGGCCCCACGCCCAGAGGACGGCGACAAGCTGCTCTTTGTCTTCGACGGAGGTCACCTCGGATCTGGCGCGCTGGATAGCATCCGGCTGCAGGACGATGAGCTAGCGGAGCACGGCTTCTACCCAGTAGATGATCAGCTCGGCGACCTGCTCATTCCGCGGCTAGAGCGTCGGCTGCGGGTTGCAGTACGCGCACGTTCCGAGGGCCGAACGCTGTACCTGGAGAACGGCGCTCAGGTGCAGGATCGTGGGCATGGGATTGGGCATGAACTCCCCGCTACTGGTGCTGTCGGAGTCCATCGGAGTCCCAGTCGGTGACACCCGTGCACGCTCGTGACACCTGGTGTCGATGGCGAGCGGGTCCCTTCTAACCCGTTGGTCGCGCTACATCCGCTGGCACAACTATGGGGCCAGCGGCCAGCTCATCAGTCGACGGCCCGTCCGGCACTCGGGCTGGGTATCTAGACCACCCAGGGCCCGCGACGGTGACCGCACCAGCCAAAGCCGCCGCCGTGGATCTCTGCCTGCACCTAATCCACCTCGACCACGGGCGCCACAATCGCCAACGCGGTCGCCCGTCCCAAACTCGCGCTCGGAATCGCCGACAATCAGGCCCTCACGCTGGTTTGCGAAGCCCTTGGGGCAGGACGACCACCCGTCGTCGTCTTTCCCCGCGTCAATGCTGCCCACGCGGGACAACCTGCCTGGGACCAGCACATCGCGACCCTTTCCAAGGGCCGGGGTCCACCTTGTCTACGGCGACGATGTGTGGCCACTGCATCAGCCACGCAGCGCGCCAAACCGCCAGCTGCCATGGGCCGAGATTCGCCGAGCTATCGACCAGGCCACGAACAACCGCGTCACCTGAAAGGTCAGCCTGGAGGATCCAACACGACTGGGCGCCGACCGCGTGACACTTCTATGACGCCATCTTTGGCAAGCACAGCGATTGCACGGTGAGCGGTGCTGTCGGCCACGCCGTACCGCCGTGCCAATTCCTTGTTGGTCGGCAGAACGTCACCTGCCCGAAGCACACCGCACCTGATCGCTCCGCGAATGTCGCGAGCGATCAGCACGTATGGACCATTGGGTGCAGATTCGTCATCGAGGGCTGGATTGTCACCACCGGCCTGACGGCCGTCCGTCGTGGTGGCGGGCCGCGTCGGCATGCGGCCGGCGAGGATCGGCGCCGCTCGCTGATCCGCTTCGGCGAGCCAGGCCGCATAGACCCGAAGGGTGGTCGCCCCGCCGCCACCGTGACCTAGACGTCCTGCGACAGCCCTGATACTGACGCCGGCGTTCAGTAGCTCCGTCGCCGAGTAGTGCCGGAGCTTATGAAGCGTCGAGTCGATACCCAGTCGCTTCGACATCCGGTCGTACCGCTGCGTCGCGCTGCCGGGATCGACGAACCTGCGATGATCTGGCGCCGGCGAGAACACATAACCACTGTCGTCCAACGTGCCCCCGAGCTTCTCAGCCTCGGCGGCGGCCCGCGCCCTGTGTTCGCCCAGGAGGGCAATGGTCTCATCGTCGAGCACTACCCGACGCTGCTGATGCGTCTTCGTGTCCTTTTCGAACCACCGTCCGTCCCCGTCCTTGCCGATCGCGCGCTTTATGTCGATGACGCTGCCGTCAAGGTCGAGGTGGTACCAATGGAGCGCGCACAGCTCGCCACGTCGCGCACCTGTCGTCATGGCGCGCCAGATGAACGTCCCCCACTCCGGTCCGCGCGTGAACGCTTCGTTCACAAGGCGAGCGGCCTCTTGCGCGGATGGCGGCCGGGGCTGAGCCGTCGGCATGGCCGGCGTCCTAGCGTCCTGGGCTGGGTTTACGCCGATCCAACCCCATCGAACCGCGGCGGCGAAGGCACCGCTCAAGATGTAATGAACGGCGCGGACTCCGGAAGCCTGGTACGGCTTGCACTGGTGCGGCTTGCACATCCGCCGGCACCTCCGGCACTTAGGGTCCAAGGGCTCACACGGCCCGCCATCGCCGTGCTCGTCGCAGACGTGCGGCCGGTCGGTGCGGTGCTGGATGTACTTCCGGCCATGGCAGTGATCCGTGCACTTCCGCAGGTCCGCGTAGAGCGACTCAAGGGTGTGAGTCTCGAGCCTCGCGATCGGCGTCGATCCCAGGATCGGACGTATGTGCTTGTTGGCCTTGCTGATGTACTCGCTGAGCGTGCCCGGCGCGACGTCGACCC
>WNFV01010554.1_pt1 | contig 16048 bp, 14 predicted proteins | sample 5400101 | NCBI WGS metagenome assembly WNFV01 (sample SAMN13153361, study PRJNA577476) | soil metagenome | isolation source: 115 cm soil or saprolite under grassland replicate 1 | place: USA:California | collected 2016-06-15
CGTTTCTGGGGCGTCGACAACGACGCCTACGTCGACGGCGAGCCCGGACCCGGCATGGCGCTCGGGGCATGGCTCGTCGACCATCGCATCGCGCTCACCGGCTGCGACACCTGGAGCTTCGGGCCGGTGCCTCCGGAAGACCCCGACGAGCCCTTCGTCGTCCCCCAGACGCTGAACGTCAAGCACGGCGTCGTGGTGCTGGAGAACCTGCGCCTCGCCGAGCTCGCCGACGCGCGAGTGGGGGAGTTCATGTTCGTCGTCTCGCACGCCAAGTTGCGGGGCGCTACCGGCGCGTGGGTTGCCCCGCTCGCCATCGTCTAGGAGGACCCCATGCCTGAGCACTACGACGTCATCGTCATCGGCTCAGGGGCAGGAGGGGGCACGCTCACGTACGCCCTGGCCCCGACCGGCAAGCGCGTCCTGCTCCTCGAGCGCGGCGGCTGGTACCCGAGAGAAAAGGAGAACTGGGACTCTACGGCCGTGTGGGGCGATCTTCGGTACCGCAACGCCGGCCACTGGACCGACCAGAACGGCAAGGAGTTCAACCCGAAGCAGCACTACTACGTCGGGGGCAACACGAAGGTCTACGGCGCCGTGCTGTTCCGCAAGCGCGAGCGCGACTTCGGGCCGGTGCACCACGTCGACGGCGTGTCCCCGGCGTGGCCGCTCGACTACGCCGACTTCGAGCCCTGGTACACGAAGGCGGAGCAGCTCTACTCGGTGCACGGCCAGCGGGGGGTCGATCCTCTCGACCCTCCGAGCACCGCCCCGTACCCGTACCCGCCTATCAGCCACGAGTCACGCATCGAGCAGCTGGCTCACGACCTCAAGGGCGCGGGGCTTACGCCGTTCTCGCTCCCGATGGGGATCATGATCGACGAGGAGAACCCGGAGAAGAGCGCCTGCATCCGGTGCGCGACCTGCGACGGCTACGCCTGCCTCGTCAAGGCCAAGTCCGACGCGCAGGTGGTCTGCGTGGAGCCGGCGCTCCAGTACCCGAACGTGACGCTGCGCACAAATGCGCGGGTGACGCGCCTCGAGACCGGTGATGACGGCCGTTCCGTGAGCACCGTCGTGGTCGAGCGCGACGGGAAGCGAGAGGAGTACTCGGCTGATGTGATCGCCGTCTCGGGCGGCGCGATCAACTCGTCCGCGCTCCTGCTCGCCTCGGCCAACGACCGCCATCCCCACGGACTCGGGAACAGCTCCGGGATGCTGGGTCGCAATCTCATGCTCCACAACAACTCGTCGCTCATCGCGATCTCGAAGACCCCGAACCCGACGCTGTTCCAGAAGACGCTGGGGGTCAACGACTTCTATTACGGCGACGGCGAGTGGGACTTCCCGCTCGGCGCGATGCAGATGCTCGGTCGCAGTGACGCCTTCCTGATCTCGTTCGACGCTCCCGACGCCGATGATCCAGCCGATCTCGCAGCACACTCACTCGACTTCTGGCTGACCACGGAGGATCTGCCGAAGCCCGAGAACGGGGTGGAGGTCACGGGGGACGGTCGCATCAAGCTGACCTACACGCCGTCGAACATCGAAGCCCACGACCGGCTCAAAGCCAAATTCCGATCGCTGCTCGACACCATGCGGTGCCGGGACGAGATCATCGACCGATCGACGTACCTGGGGGGCAAGCTCGGGATCTCGGCCGTGGCGCACCAGAACGGGACCGCCCGCTTCGGTACGGAACCGACCAGCTCGGTGCTCGACGTGAACTGCAAGATGCACGACCTCGACAACGTGTACGTGGTCGACTCGAGCTTCTTCGTGTCGAGCTCGGCGGTGAACCCGACCCTCACGATTATCGCCAATGCCTTGCGCGTGGCTGACCATCTCGAGACGCGTCTCGGATGAGCGTCACGATTGCCGCTGGGGCGCTGGAGGCGACGTTCCTGCCCGAGGTCGGGATGCTCGGTACGTCGCTGCGCAGCGCCGGCGCGGAGTACGTCGCCCTCGCCGAAGGCGTCGCCGGCTATCGGGAAGGCCGCCAGACCGGGTTGCCGCTCCTCGCACCGTGGGGGAACCGCCTCGAAGGGTGGCGCTATCGCGCCGCCGATGTGGATGTGGACCTCGAAGGGCTGGCGCTCACCACCGAGGAGCACGGGCTTCCGATCCACGGCACGATGACCGCGGCGGTTGGCTGGGAGGTCGTCGAACGCGAGGAAGCACGCCTATGGACACGCTTCCGATACGGTGCCCGGCCCGACCTTCTCGCCGCGTTTCCGTTTCCGCACGATCTCGAGATCGATGCCCGCGTCGACCGTGACGCGCTTCAGATCGCGACGACGCTGCATCCGATGTCCGATCGCCCTGTTCCGGTTGCGTTCGCATGGCACCCGTACCTTCGGCTCCCGAGCGGCGACCGGGCCTCGTGGCGGCTACGGCTGCCCGCGCGCGATCACCTCGAACTCGACACGCGTGGCATACCGACGGGCGCGTCGAAATCGGAAGATGCCGAAGACGCGCCGGTCGGTGACCGCACCTTCGACGACCTTTACGCGCTCCGTGACGACCACGAGCTCGCGCTCGAGAGCGGCGGTCGGCGTTTGACCATGCAGTACGACACCCGGTACCCGTACGCGCAAGTCTTCGCGCCCCCCGGCGCCGACTTCGTGTGCCTCGAGCCCATGACCGCGCCGACGAACGCGTTGAACATGGGGGCATGCCCGCTGGTCGCTCCCGGACAGTCGTTCACAGCCCGCTTCTCCATCGCGATCACGTAACGCGCCCGGCAGACCTGACACTGAGTCACCATGGACAATGAGTTCGATGTCATCGTGATCGGAGGCGGACCAGCCGGAGAGAACGTCGTCGGCCGGTGCGCCGACGGCGGCCTGGAGGTCGCGCTCGTCGAGCACGAGCTCGTCGGCGGCGAGTGCTCGTACTGGGGCTGCATTCCCAGCAAGACGCTCATTCGCCCCGGCGACGCCATCGCCGCCGCCCGGCGCGTTCCCGGCGCGGCAGAGGCCGTCACCGGACCCCTCGACGCCGCCGCCGCGTTCGCCCGGCGCGACTACATGGTCAACAACTGGAGCGACGCGAGCCAGGCCCGCTGGCTCGAGAGCCAGTCCGTGGCGCTCGTAAGGGGCCGGGGCCGGCTCGCAGGGGAGCGCGCCGTCGAGGTAGAGGCCGCTGATGGCTCCACCCGCATCCTCGCGGCGCGGCGCGCCGTCGTGCTCGCGACGGGCACGGGTCCGGTGATCCCGCCCATCGACGGCTTGCGGGACATCTCAACCTGGGACAACCGCGACGTCACGTCCGCCAAGGAGCTGCCCCGCCGGCTCCTCGTGCTCGGCGGCGGCGCCATCGGCGCCGAGATGGCCCAGGCATTCAAGCGCCTGGGGTGCGAGGAGGTCACGGTCGTAGAGGCGCTCGACCGGCTGCTGGCCATGGAGGAGCCGTTCGCGGGTGAGGAGCTGCGCGTCGCCTTCGAAGCCGAGGGCATCACGGTGATCGTCGGTTCTCGCATGACCGCGGCGCGTCGCGACGGCTCCGACGGCCCCGTTGTCGCCACCCTCGAGGACGGTCGCGAGCTCAGCGCCGACGAGATCCTCGTCGCCGTCGGCCGCCGGCCGAGCACGGGCGACGTCGGCCTCGATCGCGTTGGCCTCGGCGACAAGGCAGGACGCTTTGTGGACGTGGACGACGCGTTGCGCGTGCAAGGCGTCGACGGCGACTGGCTCTACGCTGTCGGCGACTGCAACGGTCGGGCGCTCCTCACGCATATGGGGAAGTACCAAGGCCGCTTGTGCGCCGCCGTCATTCTCGGCAAGGACGCCACGAGTGTCGCGGATCACGGCATCGTGCCGCGCGTGACGTTCACCGACCCGCAGGTGTGCGCAGTCGGGCTCACCGAGAAGCAAGCGCGCGACGACGGGTTCGACGTGCGCGTGGTCACGTACGGCACGGGCGACGTTCCCGGCGCCTACACCCTCGGCGAAGGCGTGTCCGGAACGAGCCAGCTCGTCGTCGACGAGCGGCGGCGCGTGATCGTCGGTGCCACCTTTACCGGGCCCGGCATCCAGGAGCTCCTCCACTCGGCGACGATCGCCATCGCCGGCGAAGTCACCGTCGATCAGCTCTGGCACGCCGTCCCCGCGTTCCCGACCGTCAGCGAGGTCTGGTTGCACCTGCTCGAGGCGTATGGGCTGTGAGCAAAACGGTGATGGCCGCACCGCAGCCCGCAGCGCCCGAAGTCTCTCGGGGCCCGACGATGGCGCTCGGCATGGGGAAGCGATCCTGGCTCGGGAGACTCGTCCGTTGGCTCGCGGGACGGTCATCAGTCGCGCTCTTCGGGATGTTCCTGGCCTGGTTCACCGTGTGGACCGTGGCGGCCTACCTGGTGCTCGACGCGGTCATCGCGACGCAGGACCAGTCAGATCTCGGGGTTATCGCGGGTTCGCTCATGGGCGCCCTGGGCGCGCTGTTTGCGTTTCTCACCGCGTTCGCCATCACGACCGAGTGGGGCCAGCACCGCGACGCGGAGAACACCACCGGTATGGAAGCCGACGCGTGCATCCGGCTCGCGTGGGTGAGCGATTCCCCGGGCTGCGACGGGGTAGCCATCCGCCGCGACCTGGCGGCATACGTGCAGTCGGTGCTCGACGAGGAGTGGCCGACTCTTGCCAGGCATGGTGACGGCTGCGATGCGACCCACGACCGAATGAGCGCGCTGCAGTATCGGGTCCGCCACATTGCCGCCGAACCCGATGTGCCGGCGTCGGTGTCCGCGGACCTCACCACCGCGGCCGACGCGATCGCCGTGACCCGCTCGAATCGCTTGAACGCTGCCGCCCGTGACCTTCCTACGCCGCTATTCCTGCTCGCCTTCCTCAGCGGTGTCGCACTCGCGATCAACGCCGTCGTGCTCGCCCTGCACCTCGACCGTGGCCACAGCGTGGCAATCGCCGGGATTGTCACGCTCATCCCGTTGGACCTCGCGCTGTTGCTAGCGATCGCCATGCCCTTCGGCGGCGATCTGTGCGTCGACGCCCATCCGCTTGTCCGGGTCCTCGGGAACCTCAGGAGAGGGCGATATGGACCGCTCTGACGTCGGGCACGGCGGGTTGCCCTCACCGGTCGCTGGGGTACCGCGGTGAGCTACGACGAGGCCGTATCTCACGTCGTCGACGTCGTCGAAGGTGTTGGCGCCGGGATCATGGTCGTCGGTGCGCTGGGCGCCTTCATCCTCTTCGCGCAGCAATTGCGCCGCGGAACCGAGCGTGCCTACCAGCAGCTCCGGGAGAACGTCGGACGTGTCATCCTGCTCGGGCTCGAAGTGCTCATCATCGCCGACATCATCCGGACAATCGTGGTGGAGCCATCGCTCGAGAGCGTCGCGGTACTCGGGATCATCGTCGTAATCCGGATCGTGCTGAGCTTCTCCCTCGAAGTTGAGATCGACGGCGTTTGGCCGTGGCGCCGCTCGCGCGCCACATCAGAGCGTGATTCAGAAGTCCGCCGTATGCCCAGCCCAGCTTCGGATCGAGTGAGGCCGGACCATTAGTAAGCGTCGGTCGTAATCGCACAACTGTGTACTCCCGTAACTAGCGCCGGGCCGGACGTGGTGGACGGACGGACTCGCGAAGCCGCAGGTCAGCGTGCGTGCGCGCGATTCCCGGTACTCAGCGGACCCGGCGCGGCGTGACTCATAACCCGAAGGTCGCGGGTTCAAATCCCGCCCCCGCCACCAACGAAAGAGCAGGTTAGAAGGGGTCTCGGAGCACCGAGGCCCCCTCTCGGGCCGAACGACACCGCGGCGCGCCCGATGTCTGACCTCCTGCGGATCCCTGGCCTACTTCGCTCGCTTTGGCCTTGCCTTTCCGCCGGATGTGTTGAGGGCGACCGCGGCACGGATGAGCGCCTTGAACGCGCCCACGGCGACCTTCTCCCCCTCATGGATGTCGATTGCGCGCCTTGTGTTCCCGTCGAGGCTCGAGTTGAAGAGCTTGGACGGGTCCTTCAACGAAGCCCCTTTGGCGAACGTGAGCTTCACGACGGACTTGTATGTCTCGCCAGTGCAGATGATTCCGTCGTGCGACCATGTGGGCGTGCCCGGGTTCGTCGGCTTCACCCACTTCACTTCCTCGACGACGTCCGGGTCTGCCTCCTTGATGAGCTTGCGCATCCTGCTCAAGGTCTCCCCGCGCCAGTCCCCGAGCTCGGCGATCCTCTTGTCAATCCGCTCAGCAGGATGCCTTCAAACGACTCATTCAACGTCGTAACTTCTCCACGCCGGCAGAGAAACCTCACAGACCAGCGCGTCGACGTGCGAACACGATCCTGACTCACCGCTGATCCGGCGGCATGTGCGGCACTCCGCGGAACGACGGTCAGGCTTGCGCGATGCGGACCATGTTGCCCGAGGGGTCGCGGAACGCGCAGTCGGTCGCGCCCCAGGGCTGGGACGCCGGCTCCTGGAGCACCTCGGCCCCCGACGCCCGGACCTTCTCGAACGTGGTGTCGAGGTGGTCGGAGCGGAAGATCGCAGCCTGCAGCGACCCCTGTGTCACGAGCGACAGGAGGGCGTCACCCTCGGCCTGCGAACGACCGCCGTGCGGCTGGAACAGGACGATGTCGACGTCCTGCCCCGGGGCCCCGACGGTGACCCAGCGGAAGTCGCCGGATGCGACGTCGTTGCGGACCTCGAGGCCGAGCGCGTCGCGGTAAAAGCCGAGCGCGGCGTCGGGGTCGTGGACGGGGATGAACATTGCGGAGACGGTGACTGCCATGCGACGACTGTACGAGCACCGACCCGTCGCGTGCTTCTCCGATCCTGCTCGGTGCCGGGGCGGGGTCTGGCTTCCGGTGCGTCCCGTTCGGAGCCGACCAGTCGGCGCAGGTCGGCAGCGCTCAGACCGTGACTGTGGTACGCCGCGGTCGGGTCGCGATCATGCTCACGCACGACGGAACGATCTCGAGGTCGCGGTGGTCGCGCGCTCGGTACTGCGACGGCGTCTCACCGACAATCTCGGTGAAGCGCGAACTGAACGAGCCGAGCGACGTGCAACCGACGGCGACGCAGGCGTCGGTGACCGACACCCCCTGACGCAGAAGAGCCTTCGCGCGCTCGATGCGTCGTGTCATGAGATAGGAGTAGGGCGTCTCGCCATACGCCGCCCGGAACTTGCGCGAGAAGTGCGCGGGCGACATGAGCGCGGCACGTGCCATAGCCGGGACATCGAGGGGCTGCGCGTACTTGCGGTCGATGAGGTCGCGCGCCTGGCGCAGGTGCACGAGGTCGGCGATCTCCTCCGGTGTCATTCCGAAGACGGTACGCGAGTATCTCCCGATTGTCTTGGCGGAGGGTTGTCCCGAGCGGCGACACGAAATGAAAGGCGACGCCGGGCGGCGGTAGCCTCAGAGATAACAGTCACGTCATCAGCCGAGCCGCACTGGGGTCCCCGTGGAGCTGCCGAAGATCATCAGCGTCGACGACCACGTGGTGGAGCCAGCTCACGTCTGGCAGACGTGGCTGCCCGAGGACTATCGGGAGAAGGGGCCGCGCGTGGAGCGCAAGCGCTGGGGCGAGTTCCGCCTCACGCGCGGCGCCAAGTACGAGATGACCGAGGACCCCGAGGGCGAGTGGGGCGACGCCTGGATCTACGAGGACAAGGTCATCTACGTGCAGAAGAAGTTCGTCGCCATCCCGAAGTCGGCGACGCCCGGCGACGACGTGTCGAAGTTCGAAAAGACGGTCATGACGATGACCGCGACCACTTACGACGACATGCGGCCTGGCTGCTACGACGCCAAGGAGCGCAAGAAGGACTTCGAGCTCAACTGGGTCGACGGGTCCCTGCCATTCCCGACATTCCCGCGGTTCTGCGGCCAGACCTTCTACGAGGCCGACGACAAGGAGCTCGCGCTCGCCTGCGTGAAGGCCTACAACGACTGGATGGTCGAGGAGTGGTGCGACCCCTCGATCGGCATCAACATCCCTCTCTGCATCATGCCGCTGTGGGACGTCGAGCTCGCGGCGAAGGAGATCGAGCGCAACGCGGCGCGCGGCGTGCGGGCGGTGTGCTTCTCCGAGCTCCCGACCCGGCTCGACCTGCCGAGCATCCACACCGGCTACTGGGACCCGATGTTCGCGGTCTGCAACGACACCGGCACGACCGTGTGCATGCACGTCGGCTCGTCGTCGACCGAGCCGTTCTCGTCGAAGGACGCGCCCGCGGGTGTGACGGGCATGGTGGGATTCAACAACTCGATGGCGTCGCTGGGCGATTTCCTCTTCAGCGGGAAGATGGTGCAGTTCCCGAAGCTGAAGATCGCGTACTCCGAGGGCCAGATCGGGTGGTTGCCGTACGCGCTCGAGCGGGCCGACACCGTGTGGGAGGAGCACGACGCGTGGCAGCACTCCAAGCGCCTGTGCCCCGAGCCGCCCTCGACCTACTACTACAACCGCGTGTTCGGGTGCTTCACGTGGGACCGTCACGGCGTGAAGTCGCTCGACGAGGTCGGTGAGAACAACATCTGCTTCGAGACCGACTATCCACACACCGACACGACGTGGCCGAACTCGAAGGAGTACTGCGAGAAGATGCTCGCCGAGGTCGACGACGAGCAGCAGAAGTACAAGATCCTGCGCGGCAACGCGATCCGCATGCTCGAGCTCGACCGCGTCTGAGGCGAGCGGTGCTGTACCGGTCGGTCCAATAGCATCGCCGGAGAACGACGGGAAGTACATCGACGCGAGCACGCCGCCGGCATCCATGTCCTTCACCCGCTCGCCGCGTCGTAAGAACCGGGCCGCACCTCGTCGGGCGACTGCGGCCTCGAGTCCGTCCTCCTCTTTGGGACGAGCCGCCACCGCGTTCGGCGCGACGTGGGGATCTCATCGTCCCGGCTCCTTGGACGTCAGCTTTCCCGGTTGAGGAGCAGGTTGGCGATCGCGATCGCGTCCGGGAACGATCCCGTGATGCCCGAGCTCATGTAGCCGGCGTCCGAGATCAACGTGACGCCTGTGATTGCCGTCGCGGCGTCGCTGCACAGGAACACCAGGGGATAGGCCTGCTCGATCGGGGTCGAGGCCTCGACGCCCACCTCACCGCGGTAGTCGGAACCAAAGCCGAGCCACATCTCCTTGTTGGCCTGCGCGAGCGGTGTGTCGGTCGGGCCCGGGCAGATCGCGTTGATGCGGATGCCTTCCTTGAGAAAGGCGAACGCCTGGCGGGCGACGTAGGCGCAGATCGCCTGCTTCATCGACATGTAGTCGGCCTTGCCGTGCTCCTGGACCCAGCGCGTGGCGGTGTCGAAGTCGGAAGTGTCCAGGAGCTCGTTCAGCAGCACGAGGTTCGGTTCCCAGCCGAGCCCTGCCGCCGAGGAGATGAAGCCGATGGCCGATCCGCGCGGCAGCATGCGCTTGGCGCGCAGTCGGTCGATCAGGTGCCGGTGGCCAATGAAGTTGATCCGCTCGATGCTCGGCGTGCCGTCGGCGACACCCGCACAGGAGAAGAGCGCGTCGACGTGACCGCCGCACTCGTCGACAGCGGCGTCGATCGACGCCGCGTCGGCGAGGTTCACATGGACGGCCTTGGCGCCCGGCAGCGTGACCTCTGCGAAGTCCATCACGACGACCTCGGCTCCCGCATCCTGGACCAGTTCGGCCGTGGCCGCGCCCATGCCGCTGGCACCACCGACGACGAGGGCGCGCTTGCCGTCATACCGGTACGCGTCGAAGAGCGTCACATCACACTCCTGTCACTTTGAGAGGTCGCGGGCGTTGTCGCAGATCATGCTCCATGGCGATCGTGCGGAGAGTCGTCGGACGACACCAGGTTGTCGATGGCGATAATGTAATTCTCGATTGGATGCCGCTGTTCAGCGGTGAGGAGCGCGTCCCTTCATTGGGATACTGCGCGGCGGACGACAGACGCGAGATGGACGAGGCCGCCAGCGATGCTCGCCCGCGACCCCGAGATCGCGCGCACACTCATCACGGACCGCTATCCCATCGACGACGCCGGCGAGGCGTTCGCGTCGCGGCGACAAGGCGTCCGGCGCGATCCGAGTCGTCATCGAACCGACGGACCAACTACCCAAAGGAAGCATGATGCCGTGGGACTTCGAGACCGAGCCTGAATTCCAGGAGAAGCTCGACTGGGTCGACTCGTTCGTACACGAGGAGGTCGAGCCGCTCGACCTGGTGTGGCCGGGGCTGGCGTTCACGCCGCTCGACGACACGCGGCGGAAGGTCGTCGACCCGTTGAAGGAAGAGGTGCGCCGCCGAGAGTTGTGGGGGACGCACCTGAGCCCCGACCTCGGCGGGCAGGGATACGGGCAGCTCAAGCTGGCGCTACTCAACGAGATCCTCGGCCGGTCACAGTGGGCGCCGATCGTGTTCGGGTGCCAGGCGCCCGACACCGGCAACGCCGAGATCATCGCCCACTACGGCACACCCGAGCAGAAGGAGCGCTACCTGCGACCGCTCCTCGACGGTGAGCTCTTCTCGTGCTACTCGATGACCGAGCCCCACGCCGGCGCCGACCCGACGATGTTCACGACGCGGGCCGAGCGCGACGGCGACGAGTGGGTCATCAACGGGTGGAAGTTCTTCTCGTCGAACGCCAGGACGGCGTCGTTCCTCATCGTCATGGCGGTGACGAACCCCGACGTCAGTGCTTACCAGGGTATGTCGATGTTCCTGGTGCCGACCGATACGCCGGGCATCAACATCGTTCGCAACGTCGGCCTCGCGGGCGAGTCACGCGACGAGGGAGCGCACGCCCTCATCCACTACGACAACGTCCGAGTTCCAACGGAGTCGCTGCTCGGCGGGGAGGGGCAGGCGTTCGCGATCGCCCAGACCCGCCTGGGCGGCGGGCGCATCCATCACGCGATGCGCACCATCGGCCTCGCCCAGAAGGCGCTCGACATGATGTGCGAACGCGCCCTCAGCCGTGAGACCCAGGGCAGCATTCTGGCCGACAAGCAGTTCGTGCAGGGCTACGTCGCCGACTCGTACGCGCAACTGGTGCAGTTCCGCTTGTTCGTCCTCTACACGGCATGGGAGATCGACAAGTACAACGACTACCGCAAGGTCCGTAAGGACATCGCCACCGCCAAGGTGGTCATGCCGACCGTGCTGCACGACATCGCGTGGCGCGCCATGCAGGTTCACGGTGCGCTCGGCGTGAGCAACGAGATGCCGTTCTTCTCGATGATCCTTGGGGCCGGGATCATGGGCCTCGCCGACGGTCCGACGGAAGTGCACAAGGTCACGGTCGCTCGTCAGGTGCTGCGCGACTACCGGCCCAGCGACGACATCTGGCCCACCCAGCACCTTCCGAAGCTGCGCGATGCTGCCCGCGCAAAGCTCGCCGAGCATTTGGAGCACGAGGTGGGGAACCTGTGATGGATTTCGAGCGGCTTGCCGTCTGGATGGACGACCACGGCCTGCCCGGCAAGGGCGAGCCGATCGAGCACCGCTTCCTCTCGGGCGGCACCCAGAACGAGATCTACGACATTCGCCGCGGCGACGAAGGCTGCGTCATCCGGATCCCGCCGACGGGCGCGCCCGCGGACCGGGACAAGGGAATCCTGCGCGAGTGGCGGATTATCGAAGCGCTCGACGGGACCGACGTGCCGCATACCCCGGCGGTCGCGATGTGCGAGGACGCCTCGGTGCTGGGCCGACCCTTCTACCTGATGGGCTTCGTCGAAGGCTGGTCTCCGATGGGTCGGACGGGCTGGCCGGCCCCGTTCGACGCCGACGTCGACGCCCGCGCCGGGCTCGCCTACCAGCTGGTGGAGGGCATCGCCCTGCTCTCGAAGGTCGACTGGCGCGCGAAGGGCCTCCAAGACCTCGGCCGTCCCGACGGCTTCCACGAGCGGCAGGTCGACCGGTGGACCGCCTTCCTCGATCGGATCAAAGGTCGGGAGCTGCCGGGCTTCGACGTCGCGGCGGCGTGGCTGCGAGCCCACCGGCCGATCGACTACATCCCGGGCCTCATGCACGGTGACTACCAGTTCGCCAACGTCATGTACCGCGACGGTGCACCGGCCCGGCTTGCCGCGATCGTCGATTGGGAGATGGGCACGGTCGGCGATCCCAAGCTCGACCTCGGCTGGGTGGTGCAGAGCTGGCCCGAGGACACGGGAGCGTCCGAAGCGGCCGAGACGAGCTACGTCGACATGACCGGCATGCCGTCGCGCCCGGAGCTCCTCGAGCACTACGCCCGCGTGTCGGGCCGGCAGGTCGACGACATCGACTACTACGTCATCCTCGCCAAGTGGAAGCTTGCCGTCGTCCTCGAGCAGGGCTTCCAACGCGCCGGTGACGACGAGAAGCTCCAGGCGTTCGGTCCGGTCGTGCTCGACCTGATGCAAGGCGCGGCCGAGCTCGCGGAGACCACTACCTACCGGTCTTGAAGCCGCCTCAAGCCGGGATGCGAGATGGGTCCGCGAAGGCGCGCAGCGCGGCGCGGTCGTCGCGCGATCACCCCGGCAGCGGTGGTGCGGCTCCACCCGTCGCGGAGCCGAGCGTGCAGTAGTACGGCGTGATGTCGATGTAGCCGGCAGATGGTCGCAGCAGGCCGGCTCCGATGGTGCCCGCTGTCCCCGGGTCGCCCGAGGGAATGTGGAGCGCGGGCAGACCGTGCTCGACGTTCGTGCCGTCGATCTGCAGATAGTCGCGGACCTGTCCCTCGATTCGCACGACCCAGAAGCCGCCGTCGGCCGAGGCGAACCAGATCTGGCCCGTCTCGGCGACGTAGTGGATGTGGCCCCACGCATGGTCGAGCTTGGTGCTCGGCGATGGATCGATGTCGCCAGGGTTGAAGTACGCGACCTCGGTCGGGTTCGTGGGGTCCCGCACGTCGAAGACGCGGAGTCCGGCGTTCCACATGGATGCCATGACGAAGGTCGTGTCGGTCGGGTCGTCGACGTCGTGGTAGTGGACCGAGTCGTTCTCCTTGGCGTCGAGCTGCTCGGGGCAGTTCGTCGGATCGTTGATCTCGAGCCCGAACTGCGAGGCGGTCTTCGGATGGGCCGGATCGCTGATGTCGGTGAGCCACGGCTGCGCCGACCCGGCGAACGGCCCTGCTTCTTGGGGGACGCAGCCGTACGCGAGACCGAAGACGCTCTCTTCGGAGTGCAGCACGTAGGGCGCGCCGCCGATCGTGGCGGTGCGAACGGAGTGCCCCCGTCCGCTCTCCTGGCTGATGATCCGAGGCTTGCCCTTCGGACTGCCGTCCGGGTTCCGCTCGAGCCACTGGCTGATGTCGACGATCGAGAAGAGCTCGAACGTCGGCGTCTGACCACCCACGTACAACGTCCTGCCGTCCGGGGACGGCCACGCCTCATGGCTCGCGTTCTGGGGATGGGTCTGACTGCGCACCTCCGCCGGAAGGTTGTCGTCGAGGTCTGCGGTGGGCCCCACCGCGACCGGGGGTCCGTCCATTGCGTCCTGAATGTTGCCGAGATACTTGACGCCCGACGACAGGTCGTTGTCCCACAGCCCCGAGATGTCGATCGCTTGGAGCGGGATCGTCGCGAAGACGTATTTGCCGTCCTGAGAGATCGTGAGGTTGTGGATGTTCGCCGGCCAGTAGAACGTCGCCTTGGACGGGTCGTTTGGGGCGTCGGGGTTGGGGATGTGCTTGAACTTGGTGCAGTCCGGGTCCGACACGTCATAGACGTCCATCGGCTTCGGATCGCTCACCACGTCATTGCCGTACTGCCCGACGACCAGGATCGACCGACCGTCGGGGGTGGTCACCGCGTTGATCGTCTCGGCCGTGGCCAACGCGCCCGGATTCCTCAGGGTGGCTACATGCGTCGGCACGCCGCTCTCGGACACGCTGACGACCGCGACCCCCGCGCCCGGCGGTGGATTCGGCTTGCTCTGCGGTGCGACGCTCACTCCCGCGAACCCCGCCACGTACGCGCAGTGACCGGCCCACGCCATGTTGGCGTTGGAGTTCGGGCGTCCGTCGAAGTCGAGCGGGGTGTACCCGAGAAATGCCAGGCCGCAGTTGTAGCCCTGCTGTGCTCGCCCCGAGTCCTGGTCGGCCTTCGGCACGTCGCCTTGGATCGGCCCTTCCGGAAGGTCGTTCTTCCCGCAGAGGTAGTGCTGGCTCGTCACCGCGGTGGACAGCGGGTCGGTGTCCCAGTCGGACGCCGACGCGTCGTGGGTGACGACCACGATGGACAGCAACGCGACGAGTCCGCCGAGCACCGTCGTCTTCCGATACGAAGAACGCATCTCACCCGCCTCGGGCTCGCGCCGAGCCATTGGCCTCAGGACGTGCGCGACATATCTCCCGATGTTTTGGGCAGGAGAGTAAAGAATCCCTTTCAGGCGGTCAACGCAGTTCGCGTAGTTTCGTCCGCAAGTGGGCTCAGCGGGTCTCCTGAAGCAGGCGCCCGGCTCCTAGCCCGTCTCCACCGTGAGACGCTCAGCGAACAGCGTGGACGGGCACGTTCGAGTAGCCGGCGACGTTGGCCATCCGCACCCGGCGCAGCCCGGCTTCGTCGACCTCGAGCCGCCGCCACCGCGTTGCGAGCTCCTCGATGGCGATTCTGCTCTCCATGCGCGCCAGCGCGGCCCCGAGGCAGCTGTGCACGCCGTGGCCGAGCCCGATGGTGATGCCGGGTTGCCGCTCGATGTCGAACTCGTCGGCGCGCTCGAAGGCGCGGGGGTCGCGCGTCGCTGCTCCCGTGATGAGGAACACGGGGAAGCCGGCGGGGATCGTCCCGCCCTCGAACTCGCGCTCCTCCACGCAGAACCGACCCTGGTACTGCGACGGCGGCCAGTACCGGAGGATCTCCTCGACCGCGCGCGGGATCCTCTCGTGGTCGTCGAGGACGTTCTGCCACTGGTCCGCGTGCTGCCAGAACAGCACCACAGCGTTGCCCACGAGCTTGGTCACGGTCTCCGCTCCGGCTCCACCGAGCAGCGAGGCGAAGCCGGCGATCTCGGCGTCGTCGAGCCCGGTCTGCGTGCCGTCGCCGCGGTCGACGGTGACCTGCGTGAGCCGCGAGAGCATGTCGTCGCCCGGGTTCTTGCGCTTCTCGACCGTGAGCTCGTGGAAGTAGATGCCGTTCTCGAGGGTGGCCTGCTCGTTCTCGGGGCTGGGCGCGATCTGGCCCGGCTCGCGATGGAGGCCGGCGTCGATTCGGTGACGGATCTCCTGACGGTCTCCCTCGGGGACGCCGAGCATGCGTGAGATCACTTCGACCGGGAACGGCGCGGCGAAGTCGGCGACGGTGTCGAACTCGCGTGCGTCGTTCAACGGATCGAGGAAGCTGCAGACGACGTCACGGATCATCGGTTCCAGCGCGGTGACCGCCCGTGGTGTGAACACGCGGCTGACGAGCGCTCGGAAGCGATCGTGCTCGGGGGGATCCATCATGATGATGCTTCGGTAGGCCGCGATCTCCTCCGGGTCCTTGGAGAACGTGAAGAGCTCGACGCCGTGCGCACTCGAGAATCCCTCCCAGTCTCGGTGCGCGGCCAACACGTCGGCGAAGCGCGACAGTGCATAAAACCCGTACCGTTCGCTGTGATAGACGGGTGCCTCGTCGCGAAGACGCCGGTACAGCTCGTACGGGTCGTTGAAGTACTCCTCCGAGAACGGATCGAACTCGACAGGATTCGTCGTGACCGTCATGAGTGCTCCGTGAGATCGGGTCGGGGCGCGACGGTGACCGACGGCAGCGACAGGCTGGCGCCGCTTCGTAGCACCGCGTCGACCACCGACACCAGCTCGTCGACGGCGACCAGCGCGCCACTCAGGTAGCCACGTGCGAGCCAGCCGGGCGCGAGCTCGGCAAAAAGTTCAGGGTCCCAACCTTCGGCGAACTCCGTCCGCGAGTCGCCTTCGCCGCCGCCACAATCGCCGATGACGAGCCGCGTGAACCCGATGTCGGGGTGCTCGGCCCGCCACGCTTCCACGAGCTTGTCTAGAGCGGCCTTGCTCACGATGTACGCGCCGAGGCCCGGCCAGGGCGGCGTGAGCGACGCGCTGACGGACGACAGGAATGCGGCCGTACCGGAGGTCGCCTCGAGGTGGGGGATTGCGGCCGCCGTGAT
>WNFV01008227.1_pt1 | contig 16041 bp, 17 predicted proteins | sample 5400101 | NCBI WGS metagenome assembly WNFV01 (sample SAMN13153361, study PRJNA577476) | soil metagenome | isolation source: 115 cm soil or saprolite under grassland replicate 1 | place: USA:California | collected 2016-06-15
TCCACCTCGAGCATGGCGGTGTCGTACCTGCACATCGCGCCTCCTCCTCAGGTTGCCAGCTGCCGGTCGAAGAACGCCCAGATCCGCTCCCAGCCGTCAGCGGCGGCCTCCGGCCGGTAGCTCGGCCGGCCCGCGGCGAAGAAGCCGTGGCCGGCCCCCTCGTACGAATGGAACTCGTGCTCCTTGCCCAACCGGGTGAGCTCCTGGTCCAGGCGGGCCACTTCCGCCAGCGCGGGGTGTCGATCCTCGGCCCCGAACAGCCCCAGCAACGGGCAGGACAGGTCGGGGAGGAGCCCGACAATGGGCGTCACCGCGAGGGCAATCTCTTCGGGGGGGGACTCCATGACGAACGCCCCGTAGCAGTCCACCGCCGCCTCCAGCGACAGCCGGCACGCCGCCAGTACCGACTGCCGCCCTCCCGAGCAGTACCCGATCACCCCCACCCTGCCGTTCGACGACTCCAGGGACCGCAGGTGGCGGGCGGCCCCGGCCACGTCGCCCACCAGGCGTCCGTCAGGCACCCCGCCCGCCGCTCGCACGGCGGTCGCCGCGTCGTCCGCGCTCGCCCCCGGGGCTTCTCCGGGCAATCGAGAACCACCACGGTCGCGCCTGGATACAGCAGACCCAGATAGTGCAAGTCATGCAGGCGCCGGTCCCGGGGCAACCTCCCGCCACACCTCAGGGACCCCAGCCCCGAGGCCCCCAATCTCCACCTCCTAACCGAGCCGAGCGCCGTCGGCAACAACGCAGGCGCTAAGACGACTCCGTCCAGGCCGCCCAAGCCGCTGCTCAAGGAACATGCAGGTCAAAGCCCTTGACCTGAGGCGGGCACATGCCGACACTACGCGATGTTCGCGGACCCGAAGACCCAGCGGGGCCACGATCCTCTCGATCACGTGCAGCACGGCCTCCTCCCCCTCAAACAGACCGCACCCACCTTCTCGAGCCGCCGATAACGTTCCTTGTGCGTAGACCGGAACCCGACGGCAGGACCTTCTTTGGTCAGGGGGGCAGGAGCGGGCTGGCCTCGAGGGAGGCCGACCTGGGCGGATGCCGCTTGACGGCGGAGCGTGAGCCCGACTTATCGGCGGCTCAGCGCCAGCGACGCCAATTGACGGCCCCCTCCTTGGAACCGGCCGTCACTTCCTCCTTCCATCCACCGAACGCGGCCAACACTTCTCCCTTCTCATGATCGGGCACATTGAAGTGATCAAGGGTGCGGCCAAGCTCCGCATCGACCTCGTCGAACACGTCCGGCGGGATCTTCAAGTCGAAATGGGCGTCGCGTAGCTCTCTGGCTGTGTACTGAAAGGGTCCACCCGCCAACGAGGCGACCCACAATGTCCTGAGGAACTTGAGACCCGGCAACCGTCCCGCGAATGTCACGGTGTGCCATTCCTTCAGCTCGGGGTTGGCCTCGACCACCTTGGGGTTCTTGAGCAGTTGGTCGCTGAAGTGATCCACCACAGCGGCGATAGCGTAGATGCCACCGAGGCGTTCATACAAGGTCGGCTCCGCCACGACTTCCTCCCTCCCGTCCGTCTCCTTGCCGGCTGACCCGCGGCCTCCGATCGCGGGCACTCGTTCAAACTGCTGGACCAGTCCCACAACCCGCCAAGCGACTCTGGCCCCAGAAGGTGCCGACGCACCACACGAACGTCATGGTGTACGGGCGAGCGCCCAGCCGAGTTTTCGGGTTCTCCTCAGGTTCTTGGGGGTGCTTCCTCGAATCCGGGTAACCGGAGAAGCCGGCTGACCAGGGTACGGCTCCTCTCCAGGCTGGCCAGCCTCGGTTCCCTCATGTCGCCGTCAAGCCGCAATGACCAGGGCCTTCGGGAACGGTCCGCGCCTCCCACGTCCGGCGCGTCGCCGAGGCCTCCGATACGCTCGGGGACCTCGTCGGGTTTCGTCTGCGTTGATCGTCGGGCGGCTGCGTTGCCCTGTTCCGCTGTTCCGGCCTATCGACTGAGCTCTGACCTGAGCGACACGGCTCCGTCGATTCGAGGAGGCCATTCCTCGCCCTGGAAACCAGCACTCGTCAGCCCCAGAGCCCGTGGCAGTCGGCCGGGTGGGTTCGGAGTGGTGCCAGCCAGGGCGTCAGGATGTCGCGATGGCGATGAGGCCGGCGATCCCGATCACGTAGAGGAAGAGGACGACCGCCGAGTCCACCCCTACCCGGGCGATCGTCCGGGAGGGACGGAACACGATCCCGAACATGTACACCATCGTGAGGAGGGCTCCGAGACCAGTCAGGTAGATGTCGGTCACGTGCGCCCGGGGAACCACAGCCTGGCCAGACAAGAGGCTCGCCACCAGGAACAGGACGGGGAGGAAGGCGTTGCCCCCGAAGATGTCGCCGAACGCCAGCTGATAGTCGCCCATCCTCACCGACGCCAGCCCCGTGGAGACCTCCGGGAGCGCGGTCGCCGCGGCGAGCACCGTGGACCCGAACAGGACCCCGCTCATGTGGATGTGCGACGCGATGCCCTCTCCGCTGCGCTCGAGCAGCACGCCTGCGGCGAGCGTCACCCCCGCCCCCACAGCGAACACCACGGCCGCGCGAGCCGTGCTCACGCCTCGGTCGGACGCCCGGCGTTCCTTCACCTTCTTCGAGTGGCCCCGGGGGCGCTCCTGAGCATCCGGCGGCTGGCCCTCCTCGTGCCAGGGCAGCCCCTTGCGGGCCCGGTTGATCAGCACCAGCCCCGCTACCCACACCACGGCGACGAGCAGCGCGGCCGGGTCGATTCGCCACCACAGGAGGTTGGACGGCAGCTGGGTGCCCATCACGGTGACGGTCAACACGGCCACCACCGTCCCTGCCTCCAGGAGCACGATCAGCGACGCCCCCCGGTAGCTGAGCGCGACATCGCCGGGCAGCCCCGCTGCGTCCAGGATCACCAGCACCACGGTCTGGATGGCGATACCGCCCAGGATGTTCCCGACCGCGATGCCCAGATCGTGCGCCAGGGCGGCGCTCGCCACGATGGCGATCTCCGGCAGGTTCGTGACGATCGCCAGCAGGATCAGGCCGCCGAACGCCTCGCCCAGGCCGAGTCGAGTGTCCAGCACGTCGGTGGCGCCAGAGAGCTTGATCCCCGCCACCCACACGGCCACGCCAGCGGCCAGGAAGATCGCAAACAACGCCGCCAGGGGCAGGGAGCTCATGCCGCCGACCGCCGAGAGAGTGGGAGGCTCACGGCTTCCTAATAACACCCTCGGGCGGGCTTTCGCCTCGCTCGTTGTGAGTCTCCCCTTGTCGGCCCACCGAGACGGCCCCGAGCGACCTACAGCCGGTCCCCCGGCGACAGCCCCAGGACGGGCAGCCGCCTGCGAGGGGTAGGGCCACCAGCGCCGCGGCGATGCCCAGCCGGATACGGGCCTCCATCATGTTGGCCCCTCCTTTGGGTCGAGGATGTGAGCACGGGGTCACCTCGTGGCACCCGAGGTCAATGGAGGTCATGCCCCTGATGATTTTCGGCCTGGTGCACAGCCAGAGGACTCAGCCCGGCGTCGATCAGTTCAGCGGGTCAGCGGATTGATCCGTCGGGCGTGCCCTTTCCAGATAGATAACTGTTGCCAGGGTCTTTCGTAAACCCGAAGAACCAGCGGTGCCACGATCCTCTCGATCGCGGACCCGGACGGGGCGCTCGTCCAGGTTGATGTCCCGGACCCGCACCGCGACCGCCTCCCCGATGCGGAGGCCCGTCTCCCCGAGGAACAGGACCAGGGCGCAGTAGCGCGCAGGCACCGCGTTCGAGATCTCGACCACCTCGTCCCATGAACCGGACGTCGACGCGCTTGCCTGGCCGGTCCACCTCGATTCCGAGGCCGGGGTGACGCGGGATGTACTCCTCCCGCACCGCGATTCGCAGGGCGCGGTTGAGCACGCGCATGGCGTGATTCGTCGTGATGGCCCTGCCCGCCTCCCGGAGCTTGGCCTGAAAGGCCGATATGTGACGCGGCCGGATGTCAGCCATCTGCATCTCCCCGAACGTGGGGAGGATGTGGATCCTGGCGAGCCGCTCGTACTGGGCCTTCGAACCTGACGCAGCCGGACCCGCCACCCGCATGTAGTGCGGCCAGAACTCCGCGAACGTCGTCCGCCCGAGAACCGCGTCCTGCTGTTGGCCGTTGTTGCGCGCGACCCGATGCTCGGCCTTGAAGCCCTGCGCCGCGTCCCAGGAGCCGAACGTCGTGGCCTGCGGACGACCAGCGGCGTCCCTTCACGCAACCCGGTAGCGCGGGTCGCGCGGGCTCCTGCCCTGCTGCTTGTAGATGCCGGGTACGCCGGTGCGTTCCCAGGTGGGGCGCTTCGTGGTAGCCATCTTGCCCTCCTTCTGCCGGTGGTTTGCACGGTTGTTGTGCAAACGTGATGAACGCTCTACTTCGGCAGGAAGTCAAGGGACAGGAAGGGGCCGCTGACCAGGGATTCACGTCTTCGAAGGTGCTAGCGCGCCGGGAGGGATTCGAACCCCCGACCTTCTGATCCGTAGTCAGACGCTCTATCCGGACTGAGCTACCGGCGCTGGTCGGAATCGGCGAGGCGCGGACGCTCGGGGCGTGCCGGGGCCTCGCCGGCCTGCCGACTCAGAATACCCGGGGTGAGCCGGTCCGAACGGCGAAGGGCGGCGATCAGGGGCCGCCGCCCTCGCCTGCCGTGCGCGTGTGCAGCTCCTGCTAGCCGAGGCCGTTCGGGACGGCGTGGGCGAACCACATGTGGCCGTCCGCACCGGTCCCGTGGTCCATGATCACCTCGAACTCGCCCCAGATCGGGTAGCCCCCGTCGCGCCAGTGCGGGCTGTTCTCGACGCGGGCCCGACCCAGATGATCTTGGAGTGCCACGACCTCGCCCGGGATCCCTTCGAGCTGCACAACCTCGCCCCCAAACCCGCGTACGCCCACGCCCTGCAGCGGATGCGAACGCGCCTTCGCGACCTGTGCGACCCGCCCCCGCCCGGCTTCACGATCCCCCCTGAGCCACGGCGCCCCCCGGGGCGGGCGATGTCGCCGGTCCTCCGGAGAGGCACAATGGAGGACAGCAGGCCGAACCATGGATCGCTTCACGGTCGAGACGAGGTACTGGCACCGCCTGGACGACGGGCGGGTCCAGTGTGACGTGTGCCCCCGGGCCTGCAGGCTCCAGGAGGGCCAGCGGGGGTTCTGCTTCGTCCGGATGCGGGAGGGCGACCGGATCGTCCTCACGACGTACGGCCGGTCCAGCGGCTACTGCGTGGACCCCATCGAGAAGAAGCCCCTCAACCACTTCCTGCCCGGGACCTCGGTGCTGTCGTTCGGGACCGCGGGGTGCAACCTGGGGTGCCGGTTCTGCCAGAACTGGGACATCTCGAAGTCACGCGAGATCGACACCCTGGCCGACGAGGCGCCGCCGGAGACCATCGCCCGGGCCGCCGCGGAGCTGGGGTGCCGGAGCGTCGCGTTCACCTACAACGACCCGGTGATCTTCATGGAGTACGCCATGGACGTGGCCGACGCCTGCCGGGAGGCCGGGATCAAGGCGGTGGCGGTGACGGCCGGGTACATCTGCGCGGAGCCCAGGGCGGAGTTCTACCGGCACATGGACGCGGCGAACGTGGACCTCAAGGGGTTCACCGAGGACTTCTACCACCGGGTCACGTTCGGCCACCTGGACCCGGTGCTCCGGACGCTCCAGTACCTGAAGCACGAGACCGACGTGTGGTTCGAGATCACGAACCTGCTGATCCCCGGCGTGAACGACTCGGACTCGGAGATCGACGCCATGACCACCTGGGTGGTGGCGCATCTCGGGCGGGACGTGCCCATGCACTTCACCGCGTTCCACCCGGACTTCAAGATGATGGACCGCCCGCACACACCGGCGGCCACGCTCGAACGGGCCCGGCGGATCGCCCTGGCCAATGGGGTTCGCCACGCCTACACCGGCAACGTCCACGACTCGGACGGCCAGAGCACCTCCTGCTCCGGATGCGGCGCGAGGGTCATCGAACGCGACTGGTACACGCTCGGGCGGTACGGCCTGACGGCCGACGGGCACTGCACCTCCTGCGGGAACCGCCTGCCCGGCGTGTTCGACGGCCCGCCGGGGACGTGGGGGGCCAGGCGGCTGCCGGTGCGGCTGGCCTCGTTCGCCGGGCCCGAAGGCGGGTGACGAGCTCCGGCAGCGGGACGGGGGCAGCCCGGTCCGGCAGGGAACGGGTTCGCCGGCCCGCGGTGGCCGGCTCGTTCTACCCGTCGGACCCGGAGGAGCTGCGAGCCGAGATCGGCCGCGCGTTCGAGGCGGCCCGCCGGACGGCTCCTGCCTCGAGACCCCCGAAGGCGCTGGTGGTCCCCCACGCCGGGTATCGCTACTCCGGTCCGGTTGCGGCGTCCGCGTACCGCACACTGGAGAGCCCCGCTCGCGGGGCGATCCGCCGGGTCGTGGTGCTCGGCCCCAGTCACTTCGTCCCGCTCGAGGGACTCGCGGTCAGCGAGGCCGACGCGTTCGAGACACCGCTCGGCCTGGTGCCGGTCGACGACGAGGCCCGAGGCGCCGCTCTCGGCGGGCCCCGGTGCGTCGCGGACGACGAACCCCACGCCACCGAGCACAGCCTCGAGGTCCAGCTGCCGTTCCTGCAGACGGTCCTGGACGAGTTCACCCTGGTTCCCCTGACCGTGGGCCGGGCCGAGCCCGAGGAGGTCGCGGCGGTGCTGGAGCGACTGTGGGGCGGACCCGAGACGCTGGTCATGGTGAGCACCGACCTGTCCCATTACCTCGACCACGCCTCGGCCACCAACCGGGACCGCCGGACGGCTGGCGCCATCGTGGCAGGCCGCCCGGAAGAGATCGCCGACCTCGACGCCTGCGGGGTCCACCCGCTGCGCGGGCTCCTGGTGTCTGTAGCACGGCACGGACTCACCGCCCTCCTGCTCGACCTCCGCACCTCCGGCGACACCACAGGGGACACGGCGAGGGTGGTCGGCTACGGCGCGTTCGCGTTCGCCCCGGGGTGACCCCAGGGACGCAGGGCTCCATCGAGTACGTTCGCAGGACCTCCACGACTCGCCACCTGGGGGCGTGAAGAGGCGTCGTCGGACTCCTCGTAATCGTCGGTACACGTTCGGTACGAGGGAGCCTCAACAGGGACTCACGCGACCCGGCCGCTCCACAGGCCCTCGACGGGAAGCGACGGCCTCATGCCGATGCGGGTACTCGGGAGCCGGCCGCGTGGTCGCGGGCGATCGCGAGGCTGAGGGCGCCGGCGGCGGCTGGGCCTGGATCCCGCAGGGGACCAGTGGCAGCGCATCTGGAAGCTCTGGACACGCTACTTCGTGCTGCCAGTGGCAGACCATGTCCATGTGTACGAAGGGGAGCGAGCATCCAACGTCATCGTTCATTAGGTCCGTCTGGCCGAGCTCTCTCAGTCACTGACCCGAAGAACCGGCCGGTGATCCGCGGCCGGTTCGGCGTGCGCCCAGCGCCGCCACCGTGATCGATACGAGACCCAGGCCGTCCATCGCCGGCGCGATCCGAGCCGCCAACGGCGCCGTCATGTACCCGACGTGATGACGCTCGACCTCAGCAGCGATTGCGTTGGCGTCCTTCTCGTTCGTTGGCTCCCTGCGAAGGGTCACCGGGACGGGGACGATTCGCCGGCCTGGACGGGGGGGACCGCACAGCTCCCTAAGAAAGTCCACGTGGACCCATTCCCCCGCGATGATGTCGAGGGGCGGGGGCCATGCTCTCCAGCGATCCTCCTCTATCCAGTCCTCGGGACAGTTGGCGTCCACGACCACGGCCGCGACGTGAGCCTGATCCATCTCCGCCAAGAGAAGCGCGGCGAGTTGCTCACGAGCTTGGCCGGCGCCGCTGTGCCCACTGGTTCATCGGGCGGCGTCAACCACTCGCCACAGAACCGACACTTGATGGCGGCGAATCGAATCGCCTCCCCGCAGTGGGGGCCAGCGTCGCATGGCACCAATCGTACTCACCGGCAACCTAAAGGGCACTATCCTCGGCGGCCTGGTGCTTCGGGGGCTACAGCTGAGCGACAACCTCCCTTACTTCGATGCTGTCGAAGCTTACGTAGTCGGGGAGGGGGGCGTTTCGTGCCATCTCGAGGGCCGCTCGGGCAGCCTCCTCAGTTTCGTAAAGAGTGAAGCCGAGCCCCTGCCCGTCTTGGGGAGCCACCCAGTATCCAGCGATGACTCCGGGCGCCTGCTTCACCATCGGGAGGACATTGGTCTTGAGGTATTCCGTGGCCTCGTCTTCCCTGCCAGCCTGGATGGTCACTTTGCCGACAACAGCGTGCATGGCGACCTCCTCTCTGCTCGTGGTGGCCAGTGTATGCCCTACCGGGGCGACAGCTTCAGGGACCTCACCCTGGTCAAGGACCCAGGGCGCTCCCAACCGCCCGTTCCGTTACCCGCTTGGACCTCCGTCATGGGTCTCTTCCTCCGTTACTCGCTGGTTACCCGAGGAGGTGTGTTAACCCTTGGCCAGGCCAGAGTCCATACCCCGTGACCTGCGGAGACGGCAGGATTCGAACCTGCGAGGGAGCTATCAACCCCCTAACCGCTTAGCAGGCGGCTGCTTTCGGCCACTCAGCCACGTCTCCGGAGGGATTGTACCGAGCGGCCAGGGCCGGCCCACGAGCCCGTTTGCCCCGGGCGTCAAGGGGTAACAGGCAGTCCACCCGGGCCCGCGCGGGCCCGAAGGTGCGTGCCCGAAACCTTCGGAGGAGCACATGAAGCGCGTCCTGCCCGTGGCGGCGCTCGCCGCCGGACTCGTCCTGCTCGCCGGCCTCGCCGCGGTCCCCGGACCCGTCGCGGTGTGGCTCCGCAGGAGCTGTTCGGGCGGAAGGGACCGGGGACCAACAGGGCCTGGGAGCTCACCACCTGGCGGCCGGACACGCTCATCGCCGAGCTGGACAGCGGCATCCTGTGGAGCCAGGAAACGCCGGAGATCGTCAACAAGTTCTTCCTGAACCGTGGGGAGCTGAAGGACGCCGGCTTGAAGTTACTTCGTGAGGTCGTGGTCGGTGAGCTGGGAGAGATCGGACGCCGGGAGTGTCGACCTCGACGCGCATGTCACGCCTTCTGGTCGTCGTGTCCGTCACCGCAATGCTGGCCGGCCTGCGAGCACTGATCGCGGCCGGGGGTCGAACGATCGGACCGGCGGCTCGCCGCCCGCACGGCGAGCCGCCGGTCCGCTTCACGGGTACTCAGCAGGCCCTGGGGTACCACACGTTCAGGGCCTCGCCCTCGTCGGGGTCCTCCACCTCGGGGGAGTCGGCGTCGTCCAGCTTCGAGGCCACGACCTCGGGAACCCACACCTCTAGGGGCTCGCCCACGTCCTCGTCTTCGTACTCGGACTCGAGCTCGGTGATGAACCCGGCGAAGCTCGCGGCTCGCAGCAGGGCGGCGGCCTCGCTGTCCTCCAAGTCGATGACCTTGGTCATCTCGCTCCCTCCCTCCATCTCCATCACGCGCTTCCTCACACGAACATCACGGAGCCGCCGTCGGCCCCGGCCCAGAACGACGCGATGCCCTCCACGCCGTCCACCATGGGATCGAGGTCGCCCGGGGCCAGGTGGAATAGGTCCATCGACATCGAGCACGCCAGGATCCGTACCCTCCCCATCGCCTTGACCTGCCGGAGCGTGTCGCTCCAGTGCACGGGGTTCTGCTCCTGCCACCTGCCCAGCACCGACGCCCCTTCCGGCCCGGCCTCGGCGGAGACGCCGTGGTCCTTGCGGATGGAGTCGCGGCGGAACGCCTCCAGGGCCCAGTACTGCAGCAGGACGTGCACCGAGCGGCCCGAGGCCGCGGCCCCGGCGATCAGCATCGTCGCGGAGTCGAGCCTGTCATCGGTGCCCGAGAACAGCACCAGCGACAGCGGCTCGCGTTCACTCATCTCCCACCTCCTGTCCCGAAGGGTCGCAGCGGCGGGGGTCCGTCCGTAGGGCCGGTCGGCCCCTCCAGCCCCGGACCTTCCGCCTGCTCTCGGGCTACCCTTGGGAGAGCCGACGGGAGGTTCGGGCGAATGGAGCTCAAGAACATCCGGATCCACGGGCACGAGATCGGCTATCGCTCGGCCGGGTCCGGCCCCGTGGTGATGCTCGTCCACGGCCTGGCCACCAGCTCCGCGACGTGGGGCCGCGTCATGCCATCCCTCGCGGAGCGGTTCACGGTGGTGGCGCCGGATCTCCTCGGCCACGGCGGGTCGACGAAGTCCGCCGGGGACTACTCGCTCGGCGCGCAGGCCTCGGGCATCCGGGACCTCATGATCGCCCTGGGGCACGAGCGGGCCACCCTGGTCGGGCACTCGTGGGGCGGCGGCGTGGCCCTCCAGTTCGCGTACCAGTTCCCCGGACGCTGCGAGCGGCTCGTGCTGGTGGACAGCGGCGGGCTGGGCCGGGACGTCTCGTGGCACCTACGGGCCCTGAGCTTTCCCGGCATGGAGCACCTCATGCCCCCCGCGGCCTTCGCACCCCGTCTGCACGCGGCGGGGATGGCCGTCGTTGGGTGGCTTCGCCACATCGGCCTTCGGCCCCCTCCTTCCTTCGACGAGATGTGGTCGACGTACGGCTCCCTGGCGGACGCCGAGACCCGGCGGGCCTTCTTCCACACGCTGCACTCGGTTGTGGACCTCCGGGGCCAGCGCCCGAGCGCGATGAACCGCCTGTACCTGCTCGCGGCCATGCCGACCCTGATCGTGTGGGGGGAGCGAGACCGGCTGATCCCGGTGAGCCACGGCCGCGCCGCCCACGAGGCCATCCCGGGCAGCGTCCTCCGGGTCTTCGAGGGGGTCGGCCACTTCCCGCAGCACGACCGGCCCGAGGAGTTCGTCCGCGCGATGGTCGACTTCATCGACTCGAGCGTCCCGGCGGACCTGTCCGAGGCCCACCTCGGGGAGTTGCTTGGCGCAGTGGGCCTGCTGGAACCGGCTCCCTGAGCTCCTGGCCCCCGGCAGGGCAGGAGGTCCCCTGCTTCCAGGGCCGATCGACTCGGTGGGGCGGTCCCCTGGCGCGGGAGATTGGAACCGCCGCCGGCGGGAGCCGTCCGGCGGGCATGGACTATCGTGGCGGAGCAGGGCCGCGGACCGGAGGCTGCCTGCCGGGGCCCGCCGCCTGAAGGGATTCGGAACATGACGGTTGACACGCGTTCCCAAGACCCGGCGTCCTCAGCCCCGGAACGGACCCAGATGTTCGCCTGCCTGGACGGGAACGAGGCGGCAGCCCGGGTCGCGTACAGCCTTTCGGAAGTCATCGCGATCTACCCGATCACGCCGGCCTCGGCGATGGGTGAGCTGTCCGACGCGTGGGCCGCGGCGGGGCGGCCCAACCTGTTCGGCACCGTCCCCCAGGTCACCGAGATGCAGAGCGAGGCGGGCGCGGCGGGCGCCGTCCACGGCGCCGTGCAACGGGGGGCGCTCGCCACCACGTTCACCTCATCGCAGGGTCTGCTGCTCATGATCCCCAACATGTTCAAGATGGCCGGCGAGCTGTCATCGGTGGTCATCCACGTGGCGGCCCGAACCGTGGCCACCCACGCCCTGTCGATCTTCGGCGACCAGTCCGACGTGATGGCGGCCCGCTCGACCGGGTTCGCCATGCTGGCCTCCTCCTCGGTGCAGGAGGCCCAGGACCTCGCTCTGGTGGCCCACGACGCGACGCTCCGAACCAGGGTCCCGTTCCTGCACTTCTTCGACGGCTTCCGCACCTCGCACGAGATCAACCGGATCGCGCTGCTGGCGGACGACGACATCGAGGCGCTCGTGGACCGGGAGGCCATCCGGGCGCACCGCGGGCGGGGCCTCGACCCCGATCGGCCCGTGCTGCGGGGGTCACGAGGGCGACCCGGAGGCCGACCGGGTCATCGTCCTCATGGGCTCGGGGGCCGGCGCCGTGGCCGAGACCGTCGAGGCGCTGCGTGCACAGGGGGAGCGGGTGGGCGTCCTCACGGTCCGGCTGTTCCGGCCGTTCCCCGCGGAGGCGCTGATCGCCTCGCTGCCCCCGACGGTCAGGGCGGTCGCGGTCCTCGACCGGACGAAGGAGCCGGGGGCGCCGGGGGAGCCCCTGTACCAGGACGTGGTGACCGCCCTCGCCGAGCGGCACATGGCCGGGACCTCGCCGTTCGCCGGGATGCCGGCGGTCCTCGGCGGGCGGTACGGCCTGTCGTCGAAGGAGTTCACGCCGGCCATGGCCCGGGCCGTGTTCGAGGCGCTCGCGGACCCCACGCCGGCTCGTCATTTCACGGTGGGCATCGTCGACGACGTGACGCACACCAGCCTGGAGTGGGACCCGGAGTTCTCCACCGAGGACCCGCGTACGGTGCGGGCCGTGTTCTACGGGCTGGGCAGCGACGGCACCGTCAGCGCCAACAAGACCTCGATCAAGATCATCGGCGAGAACACCGGCCTGCACGCGCAGGGGTACTTCGTGTACGACTCGAAGAAGTCCGGGTCCGTCACCACCTCGCACCTCCGGTTCGGGCCGGCCCCCATCCGCTCCACCTACCTCGTCGACCAGGCCAGCTTCGTGGCCTGCCACCAGTTCGGGTTCCTGGAGAAGATGGACGTCCTGAAGGTAGCCGCGCCGGGCGCGACGTTCCTGATGAACAGCCCGTACGGGCCGGACGAGGTGTGGGACCACCTCCCGGTCGAGACGCAGCAGGTCATCCTCGACAAGGGCCTCGACCTGTGGGTCGTCGACGCCGTCTCGGTGGCCCGCGAGGCCGGGATGGGCAAGCGCATCAACACGGTCATGCAGTCGTGCTTCTTCGCGCTGTCGGGCGTGCTGCCCCGGGACGAGGCCATCGCCGAGATCAAGAAGGCCATCGTCAAGGCGTACGGCAAGCGGGGGGAGACCGTGGTCCAGCGCAACCACGAGGCCATCGACCGGTCCCTCGACGCGCTGCACCGGGTCGACCTGGCCGGGCGGAGCGCGACCTCGGCGGTCCGCCGCCGCCCGGCAGTCCCGGAGGCCGCGCCGGAGTTCGTGCAGCGGGTGACCGCCCGCATGCTGGCCGGCGAGGGCGACCTGCTCCCGGTTTCCGCGATGCCGCCGGACGGCACGTTCCCCACGGCCACGGCGCAGTGGGAGAAGCGGACGCTCGCCGAGGAGATCCCCATCTGGGACCCCTCGATCTGCATCGACTGCGGCAAGTGCGCCATCGCCTGCCCCCACGCGGCGATCCGGATGAAGGTGTTCGATCCTGCGGACCTCCAGGACGCCCCCGAGTCGTTCCAGTCGAAGACGTTCGCCTCCCGGGACCTGCCCGGGAAGCTCCTGGCGATCCAGGTGGCCCCGGACGACTGCACCGGGTGCACCGTGTGCGTGAGCGTCTGCCCGGCCCGGAGCAAGGAGGAGGTCCGCCACAAGTCGATCAACATGGAGCCCATCGGAGACCACCTGGAGCGGGAGCGCGTGAACTACGAGTTCTTCCTGTCGATCCCCGAGATGGACCGCACGGCCATGGAGCCGTCGAACGTGAAGGGGTCGCAGGCCCGCCAGCCCCTGTTCGAGTACTCCGGCGCCTGCTCCGGGTGCGGCGAGACGCCGTACCTGAAGCTCCTGTCCCAGCTGTTCGGCGACCGCATCCTGGTGGCCAACGCCACCGGGTGCTCCTCGATCTACGGGGGGAACCTCCCGACGACGCCCTGGGCGAAGGACGAGGCCGGGCGGGGCCCCGCGTGGGCGAACTCGCTGTTCGAGGACAACGCGGAGTTCGGGCTGGGGATGCGCCTGGCCCTGGACCGACAGGCGGCCCAGGCCCGAGACCTGCTCGGGCGGCTGGCCCCAAAGCTGGGCGCGGACGAACTGGTCGCGGCCGTCCTGGGGGAGGAGGGGACCGGCGACGCCGCCGTCGCGGCGCAGCGTGAGCGAGTGGCCGCGCTGAAGTCGCGGCTGGAGCCGGTGGCGGCTGGGGGCGACGAGGATGCCCGCGACCTGCTGGGCCTGATCGATGCGCTGGTCCGGAAGAACGTGTGGATCGTCGGCGGGGACGGGTGGGCGTACGACATCGGCTCGGGCGGCCTGGACCACGTCCTGGCGTCCGGCCAGGACGTCAACGTGCTGGTGCTGGACACCGAGGTCTACTCGAACACCGGAGGACAGGCCTCGAAGGCGACGCCCCGGGGCGCGGCCGCGAAGTTCGCGTCGCGGGGCAAGACCACCGGGAAAAAGGACCTCGGGCTCATCGCCACCTCCTACGGCAACGTGTACGTCGCGCAGGTGGCGCTGGGGGCGAACGACATGCAGACGGTGCGGGCGTTCACCGAGGCCGAGGCGTGGCCGGGTCCGTCGCTCATCATCGCGTACAGCTCCTGCATCGCCCACGGCTACGACATGGCGCTGTCCATGACCCGGCAGAAGGACGCCGTGCAGGCCGGGTACTGGCCCCTGTACCGGTACCACCCGACGGCCGACCAGCCGTTCCACCTCGACAGCAAGGCGCCGGCGACGCGCCTGCGGGAGTTCGCGCTGGGCGAGGGCCGGTTCGCCATGGCCTCCCGGACCGACCCCGAGGAGTTCGAGCACCTCATGCGCCTGGCCCAGGAGGACGTCGACGAGCGGTGGAAGCTCTACGAGCAGCTCGCCGGGGTGACCAGGGTCGCTCCGCACCTTCCGGAACCGCCGGAGGGAACCCCGCAGGAGCCCGGGGACGAGCCTGCATGACCGATCTCCTCACCCGGTATCTCGGCCACACGCTGCGGACCCCGCTGGTGGCCTCGGCCAGCCCGATGACCGCGGACCTCGACCACGTGCGCCGGCTGGAGGCCGCCGGCGCCGGCGCCATCGTGCTCCCCTCCCTGTTCGAGGAGCAGATCACCCGGGACGCCATCGACCTCCACCTCACCCTGGAGGCAGGCGCGGAGAGCTTCTCCGAAGCGCTCAGCTACTTCCCGGAGGCGGCGGAGTACGTGACCGTGCCGGACCAGTACCTGGACCACCTCGGGGCCGCGAAGGGGTCGGTCGACGTCCCCGTGATCGCCAGCCTGAACGGCTCGTCTCGCGGGGGCTGGGTGGAGTGGGCGCACCGGCTGCAGGAGGCGGGCGCCGACGCCCTGGAGCTGAACGTGTACACGGTGACCGCCGACCCTCGGTCGTCCGGCCGCTCGGTGGAGCAGCGGGTGGTGGAGCTCGTGGGAAGCGTGCGCCAGGCGGTGGGCATCCCCCTGGCGGTGAAGCTGGGGCCGTTCTACAGCTCGATGCCGGAGATGGCCCGGCGCGTGGTCGAGGCGGGTGCCGACGGCCTGGTGCTGTTCAACCGGTTCTACCAACCGGACTTCGACCTCGAGACGCTGGAGGTCGTCCCCCGCCTGGTGCTGTCGACCTCCGACGAGCTGCGCCTGCCGCTGCGGTGGATCGCGATCCTGCACGGACGTATGGAGTGCTCGCTGGCGGCCACGACCGGCGTTCACACCGCGGAGGACGCGCTGAAGGTGCTCCTGGCTGGCGCGGACGTGGCGATGCTGACATCGGCGTTGCTGCTCCACGGGCCGGAGCACCTGGCCGCCGTCGAGGCCGGCCTGGTCCAGTGGATGGCCGAGCACGAGTACGAATCCGTGGGGCAGCTCCGCGGCTCCATGAGCCAGCGCGCGGTCCCCGACCCCGAAGCCTTCGAGCGCGCCAACTACCTCCGTATGCTCACGAGCTACCCAGCCCCCGACTGAACCGCTTCTGTCAGACCCCGCTGCTACCCTGACTTCGAGTCTCCCCCTCCGAGTCGAGGGGAGGGATCGATGGATCTGGCACAGACCGTCACGAACGCCATCGTCGTCGGCGCCGTGGGTATCATCCTGGCCTTCCTCGTCCACGGCGTTCGAGGAGAGATTCAGGCTCTCCGCGGGGAGGTTCAGGCTCTCCGCGGAGAGGTTCGGCAGGACATCGCGGACGTCAGGCGCGAGATCGGTGACCTTCGGTCGGACCTGACCCAGGTGGCGCTGGCCGTGGGTGCCAGGCCGCGGGCCGAACGGAACCGCTAGGCCGGGTCTCGACCTCAACCTCGGGAGATACGCCCACTCGTAGCCGAAGCCATCAGGACAGTGACCACGCCGTG
>WNFV01005569.1_pt1 | contig 16035 bp, 17 predicted proteins | sample 5400101 | NCBI WGS metagenome assembly WNFV01 (sample SAMN13153361, study PRJNA577476) | soil metagenome | isolation source: 115 cm soil or saprolite under grassland replicate 1 | place: USA:California | collected 2016-06-15
TCGGAGAGGATCCGCAGCACCCGCCAGGGGTCGGTGTCGACGAAGGCAGGGTCCCTCCGTTGGAGAAGGAAGGCATCCTCGGTCGCTCCCGAGGCCTGGGTGGTGGTTATCCTTCCGCGCCGCATCCGGTTCCTTCGGGTCACGTCGGCCTCCTTGCGCCGCTTCACGGGGGCAGCAGCCCAGCTTCGTCTCCCCGAGAGGAATCCACAACCAAGCGAACTCGACTGTCGCGGCCTCCCCCGACTGCTAGCGTTCAATCGGTGGCCCTCCCCCTTCACCCTGACTCCAAGCCCAACGGGTTCCTCTCGTGACTCGATTGTCATCGGAGAATCCTCTGTGGGGAACCGACTGGCCCCAAGTGCGCGCGCTCTGGCCGCTCGACCCCAGCGTCGCGCATCTGAATCACGGGTCATTCGGGGCCGTGCCGTCCCCCGTTCTCGCCGAGCAAGACCGCTGGCGAACCCTCATGGATTCCAATCCGACCGGCTTCTTCTGGCGCGTCCTGCCGGATGCACTCGACAACGCCCGCCTGGCCGCAGCCAGATTCCTCCGGGCCGATCCCGACGGCTTCGTTTTCGCGACCAATGCGACGGCGGCGATCAACACGATTCTCACCTCGCTCGAGCTGACGAGCCGCGACGAAGTGCTGGTGACGGATCATGGGTACGGGGCGATACGCCTGGCCGCCGAGAGAGCCTGCAAGCTGAGCGGAGCGACGCTGGTCGTCCATCCGGTCCCGCTTCCGGTAGAGGGCACGGCCGAGCTCGTCGACGCTGTGATCGCCGGCATCACCGATCGGACGATGATCGCCATCATCGACCACATCGCCTCTCCCACCGGCGTGGTGTTCCCGGTTGATGACCTGGTTATCTGTGCGATCTGGATGCCGACTTCTGGACGGGAAACTTCCACAAGTGGTGCTGCGCGCCTCGCGGCGCGGCCGGCCTGTACGTCCGCGCCGAACACCGGGAACGGATCGCGCCGCTGGTCACGTCGTGGGACGCGAAGGAGGGCTTCGTCAGGTCCTTCGGATGGCTGGGGACTGCCGACTACGCGCCGTACTTGACGGTGCCGGCGGCAATAGGCTTCATGGAGGGGCTAGGGTGGGAACGCCTTCGGCGCCACAATCGCGAGCTTGCCGCGTACGGAGCTGCGGTCGTCCGGGAAGCTCTCGATACGCCCGCTCCGACGGAAGCCGATGTGTTCGAAGCCATGAGCCTGGTGGCCCTCCCCGAAGGTACGCCCGACACGATGGATGGAACCAGGGCTCTGTCGGCCCGGATCGCCGAGGAACTGGGAGCGGAGGTCGCGGCGTTCCCTTGGCGTGATCACAGCTACATCCGTCTCTCGGCCCAGGCGTACAACGCTCCGGCCGAGTACGAGGCGCTGGCAGCCGGCCTCCCGAAGTTACTGTCCTGATCGGCCTGAATGGGCTCGCAGGCGATCGAGCTGATCCGCGTGCGCCTCGAGGTGACCCACCAGGAAATCCCGGAAGACGGCCGGCATCTCCATCTCGCCCAGCGTCGCGTGCATCCCTCGTCGCTGCCAGTCCGCCGGCGTCAGTTCCCTGAGCAACCGTCGGAGCTGATCCAGCTGGCCCGCCAGACGGCTCATCAGCCCCGCGGGGGGCCGATGGCGGTCTGCCTCGATGGCTTCGACGCGGCCCCGATCGGTCTTGGTCCGGCCGAAGGGAACGGGGGCCGTGGCTTCGGCCCGCACGATGAGGCTGACCTCACCGCACCAGTAGGGCACGAACTCCGCGAGATGCGCCCACACCTGGCCCCAGTCCCATCGCTCCCCGGTCGAAGGGTCGGGCTCGGTCAGTCCCGGCGCGGGGGGCGAGGCCGAGAGCTCCTCGAGGCGGGCCCGGACTTCGTCCAGGCGGGACGTGAATTCGTCCGCGGGGCCGCGTTCGGCCGTGGTGGCCTGTTCCGTCACGACGCCCTCAGCGGCCTGAGCGGCTTGCCCTCGACCACCTTGTTGGCGATCAGGCCGAGGTGCTCCACTTCCAACTCCACCAGGTCGCCGGGCTTCAGCCACGGGTACCGATCCTCTCCGTACACGAGCGACAGCTCCAGGATGCACCCAGTCCCGCACGTCCCCGAGCCGATCACGTCGCCCGGAGCGACCTCGGTCCCTCGCGAGGCGTAGGCCAGCATCTCGCCAAAGCTCCAGTAGATGTCGGCCAGAGAAGCCCGGCTGTACTCAGCGCCGTTCACCCGGGCCAGCATGGTGAGGTCGAACGCCCGGCCCTTCCGGTAGGGCTCGAGTTCGTCAGGGGTGACCATGAAGGGCCCCAAAGTGGTGGCGAAGTCCTTGCCCTTCACCGGTCCCATGGACAGCTTCATCTCCCTGCGCTGGATGTCCCGGGCGCTCCAGTCGTTCATCACGCAGAACCCGGCGATCTGACGCTCCGCCGTGACAGGGTCGAGGTCGGCACCGCCGCTGCCCACGATCGCCGCCACCTCGAGCTCGAAATCCAAAGCAGAACTCCCAGGGGCCACGGCCACGTCGTCGATGGGCCCGGTCACCGCCGCGGGGTTGCTGAAGTAGAACACCGGCAGCTCGTACCAGTCCGGGTCCATCTCCCGCCCCCGACGCTGACGGGCCGTTCGAACGTGCTGCTCGAAGGCGTAGAAGTCCCGGATCGACGGCGGCCGCGGGACAGGGGCCAGGAGCCTCACGGCGCCCATCGGAAGGATCTCGGCCGGATCGGACACGGCCCGACCGCCGGCCGTAGCCAGGTGCTCCCCGTCGTCCCCGAGCAGATCGAGCAGCCGGACACCTGACGGCAGTGCGTGAATGTTCTCGCCGGCAACCACCCCTGTGCGTTCCTGACCTTGAAAATCACGGAAAGTGGCCCATTTCACGGCCGAAGTGTAGCCTCCTGCCCCTCAGACGATCCCTACAGTTCCACCGGCCAACGTCCGACCAGTTTTCTTATGAGATGGTCGCGCCCCATCCGCGCTGCGCTGGCTTTGCTGGCGGCCCCCGTGCTGATGCTGCACGGCAGCCCGGCGCCGGCATCGGGCTCGGCGGCTCATCGATCCGCTGTCATTACCCCACCCATCGGCGCCGTTGTCTCGGAGGCTTCGGTCGGCCAGGGCAACCGGTTGGCCGCGGTGAGCGTCCTGGAGCGCACGATTCTGCGACAGCTCGAGGCGCAGCCGGTCCAACCTGTCGGAGCCATCCGTCCGCACCCCCCTGCGCCCGCACTGCTGGTCAGGCTGACCCGGAGCCTTCGGGCGACCTCGCACCCTGGGGGCGGAAAGGTGGTCGGGGTCATCCCCGTGGGGTCCAAGTACTACCGGACGCACATCGTGGCTTGGGTCCTCGAACTCAGCGCCAACGGCCGCTACGGGCGGGTGGCGATCCCATACGCCTCGAAGCCCAGAACCGGTTGGATCGCGCTGCGAGGCCTCAAACGTTCGCACACCCCGTATGTCGTCCGAGCCGATCTGTCCACGCACCGGCTCACGGTGAGGAAGCTCGGCCGCCTCATCTTGCGCGTCCCCATGGCCACGGGATCGCCGGTGTCTCCGACTCCCCCGGGCCTCTACTTCGTCACCGATCGAGTGCCCTTCAATCCCAGGGGGGCTCTTGGAGCGTTCGCGTTCGGGATCTCCGGCATCCAGCCCCGCCCCCCGGCCGGCTGGCACGGCGGCAACCAGCTCGCCATCCACGGGACGAACAACCCCGCCTCGATCGGGAGGTCGGTGAGCGCGGGCTGCCTCCGCGTGTCGCGGGCCACTCTGGAACGCCTGAAGCGCATTCTCATCCTCGGGACGCCGGTCATCATCCAGGCCTGACGGGAAGCCCGATAGACTCGGGGGCTTCCGACAGACAGGAGCATGACCATGTCGAGCACGGCGAGCTTCACCACCTCCATGGGAACGTTCAAGGTTCGCCTCATGCCCGAGCACGCACCCAACACCGTGAGTAACTTCGTGGAACTCGCGTCCGGGCGCCGCCAGTGGCGCGATCCGAAGACCCGGCAGGACACGACTCAGCCGCTCTACGATGGCACCGTCTTTCACAGGGTGATTCGGGACTTCATGATCCAGGGGGGAGACGCGGAGGGGACGGGCCGGGGTGGGCCCGGTTATGACTTCGAGGACGAGTGCCCACCCGATGGCCCCACCTTCGACCGGCCCGGACTGCTTGCTATGGCCAACGCCGGGCCGAACACGAACGGGTCGCAGTTTTTCGTGACCGTCGTTCCGACGCCGTGGCTGAACGGCAAGCACACCATCTTCGGGGAGGTCATCGAAGGCATGGACGTGGTGAAGCGCATCTCCACGGTCGCCACTGCATCGGGTGACCGGCCCAGGGAGGACGTGGTCCTCAAACACGTCGACGTGGGAGGCTGAGCCTCCGGAATCACTCCTCGGTGGGCCGGGAGTGGGGGCGACGCGAGCGCTCCCATTTCCGGGTCCACTCGATATCGGCCAGCAGCCGTGTTCGTTCCTGCTCCAGGATCTCCTGCTCGGCCTCCAACCGCTTTCGCTCCAACCGTACGCGGAGGGCCGCGACTTCTGCGAAAAAGGCCTCCGCCTGATCGATGGCGGCATCGGAGTCGCCAGCCGACGCACGAGCTGTCGCGAGTCGATCGGGGGGAGCCTCCGGTCCCGGCGGCGAGACGACGGCCTGAGCGGGCGGTCCTGCAGGTTGGCCGGCTTCTTCGGGGAGCGGTGCAACGTTGCCCTCGAGCTTTTCGGCCCACACCGAAGGGAGCATCTGCAAGGCACGACGAAGGTCCTCGATGGTCTCTTCTCGTTCGAATGCGATCGTCTCCACTGCGGCCAGGCGTTGACGGAGGAGAGCGTTCTCCGCTCGGAGGCGCTCGATCTCGGCACTCATTCGTCCGGGATCCTGGCCCCCCGGAACCGACTTCTGGGTCACCGGCACGGGGAAGACGGTCACCCTGGAGGACCTCATCGTGCTCTCCAGCGCCGGCGCAAGAACCGGTCAAATCGGTGGCGGAGATGCTTGGGCGGCCGACCGAAGTCGGGATCGAGCCAGTCGAACGAGGCTTCATCGATCGGGAGCGGCGTGAACAGCTCGCTCTCGCTCGGGGGTTCCGACCGTGGTGCCTGAGGTGGCTGAGCTCTTTCGACCGGGGGAGAGGCCACAGTTTCGCCGGTCAGCGTTGCGCCGGCCAGGGCTTCGTCCGACACGGTCGTAGATGCCTGGGCGGGCGCCGACGCGGGTTTCGCGGCCGGCGGGCCGGGTCGCCGAGCGGCCGAAGGCGCGGCATCCGGCTGCCCTCCGGTCGCTGGCGAGGGCCACCACAGGGCCATGGCATCCTCGAGCAACTCGGCCGACCGTCGGCGAGCGGTCTCCAGCAGCTCGGCCGATCGCTCGAGGGCGCCCTCTGGCGGCTCGGGCTCCTCGCTCGAGACGTCCGGAAGGATCACGATCGGTTCGTTCGAAGCAGCAGGGGAAGCAGGGGAGTCGAAGGGAGCGCTCACTCTGACGGGGGACGGCGTCTCCCCGGCCACCGAAGGCCGACGTGGCGCAGGCGCTTCTCGGACCTCCTCGGAGGCTGGCTGCTCCCGCACCTCCTGCTCGAGCGGTTCCTCCTCGACGTCCAACGTCGGAGGAAGTGGCTCTTCGGCCCGCGGAGGGGCCGCTTCGTCGGCCACCTTGGGCGCTGGGAGCATCCGCAGGATCGTCCGCAGGTCAGTGACGCGCTCCTCCCGTTCCTTGGCGATGATCTCCAGGGCTCGGACCCGTTCCCGCAGGATCGCCACCTCTGTCCGCAGCCGATCGACCTGCGAGGCAGCGGAGAACACGATCCGAGGTTCATCCGGATCAGGCACGACGGGGGGTCGAAGGCCGGCGGCGACCAAGTCGTACACCGGGATCCGCCACGTGCCGTCGGGGTCCCTGAATGCGTGCTCGAAGTCACCAGCCTGATGGCGGCGCCGGATCGTTCGACGCTTGACGCCACAGATCTTGGCGGCCTCAGAGATGGAAAGGGCCAGCGACTGCCGGCTTCCTCTCCAGGGCTGATCCAACGACGACCTCACTTGGGTGGTTGTGGAAGGCATTGTCCATCTTCAAGGTTTCCCATGAGACAGGCAAGCCCAAAACCGGCGACGAACTTGTGAAGCGGAGGAACGGCACGGGAAACTTGGCCGCTCCCACGGGAGGAGACGCGTTCCATGGTAGTCGTACGCGGTCTGGTGTTCGGGGGCGGGGCCCTCATGGTGATCGCCACATTCGGCTCGGCTGTGCGGACGGTCATCCTTCCGCGAGGCATCCCGGCCAAGCTCGGCCGGGTGGTGTTCATCTCGATGCGATCGCTGTTTCGCCTGAGGATCGGCCGCAACGCCAGTTATGAGCGCCGCGACCGCGTCATGGCCGCCTACGCTCCAACCAGCCTGCTCATGCTTCTGGTGGTCTGGATCAGTCTTGTCCTGGTCGGCTACACCGGGATGTTCTGGGGCGTGGGTAGCCGCTCGGTGCGCCAGGCGTTCACGTTGTCCGGCTCGGCCATCCTGACCCTGGGGTTCGAACGGCCCCCGGACATCCCCGCGACCGTCCTCGCTTTCAGCGAGGCGGCCCTGGGCCTGATCCTGTTGGCAATGCTGATCACATATCTGCCCAGCATCTATGGCGCGTTCTCCCGCCGGGAGTCCGCGGTGACCGCCCTGGAGGTCCGGGCGGGATCGCCCCCGTCCGGGGTGGAAATGATCGAGCGGTACTGGGTGCTCGAGCGCATCGACCAGTTGGACGAGGTGTGGGTGAGGTGGGAAGACTGGTTCGTCGACCTCGAGGAGACACACCTGTCGTTCCCGGCCGTCGTGTTCTTCCGGTCGCCTCAGCCCGATCACTCCTGGGTGACCGCAGCCGGAGCGGTCCTGGACGCCGCGTCGCTCTCCCTGGCCGCGGTCGACATCCCCCGGAACGTCCGGGCTGAGTTCTGCATCAGGGCCGGCTATCTCGCCCTTCGCCGAGTCGCCGTGTTCTTCGGGATCCCATACGACCCCGACCCGAAGCGGGGCGACCCGATTACCATCGGCCGCAACGAGTTCAACCAGGCGTGCGAACGCCTGGCGGCGGCCGGCATCCCGCTGAAGCCGAACCTCGACGAAGCGTGGCTCGACTTTGCCGGATGGCGAGTGAACTACGACACGGTCCTGGTGGCACTGGCCGGGCTCACGATCGCGCCGTATGCGCCGTGGTCCTCAGACCGATCGCTCCGGGACTGGCGCCCGCCGCTACTCCGGAGACGGACGCGCTCCTGAGCCCTCCGGGGGTCAGATCGCCAGCGTCCGATAGATCACGTGCCCCGGGTTGTCCGGCCCGCCTGCGTAGTTGATGCCCTCGCCCCAGATCATGACCGCATTGGCGCCCTGGATGTCGATGCCCTGGTAGTCGCCGTACGGGAACAAGAAGCCGTTCGGTTGTGACTCCTTCCGGCTGGGATCGAACTGCGAGACTCGCGTGCTCGGTCCGGTCCAAGACGTCCCTCCTGTGGCAGAGGTGCGGAGCCAGACGTTCCAACCGTTGCTGTGGTCGAGCGGCGATCCCAGCCGGTCATCCATCCACATGGCTGCGATCTGGTTGGCTGCTCCGCCCTCAACCCGAGGGAACAGCGCGTAGCAGGCAGAGTCGGCGCATCCGGACGCGGTCTTGTCGTCGACCCTTCTCACGTAAGACCAGTTGGCCGCCGAGGTGCAATCTTTGCGGGCTCGGCATCGAGAAAGCTGGACGATGGGCGGGCTCCCGGCCTTCGTGTGGTCCTGACCGTCCTGCCACACCAGGTACATGTTGCCGGCGGCGTCGATGGCGACGTCGTCCTGGATGCCGAAATAAGCGAAGCCGCAGTTCGGCGCGTACGGGCATTTGGGACCGGCCGGCGCTGAGGACACCAGCGCGAAGGTCGTGTCCGAGGTTCCGGCCAGAGTCTTCGACACCCGGTAGTTGCCCGCCGTATTGCCGTTGCAGCTGGAAGTCTTGCAGTCCCCCCATGCGAACCATGCATTGTGGGCGCCGTCCAGGACCGCGCCCTCCGGGAAGGCCACGATGTCTTCGCGCAGGACATTGGTCTCCGTCCATGTCTGTCCGCCATCCGAGAGTGGGCCAGGTACTGGTTCTTGGCGTGCGCGTAGGCCGTGTACACATCGTTGCCGTAGGCCACCGTCCACGGGTGATCGCAGTTCGCGCACTCGGGACCGTTCACCTTCGCAGCGGTGAACGTCTGGCCGAAGTCCGTCGACTTGGCCACGGCCACGTCGGTCTGCACGCCCTGGAGGCCGTAGATGAGGAAGCTTACGTACACGGCGCCTGTGGCAGAGTCGACCGTGACCACACAGTCCACCTGCCTGGGGTAGTCGACCCCACCCACGGTATCGGCGACCAGATGAGGAGCTCCCCACGTGTTGCCGCCGTCGCCGGAGACCTGGATGTAGATGCGGTTCCGGTTGCCAGAGACAGGGTCACAGGTCGGGTCGCCCGGGAAATGAGCGAGGACGACGTAGACGTGCTGCCCGTCGGGGGCCGCGGCGATCTCCGGCTCCCAGTCGTCACCTCCACAGAAACCCAACCTGGTCGCGTCGCCGGCCGAGCTGATGCTTCCCGCTCTCGGGACACGGAACGAACGCGTGTTGGTGACCGCGGACTTGACCTTGGGCGGAAGCTCGGTCCGGGAGGGTGTCCCAGCCGAGCTCGGCCCAGCCACGGACAGGGCCATTCCGATCGCCAGCACGAAGCCCAGCGAGCCGTTGCGGAGAATCGAGGACGGACGCCAAAGGCTTCGAAGCATGTTCCCCTCCCCTGCTCGAGCCAGGCGTGATGGACGTCATCACACAGCACGTAAACGCCGCCCGGGCTCGGAGGGTCGGGTGGATCCTGGTGGGAAAAGCGCCGGAACGCATCCGTCGCGGTCGAGGCGGCGATCCCAGCCGACCGCGTCCAGGAACATCAAGGCGAGATCGCGTTCTTGCCGAGGTATGGGAGCACGCCTACGACACGATTCTCGGGGGCTACCCTGGATCGCGGATCGTCGGCTGGTATCACACTCATCCCTGGACCGGGCCGGGATTCTCCGATTACGACCGTCTGCTTCACGCCGTCCACTTCTCGGAGGCTCCGATCGCTTCTACGGGCATGGCCACATGTGGAAAGAATCTACCGGGCCAACGCCAAGCGGCTTCGAGATCCAAACCTCCTTCGCGCTGGCCAGACCATCCTGATCCCGCTCCCGTAGGCACCTTCGGCGTTTCTGGGGCACGTGGCCCTGGGACCCGCATAATCTCCAGTCCATGCAACTTCCCGTCGTGAGGCGAACCGTGGCCATCTTCGCGGTCCTGAGGGATCGGGAGCTGCGCGCGCTCTGGTACGCCGACTGGATCTCCGACGTGGGGAACTTCGTCACCTTCATCGCGCTGGCGGTGTACATCAACAAGCTCACCGGCAGCGCCACCGCAGTCGGCTTCGCTCTAGCCCTGAGATCGGTGCCGTGGTTCACCATCGGCCCGGTGGCCGGCGTCCTGGCCGACCGGATGGACCGCCGGGCGGTGATGATCGGAAGTCAGGTGATCCGGGCCGTTCTCGTGGGAGCGCTGCCGTTCACTCATGCAGCGTGGCAGGCGTACGCCCTCTCGTTCGCTTCCTCGATGTTCGGTCCCGTGTTCCGGCCCGCACGGTCGGCGCTCTTGGCCCAAGTTGCCCCGAGAGAGCAGCTGGTTCCCGCTCTGTCCGTAGCCGAGACGACCCACCAGGTCCTTCACACAGTGGGCCCGGCCATCGGAGGCCTCGCGGTTTTCCTGCTGGGCGCCCGCAACGCCTTTTTCGTCGATGCAGCGTCGTTCGTGGTTGCCGCAGCCTTCGTCGCGTCGGTCACCTCCCGCGGCAAGCCGACGGCGGGGCGGCGGTCCACGGTTCACGAGCTCCGGGAGGGCATCCGTGAGGTCTTCGTGGCCCCCGCAGTTCGAACCTATGCATTGGTGAACGCCGGCCTCTCCCTCGGGTTCGCCGGGGTGATCGCCTTGCTTGTCGTGTACCTGAGAGAGGTCCTGCACCGGTCGGGAGGGCAGTACGGGATCGTCCTGTCCGTCGCTGGGCTGGGGACCGTGATCGCGAGCTTGGTCATAGCGGCCCGAGACCGTCATCACGCACGGAGCCCCTGGGTAGTGGCATCTGCCCTGGGAGTTGGAGCCTTCGGTCTCGCCTGGTTCAGTCCATCCTTTCTGTGGCTGCTGCCCATCGCATTCGTGTCTGGCTTGGCAGACGCGGGCGCCGGGATCCCGATGAGCGCAACGATCGCGGAAACCCTCCCCGACCATGTCCGAGGCCGGGCCTACAGCGCCACGGAAAGCATGTACGCGTTGACTGCCGCCGTCGGGAGCCTCGGGTTCGCCTGGCTCGGAGATGTCGCACGTTTCGGGCCGGCCAAGGGGATCGCGCTCTCGGGCGGGGCCGGGTGCCTCCTCGCCCTTGCCGTGTTGGGCGCTGGGGGGTTGTCGGCGATCAGGCGTAGCGAGCGAGGACGACTGGCGACCGGCGCAGGCACGCCACGTTCCCTCCCCGAAACGGTGCCGACTGACCCGTTGGACGGCACGATCGAGTAACTATCGTCGCGCGATCCGTGCCAATCCGACCACGCGCAGCCGCCAACAGCCGACGCGGTCGGCGGCCGTAGAATCCCTGGCCGTGACCGGGAAGCGATTCGGCGCACAGAGCATGACCTCTCCTCTCCACGAGGCACTGGTCAAGCGCCCCGGCCCCGCGTTCGGGCGAGCCTACGAGGACGCCCGTCACGGCTACCTGCACCCCGTCGACCTGGCCGCGGCTGAACGAGAGCACGATGCCATCTGCGAGCTCCTCTCTGCCCTCGAGGTGACGGTGCACGAGCTCGGGGAGGAGACAGACAGCCCAGACCTCGTGTACACCTTCGATCCGGCTCTCGTTTCGGATCGAGGGGCCATCTCGCTCCGTTCGGGCAAGCCGACCCGACAGGGCGAGGAGCTGGTCGTGGAGCGGTGGATGTCGGAGCACGGGATCCCGCCGGCCGGCCGGATCGAGCCCCCGGGCATCGTGGACGGCGGCGACGCCTTCTGGCTGCGGCGCGATATGTTCTGCATCGGGCGCTCGCTCCGGACGAACGCGGTCGGAGCCGATCAGCTCGCCGGCATCGTCGGCGGTGACGTGCGCACCTTCGACGTCCCATACGGCGAGGGGCCAGAGGTCTGTCTCCATCTGCTCAGCCTGATCTCGCCCGTCGCCGAGGATCTGGCCGTCGCGTATCTGCCGCTCCTCCCGTCCGGCCTGTTCGAGCTGCTGAAAGAACTGGGGATCTCGATGATCCCGGTACCCGCGGAGGAGTTCCCCACGCTCGGGTGCAACGTGCTGGCCGTTCGACCGGGGGTGGTGGTCGTGGCCGAGGGAAACGCGAAGACCGCCGCCGCGCTGGCCGGACACGGCTGCGAGGTCCACGAGATCGCTGCGTGGGAAGTGGGGATCAACGGTGGCGGCGGACCGACCTGCCTGACCCGCCCGATCCTCCGGGACTGACCGTCAGGGCAACTCGCCCGACAGGATCCTGGCGAGCTTGGCCGGGTCGATGTTCCCTCCCGAGACCACGCATACGACGTTGCCGGAGCCTGCCCCCCCGCTGAGCGCCGCCGCAACGGATGTGCCTCCCGCGCCTTCGGCGATGACCTTGTTCCGTTCCGCCAGTAGACGAATGGCGGAAGCGGTCTGTTCGAGCGTCACCACCAGCGAACCGGCCAGCACGGAACTTGCCAGCGGCCATACCTCGTCGACCAGGGCCTTCGACCCGATCCCGTCGACGAAGCTCGGCGTGTAGGGAGTCGGTACCGGTCGTCTCGCCGAAAGCGCAGCCTGAAAGGGCGTGGCGGTCTCGATCTCGCTCGCGAAGACCTTGGTGCGAGGCCTCAGCTCTCGTAAGGCCGAGGCGATCCCACACGAAAGCCCGCCGCCCCCGAACGGCACGATCACGGCGTCGACGTCGGGGATGTCTTCCGCGATCTCCAGGCCGATGGTCCCGTTCCCGGCCATGACGGCGCGGTCGAGGAACGGATGGATGAACACCCGATCCGCCAGAGGTTCGTACCGGTGATCGATCATCACCTGCCACCACTCGTCGAAGGGAACCTTCACGTAGTCGGCTCCCAAGCGGCGGATCGCGCCGAGCTTGGCTTCGGGCGCGGACTCTGGCACGACCGATGTACAGGAGACCCCTACGCGCCTGGCGTCCCACGCGACCCCCTGCGCCATGTTGCCGGCGCTGGCCGTGTACACGCCTCGGGAGAGCTCGGCGGGGTCGGCCGTCGCCATCACGTTCGCCGCGCCTCGGATCTTGAACGAACCGATCGGCTGGAGGTTCTCCAGCTTGAGGTAGATCTCTGCGGGGGCGTCATCCACGTCGAGCCGAACGAGCGGCGTTCGGAGGGCCGCGCCGCCGATCCGCTCGCTTGCAGCCCGGATCTCCTCAAGTGAGACGGCCTCAACTACCCTCGTGGCGCTCGCCCCCCAGCTCCACCCTGGTCCCCTGGCCCGTCTCCGCCGCTCGGTTGTAGATGTGGTTGGCGGCAGCCAGGTCCTCGATCGCCAGCCCCAAGGACTCGAACAGGGTGATCTCCTCGGGCGAGGTCCGTCCTACGACCTTCCCGAGGATGACCTCACCCAACTCCCCGATCACATGGTCGTCTCCGATGACGCCCTCGCCCTTCGGGATCAGGAAGTCGCCCGCCTCGTTGAGGATCGACTCCCTGCGATCGGCGAACAGCCGCGAACGGAGGACCGCTTCGGTGTCCAGCTCTCGGCCGGTGGGGCCGGAGAACCCGACGGCGTTCACGTGCGCTCCCGGCGAGAGCCAGTGACCCTGGAGGATCGGCTCGGTGGCCGAGGTGGTGGTGCAGACGATGCCGGCCCCTTCGACGGCCTCCCTCCCACCGGCCGACACCTCTACCGAGATGCCGGGCCGACGTGACTCGGTCTCGGCGAAAGCCTCCGCGTGCTCACGGTTGCGGCTCCAGACCCTGACCCGCTCGATGTCGCGGACCGCGAGCATTGCTTCCAGGTTCGTCCGGGCCTGCGTGCCGGAGCCCAGGATGGCGAGGTCGCCGGCATCTACCCGCGCCAGCAGCCGGGTGGCCACCCCACTGACGGCTGCCGTTCGGATCGCTGTGACCTCGGACGCGTCGATGACTGCCAAGAGCCGTCCACGCTGGGCCTCGAACAGCAGAACAGCCCCCTGATGGGACTCGAGTTCGGTCCCCTCGTTGCCGGGGAAGACGCTGATCACCTTTATCCCCATCACACCAGCCGTGGGCAGAAGCGACGGCATCCACGTGAGCAGACCTGCCTGATCGGGCGGCCGGGCCATGCCGCGCAGTGGCATCACCGAGTCACCTCGGGCCAGGCCGGCCAGCGCTTCGGCCATCACGTCGATGCACTCCTTCATCCGAAGGAGCTCGGGAACTTCCCGTTGGTTGACGACCAGGATTTCCATCATCCCCCTCGCCCTCCGCGCCGGGTCGGCACTGTAGCGTACGCTTGGCACCATGTCAGAGACCGCGATCGAACCACATCCCACCCCCGCGACCACTTGGCAAGGGGCCGTCGCGGGAATCTACATCGCCACCGACGGGGCCGGCCCGATGGTCTCGCTCGAGGAAATCGAGGCCGTCGCGGGGAAGGGCCTGCAGGGCGACCGGTACTTCGAGGCGAAGGGCACGTACTCAGCCACACGGGGTACCGGACGCCAGATCACTTTGATCGAGCGAGAGGCCGTCGAGGCGGCCGCCCACGACTACGGCATCGCCCTCCAACCGGGCCAAGCCCGACGAAACATCGTGACGGTCGGCGTCGCCCTCAACCACCTAGTCGGGAAGGAGTTCCTGGTGGGCGACGTGCGGCTCCGAGGTATGCGTCTCTGCGAGCCGTGCGCCCACCTTGCCAGCCTGTCGAAACGAGGCGTGGTGAAGGCCCTGATCCACCGAGGCGGCCTCCGCGCCAACATCCTGGTTGGCGGCGTGATCCGCATCGGCGACCCGATCTGTCCCGCAGGCAGGGAATAGCCTCCGCCCGTCGACGGGTCAATTCACCGCAACCGGGAGGGACCTCAGGCCGCGCAGGGTGACCGTCTCCCTTCGTTCGAATGTCTCGGTGGCGAGCTCGAGATTGGGGAAATGCCTTATCAGCTCGACGATGGTGATCTGGCCTTCAGCTCTGGCCAGAGGAGCTCCCAGGCAGAAGTGGATGCCGCCTCCGAACGACAAGTGCCGGTTGTCGGGCCGGCCGATGTCCAATATGTCCGGCTCGGAGAACTGGGCGGGATCTCGGTTGGCCGCCCCGATCACCGGCACCAGCTGCTCGCCCTTTCGGATATGCCGGCCTCCGATCTCGACGTCCTCCATCAGGGTCCTACCCAGGAATTGCACAGGGCTGTCATAGCGGAGGAACTCTTCGGTAGCGCTCCTGATGAGCGAGGGGTTCGTGGTGAGTCGCTCCAACTGATCGCGGTGCCGAAGCAGCGCGAGCATCCCGTTGCCGATCAGGTTGACCGTGGTCTCGTGTCCCGCGATGAGCAGGAGGATGCACATGGCCAGGAGCTCCTGCTCGGTCAGCCGCTCCCCCCGATCCTCGGCGGCGATCATCGCCGTGAGCAGGTCATCCCTGGGATGGGCGCGCCGGTCGGTCAGCAGCCCCGTGAAGTAATCGGCGAATGCCAGGGCCGCTTCGTTGGCCGGGCCGAGCACCTCGTCGGACATGACCGGATCCAGGGTCACCACCAGGGCCGAAGACCACCGATGGAAGTGATCCCAGTCTTGGGGGGGCACGCCGAGCATCCCGCAGATGACCGTGACCGGGAGCGGGTAGGCCACCTCGTTCACCAGGTCGAAGGTGTCCCGGCCGGAGGCTTCGATGTCGTCCAGCAGTCCCTTCACGATCTCACGGACGTGCGGCCGAAGGGCCTCGATCCGTCGGGCCGTGAAAGCCTTGTTCACCAGGTTCCGAAGGCGAGCGTGGTCCGGCGGGTCGATGAACAGCATCGTCCGGCCGGCCGTGTCTTCCATGATCGTCGGCTCCCGCCCCCCGGCCGCCCGGAACGCCTGGTAAAGCTCGGAGTTGCGAGAGTCGTTGCTGAACCGGCCCGGGTCCCGTAGCACAGCCACGCAGTCGGCGTAGCGGGTCAGGATCCAGACGCCGGGGAAGCTCTGGTGGACTGGGTCCCGCGAGCGCAATCGGTGGTAGAGGGGGTACGGGTCGACCCGCATCTCCGGAAGGAAGGGGTTGAACTCGAGGGGCCCGTCGTCGACGGCCGCCGTTGCAGCCGACGGCTCGGGCAGGTCCTCCCTCAAGGACATGACCGTTAGGCTACGGTATCGACCTCTCGTCGGCGGTGCGGGCCCGGCGAAGTTAGTCTTGGTCCGTCAATGACCAACCGACTGCTGCTCGACACATCGAGCCTCATGTTCCGGGCGTTCTTCTCGATGCCCGCGACGGTGACAGCTCCGGACGGGCGGCCCATCAACGCCGTCCACGGCTATCTCGACATGACGGCTCGGTTGATCCAGGACCGGCAGCCGGAAGAGATCGTCCACGTCTACGACGACGATTGGCGGCCCGCACCTCGCGTCGCCGAATACGATGGTTACAAGGCGAACCGGCCACCGGATCCCCAAGGGCTTCCCGAGCAGTTCGACGCCCTGAGAGATGTCCTGGATGCGTTCGGAATGAGCCAGGCTGAGGCCCCCGGGTGGGAGGCCGAGGACGCCATCGGAACGCTGTCTGCCGCAGCTCGCCCAAGGGACCACATCGACATCGTGACCGGCGACCGGGATCTCATCCAGCTCGTCCGCGATCCACAGGTGCGTGTTCTGTTCACCTTGAAGGGCGTGTCCGAGCTGCGCGTGCTCGACGAGGCAGGGGTCCTCGAGAAGTACGGCGTCCCCGCCTCTCGCTATGGAGAATTCGCCATCCTCCGGGGCGACCCGTCGGATGGCCTTCCTGGGGTTCGGGGCGTGGGCGAGAAGACCGCTCGGCTCCTGGTGAACA
>WNFV01005062.1_pt1 | contig 16033 bp, 16 predicted proteins | sample 5400101 | NCBI WGS metagenome assembly WNFV01 (sample SAMN13153361, study PRJNA577476) | soil metagenome | isolation source: 115 cm soil or saprolite under grassland replicate 1 | place: USA:California | collected 2016-06-15
GCTCGCGGGACTCCGGGTCCAACTAGAGAACGGGCTGTCAGCACCAATGGCAAGCCGACCTCTGCGCCAGCGTCGCCGCACACTGTAGCGTGTTTCATGACCACGCGGGCGCGTCGCAGACGCGTGAGGAACTAGAGAGCACGTTTCAGATCCGAAGTACGGTCCTTAGTCCTTGGTACTTCGTTCTCGGTCCGTCCTGTCGTCCGCGGTCCCTGGTCCGCGAAGCCGCATCAGGACGACGGACAACGGACGCAGGACGGACAAAGGACCGAGGCCCACGGACGAAGGACCGGCTGCTACACGGTAATGAACACTGTTCAGTCCGCGGTCCCCTCCCGATGTCGCGTGCAGAAGGCGAGGACCGACGCGGCGTCGGCGTCGAGGAACTCGACACCCGCGCGATACTGCGGGCCGATCGTCGGCGGCATCTCGAAGGCGGCCCACGCGATCGCCGCGTTGAACCGCACGACGCCGCCCTCGTCGCTGAGCACCATGCGCACGCGCTGATTCGGCTTGAGGACCGTCGGCGACACCACTTGCGCGCCGCAGGTTGACAGCTCGGTGAGCGTGGCCGGATTGCCATCGAGCAACACGTCCATTTTGCCTGCCATCCTGAACCTGGGAACCCGGCGCGTGCCCCGATCGAGCGCCGGCGGCTCCAGCGTGGCTGTCGTGGCCGAGGCCGGTTCGATCTCCACCGCCAGCGTCGCCATCGGTTGAGCGGGCGCGGGCGCTGGCGAGGGGATCGGTGGCGCCGGGTGGGAGCTCGCCGCCGCCGCGCGCGGGAGCACGCGGCTGTAATCGCTGTCGTGCGCGAGCACGCGGATCTCGGTGTGCGCGAGCGACGCGTCGGCCTTGATGCGGTTGATCAGCGCGGCGCCGCGCGGCGTCGCGGCAAACAGCCGTTCGACCGCGACCGCGCGGGGACGGCGTTTCGTGATCGCTTCCAGCGCACGGAGCGCGTCCGTATCGGCGAAGGTGAGCACCTCGCCGTCCGCGACGCCAGCACGTTCCTTCAATGCCGGCAGCAGATCGGGTGCTGCAATGAGGACCGTACACGGCTCCGTCACGGCCCACCAGTATACAATCGGCGCCGCCATGGACCAGCCGCCATACCGGGACCTCACGGTCGGCGCCCTCCTGACGCGCCTGGCGCGCGCGCTACCGGACCACGACGCGCTCGTGTACGCGGACGGGCCGCGGTACACTTTCGCCCAGCTCGAAGAGGAGGCGCGCACGATCGCCCGCGGCCTGATAGCGCTCGGCGTGCAACCGGGTGAGCGCGTGGTGGTCTGGGCGACGAACGTCCCGGAGTGGGTGGTGCTGCAATTCGCGCTCGCCAAGATCGGCGCGATTCTCGTCACCGCCAACACATTGCTGCGCGCACGAGAGATCGACTACCTGCTGCGGCAGAGCGAAACTGCGACGCTGGTGACGATCCGCGGTTTCAAGGACGTCGACTACGTGGGCGCGCTCACCGAGATCGGCGCGGTATCGGGCCGCATTCCGACGCTCGCGCGCGTCATCTTCGTGGGCGACGCCGCGCCGCCCGGCTGTCTTCCGTACGCGGAGCTTCGCGCGCAGGCCGAGCGGGTCAGCGAATCCGACCTGGATGCCCTTGGCCGTGCCGTCAGGCCCGACGCCGTGATCAACATGCAATACACGTCGGGCACGACCGGTTTTCCGAAGGGCGTCATGCTGTCGAGCCGCAATATCGTGAACAACGGGTACCAGCTCGGCGGGATGCTGGGTTACACCCCGTCGGATCGCCTGTGTCTCTGCGTACCGCTCTTCCACTGCTTCGGCTGCGTCATCGGAGTTCTTGGCGCGTTCACCCACGGGGCGTGTCTCTGCGTGGTGGAGGCGTTCGAGCCGACGCGCGTGCTCGACACCATTCATCGCGAACGCTGCACGGCCTTGTACGGGGTGCCGACGATGTTCATTGCGCAGCTCGAATGCCCGGAGTTCGCGCGCTACGATCTGACGTCGCTCAGAACCGGCGTGATGGCAGGCGCGCTGTGTCCGGAACCGTTGATGCGGCGCGTGATGACGCAGATGCACTTGCCCGAAATCACGATCGCCTATGGCATGACCGAGTCGTCGCCCGGCATCACGATGACGCCGCGCGACGCATCCGTCGAGCAGCGATCTCAGACGGTCGGTGTCGTGCTGCCAGAGCTCGAGGTCAAGATCATCGATCCGGCGACCGGGGCGACGCGCGCGACCGGCGAACGCGGCGAACTGTGCTGTCGCGGGTACAACGTGATGAAGGGCTACTACAACAATCCCGCGGCGACGCGCGAAGCGATCGATTCCGACCGGTGGCTGCACACCGGCGACGAAGCGAGCATCGACGCCGAGGGCTACGTGCGGATTACGGGCCGCATCAAGGATCTCATCATCCGCGGCGGCGAGAACATCGCGCCGAAGGAAATCGAAGATCGCCTGCGCGAGCATCCCGCGGTGGCCGACGCCTACGTCTACGGCGTGCCCGACGCGTTCTTCGGCGAGGCTGTGGGGGCAGCGGTTCGCCTCAAACAGCCCGCAGATGACGGAGCGGAGACAGTCCAGGAGCTGATGGCGTGGTGCGCGGCGGAGCTGGCAAAATTCAAGGTGCCGCGCTACGTACGGTTCGTGTCGGCGTTTCCGATGACGGCGTCAGGGAAGATACAGAAGTACAAGCTGCGTGAAGAACATCAGCAGCTTCTGAAACCGAAACCGTCGAGGCTGGAGGCTGGGCGCTAGAGGCTAGGCTCCGAGGGCTCGAGCTAAAATATCCGCGCTTCCTGAAGAGGCCACCAGCGCACCTTGACCTTGCCCACGATGTACCTCTTGGGCACCTCGCCCCAGTGACGGCTGTCGGAGCTGTTGTTCCGGTGGTCGCCCATCACGAAGTAGTACCCCTGGCGCACCGTGAGGGGCCCGTAGTCGTCGTGGCTGCGGAATTCCGCGGGCACATAGTCGTCCTGCAGCGGGATGTCGTTGACCAACACGCGGCCGTCGACAATGCGAACCGTGTCGCCCTCGCGCGCGATCACCCGTTTGACGAACATTTTTTCGGGGTTCAACGGGTAGTAGAGCATGACGATGTCGCCCGGCCGCGGGTCGCCGAGCTCGTAAACGAGCTTGTTGACGATGAGCCGGTCGCGATCTTCGAGCGTCGGCGCCATGCTCAGGCCATCGACGCGCGCCACTTGAAAGCCGAACGTCACGATGAGCGTGGCATAGACCGCCGCAGACACGAGCGTCTGCACGCCGGCGACGATCTCGCGCCCCATCCGCTTCCACGCGCTCACGGCTGTTTCCGCCGGCTGGATTGGAAGAGTGGAGACGGCCGCCTCGGGGACAGGCGCGAGGAATTCGACGCGGGGGACCTGGGATTCGAGATCGAGAATCGGAGACTCGAGGTCTGCAACCTGAGATTCTGGCCGCGCCACCTCGAGCGCCGGATCGGTGGGTACGTCGACACCCGCCATTTCAAGAGATTCTTCTGAGTTCATTCGTGACCAGAATAGCACGAAGGACGGGGACTGGCAGGATGTGCAGGACAGGCGGAATGGGCGGGATCGACTGCGGTTACTTGGTTCGTGCGTCCCGTCCCGCCTGTCCCACCGTTCCTGCCGGCTCCGTTCTCGTGTTCTCTCCAACGAGCTGCGCCTGGACGATGTATCGCCGCGGGGCGTGACCGATGTAGTCGAACGGATAGCAGGTGACCAGCGTGACCGTCGGCTCGCTGGTCGGATCGAGGACGTAGACGTCGTCGGGGTCCACGATGCTCGTCTTGTTGATCCGGTAGTGGTACACGCGATCGGCGGTTGTCAGATCCAGCGGATCGCCCACGTGGACGTTCCGCAGCGGCCGGAAGACCGTGTCGCGATGCCCGGCAATGCCGATGTTGCCGCGCTGTCCCGGAAACGGCGTGTCTTCGATGTGGCCCGCGCCTCGGCTCAGCGTCCCATCGTCGCTGCCTTCGAGCACGGTCGTCGCCATGTGGACCGACGGCGCTTCGAGACGGGCGAGCCACGTCCCCGGTGGCGGCGATACAGCCGACCCACTCGTGCCGGTCGGGCTGTTTACGTCGCCTGGCAGCGTTTGCATCACCGTGATCGGCGGCGGTGGGAGGTTTTTGGTGAAGCGGGCCTCGACGAGAATGGCGGCGCACCACACTGCCAGCCCGGCACCCAGTGTCAGGAGACCTCGCTCGAGCCAGAGGAGAACGGTATCTCTCATCGGACAGTACCCGTCTCGCCGGAGCGCATACCAGCGAAGTATCCGGGGCGCGTGCGTACCGTAAGCCGCTGATCGGGCGTCTCCACCTGGACACGAATGCGATGAAAGGCGCCGTCGCGATCGGGCGGCACGTATCCAATCGTGTAGCCGCTGCGAATCTCGCGCGCGATGCGCTCGCATGTTTGCAGCAAGGCGCCTGGCGATCGCGGCAGGAACCGTTCCCCTCCCGTCGCCCGTGCGATCGACTTCAACGCGCCGGGATTCTGGTCGACATCCTGGTCGTCATAGATGCCGATTGTGTAGATTGCCGCATTCGAGACGCGCGCGCGGCTGAGCACGTCGCCGAGCGTCGCGCGGCTGGCGTTGTCGCCCCCATCGCTGATGACCACCAGCGTCTTGCGCGGTCGGGTCCCTGCCTTCAAGTGCTCGAGCCCTGCGACGACCGCGTCGTACAACGCCGTGCGGCCTTCGGGCACGAGCGACGACACAGCCGTTTGCAGCGCCCGCAGATCACCCGCCGGGAGAAACGGCGGCCCAGGGATCATCTGGCGCACATCGTCGTTGAAACGGATCGCGAACAGCTCATCGTTCGGGTTGCTGGACTTCGCGAAGGCCAGCGATGCTGCGATCACTTCGCCCGCCTTCGATCGCATGCTGCTGCTGCCGTCGATGATCAGGCCAATCGTCACGGGCGTGTCTTCGTTCGTGAACAGCTCAACCGGCATGCGGCGCCCATTGTCGAAGACGACAAATCGCTCGCGAGCCAGCTCGGAGACGTAGCGACCGTGCCGGTCGGTCACGACGACTGGAAGAACAACGAGCTCCGCTGAACCGCTTCTGAAGCTCGGCTCTTGGACGGCAGCTCGGGCTGGCGAGGCAGGTAGGGCTGGCAGGGCAAGAGTACAGAACGTCCACACGATGACGAGACGTCCCATCCCGCCCGACCGGCCCATCCAGGTGATCCTATCGCTTCTAACGAGCGTCGCGGCGTCGGCGAAGACCGAACCCGCCGGCAATCGACAGCACGCTGATCAGTTCAAGCAGTACCAGATTGCTGCCGGTACGCGGGAGACGCCGGCGACCGGTCGCCGTATTGTTCGCCGTCTGGCCGGACGTCGCAACGCCTGCGTTGCGGCTGCTGTTCTTCAGCTGCGCGTCATCGCTGGCCGTCGTCGTCGGCGCCATCTGTCCGCGTTCGTCCACGCGGCTGACCTCGGCGCCCTTCCACGCGTTCATCCGCTCGGCGTCCGATGCGTTGGCGTTCGCTTGAGCGTTGGTCGACAGTACGGACTCGTGTGTTGCCTTCGCGATCGCGAGTGCCTGGCTCTTTGGATAGACGAACTCGTTCCCGATCGTCTCTCCCGGATAGAACCATGCTTTCACCGCGACTGGCGATCCTGCGGGCCGTTCGGCGAAGAGGACCACCGGTTTGTCGCTTGGTTCGAGCTTCTGGTCCGGAATCGCGAGGAGCGTGGTGTAGATCTTCTTTTCTTCCTTGTCGAAGATCTGCACGACGTGCCGATTGCCTGAGAGGTCCGCGAGCTTGAAGGTGTAGGTGCCTGCCGGCAGCGTCGCGCCGGGAACCTGCACGGGGCCGCTGAAGGTCAGGAACGTTTTCTTGTTCCAATCGTCGGCACGAGCGCCGGGAGCGAGCAGCACCAGGAGCGCCGCCGCGCAGCACACGGATTTCAACACACGCATGAGATTGCCTCCTTCGTTTATGCCAGAGTTCGGATGTTTCGCCACAGCCCGTCTGTGCGATTTGCCGTGCACGCTCTGTGCCCGTCGAAACACTCGTCGACGACACGGCGCGCCGCGCGGCGTGCTCATCCGTACCGAAGAAAGCGGCGGATCAGACACTCACGGCGATTGCCGAGAGCTTTGTGAAGCAGTTCGAGGCTGAGGGCGGCTTAGGGCCGTCCCGCCCTCAGCGCCGCCATGAACGGTTCCGTCGATGCCGGCGCCGGGACGGTCCCTTTCATCACGACGTCCCGCGGCGCGACGCCCGGCCCATACAAGTCCGCGTTGTCGTCAACGTCCGCCTTGACGACGCCGCCCGACAGGTTCACACCGGCGAACAACCCTTGCGCGCGGGAATACGACAGAATCTCCGCTTTCATCTGCGCATCGGTCGCGGCGCGCGCATCGCGGCCCACAGGGCCGGCAGCGACCGAGGCTTCGGCGCCGAGGGAGACTTTGTTGCGCAGCATCTTCTCCATCCCGCTCGCGTTCATCACGAGCAGGACGAGATCGATCGATTGGGCACCGATCTGCAGGCCCCAGCTGCCTTTGCCGATTTGCATGAAGATCGGCGCGCTCCATTCGCCCGAGTGCCGACAGCTCATCAGGCCTTTTCCATATTCGCCGCCGAACACGAATGCCGCCTTCTTCAGCCCCGGTACCACGATCACGCATTCGGCCTTGTCCCACAAGTCGCGTGGGATGTCCTTGTCGGGCACGGTGTGAATTTCTTTCAGCACGGTTGCGGCGTCGCGAATTCGGCGGACTTCGGTCGTCGAGATGTCGGCCGCCCGCACGCTGGTTGCTGCCAGTGCCAACGCGAGCACGCCACTGCCTAGACGCATAGAGAACCTCCGTAGAAGAGAACGAATTGTAGCCAAGCCCGGCACCACGTTACCACTGTTGAGACGCTACGGTTGACCTCGCGGCCCTGGTTTTGCACGGCGCAGCTAGCTCTGGTGGTCCCTGCCTCCATCCTGATTGCCGACGACGACGAAATCAGCGCCAGATTTCTCAAGCGCCTGTTTTCGCGCGAGGGACACCATGTATCAATCGTTAGCACAGCCGACCAAGCGCTGACAGCTTGCGCGACGAATCCGCCTGACGTGGTGCTCATCGATCTGCTCGCGCCCGGGGGCCACGGCCTCGATGTGTGCCGGAAGCTCAAGGAGGAGCCGTCCACCCGGTTCATCCCGCTGGTCATCGTCACCGCGCAATCCGATCGGCAGGACCGCCTGAAAGCCATCGACGCGGGCGCCGACGATTTTGTCACCAAACCGTTCGACTCGGTCGAGCTCCATGCGCGCATCCGGTCACTGGTGAAGTTGAAGCGATACACCGATGAGCTGGAATCTGCCGAAGCGGTCATTCTCGGGCTCGGGGCGACCATCGAAGCGCGCGATCCGAACACGCAGGGGCACTGCGAGCGTCTGGCTTCGTACGCCACCGCTCTCGGTCGAACATTAGGACTCGACGAGGGCGATCTCGGTGCGCTGCAGCGTGGCGGATATCTTCACGACATCGGCAAGATCGCCGTACCCGACGCCGTCCTGCTCAAGGATGGCAAGCTCGATGCCCAGGAGTATCGCGTCATGCGCGAGCACCCATTGGTCGGGGATGCGTTGTGCTCGGGGTTTCGGTCCCTCAATCCCGTGCGGCCGATCGTCCGGCACCATCACGAGCGGCTGGATGGTTCTGGCTATCCCGACGGGCTCCGCAGCCTGGCCGTGCCGCTGCTCGCGCAGATTGTCGCCATTGTCGATGTGTTTGACGCGCTCACGACCGAGCGCCCGTATCGCGTCGCGCGGCCGCGTGGCGAAGCCTTCGAGGTCCTGTCCGAGGAAGCGGCGAAGGGCTGGCGCGACCGCGCGCTCGTGGACGCATTCATCAGCGTCATCGACGAGAATTCGTAGCGACTGACGAGGCGCGAAACGCGGGGCACCGGCCTTGCACTCGCGTGAGCGGAGGTCATCCGCAATGGCGAAGTACGGGAAGAAGGCGCAGAAGAAGGTCGAGCGAGCAATGCACGAACGCAAGCGCGGCACGCTCAAGTCGGGACGCTCGGGCAAGAAAGTGACGAGCCGTAAGCAGGCCATCGCGATTGGCTTGAGCGAAGCGCGCCGCGCCGGAGCGAAGGTGCCCAGAAAGCGCAAGGCGGGCGGCCGGAAGAAGTAAAGAAAAAGTAACGCGTTCGAACCTTTGGGCCGCGGCAGCCGTCAGTAATACGAGCGCTTGACCTCAGCGGCGAGCGCCCGTACCATTTGCTCTTCGAGGGCCATTCATGAAAAGACAGATCGCTGCCGCGGCCGCGCTCGGTGTGTTTGCCGTCGTCGCCTCGGTGCAGACGGGCGCGCAGGCGCCGGCCACAACCGCCCCGACGTTCACGAAGGACGTCGCACCCATCCTCTACCAGAACTGCACGAACTGCCACCGGCCTGGCGAAATCGCGCCGATGTCGCTGTTGACGTTCAAGGACGCGCGTCCCTGGGCAAAGTCGATCGCGACACAGGTGGCGAAGGGCAGCATGCCGCCGTGGCATGCCGACCCGGCCCACGGCGAGTTCGTGAACGACCGGCGCCTGTCGGACGCCCAGAAGAAAACGTTGATCGCTTGGGTGAGTGCCGGCGCGCCGGAAGGCAACGCAGCGGATCTGCCGCCGCAGCCGACGTACGAAACCGAGTGGCTGCTCGGGAAACCGGATGCCGTCTTCAGCATGCAGGAGGACTACCCGATTCCCGCGGAAGGGACGATTGCGTATCAGTACTTCCTGATCCCGACGGGCTTGACCGAAGACAAATGGATTCAGGCGATCGAAGTGCGCGCCGGGGATCCCAAGGTTCTGCATCACGTGATCATCTACGCGCAGCTGCCCGCGCCGCCGCAGCCGGCGCCCGGTGCCGCGCCCGCGCCGCCCGCGGCTCCACCGGCCCAGCCCGCACAACGGCCGCTGCCGCTGTTCTCGCTGGCGGAAGGCACGACCAACATTCCGGCCGGACAAACGGGTGGTCCACCGCTTCCTCCCGATCAGCGAAAGCCTGCCGGACCGAACGATCGGCCCGCGCCGCGGCGCATGGGGCCGGCGATCGGCGGTTTTGCACCGGGCCAGTTCGTGCGGGTGTATCAGGAGGGCAGCGCCATGAAGCTGCCTGCCGGCGCGACGCTGATTTTCCAGACGCACTACACCGCCACCGGCAAGCCGACAACCGATCGCACGCGCGTCGGCGTGAAGTTCGCGAAATCGCGGCCGGAAACTGAAGTCCGTTTCGCGTCGCTGATCAACGGCAGTTTTCACATTCCGCCCGGCGCCGCCGATCACCGTGTCGACGCCGAGATGACGATCAATCAGGATGTGACGATGTGGAGCATGCTCCCGCACACGCACGTCCGCGGTATTCGATGGACGTACGAAGCGACGTATCCGGACGGCCGGCAGCAGACGATCCTCTCCGTGCCGAAGTACGACTTCAACTGGCAGACCGACTACGTGTTCAAGCAGCCGTTGAAGCTGCCTAAGGGCACCAAGCTTCATGCGACGGCGTGGTACGACAACTCGAAGAACAACCCCTCGAACCCAGATCCGACGAAGGATGTCTGGTGGGGCGATCAGACCTGGGATGAGATGATGTACACCGGGCTGACGTTCAGCATCGACACGCCCGCGACGCCCACGACTGCCGGACGTTAGAACAGGGATTAGGGATTAGGGATTAGGGATTAGGGATTAGGGATTAGGGATTAGGGATTAGGGGTTAGGGTTAGTTCGGGGTCAGCAAGTCTAACCCCTAACCCCTAACCCCTAACCCCTAATCCCTGAGTGTTTCTACGGTTTGGCCGGCTTCGCTCGCAGCACGCCAATCTGCACGAGCAAGCCGGTGAAATCGTAAATCCTCCGCTCGCGCGCAATCAGCCCGCCCTCGAACGTCATCAGCCGCACGTTCTTGAACTCGATCCGGCGGTTCGTCCCCGGCAGCCCGAAAAACTCGTTGACATGCGTGGCGTGCACGCTCGTGAACAGCGCCACGTGCGGCGGATCGATCACGATCTCGTCGGGCGTCATCTGCCAGTCGGGAAACGACGTGAACAGCGCGCGATACGCCTCTTCGATGGACGCGCGCCCCCGCCGCGTCGCGAACATGGGGCTCTCGACGATGCCGTCGAGCGTATGGTCGGCCGCGAGCGCCGACGAATCGTGGCGCAACCCGGCGTCGATATGCCGCGCGATGAACGCGTCCAGATCGGCCCGGCTCATGGCCGGGAGTATACTCCCGCCGTCCGATGATCGGCACAGTCGTTCGAGTCGTCGTGGGTTCGGCGCTTGTCGCCGCCCTGAGTGCGCCGGACGTGGCGCGCGGTGCTTTCGGTGTGGGCGTCCTTCGCCGCGACGGCGTCATCATTCCGTTCGCCACATTCGACGGCAAACGCTGGCGCAACTCGTGGCCGCTTCCGCAGCTCGAGCTGACCGTGCCGGTCAACGTCGACAGCGTTCCATCCCGTTGGTGGGGACCGACGGGACCGCTGGACGCATGGCAGGCGTGGATCGGCGGCGCCGCGCATGCGCTTCGAGTCGCGCAGCCGGATTGGGTGAATGTGCATTGCGCCCGGCACATCGGACTGCGCACCGATTATCGCGCGGCAGGTGTCGCGCCGCCGCCGACGGCGCAACCGTACCCCAAAGACGGCATCGCGGTGGCGCCGCCGCAGGCTGTCGAGGCGATCGAGATCGTTCCCTCCGAGGCGCCAGCCACACGGCAGGTCGTTCGCGCGCTGCAGGCCGCGTTCAATCGTGCTGAGCGGGAAACGGCAAGCCGGTACGGTCATCCCATCAAGCCGCGCGCACGTGACGGCGTCGAGCCGATCATCGAGAGGATGTACGGCTTCGGCGAAGTGCCGCGCGTGCTCTATGTCGAAGCCGTTCGGGCCTACCGCAAGCTGGGCCAGGATGCGGACGACTGCACGGTGGCGTTCGGCACCGGCTGGTTCGTGCAGGAAGGCGACGTCTTCCGGAGCCTCGCGATGACCGTCGATCTGCTGGACTGCGCTCGACGCCAGGCGAGCTACATGCTGCCGCTCGGCGCCATCCGGGCCGCCGGCCGGTTGTTCTGGCTCGCGCAGTTTTCCGGCTGGGATCACGAACGCTACGTCGTCATCGAGATCACGCCGAAGCAGGTTGAGGCGCTCGTGAGCGTGTGGGGTGGAGGATGTTAAAAGTCGTCAGTCATCAGTCTCTGGTCTTCAGCCGCGGGTCTTGTCGCGATCGTGGCGCTCGCGTTCGCGGAGCTGAAGCGGCTCAACAGCCTCGTTCCTCCCACACGCGACAGAGATTCACGATCACCTCGACCGCTTTTTCCATGTCCTGAACCGACACCCATTCGAGCCGTGAGTGGAAGTTGTGCTCGCCGGCGAAGAGGTTGGGTGTTGGCAGCCCCATGAACGACAGGCGTGAGCCGTCGGTGCCGCCGCGAATCGGCCGCGACCGCGGTTCGAGCCCGGCCCGCCGAATCGCCTCGCGCGCATGTTCGACAACCGCCGGGTGATTGTCGAGCACTTCCTTCATGTTGCGGTACTGCTCTTCGATCGCGATGTCGACGCGGGCGCCGGGGTGCGCATCCACGACATCGCGCGCGATGCGTTCCAGCAGCGCGTGCTTGTCGGCCAGCGTGGCAGTCACGAAGTCGCGGACGATGAGCTTGACGGCGGTCTGGTCGACGCTCGCCTTGACGATGTAGGGATGCACGAAGCCGTCATGGCCGTCCGTCGTTTCCGGCGACATGGTGTTGCTGGGTAAGCGATTGATGAACGAGGCGGCCAGTTTGATGGCGTTGATCATCCGCCCTTTCGCGTAGCCGGGATGTGTGTTGAAGCCATGAAACGTGAGGGTGATCGCGTCCGCCGAGAAGCTCTCGAACTCCAGTTCGCCGCGGCTTCCGCCATCAACGGTGTATGCGCAGACGGCGCCGAATCGCTCGACATCGAAATGCCGTGTCCCGCGACCGATCTCCTCGTCGGGCGTAAACGCAATCCGTACGGTGCCGTGCGGAATCTCCGGATGTGCCGCGAGATAGGCGGCGGCCGTTGCGATTTCGGCGACGCCGGCCTTGTCGTCGGCGCCGAGCAGCGTGGTTCCGGACGCCGTCACGAGATCGTGGCCAAGCTGGTCGGCGAGGGCAGGGTTTCGGGACAGTCGCAGAACCGCCGACGGATCGTCCGGCAGCACGAGGTCGCGGCCGTCATAGCGCGTGTGGACGACGGGCCTGACGCTGGAGCCGCTCATTTCCGGTGACGTGTCGACGTGCGCGATGAAGCCGATCGTGGGCACGCCGCCCTTGGTGGAGGTCGAGGGAATCGTCGCCATCACGTAGCCGTAATCGTCGACCGACGCATCGTCCGCACCGACACGTCGCAGTTCATCCGCGAGATCGCGCAGAAGCACCAGCTGCTTGTCGGTGCTGGGGTAGGTCGTCGATTGTTCGTCCGACTGCGTGTCGTACTGGACGTAACGAAGGAATCGATCCAGGACAGTCTGGCCCATCTGGTTTGTGCCTCCGTGTGCACCGCGTCCTCCGTGGTGGAGAGTGGTGGCTACGGAACGGCCGGTTCCTGCCTCTCGATGAACCTTGCATGCAGCACCCGAACCGCCTCGTCGAGCCGCGCCCGATCGATCATCCACGTGATCCGAAATGAAGAGGTGGCCACGCCGTCGATGGCAATGCCCGCTTCAGCCAGTGCCGACGATCCGATGCGGACGTTCTCGAACGACGCGTTGATGCCGGCGCCGACGACGCTGAGCGCGCCAAGGTGATCGGCGATCCGTACGCCGTCGCCGAACCGTGATGTGAGATGGGCGCGGACGCGTTCCTCCTCATGGAGGTTCTCGCGCGACACGACAAGAGTCAGGCGGCCTCCGGCGACGTGGAGCTGTTTTCCCGAGACTTTGTGCTCGTCGAGAAACGCCAGGACATCGCTCGCTGACTGCCGCTCGTGGGAGCCGTGCGCGTCTGCCCCAGGGCCGACGCATGGGTCGGCTCCGGAGCGTTCGATCGCCAACACCTCGCGCTCGCTGGCGACGCCGACCACAGTCCCGGGCGGCCGCGGCGCCTGACGGCGGACCACCGTGCCGTCCGACGACGGATCCGGCCCTGGCAGCGCCGAGCTCGTGGCGCGCGCGTAAATCGCAATCCGCTGTTCCTTCGCGAACTCGACCGCCTGCGCGTTCAGGACTTTTGCCCCCGATTCGGCCAGCTCCTGCGTCTCCTCGTAGGAGAGCGTTCCAATGCGGCGCGCGGCCGGCACGACGCGCGGATCGGCGGTGTACACGCCGTCGACGTCCGAACAGATCTCGCAGTACTCGGCGCCGAGCGCCGCTGCCATCGCCACGGCCGTCGTATCGCTGCCGCCGCGTCCGAGCGTCGTCACCTCGCGCCGGTACGACACGCCTTGGTACCCGGCGATCACCACAATCGCGCCGCGCGCGAGCTCGTCCTGCACTCGGAACGGACGCACCTCGATGATGCGCGCATCAACGTGGCGATCGTTGGTGATGATGCCCGACTGGCTGCCCGTGAAACTGATCGCCGTGCCGCCGAGCTCGCGGATCGCCATCGACAGCAGGGCCATCGAAATGCGCTCGCCGGCCGTCAGCAACATGTCGAGCTCGCGCCGGTCGGGGTTCGGTGAGACCTGCTTCGCCAGCGCGAGCAGCTCGTCGGTGGTGTCGCCCATCGCCGAGACAACGACGACGACGTCGTGGCCCGCGCGGCGGGTGCGCATCACGCGGTCGGCCACCTGGCGCAGCCGCGCGACGTCCGCGACGCTGGAGCCGCCGTACTTTTGAACGACGATCGACACGGTCACGAAAGTAGCACGTCTGGAACGCGGAGCGCGCAGAGTTCGCGGAAGCGCTGCTCTACGGGCTCAGCCAGCTCGGCGTTCACTCATTCGGAAAACGTGGCCAGTACCGGCGCGTGGTCGCTGGTCCCTACGTCCTTCAGCACGGGACATGACGTCGCCTGGGCCGCCAGCGGCTCGCTCGCGAACACGTAGTCGAGCCGCCAGCCGATGTTCCGCTGCCGCATGTTGCGCCACGGCGCCCACCACGTGAACAGCCCGTCGTTGTCGGGATCGAGCGCGCGGCCGACGTCCACCAGTCCGCGCGTGAGGATGCGCTCGATGATCGCGCGTTCCTCGGGGAGCTGGCCGATCGCGCGCGGCTTGCGTTCCTTCGGGTGCACGTCACGCTCAGTGCGCGCCACGTTCATGTCTCCGAGCACTGCCAGACGCCGGCCGCTTGCATGGACCGACTGCGCGTAGTTGTCCATCGCCTCGAGAAACGTCATCTTCGCGGGGAAGTCCTTGCCGCCGTTCGGCACGTAGACTGACGCAATCGTGAGATCGCCGACATCAACGGCTACGACCCGGTTTTCGTAATCGAACGGGGGGTGCGAAAAGGTGGGGCGGTCGAGGGCAAATGTCTTGCTGACGTGCAATCCGACGCCGGAGTACGCCTTCCCACCATGCCAATAGCACCAGTAGCCCTCCATCTCACACAGGGCGGCCGGCACTTGATCCGAGGTGGCTTTGAGCTCCTGCAGACAGACGACGTCCGGGCGGTCCCGCTCGATCCAATCCTGGACCTGCGACTGACGCGCCCGGATGCCGTTGACGTTCCAGGTTGCGAGCTTCATTGCGGATTTCGGATTGCGGATTGCGGATTAAGCGGATGGTTGGATGCGGAATGGATTCCGCAATCCGCAATTCATCGCTAGTCCGCAATCAATCCGCAGTCGGCAATCCTCAATCGCAATTCTAAAGCCGCGCGTGCGCGGCCTGACGCTCCGCCGCGGGCACGGCCATGATGTCGGGATGCGCCGCGATGTGCGCCTGCACGATGGCTTCGGCCTGCGCCATGGCGTCCGCATCGCCGTTCCGGTAGACCGCGTTGGCCTCGACGAGATCCTTCTGGTGCGCCGGCGTCGCGTCGATGCTCTCGTAAATGGCCGCCACTGGACACGCCGGCACGCAGGCGCCGCAATCGATGCACTCCTCCGGATGGATGTAGAGCATCGTCATCTGCGCAAACTCGGGCTCGTCCTTGCGCGGGTGGATGCAGTCCACCGGACAGACGTCGACGCAGGCGGTGTCTTTCGTTTCAATGCAGGGGTCGGTGATGATGAACGGCATGCTCGCGTGTCTCCGTATATCGAACGTTTGTGCTCTCGGCGGCGGCTTTCGTAGCCTGAATCGACGGATTATACCGCGAGAGCGGGCCGCGACAAGACCTATGGACCCGAGCCCCTTTTGACCCGCTCGAACTCAGTCGGAGGTCTTCGAGAGGACGAAAGAGCCAGGCCGCTGCTGACTCGGATGGACGCGCGCCGCGCTGATCCATTCAAATGCGTGAACGGCGGTTGCGAACATCGCAAGCGGAATGAGGTGAAGGATGAGGCGGGAGGTCGTCGTGCTCAGGGTCCAGCGGATCTCGTAGGGCGACACCATGAACGTCACCACGTACACAAGGAGTTGAGACGCGAGCAGGAGATCGACGACACACGCCGACGACACACGCAGGCGTCGTCGATTCAGCGTCAGCGCGCTGACGTACAAATAGAACAGCAGATTGGTCGGGCCGCTCACTTTCAATAAGCGACTGCCGAATGAAGACAGAATGATCGGCAGCCTTGCGAGCATGCCGGCGTTCAGACCGGCGCTGGCACCCGCCAAGTAGGCGCTCGTCGCGTGCATGTGCTGCTTGTACACCGTCCACGGCAGAATAAAGAGGAGCAGTACCGCAGCTATCGGAACCAGGTCGCGTACGGCCAGGATGCGGAGCCGTACCGCCCAGAACATGCCCGCAGCGCCGGCCAGAGCGAAGGGAAGGCCCTCGTTCTTCGTCCACGCTCCCACCCCGAGAAACAGCGCGGCCCAATAGTGAATCGTACCGGGATTGTCGGAGGGCCCATTCGTTGAGAGGATGGAGCCCATGGCACGACCGAGTCGATATTCTCCCGAGGTACGCGAGCGCGCGGTCCGGATGGTCCGGGAGCACGGCGCCGAGCACTCTTCCCAG
>WNFV01006409.1_pt1 | contig 16030 bp, 12 predicted proteins | sample 5400101 | NCBI WGS metagenome assembly WNFV01 (sample SAMN13153361, study PRJNA577476) | soil metagenome | isolation source: 115 cm soil or saprolite under grassland replicate 1 | place: USA:California | collected 2016-06-15
GATCCTGCAAACACCTTTCCAGCCGTGGTTTTGAGCTCACCCATCGGTCCCATGCCCGACAGAATCATCGCCGCATTGACGTACGCATCCGCAAGCGACATGCCCTCGAATGTGGCATAGCCAGCCATTCCGATCGCCAGACCGACCGCGGCAAGTATGAACCACAGTCCAACCGCCTTTACCATGCGGTCGGCGAAACGACGGCGCGAGATGACCCGTTGGTGACGACGTTCGAAACCCGTGATTCCAGGAATTTGCATATTTCAACAGTCCTTCAGCCAACAGTGCGATCGGAACGTGGTTCGCCCGTCTGCCGCCATGAGCGCGACGCAGCGGCAGGCACGCTATTCGCCAGCGCGCTGCGCCCGCACGTCCGAGGGCGTGCTGCCGAAACGACGGCGGAACGTGCGGTTGAAATGGGAGAGGTCGGCGAATCCGGCATCGAAAGCGATGGCGCTGATGGGGCGGCCGATACAACGTGGGTCCGTAAGCATCTGGTGCGCGCGCACGAGCCGCTGCGCCAGAACGAATTCCGAGAGCGATGCGGGCTCGGTCGCAAACAGCATGTGGACGTAGCGCGGGGTGACGCCAAGATGCGCCGCCACGGTGGCGGCCGAGAGATCATGGCGGCCGAGTTGCTGCATGACGAAGGCCTTGGCCGCGCGCAGCCGCGCCGCGCGCGCGCCGCGGCCGGTGGCAATGGCTGCGGCATCGCGCGTCGCGCCGAGCGCGAGAGCAAGCAGATCGTGGACGTGGGTGACCGCGAGCTGCTGCAACTCCGGCGTCACCAGCGCCTCGGTGTCGAGCGCGCTTGCGAGGTAGCCCACGAGCAGCTTGAGCACGGCATTGCCGGCCGGAATCCGCCGCGCGATGGCGGCGCCAAGATCGCCAACGAGTGGCGCGATCGCCGCCCTTGGCACGCAGAAGGTGGTGTAACGGCATTCCGATGCGAGCGTCAGTGAGCCGACGTCCGCGTTCGACATCAAGACCCCGTCGCCGGGACCAAGCATGGTATTTCGGCCGAGCTGAGAAGCCGTGTATGCGCACGTGGGCGCCGCCATGAACGACAGATGGTCATGCTTGATCAATTCGCGTGGAAGAGTCCCACGCTGTGCCCCGTTGGAGCCGACTAGAACGCCGAGGCCCGGCAGCTGGCAAACAGTCGCTTCGGCGTGAAACCTATCCGGGTTCAGCGGCTCGATGTCGAGATTGACCACCGTGCGGCCGAAGATTTCCCGCCACGCCGCCACCCGCTCGCGTTCCGGAAATGCGTCGGTCGAGAACCGGAAGATCGGGACGGCGTCTAACGGCGGGGGCTTCGGGGCCATGACGCGACCGCCTTCACAACCCGATCATAGGGTTTCTTACAACACCCATCGCCGTTGCAACATAACCAGACCTGGTTGAAAACCAAAGTCCATTTCCCTCCCATCCTATACATTTCCTGCTGATCCAAGACGCGAAAGCCGGTGTCGGCTATCGATGTCGAGCCGGCTAAGGCGTGGACGGTAAGTTCGCAGCCATAGCTCGATGGATGAAGTGGATGAACAACCAGTCGGGGCTTTAACCATGGTCTGGGTACGGCGCAGTCTGCAGAAGGTCCGCGCAGGACTGATGGCCGGCGTGTGCCTCGGCGCGGTGGCGGCGCACGCCACGGACGCGACTTGGTCCCCCGACGCCGCCAACAACAACTGGAACGATGGCGCCAACTGGACTTCGAGTCCGCCACATGTGGTGCCGGACGGGACAGCCACGTTCGGGGCGTCGTCGAAGACGTTTGCAATTCTCCAACAATGCTGGGGCCGCTGCCTTCATTACCAATAGCAACGGCGGGTCGACGTCATTTTTCAACAATAGCAGCTCTAGCAGTCCGATCCACCCAGATAGGAGAATGCAGCGATGACGATTCTCAGGCACGCGTACGCGCTATCCGGCTCAACTTTGGTGTCGTTCAATCCGGCATTTCCTTTGGCCGGGACTTCGATCCCCGTGACTGGTCCCACGGAAACATTAGTCGGCATCGATGTCCGGCCGTCGAATGGTCTCTTGTATGGGCTTGGCGTCAATGCCGCGACGGACACGGCGACGCTCTACAACATTTCGGTGCTAACCGGCGTTGCCACTATTGTGGGATCATTCGGGCCTGCCCTAGGCCTAGACCTTCCTGGATCAGGCTATGGGTTCGACTTCAATCCGGTAGTCGACCGCATCCGCGTCACGACCGAGACCGGCCTGAATTTCCGTGTCAATCCGAACAATGGCTCGCTCACTGGCATCGATACGGCGATCCTCGGAAGTGCGATCTCCGGTGTGGCTTATACCAATGACGAAACGACAAATGGCGGTGTCACCGCCCAGTACAGCTTGGATGCAATCAGCAACACGTTGAAGATTGCAAACGGACCCGGCGGTCCGAATGGGGGCATCCAGAACCCCGTGGGTTCCGTCGGAGTGAACTTCTCAACCGCCAATGGCTTCGACATACCTCCGGGCGTTGACACATTGGTCGCAAACAGCGGTGTGCCATCCGGTTCCGGGCTTGCCTTGTTGACCGTCGGCGTCGGCACGGTCCAGTTGTACAGTATCGATCTGGTATCTGGCGCCGGCACGCTGATCGGTTTCTTTCTGGACGGGTTCACCCCGGCCAGCGGTCTTGCGATCCTGAACACGCCCTCCGGCGCCGATTTCAATATCGACGGCCGCGGCGACATCCTTTGGCGCCACGACAGCGGGCAAGTCTATTTCTGGAACATGAATGGCTTGCAGACCAACGGCGAAGGTTCCGTTGCGCACGCCCCAGTCCCCAACGACTGGCACATCGAAGGCACTGGGGACTTCAACGGCGACTTCAACAGCGACATCCTTTGGCGGCACGACAGCGGGCAGGTCTATTTCTGGGAGATGAACGGCCTTGCCATCAAAGCCGAAGGCGGCGTGGCGCATGCTCCGGTCCCCAACGACTGGCACATCCAGGGCGTCGGCGACTTCGACGCTGACGGCCACAGCGACATTTTATGGCGCCACGACAGCGGGCAGGTCTATTTCTGGGAGATGAATGGCCTGACAATCAAAGCCGAAGGCGGCGTCGCGCACGCTCCAGTTCCCAACGACTGGCACATCCAACGCCTCGGCGACTTCGACGGCGACGCGAAGAGCGACATCTTATGGCGCCACGACAGCGGGCAGGTCTACATCTGGGAGATGAATGGTTTGGGAATCAAAGCGGAAGGGGGCATCGCGCACGCTGCGGTCCCCAACGATTGGCACGTCCAAGGCATCGGCGACTTCAACAACGACGGCAACAGCGACATTCTATGGCGCCACGACAGCGGGCAGGTCTACATCTGGGAGACGAACGGCTTGGGGATCAAAGCCGAAGGCGGCGTCGCGCACGCTCTCGTCCCCAACGACTGGCACATCCAGAGCGTCGGCGATTTCAACGGCGACGGCAAGAGCGACATTCTCTGGCGTCAGGACGGCAGCGGCCAGGTCTATGTCTGGGAGATGAATGGCTTGCAGGTGACAGCGGAGGGCGCTGTGGCGCACGCTCCGGTTCCCAGCGAGTGGCACGTCTTCAGTGACCAGAACTTCATCTGACGCCGAACCAAGCCTGCGCTGATGATTTTTGCCGTTATCGATACTCGCAGCCGGCGGCTGTCATGAACGACTCGCGCGCCGAATGCGTGGGTTTCTGCGCCGGATCAGCGTGACGGTGCTTTCCTCTGCAATCCCGAGCGTCGGGAAATGGGCGCGAATGGTGTCGGCAACATAGCTCGGCGCTAGGTGCGCATAGTGCTTTTCCGTCATCCGGGTGTCGGCATGGCCGAGCTGTTCGGCAATGACGCCCATAGGAACGCCGCGCATGGCGAGCGTCGAGCCATGAGTATGCCGAAGTCGCCTCGGCGTGAAACCCGTCCGGGTTCAGCGGCTCGATATCGAGGTTGACCACGGTTCGGCCGAAGATTTCCCGCCATGCCGCCACCCGCTCGCGTTGCAGAAATGCGTCGGTCGAGAAGCGGAAGATTGGGACGGCGTCTAACGGCGGGGGCTTCGGGGCCATGACGCGACCGCCTTCACAGCCCGATCATAGGGTTTCTTACAACACCCATCGCCGTTGCAACATAACCACACCTGGTTGAAAACCAAAGTCCATTTCCCTCCCATCCTGTACATTTCCTGCTGATCCAAGCCGCGAAAGCCGGTGTCGGCTATCGATGTCGAGCCGGCTAAGGCGTGGACGGTAAGTTCGCAGCCATAGCTCGATGGATGAAGTGGATGAACAACCAGTCGGGGCTTTAACCATGGTGTGGGTGCGGCGCAGTCTGCAGAAGGTCCGCGCAGGACTGATGGCCGGCGTATGCCTGGGCGCGGTGGCGGCGCACGCCACGGACGCGACTTGGTCCCCCGACGCCGCCAACAACAACTGGAACGATGGCGCCAACTGGGTTTCAAATCCGCCGCACGTGGTGCCGGACGGAACGGCGACGTTCGCGCCGTCGTCAAAAACGACCATCGTCTTGGGGAATGCTGGCAACACCGTAATCGACAACATCACTTTCGCCCAGACCGCACCGGCCTATACGATCCTGATCGGTGCCGGGCAGGGGCTTTCGGTCAATGGGAGTGGAGCTGGCGGCGGCGTCAGTAACAATTCGTCTGTCAGCCCTAATTTCCTTGTATTCGGAGCTCTGTCCGGACTCGCCTTCTTCAATAACGCAGGGCTGGTCAGCTTCACGCCAGCCGACTTCAACAAGCCTGCGTCTCCCGCAATCATTATTACTAACGGCACCGGCGGCACGACGTCATTTTACAACAATAGTAGCGCGGGTACCCCGAATAACGGCCCTCTCAGTATTTTTACCACCAAGATCAACAACAACTCTGGCGGCACAACCCAATTCTTCCACAGCAGTACTGCCAACTTCGCGGACATCTCAAACAAGGGCAATGGGTCCATCCTATTCTTCGACACAAGCACGGCCGGCGGTGCCACTCTTGAGAATGCTTCTACAGGGGGGGAAGTGAGGTTCTCTGATAGCAGCACGGCTGGCGGCGCCCTAATCCAGAACTTCTTCGGGAGCACGACAAACTTCTTCGGCGCCGCCAACGCGGGCTTCGCCACCATCGTCAACGGATTCCAAGGGATCGGGACCACGAATTTCAACGGCAACAGCTCGGGCGCGGGCGCCTCAATCCTTATCGGCAGTGGCAGCGTTACGAACTTCAATGATAGCAGCACGGCTGCCGGGGCCACCATCGACAATACCGGCGACATTGAAAGCACCGGCGGCCAGTTGGTGTTCGGCGGCCAGAGCAAGGCCGGCTTCGCTATCATCACCAACGGAAACGGCGGGCAAACGCTTTTCTTCGGCACGGCGGACTCGGCAACCATCACCAATAAGGTCGGCGGCAGCACCGTTTTTAGCAGCCTTTTTGGTGCCAACGGCACGGCCGGCTCCGCCAGCATCAACAACATAGGCGGGCAGACGCAATTCGGCGAAACAAGCACCGCCGACCACGCGACCATCACTAATAGCAATAGCGGAGGGACTTCCTTTTTCAATTCGAGCATGGCCGGCAACGCCATCATCACCAACGAAAAGAACGCTGCCACCCTGTTCGCGGACACGAGCACCGCAGACAATGCCACCATTCTCAACAAACTCGGCGGCGTCGTCGTTTTCAAGAACAACAGCACCGCCGGCAATGCCACCATCACCAATGACGGCGGCGCCACCACCTTCGTCGACACCAGTTGCGTCGGTAGCGCCACCATTACGGCTATCAATGGCGGCTTCATAAATTACGCCCAGAGCGGCGCCTGTCCAACCCCAGGACCAAAACCCAAGATCATCGTCGGCCAAGGTAGCAAAATCGACATTTCGGGCCTGCTGATCTCGGGGATCACGTTCGGCTCCATCGAAGGCTTCGGTACCGTCTTTCTCGGTTCCAAGGCGCTGACGGTCGGTACCAACAACCTGTCGACCGGGTTCGGCGGCGTTCTCGCCGACGGCGGAGACAGCGGCGGCACCGGCGGCTCGCTCATCAAGGTCGGCGATGGAGCGTTGATACTGTCGGGCAACAACACGTATTCCGGCGGCACCGCGCTCAATACTGGCACGCTGGCGGTGGGGTCGAGCACGGCGCTGGGGACGGGCGCGCTCACCTTTGCGAGCGGCACCACGCTGCAGGCCGCGGCCAATGGGCTGTCGCTCGCTAACGCGATGACGCTCAACGGCGCGGATACGGTGGACACGCAGAGCAATGCGCTCATGCTTTCGGGCACCCTCTCCGGCAGCGGCAGCCTCACCAAGATCGGTGGCGGCACGTTGATCTTGTCGGGCGCCAACACCTATACGGGTGCCACAAACATCAATGCCGGCATTCTCAACGTGAATGGCTCGCTGGTCTCGACCGTGTTCGTAAATTCCGGCGCTACGCTAATGGGCAATGGCCCCATCGGCGGCCTCGTCGTCGGGGCCGGCGGTACGGTCGCGCCGGGCAACTCGATCGGCACGATGATCGTCAACGGTAATGTGATCTTTCAGCCGGGCTCGATTTACCAGGTCGAGGCCAATGCCGCCGGGCAGTCGGACAAGATCGTCGCCAGCGGCGCAGCCACGCTCACCGGCGGCACCGTGCAGGTGCTGGCGGAGAACCAAGCGTATGCGCGGCAGACGAGATACACGATCCTGACCGCGAACGGCGGGGTCGGCGGCACATTCGCCAACGTCACCAGCAATCTCGCCTTTCTGACGCCGACGCTGAGCTACGACCCCAACGATGTTTTTCTGACCCTCAACCGCAACGACACCACCTTCGCGTCGGTGGCGCAGACACCCAACCAGCGCGCCGTCGCTGGCGCCCTCGACCGAAGCCCGCTGTTCAGTCCGCTGGTGCAGGCAGTCGTCAATCTAACCGGCGCCAGCGCGCTGCGGGCGTTCGACGCGCTCTCCGGTGAGATCCACGGCAGCGTGCAGACGACGATCGTTGATGACAGCCGCTACGTCCGCCAGGCGGTGCTCGGGCGGCTACGGCAGGCGCCGTATGCAAACGGCGCAGGCGCGATGGCTGCGCTCGGCACCGGTGGACCCATGCTGGCCTATGCGGGTTCCTTCGCCGCGGCGGACGCCGTTTTGGGCTACGCGGATGCGAAAAAGCCGGCTTTCCCGATCAAGGCGCCGCCGCTCGCCGCTCCGGCGCAAATCTCCGACCTCACCTTCTGGGCGCAAGGTGTCGGCGCCTGGGGCAAGATCAACAGCGACGGCAACGCCGCCGATGTCGGCCGCAACCTCGCTGGCTTCTTCACGGGCTTCGACCGCCGCTTCGGCGAGTGGCGCTTAGGCGCCGCCGCCGGCTACACCAATTCGAGCGTCAGCGTGAGCGCGCGCGCAAGCTCGGCCAATATCGACACCGCCTATCTCGCGGCCTATGCGGGGACGGGCTTCGGCGCGTGGAATTTCCGCTCGGGCGCGGCCTTCGCCTGGAACACGATCGGCACCAGCCGTTCGATCGCCTTCCCCGGCTTCGCCGAGCAGGCGAGCGCGCGCTATGGCGCAGGCGAAGGCCAAGTGTTCGGCGAGCTTGGTTACGGTATAACCTTCGGCGGCATTGCGGCCGAGCCGTTCGCGGGCCTCGCCTGGGTGCATCTTGATACCAGGGGCTTCACCGAAACCGGAGGCGTGAGCGCGCTTACCGGCACGGGCAACAAGGACGACGTCGGCTACTCTACTCTCGGACTGCGGGCGGCGACCTATTACCTCTTGCAGAACGGCATGGCGCTCATCCCGCGCGCGTCGGTCGCCTGGCAGCACGCCTTCAGCGCGACGACGCCGACCGCGGCGCTTGCCTTCCAGAGCACCGGCGCAGGCTTCGGCATCTGGGGCGTTCCCCTTGCCCGCGACGCCGCGCTCATCGAGGCAGGGGGCGATCTGCAGCTCACCGCACAAGCGAAGGTCGGCGTCTCCTATGCAGGCCAGCTCGCCAACAGCGCGCACGACCATTCGGTCAAGGGCAATTTCACCTGGCGGTTCTGAACAGTCTGTAAGTCGCTTGCACATCCGAGATGGGGTCATTCTCGACCGAGAAGGTCGAACCCGCACGTCCATTCACTTCCGCTTCGCTCCGAAAGCTGACGCAAGTTCAAGCCTATGGGCTGGTCGCGAAGTGCTGATAGCGACCGACATAACCGGGCCTCCGAGGCCCGGTTATCCATCGCAAGGCTTGCAAACGGCTTACTGGGTAGCGAAGCAATAGAACAGCCCGTCCCCGCCGGTACCGCGCAGATCGCTTTGACTACAGCCGCCGTCGGGCCCGCGCGAGGGATGCGATGAATTCCACGATCGCGATGCCGCATCGTCGCGTAAGCCCTTGCGGTCGATATGGCCAACCATAGCCGCGCCCTGGGTACTGCTCGTCCAGTTGCGACAGGTGCGATCCTCACCGGCCGGAAAAGCGCGGCCTTCAGGGGTTGAGCCGGTCAGGACGTCGTGACGGTTCGGTGCAAAGCCAACGCCAGGGATGATCTGGCCCCGCTCGGACAGCGACGTGTTCATGCCAAGCTTGTTATTGTCGCCGTGCAGATCGTCAATGTTTTGAGCGACGATCTCGTCCTTGAAATTCTGCCAGGGACCGTTGCCAATGCGGTCACGCGCGTTGACGGCCGGCTTGCCCTCGGCAGCCTGGGTGCTCAGATAGGCGCGCCAGGTCTTTCCTCCCGCGCCGTGGCGCTGTGCCAATTGCTGACAATGCTGGTCGGCGCCTTCAAGGCCGCCGAGATCGGCGCCCTTGCCAGGCCCGGCGCCGGTGACAAAGAACGTCATGTTCGGCGCTTGCGGCAGTTGCGGCGCTGCCTGTTGTGCCGGTTGCTGTTGTGCTTCGCCGCCGGACATCACACCGAGCGAGGCGAGCGCTAGCGTGGCGACGATCAATGTCTTGGGCTTGTGCATCGCAGTCCTCTCTGCTGGGGTTTTTAGATGCCTAAGAACGAGCGTGAATGGTAGCGATTTTCTGGATCGTTCGGAAGCCCGAACAGGAGTGTGGATGCCGCTTGAAATCACGTCGCCTCATTCGCCTCGCTCAGAAGGCGACATGGTCACGGACTCCCCACCACGCCCGCCGCCTGAAGGAGCGGCACCCATTTGTCAATTTCGCTGCGCACGAGCTTTCCGAGCGCCTGCGGCGTGCGCTCGGCATCCGCCGGCAGATCGACGCCGAGTTCAGCCAATCGCTTGGCCACGCTCTCCTCGCCGATGTCACGTTTCGGCAGTTCTACTCGGGCTTAATGTTGAGCTCCTTCACTAGGCGTGCGTAGGTCTCGAAATCGCGATGCACGAGTTGCGAGAATGCGTCCGCGCGCCCGCCGACCGGCTCTTGCGCCGATTGCATGAAGCCTTCGTGGATCGCGGCTTCGGAAAGCGCCTTGTTAATGTCGGTGTTGAGGCGGGCCACGATGGCGGGCGGCGTTCCCGCCGGCACGAACACGCCGAGCCACTGCTCGAGCACAAGGCCCTTGATCCCTGCTTCTTGATACGTCGGCACGTCCGGCAGGCTCGGCGCGCGCGCTTGCGTCGATTGCGCAAGCAGCCGCAGCGTGCCGGCCTTGTAGTGCGGGATCAGCGGCGTCGAGCCGAGCGATCCGAGTTTCACGTGGCCTGCGATGAGATCATTGATCGCCGGCGCGCCGCCGCGATAGGGTATCTGTTCGAGCTTGATGCCAGCGATCGACGCGAACCATTGCACCACCATGTGCTGGGCGCCGACTCCGCTTCCGGTCGCATAGCGCAGCCCCGGCTGCTGCCGGGCAAGCGCGATCAATTCGGCAAGCGAGGCAACGCCCAGCGAGGGATGCGCCGCCAGCACAATAGGCTGGCGCGAGAGCTGGATGACCGGGGTCAATTCCTTCAACGGATCGATATTCATCTTGTAGACGTGCGGATTGCTCGTCACGGCGTCGGTCGTAACCAGGACCGTGTAGCCATCCGCCACGCTTTTCGCCGCGGTCTCAATGCCGATGTTGGCGTTGGCGCCGGACTTGTTCTCGACGACGATTTGCTGACCCAGGCTGCGCGACAAATACTCGCCGACCAGCCGCGCCCCCACGTCGGTCGATCCGCCGGCCGGAAACGGCACGATGAAGCGAACCGGCCGACTCGGCCATTCTTGCGCGTCTGCCGCCGTCGACATGGCGGCGACGAGGGCCAGCAGGCCAACGCGCAACTTCACCATTGGAAAATGATCCCGCGCTCCGTATGGGTGCGTATCCTATCGGTCCTTCTCACCTGCCGCTAGCAGCAGCGCGGCGATCGAGGCCCCGTCATGCCGTTCTCCACCTATCTGCCCGAGCACATGGGCGCGATGAAGCTCACGCCGCGCGGGCCCTTTGTCGCAGGCTCCTATGCCGAGCTGATCTTGACCTATACCGCGGGCACGTTCGGCATCGACGACACCGGTATGGTGAAGATCTCGTGGCGCACCACCTCCGACATGAGCAAGCCGCAATTCGACAAGGCGGCCGCGCCCAATTTCACCACGGTCGAGGCGAGCAACGGCGCCAAGCTCGATGTCTGGTTCGATCGGCTCAACATCCGTCCCTACGCCAATACGCTCTTGATCCGCGTCGGCCGCGGCTACCTGCGTGCCGGCGATACGCTGACCGTGCGCATGGGCGATCGCCGGCGAGGCTCGCCCGGATACCGGCTGCAGACCAATTGTGAAGCGCGCGTGGAGCTCAAAACCTCGATCGACGCTTTTGCGACTTATGAATTCACCGAGCTGCCGGAGCAGCCGGCCTTCGCGCTGGTGCCGGGGCCGGCCGCGCACTGGAAGGCGATCTGGCCCTCGCTCGCCGTCGCCGGCGAGCCCTTTCGCGTCGCCATCGTTGCCGAGGATGCGTGGGGCAACCCGACCGCCGAGGCCGAGCAGACGCTGTCGCTCGTGCCGTCGCGGCCGATCCGCGGACTGCCGCAAACCGTCGCGATCAAGCGCGGCGACGGTCCCCGCATTCTCGACAATCTTGTCGCCGACGCGCCCGGCGACCTCGAGGTGCGGCTTCTTGCCGAGGGGCAAGAGCTGGCCCGCGCCAATCCGCTGCGCGTGGTTGCGGCCGCGCCGCTGCGGCGCTACTGGGGCGATCTGCACGGACAGAGCGGCGAAACGATCGGCATGGGCACGGCGGAGAACTATTTCCGCTATGCGCGCGATCTCGCTTTCGTCGACATCGTCGGCCATCAGGGCAACGACTTTCAGATCACCGACGCGTTCTGGGCCGAGCTCAATCGCTTGACCGCGGAATTCGATGCGCCGCGCCACTTCGTCTGCGTGCCCGGCTACGAGTGGTCGGGCAATACCGGCATGGGCGGCGACCGCAATGTCTTTTTCCGCCGCGAAGGCCGCCCGATCCGGCGTTCGTCGCACATCTTGGTCGAAGGGCAGACCTCGAGCAGCGCCGTTTACACCGCGGACGAACTCTTTCGCGCGCTCGACGGCGAGGAGGCGGTGGTCATCGCCCATGTCGGCGGGCGCTACGCGGATATCAAGGCTGCCCATGACGGGCGGCGCGAGCGCAGCGTGGAGGTGCACTCGACCTGGGGCACGTTCGAATGGCTGCTGCACGACGCGTTCGAGAAAGGTTATCGCGTCGGAGTCGTGTGCCACAGCGACGATCACAAGGGACGACCGGGCGCGACGCGGCCGGGCGCCTCGACCTTCGGCGCGATCGGCGGGCTCACCTGCTACTTCATGCCAGAGCTCACGCGCGACGCCTTGTTCGAGGCGCTGCGTCGCCGGCACCACTATGGCACCACCGGCACGCGCATGTTCCTCGACCTGCGCGGCACGTTCGATGAGCCGGTCACGGGTTTTGCCGAAGACCCGCAGCTTGCCGGCGCAGAGGAGTTCGCGGTGCGCGAGGCCTCGATGGGCGACATCATCCGTCCCGGCACGGTGCCGATGCGGCTTGCCGCCGAGGTCATCGGCACCGCGCCGATCGAGCGCCTCGACGTGCTGCACGGCGCCAAGGTCGTGCGGACGGCGCGTCCCTTCGCAGCGTCCGATCTCGGTCGGCGCGTGCGCGTCACTTGGCAAGGCGCGGAGTATCGCGGCCGCGGCCGCGAGACGATGTGGCAGGGGAAATTGACGCTCAAAGGCAATCGCGTTGCGCGGTTTGCGCCAGTGAACTTCCTCAACCCGGAGCGCAAGGTCGTGGAGACCAATCCCGGCACGGGGCTCGGCTGGACTTCGGTGACAACCGGCAATCTCGCCGGCATCGACCTCTGGCTCGAGGAGGCGCGCCGCGGCACGCTTGCGCTCGAGACCAACATCGTCTCCGGGGAAGTCGATCTCGCAACTCTCGGCGAAGGCACCGTTGCATTCGACGGTGGCGGGCTCGAACGGCGCATCAGCGCCTATCGTTTGCCCGAGCAAGACTGGAGCCGGCGCCTCGCCCTCGAACATGTGGTTACGTTTTCGGGCGGCGCCGACCTTCCGGTCTATGTGCGCGTCACGCAGAGCGACGGCCACCAAGCTTGGTCGAGTCCGATTTATCTGGTTGCTTGATGCGGCTAAGGCAGGACACGAGCGGCTCGATCAATGTCCGCCCTGGATCGCGAACCCCGAGATGGGCATTGGGCCATGTCTTTAGCGCCATAAGGAGAAATGAATGCATCCCCGCGAACGTCTGGACTATTCGCCGATCGATCGCCGGCCGCCGCTTCGGTTTCCCGAAGGAATTCGGCTGGTTGTGTGGCCGGTGCTCGCGCTCGAAGAGTGGGATTTGTCGCGTCCGATGGCGCGCATGGTGATCTCGCCGCCGCAAGGCCAGCCGCAATTGCCCGACCTACCGAACTGGAGCTGGCACGAATACGGCATGCGCGTGGGGTTCTGGCGGCTCAAGAAAATGCTCGAGCGCCTGGGCGTCTCACCCACGGTCACGCTGAACGCGAAAGTGTGCGAGACCTATCCGCAGGTGATCCAGGCTTGCATCGACAACGGATGGGAACTCAATGCCCACGGCTACGACCAGGTGCCGATGCATAAACTCGATGACCAGCGGGCAATGATCAATAAGTCGATGGATATCATCGAGAAGTTCTCGGGCCGGCGACCGCGCGGATGGTTCGGCCCCGGGTTGACGCAGACGTTCGACACGTTGGATTACCTCGCCGAAGCCGGCGTCGAGTATATCGGCGACTGGGTGCTGGACGACGAGCCGGTGATGCTCAAGACGGCCCACCGCCCGGTTGTCGCGCTTCCCTACAACTTCGAGATTCATGACATCGTGATGATGGCGCTCCAGCACCATCCCTCGGATGGCATCTATTCGCGAGCACTCGATCACTTTCGCTGCCTCTATGAAGAGGCGGCCGAGCGGGCGAAGATCATGGCGATCGCCTGTCATCCCTACCTGTCGGGCGTTCCGCATCGCATCGCTCACGTGCAACGCGCGTTCGAGGAAATTCTCGGCCACGCGGGCGTGGTGGCATGGGACGGCGCCAGGATCCTCGATTGGTATCGCGGGCAAGGCGCGAGGCGATAGCATGTCACAGCATTTTCGCAGTGCGTTCGTTCCGCACGACTTGCTGGCACCCATCGCCGGGGCAGCGCAGGGACCGCTTGCCGGACTGACCGTGGCGGTGAAGGACATGTATGACATCGCCGGCACGCGCACCGGTGGCGGCAACCCCGATTGGCTCGACGCGCATCCGCCGGCGACCGCGCACGCAGCCGCAGTCCGCCGGCTGCTGGAGGGAGGAGCCACGGTGATCGGCAAGACCGTGTGCGACGAATTTTTCTTCAGCGTCACTGGCGCCAACGCGCATTACGGTACTCCGGTCAATCCACGCGCCCCGGGCCGACTGCCGGGTGGCTCCTCGAGCGGCTCGGCCGCGGCGGCAGCAGCCGGCGCGTGCGATTTCGCCCTTGGCAGCGACACGAGGCGCTGCTCGAGGCCGACGGAGTGCGCGCCAATTTGGAAAAATTGATCATCGTTGATGACGCGTTCGCAGAGGCCGATGCGGAGGTAGCTCAATTGCTGCGCGCGGCAATCGACGCGATGGTGCGCGACCTGCCCGAGCAGGTCCATGATGCCGCCGCTCCGCACGGCCTCGATCCCTGGCGCGAAAGCTTTCGCATCATTCAGGCGCGGGAGATATGGGGCAACTACGGGCAGTTCGTCGAAGAGTATCAGCCGAAGCTCGGTCCCGGCATCCGCGAGCGAATGGAGTTCGCGGCGAGCGTATCGGAGCGCGACGCCGACAAGGCACGGCAAGAACAGAAGCGAGCGCGCGAGCGTATCTGCTCACTCGTCGAGCCCGGAACCGTTCTTGTGCTGCCGACCGCGCCGTGCATTGCCCCGCGCATCGAGACCGGCGCCGAAGCGCTCGAGTCGTTTCGGGTTCGCGTCATGCGACTGACCTGTGTTGCCGGCTTGAGTGGACTGCCGCAGGTCACGCTGCCGGTGGGTTCGATTTCGGGTTGTCCGATTGGTCTCTCCTTCATCGGTTGGCATGGTGCCGATGAAGCGCTGCTCGATCTGGCAGTGAAACTCGCGCGCCACGTCGGCGCCGTTTCAGAGCCCGGCCCGAAATGAAGGCGCGCTGGTCAGCTGAATCTGCGCAGCAGCGCTATAGTTGTGTCGACCAGCGTTCGGCGGGGCACACGATCGGTTAGGCGCGCGGCGGCCGGCGCCGCTCGTGGAACCACGCGCGGTAATCGAGCATCTTCGCGCGTTGCGCCGCGGGCGCGTACCGCTTGCAGGTCGACGCCTCTTCGCTCTTGGCCGGTGCGCCCCAGCGCAGCTCGACGCAGTCATTGAGGTTGTATGCCATCTCGAGCTCCCCGGCGCGGTCGAGCACGTCCTTGAGCGCGAGCGTCCAAGCGGAGCCGTCGCTGCGCGTATAGGAGAACTTGCGCGCCGAAAGCTCCGAGCCGAGCACGCCTTCCAATTCGGCTTTCACGTCCGCGACGCTCTTGTCCTTGGGCATCGCATACCGCTCGGGCCGCCGCACGACGCGATCCGGAAAGGTGCGCACCACGTCGATCGCGATCAGCAGACGCAGATCGCGCGCAGGCGTCGCGAAATCTTCCCACGCGCCGGTGGTCTCGAAGATCGCCGGGCCGTCCGGCATCGTCGCGTCGCCCCGCCCGCTGGTCTGGAACTTGCGGCCGTTCTCGACCGACGTCACGCGCGCCTTCACCTGCTCTTCCAGCGCCGCGATCGCCTCCTTGATCGCGCGCAACGGGTCGAGCGGCGCCGGCGACATCACGTCATCCATGCGGTCGTAGAAGCCCTCGATCGAAACCTGCGCCTGATCGAGCGAGAAATCGCCGTACTGCGGGTCTTTCGCGATTTCGGCGTTGGTCAGCCGCCGCAAGCCGCCGTTCTTGTCGCGCACGATCGGCCGGAAGCGCTTGAAGCCTGGGCCGCCGAGGGCAGGATCCTGCGCGAACAGGAAGTTGCCACGCCAAAAACGCTTGCGCGCCACTGTGCCGTCGGGCTGCGCGTCAACGGCGAGGAAGAGGCCCGCCGCGTCCTCCGACTGCGACACGCGCCGCGCCAGCACTAGGACGTGTCCGTAAGGATCGACGTACACGCTCCCCGGGCGCAGCGTCTCCTCCTTCAGCGGCACCGGATAGTAGTCGGTATTGTCGTCGCCCAACGCCGTTCGCCCGCTTCCGGAATGAACGCCGTCGGCGACCGCCGAGCGCAAATACTCGCCAAAGCCCGCCGCAAGCCCCAGCCGCTTCAGTGCCGCAAGTCTGTTCGTCGGAGGCGCCGCCGTCGGCGGCACCGGCGCCGGCATGGCCGCCGCCGGGCGAAACATCTCCATGACCGCAGGCGAGGCGATTCGCTGCTCGGGCGGGGGCTCGGGCACGGGCGGCGGCTCGAGATTCTGAATGTTCCACCACGCATGGCACTTCGGCCCTTCGCCGGCGCCGCCGCGCGTGCACTTCGTGTAGCCGAAGGGCAGCCCCATCTTGAACGCGAAATACGCGCGCAAGAAGTAGGGAAGGTCGGCGCAGTCGGGGCGAA
>WNFV01005069.1_pt1 | contig 16021 bp, 19 predicted proteins | sample 5400101 | NCBI WGS metagenome assembly WNFV01 (sample SAMN13153361, study PRJNA577476) | soil metagenome | isolation source: 115 cm soil or saprolite under grassland replicate 1 | place: USA:California | collected 2016-06-15
TCTTCGGCCGCCGAGCCCACCGCTCGAGCACCTCCCGCTCCTCCTCGCCGAGCACGACCTCCGCACGCTGCGCCATGACCGCCTCCAATCGTCGCCGATGATGACGACGTCGTTCGCGGCTGACCCGCGGGTCCCTGCCAACTAAAGACTCAGGTCACTAGCCGGGGACGCGCGAGGCGGCGGGGGCACCCGCCGAACGCGGCGATGATGATGGAGTCCCCGCGGCGGGGCGGGCGTCGGAGTTCGTCAGGATCCGGCTGCAGATCGCCCGCGACCCGCAAGCGCCGGCCTCCGAGCGCCTGAAGGCGATGGAGGCCCTGGAGAACCGCGGCCTGGGCCGTCCCAAGGAAACAGTGGAACACCAAGTCTCCAAGAGTCAAGAGTTGAAGGAATTGACCCACGAGGAGCGGCAGGCGCTCTACGCCGACCTGCTCCGCAGGGAGCAACTCGAGCTAGGGGCAGGCGATGGTGACATCGGAGGTCCGTGACTACGAGACGGTGGCTGGCGCTCCAGCGGCCTGACTGCATCGCTCACTGCGCGGGTGCTAGCTCCGCCTTGACCTTGGAATACGCAGTTGGTCCTCACTGGTGGAAGCGCCGTCCGCAAGCGGTGTTGCGGGGTGGGGGGCAACGCGAGGGCAACTCGCGAAACTTGGTCTTAGTCGGGTTCGACTCTAGCCCAGGCCACGCTCCGGGGGCACCCCCCTCGCACACCCGAGTGGTCTGGAGTCCCATGACGCCGCAGGCGCTCCCAGACACCGGCGCGTTGCCACTCATCGAGGCGGCGATAGCAGGTCGAGCCGCCGCCAAAACCGAGCTCGAGCGGCAGATGCCGCCACGCGATCCCCGTGTGCAACACAAACAGAATCCGTCAAGTCTTGCCGACACTCCTCGACTAGGCTGCCCGGGCATCCTTTTACCAATGGTGTGGCTTCCCTGACCCGCTGACCACGTTCGTCATTCGACGACAAGCTGCCGCCGCGGTTGGAGGCGCTCCTGGCCGGGGAGCAACCACCGCCACCGATCGCCCCACCGGTCGACCCGAACTGGCGGATCCCCGACTCGCCGCCGTGAGGGGTTTCAAAATGCCGGTTCGGTTCGCACCGAGACTTCTTAAGCGATGCGATGGACGCCTACCACCGCGACCAATTCCGATGAGCACACGGCCTGGTGGAGAGCACGCAGTGAGGGACGTAGAGACTAACGACCCACGGCGGCGGGACGAACCCGGAGACCGCGACTTCGTCTGCGCGGAATGCGGGCGTTCACCGAGCCGCCACGAGGACGCCGAAGATTCCTGGCGCGCCTACTCGGACGGGGTAGGCGAGTTGCACGTCTTCTGCCCGGAGTGCGCGGAGCGTGAGTTCGGCCGGATCGGACCGCTACAAGAGTCAGGCCAATGAGAGAAACGAGGATAGGCATCGCGCGGCTGCTCCTGGCAGCGTTCGCTCTGGCGATGGCGGCGAGCTCCGCCGCATCTGTTCCTCGTACAACCCGTCCTGACGAGCCGAGATTGGAGTCGGTCTCACCGTGTCACCCGAAGGCGACGGACCACAGCGACGTGGTGAAGTCTGTGATCGACAATGCGGCGAAGCTTCGTCCGCCGCGTAAGCGCCCTCGTGTCTCATTCTCCCGCGAGGACGAGTCGCTAGGGAAGCTTGACTCAGTCGGTGACAGGCTCCTCAAGGCGCTTGAACCGCGCGTCAGACAAGGGCGTAGACGGCTAGCGTGCTTCCGCGAACTATCGACGGGCCTGCCCTTTGTGCCGCTTCCGGTCCAGGCTCGCCGGAATCTCAAAGTCATTGCCTTTCGGCTGCAGGACGACCGGAACGTCGAGCAGGTACGTCAGAGTTTCCTCGATGCCCTCCGGCTCGAGCCGAACCCTGCGGAACGGGTCGGGCTCCGAGTGGCAGGCTCAATTCTCGGTGTCGGGCTGGGCACGATCTACAGCCCCTCCTACTTGACATCCAAGACACGACTCATCACGGAGGCTGACGGCGTTCGGATCGGCAATTGGGCGCGAATCAAGCCCCGCATAGCGCAGGAGGCAAAGAGCTGGGTAACAAGACTTGCCAAGTGGGATGCGTTCGCTGCTTTCGTTGGAGCGGAGCGCGCGGGTGTCCTCTCTCCCGCATGTAGGCGTGGGAACGTGCAGAAGTGTTTCCAGGATAGGGCGGATGGAGCCTTCGGAAAAGGCGGGATCGTCTCAGGTTTTGTGGCCAAATCCTCCATCGACGAGTTAGTCGGAATCGCTAAGCGCCTCGCAAAGAAGTGACGCGCAAGCGCAACGAGGGGCATCCAAGGCAATATCCGCACAGAGGCTGGTTGCCGCCTCGATCGCTTGGGACGTTCTGCCGCTGCGGCCGCCCTACCAGGAGCGAGGCGCGGTCGTGCTCCCGGCCCGTCTGCTCGGGCTCCTGCGCCAGCCTTGAGGCGGACCTCGGCCCGCTGGCGGCAATCCTGCTCTCGCTCGAGAACCGTCCGCCTTGCCCCTGAACGCGGAGGTACGGGAAGAGGGCGAGGACGCGGCGCTCGTGCTCAAGGGTGGCGAGCTGCGGCACCGCCCGGCCTGAACCCGGCCGCCGAGCTTGGACACGGCCACGTCAAGGAACGCGTCTTCCTGGACGTGCTCAAGCAGGCGGGCTGGCTCACCCTCGAGCGGGAGGGCGGCAACCTGCTCATCCGCCGGGGGCTGAAGGCGCGGGAGGTGCTCGAGGGTCGGCCAGCTCCGGCGTGAGTGTCATAGTTCCGCGCCGTGGGACGGCAACCAGCGCGGCCGATTCTGGACAGGCCGATCCCCTGGGATCAGGGAGGACCGAGGTTCTACGTCGCGGACGGCGGCGATCAGTGTCTGGTCCTCGACGCCGTCTTCTGCCACCGGCAATGCGGCATCTTCTTCGGCATCGACCGCCGCGAGCGGGCGCTCCTGCTCGCCGGTGAACTGGAGGCACGTCTGCCGACGCCGTATGAGCCCGAGCCCGACCTGGTCACGCGTCTGCGCGAGCGGATGCTCGCCTTAGCGCCGTCGGAGGTAGGCACGCTGAACATCTGAACTGGCCCGCCAAGTGGCCCGCAGGCAACCTGAGCCGCATGGTTAAGCCAAACTCTGCCTGTCTTCAAAACCGGTGAGGCGTGGCAGCCCCACGCTGGGTAGGTTCGACTCCTGCGCCGCTCCGTTTTGCCAAAACTAACTTCACGGAAAGCCTACTTCCGGGCCGCCGCTGAGAACTTTGGCCCGCAACTTTTGCCCGAGATCTTTCCGTGAAGGCGAGACCCGTATGGGTTGCGACCTCCTCCGACGGCCCGGCTACACCGCTGCCACGGCCCGACGGATGTCCTTCATCCTCGGCTTCGGGCCGGTGTGCTTCGTGCGCCAGACATCGCCCGTCTTGAGGTTCGCCTTGGCGACCACGTTCGCCGGAGCCGGGATCTCGTCGCTCAGGACATAGACGAGGTACGGAATCAGGGTCGAGTGTCTCCGCGCCGTGAGGCTCATGGCGTGACCCCTACGGTGCATCCGATCCGCCGGATACGGTTGCTACCGTGCGCGAGCGGGATGGCCGAGCGGAGCGGTCTGATCGGCACGGGAGCGGCGGCCTCGTGCCCGTGCGTGATGTGGAAGATGGTCTGTCATCGGTACGCGGCCTCGGCGAGGGCGGTGCGTCCCTCCCGCAGGCCATAGCCGACGATGACGAACCCGGCGAGCGGGTCGGCCCACCACAACCCAGCCGTTGCGTTGAGGATCAGTCCGGCGAGGACGGCTAGGGCGAGGTATCCGTCGATCAGGGTCACGCGGGCCTCTGTCTGGAGAACACGGTTGCCGAGCTGCTCGCCGGTCTTCGCCTTCCCGGCTGCGAGCGCGAACATCGCGACGGCTGTGAACGCGAGCCAGACGATCCCCGTCCCCGACTGACGCGGATGCGAACTGCTGGCGAGCGTGTACAGCGACTGAGCCGTGATGTACACGGCTAGCAGGATGAACGCCACTCCGATGATCCTGAGTGCGAGCCGCTCGCGGTCGCTCGCCACGCCCCTGAGCTGCCAGACGACAACGAGCGAGGCGATGATCTCGATCAGCGAGTCGAGCCCGAAGCCAGCGAGCGCAACCGAGCGCGCAACCACAGCGGCGACGAGGACGACGGCGCTGCCAACGACGTTCCAGCCGAGAGTCGCGTACTCCAGACGCAGACCGCGACGGAGGAGAGCAGCCGCGTCCATCCGACCCGCTTGGGTCAGCGTGGGCTCTCGACGCCGGGGTGTTGGTCTTGATGGGGGCGCACAGCGGCTGGCACTTCGCGCTCCGGCGCTGAGGTGATGTGGGGCGCGTAGCCAGCAAGCCGGAGGATGAGCCTGAGTGACGGCTGCGGCCCTGGCCAGTGTCGCTCGATCAACTCACGGTCGCTCCCGCGTAGGACGTGGCGCAGGACGAAAGCGACGATGATGGCGTCGTCCAGATAGCCCGCGATGGGGATGAAGTCGGGTACGAGATCGAACGGGAGCGCCAAGTACGGGATCAGCGCGGCTAGGACGAGCTTCTTCCGGCGGGGGACGCGCGGGTCGGCGAGGAGCCGCCGGAACAGCACGATGCAGTCCGGGACGAACCGAGCCACTGCTCGGGCAGCGTCGTTCCGCCCGACGAGGATCAGAACGGCGACGAAGACAACATAGACGGCGAGCGCTACTCCGACGCTGACGAGGAGCCAGTACCACAGGCTCATGGACGATCGCCTTGGACGGCGCGCAGCTTTGTAGTCGCGGTCTGAGCCCCTTCTTCGGGAAGCTCGGCAGCAAACGCTTCTGCCTCGAAGGCGGCAAGCTCGGCCGCGCAGCCCTCGACCGCCTCTTCTGCCTCAACGCGTCCTGGTGCGCCGAAGTAGTCGCGCGCCATCACGCGGGCGAACCACTTGCGCAGGCGTTCAAGATCGGCCTCCGATTCCTCTACCTCGGCGTAGGTAGCGCGTCCGCGCTTCCGCTCGTAGGCGATCTCTTCGAGAAACGCTGGCACGCGAGAGACGATCTCCTGGTACTCGTCGCTCCGCTCCGCGGAGAGCTGAGCGATCACCTGACGTTCCTCATCGCGGTCTGTAAGCGTGATCGACAGCGAGCGACCAGTGCCGCCGGAACGGCGCAACCGATCAAGCAGTCTCGCCACCGCTCGGACTGTCTCCGAGCGCTCCGGTAGCAGCACGACCGAGTTCTGCAGGTAGAGCGCCCCCAACGATCGCAGCTTGCGCCAGGCATGGACACGAAGCGTCGAGGAGGAAGCCGTCGAGACGGTAACGAGCAGCCAGCGCTCAGCTGGTTTCTGTGATGCCTTTGCGCCGCTCACCTCCGTTACAGTACCGATGTAACGTACGTTGCCTCTCCAATTCGGAAGGAGCAGCCTTATGCAGTGCCCCGTTGACAGCACAGACCTGCTCATGGCTGAGCGGCACGGCGTCGAGATCGACTATTGTCCAAAGTGCCGCGGGATCTGGCTCGCGACCGCGGCGAACTGGACAAGATCATCGAGCAAGCCGATGGCCGTCCGGGCGAGCGCGAGCGCCAGGACGACGACTACGAAGAGGAGCGCGGGCGCGGCCGTGGAGGAAGACGGCGCAGGATGAGCGACTTCTTCGAGGGGTTCGGCGGGGATTGAGGCGGCTGGGAAACCCTTGCCGAGGTCTTGGGACGCGAGGCGCACTGGCAGGATGGGCGCGCCCTAATAACATCATCGCGGGGTTCGATTGAGGGCTGCCGAGGAGGGGTTCCCCTGAGCCAGATTCTCAGTAGTCGCACCTTCACACGCGGGCGGATCGCTCTTGAGACGGCTGCGCTCGTGCTTGCGATCGTGCTGGTCAAGCTGCTCGTGCACAAGCTCTCCTGGGAGTTCATCACTCTCAGCTCGATCTACACGAGCGTCGTCGGGGGCGGCATCTTCGTGATCGGCCTGATCGTGGCCGGCACGCTGTCCGATTACAAGGAGAGCGACAAGGTACCGGCCGAGATCTCGGCCGCGCTTGAGAACATTTACCGCGACTGCGCGGCGATCAAGGAGACGCTGCCCGCCTTCGACCTGGAGACCCTGCGCGAGCGCCTGCTCGGAGTCGTTTCCGCGTTCAGAGCCGACCTGTCCTCGACCGACGGTAGGTCGTGCCTTGCTGCGATCGAGGAGCTCTCGGCTTCCTTTATCGAGCTCGAACGGCTGGAAGTGCCCGCCAACTACATCGTCCGTCTCCGCGGCGAGCAGGGCGCGATCCGTAAGAGCGTCCTGCGCGTCTACCACGTGCAACGCACTGAGTTCCTGCCCTCGGCCTACATCCTCATCACGACGATCGTCGCTCTTATCATCGCGGTCGCCCTCTTCACCGACATCGGCCCCCTCGACGACTCGCTCCCGATCGTTGCTTTCCTGTCCTTCTTCTTCATCTACCTCGTCCGACTTCTCAAGGTGCTCGACACGCCCTTCCAGGTCGACGAGCGCACGATGGACGATGTCAGCCTGTTCCTGCTCAAGGAGTTCGCCAAGCGAGCGAGCGTGGACGCCGACCAACCCTCCTCGACCCGCGCCCCGGCGGCAACATGAAGCCTCGACTGCGTGAATCGTGCTTCTCTCAGGGATAGCTCTTGGCTGCGTCGCCCTCGTCACCTTCACGCTTGCTGGCGCGCTGCAAGACAGGGATGCGAGAGGTGTCGATGACACCGTCGCCGATGTCTGCACGATCACCTTCTACGTTTCTTTTGCAGCGCTTGTCGCGGTGCTCGCGATCGCTCTGGGACGGCGCATCCGACAGCCGCCTTGACGACGTGCGACCGACGCGCGTGCCTGCACTTGGTAGGGTGAACGTCGGCGTGCCGGGAAGCCTGGTCGGCGTGGAATTGGCATGCCTGACCTACGCCGACACGCTCTGTTGTCCTGGCTTGCTCCTTACGCAGGGGGCAGGCTGCCGTCGCGGATCGACTTTGTCTCGGCCGCGATCCGCCTCTCCTTCCTGACCATCGGATGGAACCTGGCTGCCGGTGTTACGACCCTTGCGGCGTCAGTGACTTCTGGGAGTCTCTCCCTAGGCGGCTTCGGGCTGAACACGCTGATCGACACTGCGGCGTCGGGAGCGCTCGTCTGGCGCTTCAAGAAGGAAGCGAGCGACGAACGCGCTGCGGAGCGGCTCGAAAGGCGGGCCGAGACCGCGATCGGCCTGGCGATGTGCGCTGCAGCGCTCTACCTCACTGCCCAAGGAGTTCACTCGCTCGTGGTCGGCGCACATCCGAAGAACTCCACCATCGGGCTCGTCATCGGCAGCCTGTCGCTGATCCTCCTGCCCGCCCTCGCGTACGCCAAGGCCCGAGTGGCCTCACTACTCGAAAGCCGTGCGCTTCGCGGCGACGCGATCCTCACCGCTGCCTCAGCGGGACTTGCGTTGCTCACACTCACGTCTCTGGTGGCGAACGAGCGGCTGGGCTGGTGGTGGGCCGATGCTAGTGCAGCCCTGGCCATCGCCGCTGCGCTGGGCACCGAAGCGTCGAGAGCGATCTGGGAGGGACGAAGACGTGTGACCTCTGGCCCGCAGGCTCAGTCGAACGCGAACACCGGAGGCTCATCGGTCAGGGGTGAGACTCGGTACCCGGTTCAGCAGAAGTCATAGCAACGCTCGCCACGCCAGCTCTCACGCCTTCCCTGAGGGCGACACCGGCGATCACGAGAGTGCGGCTGAAATGCGACGAGCCCCGGCGTGAGAGTAACCGGGGCTCGCTCGATTCTTACGGCGCGGCGAGGGCCGGACAACCTTCGCGCCCTCTGCTCTCACTTCCGGTCGTTCGCTTGTTCAAGGCCCGTGACCGGCCGCCCGGTTCGCGGGCGATGAACTCCGCTTACCCACTACTCTGAGCGTCGCCGTAGCTTTCGCCGCGACAATCGCTCCTGACCCGGGTTATTCCGAGCCAAGCGGGAGCTTTCGGCATCCGACGCCCTAGATTGTACCCGTCGACGGGGCACGGCAGGGCCGCCGGGGCAGTGGATCCCGGCGGATCAACCCCTCACCGTCTGGAGCGCAGGGCCTCCGTCCACGTATGTCGCCTCCTTTCAGGCGGATACAGCTAGTGAGACGCTTCTCTTCTGCCAGCGCTCTGCCAGCCGAGCAGTTGCCTCTTCGGCCTCGGCCTCGCTGACGAGAGCGACCAAGCCTTGTTCAATTGCGGCGTCGATCGCGTACTGCGGATGCTGCTCCGGATCCACGATCTCGTCCTTCTCGAGCAGCCGCTTCCCGGCAAGCTCGCCGTTCAGCGTCAGTGCGACGCCGTCGCATACGACGAGATAGATGCTCACGCTGCGCTCCTCTTCGCGGCTAGCTCTTCTCGGCGAGCCAACATCTCCGGCGTCATGCCACTGCACCCCTCTTGATCTGCTCCATGCGCCGCGTGATCTCAGCCTCGTGCGCCTCCTTCTCGAGCAGCTCGCGAGCGGCGGCTGGCGGCGCGTTGGCCTATCACACGCGCTTCGTGGCAAACAACTGCAACAACACGAACGCACCGCAGTACAGCTCGTAATTCACCCGTGACGGTTCCATCACGGTCGCCCTCTACGCCCGCTACGAGGGCTACCAGTGGGGAGGCGGGCGGTTTTACAAATCCAGTATTCGAGGTTTCCCGCGTACTGTCGCCTTCCCCGCAAAAGGCGACAAACGCTGCGGCATCCGCTTGCGCTCGATGTTGGGACTCTTCGACTACCGTCCCGACTGTGGTGGATGACGGCAGGAGACGGGCAAGGCGCACGATGACTCGTCTACGCCGCCTGCAAGAGAGTGACGCGGAGCAGGTCGTCGCCCTGTACCGGATGGCCTATGGAGACGCCAGGCCAATAGACGCAGCGGAGATCGCGTCGTGGCTTCGCAACTCTGAGATCGACCCGGAGCACCTGCGCGTGCTGGAGATCGACGGTCGCGTGGCGGGCTATGGCGACATCGCGATTGATAACGACGAGGTTGCGCTCGAAGTTGCGGCGCCCGGTCACTGGCGGACGTTCCTGGAGTGGGCGGAGGACAGCGCCCGCTCGGGGCGCGTATCACGTGTCCGAACCCTTAGTTACGCAGGGCGAGGCCTTTCGCGCGCGGTTGAGCGCCGGGGCTATCGGCTCTGGAGATCGGCCTACACGATGCACATCGTCTTCGACTCCGCACCACCGGATGCGCCTCGACTTCCATCGGGGATCAGCTTGGGCACGTATCGTGATAACGACGCCGAGTCCCTGCGTGCTGCCCTGAACGAGGCGTTCGCGAGCGATCCCTACTTCCACGAAGCATCCCCGGCGGACTTTCGCGAGTTCTACCTCCACCACCGTGGTTTCGACCCCGCGCTCTGGCTACTCGCGTGGGACGGAGCGGAGTTGGCCGGTTTCGTCCTCGCCTATCCCGAGCGCGTCGGTGACACATCGCTCGGGTGGCTCGAATCCTTGGGCGTCCGACCACGCTGGCGTCACCACGGCCTCGGGCAGGCACTTCTCCGCGCAGCCTTACGCGCCCTCTATGCGCGTGGCCTGAGAGCCGTCGGCCTGGGTGTGGACGCGGAGAACGAGACAAACGCCCTTCGCCTCTATGAGCGCGTCGGGATGCGAGTCGCGCGCCGACAAGACAACTGGGTGCTCGATCTCTGAGCACGCTCGCGCGCGCCACCCCTCTCACTTGTGAGGGCCACCGACGCTCGCCTGTCGCCTTCCCACCATTCCGCGACATGGGACTACCGGGGGCCGGGCGGGCACTTCTACAAATCCACTCTTTCGAGGGACTGCGGGCCTGAGAGCCTCTCTGCCGCTCGAAACCGCCTACGCGGCCCGTGAGCCGGATGCACACTTCGAGCCCCACACGGGCCGAATGGTGCCGCCGGGCGAGCCGGTACGCTGACCGCCGTGTTTTGGATCGTGGATAAGGAACATCGCCGGTTCGTCCAAGAGTTCGAGACGCGCAAGGAGGCCGAGGCTCGGCTGGCCGAGTTGATCGAGGCCGAGCCCGAGGCCGAAGGCATCCTCGTCGTGATGACGAACGGGTTGTCCCCGCCCGCTTAGACGGGCCGGGACGCGGGGGTCGAACTTCCGTCGCGCTCGGACGCTTCCCCGCGATGCCCCGGCCTGTCGCCTTCCCCTCAAAAGCGCGACGCGGGCGTAACGCCAGAATGTTGGCTATCTGCAGAGGCGTCCGATGCTGATAGTCGCTCGCGCCAGGCCCTGTACGCAGACCTGCTCGCACGCGAGCAGCTCGAGCTGGAGGCAGGCGACCCGGCCGATGGGTACGCATGACACTCGCATGACACACACACGCTGCACCGCATGACCATGCGCCACAGGGCGCGACCCGCTGCGGGGTAGGCAGTGGCAGGCGTGGGGCAGGGTGCTGAGCGACCCCACGCGAGATGATCAGCGTCTCGAGCGGGACGAGAGGCATCCAGGCTGGAGAGCGAGGGGGGCATCCCCTCGAACGTGATCGAGCGCTTGGAGTCCCATGACGGCCCCTCGGGGCGGCACAGCCCCGGCGCAACTCGCTTCGCCAATCCGATCAACGAAGCCGTGGTCGTCTTCGGCAAGCTCTGCCGGACGTAACCCTCATGCCCGGATGGGTCCGAAGGAGCGCATTGCTGCATCCATGCCGATTACATACTGTCTTCGTTGAGCCGAGGAGCGTTGCAGCGCATCGGCGTTCGGCTCGTCGCTCGGCCCGCTCTCGCAGCCCTGCGCCGCATTTTGGACGCATTTTTGGACGCACCACTCCGTATCAAGTCGTATTGAACGGGCACGAGCCGGGCTTTGTTGAGCCGTTCCGGAGCCCAGTGGGCGCACGCAGTCGATCTTGAAAATCGTTGGGCGTGCACGCCTCGTGGGTTCGAATCCCACCCCCGCCGCCTTTGTTCAAGCCAAAAGCGGCTCTACGATTGCGTTTGCGGCGGGTTGAAAGCGGGCCGGGTTCACGTCGCCGACTGCCCCCACCAACGTCCACGGACGTCCTGTTTGGGGGCCGGAGGGGCCGGAAAGGAGGCCGGAGCGCGAAAGCGCAGGGCTAGAGAGTTCGGGCGGACGCCCTTCAGCACTCGGCCGGGACGTCAACGCCCGCCGCGCCGCGGCGGCATGATCCCTGCCCAGCCTGCGATGGTCGCTTTGCTCTCCAACCACTCTTCCTCGCGGCCACGGTCGATCAACCGCACCATGCGCCGGAATAAGGACGCCTCCTCGAGCGAGGAGAACTCGGGGCGCTGCTCGATTCCGACCTCGTCGAGGAACGGGACGACATAGCGGCTCCCGACCCGGAACACGCCGCGGTGCCTCGTGCGCTTGAGCGCGATGCCATGCTTGCCCAGTACCCCTCGAACCTTGTCGAGTGTGCTCGTCAGCTCGCGCTCTGTTGCCTGAAGTCTTGCGCGAAGCCCCTGCACGTGCGCTCGAACCGGGCTGACCTCATGAGCGGCGATGCTACGGCGGAGGCGTTCGATCGTCGCCTCCGCCTCGGCCGCCATCTGGTTGAGCGACTCGCGGAGCCCGACCAGCTTGTCGAACTGCCCGAGGCGTTTCTCAAGAGCATCTGCCTCGGCGGCTGACCGGCGCGAGAGGATGCCCATTTTGCGGTATTCGCGGATTTCGCCTTCGAGCAGCTTCCGGTCGACCAAGTCGAGGTAGCGGTCGTAATCGGCGGCTGTGCGCCCGAGCCTGAACAGATCGCCACCGAGAACGGCCAACTCGGCCTGTAGCCCGGAGGGCGCTGAAGCCAGCATGTCGCGCACCTCCCAGCCGAAGGTGGCGAAACCAGGGTGCCTCGCGCGTCCGCTTCTTCCGAACGTCCCGACGAGGCGTCCGGTTGCTGCGGAGACTGCATGCCGCGCCTTCGCGGCGAGCTCACGCTCGCGCCCGAGCCACGGGCTCGAGTCGGCCTCCTGCCGATCAAGCTCCTTGAGGGGCGGAAAGGCCGAGCGGAGACCCGGCACAACCAGCTGGAAGAGGTTTTCAGGGCGCGGGAGATCCTTGAGTTTGTACGCCCCGAGGGGCTCGAGCTGGGATCCAGCTGGTAGAACGTCGTCGCACAGTTCCCGTGTCGTCTGCGAGATCAGGATTTGCCCGCCGTGAGCCGCGCTACAGATCCGGGCGGCGCGGTGGACGTCGAGGCCGAGATATCCCTCGTCGCCAACGGACGGCTCGCCGGTGTGAATACCCATCCGCACACGAACCTCGACACCTTCCGGCCACTCCTCTTGCGCGAGTAGCTGTTGTGCTCTAGCGGCCGCTACAAGAGCGTCCCGGGCCCGGTGAAAAGCCGCAAGGAACGAATCCCCCTGGGTGTCGATCTCACGGCCGCGTGCGCTCCTGAACGCCTCTCTCAGGAGGCGGCGATGGGTCGTGAGTGCGTCGCGGTAGCGGTCACCCAACCGGCGCAGGAGCAGCGTCGAGCCCTCGATGTCCGTGAAGAGGAAAGTGACGGTGCCGGTTGGGAGACGGCGCATCTCCGTAGAGGATCGCGCGCGGCGGCGGCGATGTAAAGAAGGTTTGGCCGCAAGCACAAGAGCGACCCGCGTGAAAACGCCTGGCAACCAAAGGTCTGTAACGGAACGCTGACGCTAAGGCAGGCGCAGAGGCCGCATCGTCCTCGCGCCCTTCGCGGTCGGCCCGCCCAGGACAGTCCGCCTCCGCACCGTCTGGCTCGAATCCACCGCCTGCGGGTTCGGTTCTCGATCGACCCCATGGATGTCGCCGAGGCGCTCCAGGCGCTCGGAGCGCGGCCCCGTGCTCGCGCGGTCCAGACCCTCGTCCACATCGACCCGGGACACACGCCGGAGCAACGCTGGGAGATGGCGAGCTACTTCCGCGAGAGGCTCTGGGCGGACGACGCGCAAGGAGTGAGGGGGCCGGATTAGGGGCCGGACAGGGCAATCGGTCTGGTCAAGCGAAACCAGCGCGGTCTCGAAAACCAGCGGCGGGTTAGTCGCCGAGCACCCGCGAGCCAGACTCCTTGAGCCATCTCTCGAGTTCCGATACAGGCACAAGTGTCCGCCGGCCGCGCCTCACGACGCGGAGTTCGAAGCGAATGTGCTCGTCGAAGAAGTCCCCCGACACCCCGAGTGAGCTCGCTGCCTCATCAGGGGAAAGGGCGAGACGAGGAACCGAAGAGTCCTTCCGCGGAGGGTTCTGCGCATCTCGTGATGTGCCGGACACGCTGCGGCGAGCGTACATCAGCAGCGACTCCTTTCACCGCAGCTCGCCCTTCGTCCAAGCCTTGATCTCGGCGTGTTGCCCCGTGTGTTGCCCCCCGCGCGTCAACCCGATTCAACATTGACAACAGAAAGGCCCTGTTCCAGGGCCTTTCGTGAAGCCGACGCCCGGACTCGAACCGGGGACCCCTTCATTACGAGTGAAGTGCTCTACCAGCTGAGCTACGTCGGCGGGACGGCTACTGTAGCCGTTTCTGCAGCGTTCAACGCCGCAGTCTCCTGCCGTTGACGCGCCTGTGACGCACGCGCCTCACGAATCGCCGCTCTCGTGATTCGCCGCGAGCTTGCGAAGGGGGAGAGCAATCGGGACTACCTCGAACGAGGGAACTTTTATCTGACGGGCAGGTCTCACCCTTGGGGGGGATAAGGCTCGCCTCGCCCCGCTGCTTAATGAGCGTGGGTATGCGGACGAAGGAGGAGACGGTGTCGAAGATCCTGCGGCAGAAGCGACACGCGGTACTCATGGCAGCGGCAGTTCTGAGTCTTGCATTCGGGGCAGTCGCGGCGAGGGCCGACGACGGCGATGGCTTGGTCGACGTGAGCAAGCAGGTCGCCCAGATGCAGACGAAGATCTCGCAGCTCAGGGCACATGGGCGCTGGGCGCGCGACGGGAAGCTCTCCCTCGCAGCCATTTGCGGTAACGAGGATCCAGTGCAGCCGTTCCTGTCCTGGGGCGACCAGGCCGACTACACTCCGGCTCCTCAGGGTGCGTTGGAAGGAGACCCGAGCGACTGGACGCTGAACAAGAAGGCGGCGCTCGAAGCAGCGAACTCGCCCTACTCGAGCGGCAGCCAATCGCTGTTCTTGCCTAAGGGCGGAGATGCGGTGACGCCGGCGATGTGTGTGAACGAGTCCAACCCGACCATCCGCTTCTTTGTGGCGAATCCAGGGTCAGGCAGCTCTACGCTCGCGATCACCGTCCTCTACGAGGACCTCGACGGCCACACGAAGAAGCTCAAGGTGGCGCGGTTGCGGGCCTCGGACTCGTGGGGCCCGTCGACGATCGTGCCGATCTACATGGACATGCTGGCGACGGCCGCGCAGGACGGGCTCACTGCAGTTGCTTTCGACTTTAAGGTCGAAGGCAACCCGGGCGGCGGCGGCTGGCAGATCGACGACCTGTACGTCGACCCTTACCTGAGCAAATGAGTTTCGGCGAGCGTTGGGACAAGATCGCTGGCTGGGGGGCGCAGGAGGCGTTCTCCGGCCGGCGCACGCGGGCCTTCTAGCCGACCTCGCCCTCGGCGACCACCGCGACGAGCGCCTCGACCACTGCGGGATCGAACTGGCTGCCGGCGTTACGGCGAAGCTCTGCCAACGCGTCTACAAGCGGGAAGGCCTTTCGGTAGCTGCGGTCGGTAGTCATGGCGTTGAGAGCGTCGCAACACATGACGATGCGCGCCACGAGGGGTATCTGCTCGCCGGCGAGGCCGTCCGGATAGCCCCCACCGTCCCAGCGCTCGTGGCAAGAGCGAACGATCGTCCCTACCTGGCCGAGGAGCCCTCCGACTTTCGCGAGCAGCCGCTCGCCTTCGGTCGTGTGCGTTCGCATTACTTCCCACTCCTCGGGGGTGAGCGAGCCGGGTTTGTTGATGATCTCCTTCGGGATCCGGATCTTCCCCACGTCATGGAGCAACGCCGCGAACTCGGCGTCCCGCCGGTCGCGCGGGCTGAGGCCCAACTTGGCGGAGACGGCCAGCACGAGGTCGACGACCTCGCGGCTGTGACCGCCCGTGTAGGCGTCGTCGGCCTCGACCACGTCCCCCAGCAAGAAGGCCGTGCCTCGATAGGCATGGCCGAGCTCGAGCGCCTGATCGATGCGCCGCTGGCGCTCACGGGCGAAGACCGCAAGCAGGCCGGTGACTGGAAGCACGCTCGCCATCACCCAAGGGCTGTGCGCCGAGGCAAAGGCGACGACGAGCCCGATCGGAGCTAGAGCGACATCGACTCCCCACACCCAGCCCATGTAGCCGAGTCGCGAACGCGCCGAAGCGCCGAAAGCAAGCCATTCGCGCAGCGAAGAGCTTGCGAAGTCGAGCGCGAACTGCGCAGCGAGGGCAGCAACGTAGATCGGCCAGTGCGACCAAGAAGGCCGGTATGCATGAGCGGCGGCGAGGACGAGCACGGGACCTACGGCGTGCCAAGAGCTCAGGAAGCGGATGAACACGCGCTCTCCGCGCATGGTTCCGCGGAGGAGGTCTCCCGGCGTGCGCAGGAGGAGAGCCAGAGCGACGCAGAGCGGGACGGCGTTGAGGGGAAGAATGAACAGCATCGGCACGAGAACCAGCTGCGTCGGAATGGCCGCGCCCCGTCCGATCTCGAACTCGACTCGGGAGACGAGGGCGTATACCGCGACTCCAAGGGCGATCGCGAGCGGCGAGACATGCCGACCCTGCGGGAGCAGCTCGAGCACAGCGACGGCCGCGCAGAGGAACGCGCCGCCCACGACGTAGGACGCCGTCCGGTCGCGCCACTCCGCACGCCCCTGCACACGCTCGCGCGTCTCTTCGATCAGCCCCTCGGGCTCCGGGTCGAGGACGGGCACGCGACGACGTTCCTCGAGAGGAGTGCTGGGCGCCGCAGTCGTCACACGGCAGTCATCGGTTCCCCCAGCACCCCGGGTGCCCCTCGTTCAGGGGATGCCTGCTCGCGTGGAAGCGCGTAGCCGTCGCCTTAGGGTGAAAATCCGGGGCAGAGGCGGCTCCTTGGGTCGGTGTGGCGGGAGTGCGCTTATGCGGGGAGCGGTTCGAGGCTGACCTTGTGCCCGAGTTGTTCGAGTTGGCGGACGAGCCGTTTCGTGCGCTGT
>WNFV01009957.1_pt1 | contig 16019 bp, 16 predicted proteins | sample 5400101 | NCBI WGS metagenome assembly WNFV01 (sample SAMN13153361, study PRJNA577476) | soil metagenome | isolation source: 115 cm soil or saprolite under grassland replicate 1 | place: USA:California | collected 2016-06-15
TGAAGCCGGAGGGCATCGCCGAGTACGAGCGGCTGCACGCCAGCACCTGGCCCGAGGTGCTGGCCACGATCCACGCCGCCAATATCCGCAACTATTCGATCTTTCGCTATCGAAACCAGCTGTTCGCGTACTTCGAATATATCGGCGATGACTATGCCGCCGATATGGCAATGATCGCGGCCGACCCCAAGACGCGTGAGTGGTGGACTTACACCGACCCGCTACAAGAGCCGCTGCCTGACCGCCAGCCGGGCGAGTGGTGGGCGGCCATGCAGGAAGTGTTTCACACCGATTAGATCGCTTCGCGCTAGAGTTGTGGGAATGGCTTGGGTTGCCGCCATCCTCATATTTTTGTTACCGTTGTAAGAGCGGTACAAAGACTTGGAACCCGATCTCATTCAGGGCGACGGCGTAGAGCTGCCGCGACGCGAAGATGTCCGGATCCGAGCCGGCGCGAAAGATCACATACTTCCCGTCCGGCGAAACTCTGAAACTGAGTGACTCCGCCGCTGTTCCAGCGACTGTGGCAAGTGAACCGTTCAGCTTGACACCCGGTTCATTCTTGTCGATCGGCGTACTGAAAAGATCGTAGCTACTATTACTCGCAGTCGTCTTCTTCACTCGATAGATCAGTGTACTGCTATCGGGCGTGAAAATGAGATCGCGCTCAGCGAACGAACTCGGGAACGCCAATGGATCGCTCAGCCTGATCGGTGCCGTACCGCCAGCCAGCGGCGCGCTGAAGAGTTGCTCGCTATACAGTTCATCACCGCCGGCCACATAGACCACACGCTGGCTATCTGGGCTGATGGCGAACAAGCTAAGCGGTACCAGAGTGCTGCTGAAGATGGTCGTACTCCCACCATCGACTGGGATGCTGCTGACGTAATAGTTGGTGCCATCGCTGTTATCATACACAAAGCGCTGGCCATCTGGTGTCAGCGCAGTGTTCATCACACTGCTTATGTTGGACGGGCCGAGCTTGATCGCGGTTCCGGTGCCGTTCAGCAGCGTGCTATAGAAATCGTATGGCGTAACTAGGCTAAAGATCGCCCGCCGGCTGTCGGCCGTGATTGTGAGTGAGGACTGCTGCCCGCTGAACCCGGCCGGTGTATCGAGTTGGACAGATGGCCCGCCTGCTAATGGCGCGGCCTGCAGTGTTGCCGGGTCAGTCGAAGGCAGAGTACGTGTATAAACGACATATGCGCTGTCGGGGCTCAACAGATATTGTGCGCCCTTATCCGCAGCAAAAGCGTCGTCGATCTGGATAGGCGAGCCGCCAGCAATAGGAACACGATACAAAATATGGGGCGGGTCGGTGCTAAATCGGCCTGCGCTCAATTCGTACACGACTTGTTGGCTATCTGTGCTAATCTGTTCATTTTCGACGCGTTGAGCTCCGGTCAACGGCTGATTGAGCTGAATGGCGGCGCTGCTCGTGATCGGAACACTATAGATATCGCGTGGGCTCGAGTCGCTAAAACCCTGATTGATATCGTAAACTACCCGCTTGCTATCGGGGCTGATCCGATAAAGTGATATGGCGCCGCTTGCCAGAGGCGTCGGAGAGCCGCCAGTGAGCGGGACGCTAACAAGAGTTTCCGTCGATGCGCCGGGATCGTTCCCTGCAAAAACAACACGGGTGCTATCAGGGCTGATCAGAAAGTAACCCCCAGTCGAAACTGGTGTCGTCGTCAGCTCCACCGGCGCACCACCAGCGAGCGCGACGCTATAGATTTTGCCGCCAACGGCTTGATAAACGACATATCGGCTGTTTGGGCTGATGCTGAAGGTCAGAACATCGCCGCCGTCCAGCAGCATGGGCTGCTGGATAGTCGCAGCGTGCGTTCGAGCCGTTGTGGGGATGAACATCGGCAATGTCAGCATCAGCAGAACAAACATCAGCACACACTGCTGTAGTTTCAGCAGCCTGGTTGTGAGCTTGAACCACGCCGTGCTGGTGGGTGGCTCGCGGTTCGTGCCTAATGCCGGCCGCGCTAATCGGGCGAGTCTTGGGTGACCAATGATACGCTGTCGCACGCAAGCTCCTTCCTTGATCGGAACGATCGCAACAAACATTGGTGGGGCATTGTGCAGGATTTGGAAACAGCAATCGAGTACGAGTACCGCTGCAATCTGCAATCTACAATCTGCTATCCCGCCCGCAGCGGCCGCTGCTTGCGCTCGGGCCGGCGGTCGCCGATCGCCGAAAGCTTCTCGCCGAGCTGCTCCAGGCTGGCCAGATTATGCACCGGCAGGAAATCATCGACATACGGCAGCGCGGCCTGCATGCCCTGGGTCAGCGGCTGGTAATCGCGGCTGCCGAGCAGCGGGTTGAGCCAGATCAGCCGGTGGCACGAGCGCTGGAGCCGCGATATCTCGTTGCCCAGCAGCTTTGCATCGCCGCGATCCCAGCCATCGCTGATCAGCAGCACCACCGCGCCGCGCCCCAGCACGCGCCTGCCCCAGAAGAAGTTGAACTCCTTCAGCGTCTCGCCGATGCGCGTGCCGCCCGACCAATCGTTGACATGCTTGCTGACCGCGCCGATCGCGTCGTCGATGTCGCGCTCGCGCAACAGCCGCGTGACCCGCGTCAGGCGCGTGCCGAAGACGAACGCCTCGACATCGCGCAGGCCGTTCGATATGGTATGGACAAATTGGAGCAGGATCCGGCTGTAGCGATCCATCGAGCCGCTGATATCGCACAGCACCACTAGCGGGCGCTGGTGGGTGCGCTGGGCGCGCCAGGTCAGCTCGATCGGCTCGCCGCCGTAGCGCAGGTTGCGCCGCAGCAGCCGGCGCAGGTCGATCTGACGGCCGTGCGCGGTCGGGCGCTTGCGGCGAGTCTTGCGCGGCTCGATCCGCCAGGCCAGCTCCTTCAGCAGCGCCTTGCAGGCCTGCACTTCTTCCCAGGTGAAGCTGCCGAAATCCTTGGTGCGCAGCGCCTCGCCGGCGCTGTAGGAGAGCTGAATCTCGATCTCTTGCTCTTGCTCGGGCTCATCGTCGGCGTCATTCTCGCCATCTTGCGCGCGCGGGCGCTGCCGCAGGCGCAGCGGCTTGGCTGGAACTTTGACCTGCGGAACCAGCATCGACAGCGGATCGACGCCGCCGGCTCGCCAGTAGAAGGCGAACGCGGTGTCGAATAGCGGCAGATCTTCGTGCCGCCGGATCAGCGTGCAGCGCGCCGCGCCGCGAAAATCCTCGCGGCTGGTGATCGGCGCATACTCCAGCGCGCGCACCAGCTCCAGCGCCTGCCCAGGGCTGACATCCACGCCCATCTCGCGCAGCAGGTGCGTGAAGGCCAGCACGTGCGAGAGGATGTGGCCGGTTTGTGCCTGTTCTTCATCCATTGCTTTAGTTGACAAGATGACAAGATGACAAGATGATAGCATATGCATCATCTTGTCATCTTGTCACCCGGTCACCTCGTTACCTTCTCCAGCAGCGTCTTGACCCCGCCGCCGCGTACCTGGTTGATATCATCCTGGTATTTCAGGATCGCGCCGAGCGTATCTTCGACCGCGTCGGCCGAGAGCGCGTGGGTGTCCAGCGCCACCAGCGCGCTGGCCCAGTCGAGCGTCTCGGCCACTCCGGGCAGCTTGTACAGATCCATCTTGCGCAGCTCCTGCACGAACGCGACCACCTGGCGCGAGAGCAGTTCGGATGCGCCGGGCACGCGCGCGGCGACGATCCGCTGCTCTTTCTCCAGCGCCGGGTAATCGATCCAGTAGAACAGGCAGCGGCGCTTGAGCGCGTCGTGAACCTCACGGGTGCGATTGCTGGTGATGATCACGATCGGCGGCTGGGTGGCGCGGATGGTGCCGATCTCGGGGATGCTGATCTGCCAATCCGAGAGCAGCTCAAGCAGAAACGCCTCGAACTCCTCATCGGCACGGTCGATCTCGTCGATCAGCAGCACCGGTGGCAGATCCTGGCTGGCCTCGATCGCCTGGAGCAGCGGGCGCTTGATCAGAAACTCGGGGCCGAAAATTTCGTCCAGCGAGGCGCTTCCGCCGGCGCCGCTGCTTTCCAGCAGCCGGATCTGGAGCATCTGACGCGTGTAATTCCATTCGTAGATCGTCGTATTGACGTCGAGACCTTCGTAGCACTGCAAGCGGATCAATCGCCGATCGAGCATGCGTGCAAGCGTCTTGGCGACCTCGGTCTTGCCGACGCCGGCCTCGCCTTCGAGTAATAGTGGCTTTTGCAGCTTAAGCCCGAGGAAGATCGCGGTGGCGAGCGGTCGGTCGGCTACATAGTCATGTGCGGCGAGCGCGCGCTGGAGGTCGTCGATGGTGGCGAAGCTCATGTTCTGGTGAACCTATCTATGAACTGGCGGCGGGTGAATAGCTCGTATTGTAGCATAAGACACCGCCGCCGGCATAGCTCAGGTGACCTTGAAATAATGATCCGCCAAATATGGCCCCCAGCCATAGGCATTCAGCGCCTTGACCTTCCAGTGATACGTCGTGCCTGGTACCAGATTCGGCACGCCAATCGATGTTGTCGCGCCGTCGACTTCCGCTGAAGCAGCGCTGAAGAGCACATTATTGGAGTCGTACACACGGATGCGATAGTACAGCGCGCCTGGAATGGCCTGCCAGGCCAGCAATACATTCTGGGCGGCGATGCTGGCATTGTTCGCCGGCGCAAGCAGCTGGACGCCTGCCGGCAACAAGCGCGCGTCCGTCACGGATGTGGTGAAGTATTCGGAGGCCGTAAAGAGCGTACTTTCTTTGCCGATTTTCTCAACCCGCCAGTAGTAGGTTTGTCGCGGCTTGAGATTGGACGCGATCAGCGTATTCACCTGTGCTGGCAGTGGCGCTTTGATACCCTTGGTCTCGCTGATAACAAAGCTGCTAGTTGGTGCGAAGGCTGAGTCTTCCGACACCTGGATGCGATAACCACCTTCCACCGGCGGTCGCCATGTCAGCACGGGCGCTAGCGAGCCGATCGTCGCGCCACTGGCAGGCGCAAGCAGCATAATTTGCGGATGGTATGCGATCAGCGCAAGATAGACCTGACAGCCGCCACTCGTGCAGGGGGTCGCGGGCAGTGTCGCACTCGCGGGCAGGCTGGGCCACGCGAATGGCAGCAGGATGATCAGCAGTGTGATGGCGAGGTTGTGCTTGCGCATTGATTCTCTCGATCGCTTGAACACAGTTTCCTGGTATCGTAAAGCGGAGAGATAAGCTGTGGATGAGGCCGAGCTAAGGATCTACTGTAGCTTTGGTAATGTAGATGACAGTTTTGTGAGCGGCACCGGCTCAATGGCGCTTGCCGTATAATAGCCGCGCGGAATGACGTTGATGTCGCGAAGCTGGTTGGCTGATCCGCCAGTACAGGGAAAGGACGCATGATGACCGCCCTCGCTACCCGCCAGGTTCACCTCGATTTCCATACCTCGTCGTATATCCCCGGCGTCGGCGCCGATTTCGACGCGGCCGAGTTCGTGCGCACGCTCCAGGCCGCGCGTGTCAACTCGATCACAGTCTTCGCCAAGTGCCACCACGGCTTGAGCTATTACCCTACCACAGTCGGCACGCCGCACCCGCAGCTCCAGCGCGATTTGCTGGGCGAGATGCTGGCGGCCTGCCACCAGGCCAGCATTCGCGCGCCGATCTATACCACCGTCGTGTGGGATGAGCTGGCCTGGCAGACCCATCCGGAATGGCGGCAGGTTGCGCCGGATGGCCGAGTGGCCGGGCCATCGAACACGCCGCTCAAGCCGGGCTGGAAGAACCTGTGCATGAATAGCGGCTACGCCGAACGGCCTGTTCATCGACATTATGCGCTATGTCGGCGCAGCGTGTGTGTGCGCCACCTGCCTGGCCCAGATCGTCGAGCAGGGCGTCGAGCCCGAAGATCCGGCTCAGCTGCGCGCCTTCACCCTGGCGGCCGAGCGGCGCTTCATGGATCGTGTGACGGCGGCGATCCGCGTCAGGAAGCCCGAGCAGACAATCTTCTACAACAGCCGGCTGCGTATGGGCTGGGATGCGGAAGCGTGTAATCGGCCCGAGCTGGACAACTTCACGCACCTGGAGATTGAGTCGCTGCCGGGCGGCTTCTGGGGCTACGATCACTTCCCGATGTACGTGCGCTACTTCCAGACCTTCCCGCGCGAGCTGCTGGCCATGACCGGCCGCTTCCATACCACCTGGGGCGATTTCGGCGGGCTGCGTAATCGCGCCGCGCTGGAGTTCGAATGCTTCCAGGCGCTGGCCCATGGCGCGGCGATCAGCATCGGCGATCAGCTGCACCCGCGCGGCGCGCTCGATCGGGCAGTCTACGCGCGGATCGGCGAGGTTTACGCGCGGGTCGAGCGCTACGAGCCGTGGTGCTTCGACACCGAGGCGCTACCGGATATCGCCGTGCTCTCAGCCAATATTGATCCCTGGCAGACGATTATCAACGAGAGCGATCGCGGCGCGCTGCACGTGCTGGAGCAGCTCAAGCAGCAGTTTCACTTTATCGACACCGGCGCCGATCTGGCGCCCTATGCGGTGGTGATCCTGCCCGACGCGGCGCCGGTGGACGCGGCGCTGGCCGCCCGGCTGCGCGACTACCTGGCCGGTGGCGGCAGCCTGCTGATCAGCGATCGGTCGGGGCTGGATGCGGCGACCGGCGATTTTGCCCTGGCCGACGAGATCGGCGTGCGCTACCAGGGGCCGGCCGCGTTCGCGCCGGACTACCTGGCGCTGGAGCCGGCGCTGGCCGACGGGATCGAGCCGATGCCGCACATCTGCGAGCTGCCCGGCGCGCTCGTCACAGCCGCGCCGGGGGCCGATGTGCTGGCGCGATCGGGCGCGCCGTACTTCAATCGCACCTGGCGGCACTTCAATTCGCACCAATACACGCCGATGGATGCCGCGACCGACGCGCCCGTGATTGTGCAAAACGGCCGGGCGCTGTATGTGGCGCGGCCGCTGTTCCGCGAGTATGCCGAGTCGGCCCGGCGTGTACATAAGCAGGTGCTGGCGAACTGCCTGGCGCGGCTGCTGCCCCGGCCGCGCGTCGGGGCGAACAACCTGCCCAGCACCGCGATCGTCACCGTGCGCCGGCGGCAGGCCGACCTGCTGGTGCATGTGCTGCACTACGTTCACCAGCGGCGCGGCCAGGGCCTGGATGTGATCGAGGACGTGCTGCCGCTGCACGATGTCGCGCTCAGCGTGCGCGCCGCGCGCCGGCCCGAGGCGGCGCTGCTGCTGCCGGATGCGCAGCCGGTCGAGTGGGAATGGCAGGATGGCTACGTGCGCCTGACACTGCCGCGCGTGGATGGGTACGCGGTGGTGCGGCTGGTGGGGGCGGAATAGCGGCGTTTTTCACAGGATTGCGTCGCGCGTAGCGTGCTCGAACATCTGCTTGCGTACAAAGGTGGTACAATACAGACCTGCTCGTCATCAGCTTTTCACTGTGTTTTTGGGAGGATGATCATGTCGGTCACGTCGGTTAAAGAGCAAGTGACCCAGGTCCTTGACAGCCTCAGTGAGGCCGAGCTTCAGCAAGTTGCGGAATATGTCGCTTTTCTGCGCTTTCGTGCGCGCGTCGTGCCAATGACCGTAGTGGATGCTACGCAGCTTGCGTCGCTGTATGCCGAATTTGCAGATGAGGATCGTAGGTTCGCGGAGGAAGGATTGGACGAGTATCGCGCCCAGTTGCACGCTGAGGACGCGTAATGACCGTCCAACGAGGTGAGATCTGGCTTGCTGATCTGAATCCGATTCGTGGATCAGAGCAAGCCGGCATTCGGCCTGTGCTGATCTTCCAAAACGATACCATCAACCGCTTTACAACCACCACCGTGACCATCCCCTTTACTAGCAATCTACGCCGCGCCAGCTTGCCATCCTGTGTCCGCCTTACTGCGGGTGATGGTGGGTTGACCAGCGACTCAGTCGCATTGTGTCACCAACTCCGCGTGTTGGATACCACGCGCTTCATTCGGCGCTTGGGAAACGTGAGCGGGCCAACCATGCTGGCAGTAGAGCGCTGTGTCCTCTTTACATTAGGGATCGTCGCATAGGGCGAAAAAAGAAAACTACTGACTCTGTATGCTGACATCAACGCTCGACATGCTTCACGCCGCCCGCGCCGGCGGCTACGCGATCGGCGGGTTCAACGTGTACAACCTGGAGGGTGCGCGCGCAGTGGTGGCCGCAGCCGAGGCCGAGCGCAGCCCGGCGATGCTCCAGATCCACCCCAGCGCGCTGGCGCACGGCGGCGCGCCGCTGATCGCGCTGTGCATGGAGGCAGCCCGCGCGGCCAGCGTGCCGTTCGCGGTACACCTCGATCACAGCAGCGTGGCGGATGCCATTCGCGCCGCGCTGGATGCCGGGGTTGCGTCGATCATGGCCGATGGCTCGCACCTGCCGTACGAGCAAAACCTGGCTTTCACCGCCGCGATGGCTGATCTGGCTCACGCCCGCGGCGCGGCGGTCGAGGCCGAGCTGGGCCGGCTGGCCGGCAGCGAGGATGGGCTAACAGTGCCTGAGTACCAGGCCAAGCTGACCGACCCCGATCAGGCCGCCGATTTCGTGGCGCGCGCCGGCGTCGATACGCTGGCAGTATGTATCGGCAACGTGCATGGGCACTATCGGGGCGAGCCGGCGCTCGATTTCGCGCGGCTGGAGCGATTGCGCTGGACGGTGCCGATCCCGCTGGTGCTGCATGGTGCCTCGGGCTTGCCGGCGCCGATGGTGCGGCGCGCGATCGAGCTGGGCGTGTGCAAGCTGAATGTCAACACCGAGGTGCGCGACGCCTACCTGGCTGCCCTGGTGGATGGCGTATCGGTGGACGAGCGGCTCGATCTGCTCGACCTGATGCGAGCCACGACCGATGCGATGCGGGCGGTGGTGGTCGCCAAGCTGCGGCTGTTCGGCTCGGCGGGCAAGGCCTAGAGCGCTTCGCGCTGGGGGTTGGGGATTGGGGGTTGGGAGTTGGGAATCAGGCGGCAGATACGAACATGCGGGATTCTCGTCCGCGTTCGTCTGCGTTCGTCCGCATCCTGTAAACGGAGCGCTCGCAGGAGTCAGGCGGCAGTCGGCGGGCGGCAGGCGATCTACCTCCTGGCTCCTGGCTCCTGGCTTCCGCTAGCTGATCAACAGGACCCAATCGCCCGGCGCCGGCGTCGCGAACCGCGCGTGATTGGCCGCGCCGGAGTATGCCGCGTCGAAGCGTTCGCCCGTGCTTGGGTTGACCCAGCGTGCCGCCAGGCCGGGCCGCAGCTCGGCGATATTCAGCTCCAGCGGGCCGGCCTCGGGCGTGTAGAACAGCGCCAGGTCGCCGGCATCCGATTGCGCGGCGACGAGTGTGCGGCTCGGCTGGGCCTGGCCGGGCTGCGCGCGTATCAGCTCGGGGGCCGGGCGCAGCCGCCACCATGCCACCCCGCCGAACAGCTCGGCCAGCACGTGGAGCTGCTCGGCCGCCGCCATGCGCAGCGCGGCGCGCCAGGGCAGCGGCACGCCGGTGTTCGGGTGCGCCACCGGCGGCGCGCTGCCATCATCCCAGCCCCATACGCCATGGCCGCCGTAGGTCACTCCGGCGGTCGGGGCCACCAGCAGGCTCCAGTACAGCGCGCGGCGGACAATGAAGGGCGAAATGCGCTGCCGGGTTTGGTAGGCGATGTGATTCTCGTACGGTGGCTCCAGGTTGATCGATGGGCGCGGCGGGTCGAGCCGCCAATCCTGCGCGGGCGGGCCGGCGACCAGCCAGCGCAGCGTTTCTTCGTCGTCGCCGTGGCCGCTCTGGTAGCCGGTGATATCCAGCCAGGCCTGATCGCGGAACTCCTCGGTCGGGATGTTCATGCCGTTGGGATGCAGCACTACTGGCGCGTGCCGGCGCGTGCCGAAGACCGCCTGCCCGATTCTACGCCAGCGCTCGGCCTTTGGCCCGCGATAGTCGCCGTCGCCATTCAGTATCCACACAACATCGTGCGCGCCCCAGCGCGCGACCATGTAGCGCGCCAGCAGGGTGGCCTGATCTTCGGGCAGCGCGAAGCCGGGGTTGCTGTCGTTCACACGTACATCGCTCCACTCGGCCGCCCACAGCAGCACCGGTGCGCCCAGCAGCCCGGCCTGGTTCAGAGCATCGAGCCGCCGATCGAGCCGTTGGTAGAAGGCTGGGTTGACGGCGATCCGCGCGCGGCCGGTGTAGGGCAGCTGCCCGGCCAGGTCGCCATCCGGCGCGGCCAGGTACTGTGTGGCGACCCACTGTACCGCGCTGAAGCCCTGGCGGATGCGTTCGCGCAGGTAGTGCGCCCATTCCTCAGCGGTCGAGCGCAGCGGGCCGCTCCAGGCCGTGTCGGCCAGCCATAGGAAGGGCGTGCCGTCGGCGTGCTCGAGGAAGCGCCGGTTGGTCGAGACGCGCAGCGGGCCGTGCTGGTCGAAGCGCGTTTCGCCGATTGGCTCGACGCAGACAAACGCGCCTGGTTGCTCGTGCAGGCCGCTGTTGGCGGTATCCGAGCATGTTGTCGTGAATGTCCATTGCCCCAGCTCATCCGGCTTGAAGCGCGCGCGCCAGCTTGCGCCGCCGTCCCAAAAGCCATCGACATGGTGCTGTAGACCGGACGGGCTGGTGAAGGTGACGCTGAAGGCGACGTCATGAAGCGGATGGGCGTACTCGACGGCGCTGACGAATGCCGCCTCGAAGCGGCCTCGTCTCGGCACGCGCGCGCTGGGCGTAGCGACGATCATTGTCGGGCCTTTCCGCTTGGAGGATGCTTACAAGCCCTTTAGGGCTTCGCAAATTTGTTGCACTTTTTCTATGGGCAGCTTGTTATCAATCGTTTGCCGCGCACGCCCGAATTCGTGGCTTTGGACGTAACGAATGCCTAGCTCATACAGCTGCCGGAGCGAAAACATGCTTTCGTTATCGATACCCTCGGCGATAACCTGTGTATAGCCTGGCATCCTGCGCGCCAGGCCGATCACATATGAAAATGTGAAATGCCCGAACTTATCCGACAATGCGTCGCGATCTATCTTGATACACGCCGGTCCGAGCGGTGATAAGCGTGAAGAGGATGCATAGCCAACACCAAAATCATTGATCGAAAATCGCATTCCGAGATCCATGAAACGATACAGCTTCTCACGAAAGGCTTCAATTGGATGTTGATTTTTGGCCATATTGTCGACAAGTGGTATCGGCAGCTTCTCCGATATCTCAAGAAACAAGCTGTCCAGCGGCATGTTTCCTGTAGCACCAATTTGCTTGGTCGTCTCGTAATAGCGTGTGCGAATCAGCGATTCAGGGTACACATTCACCGAAAGCGGCAGAATTCGGCTGACAACTGGAACAGAGCTTGTCGCACCAGCATCATTGCATTGGGAAATGGGCAACGCGCTCTCTGCGATGCTCAAGCGGAAGCGGCTGACGCTCGCCGAAGCTCACCAGGCACTGATCGAATATCGAAAAATTCCTATTCGATTCCTCGATATAGCGCTGGATGATGCGGTGACCATTGTGGCGCAGTTCGCCATCTATGCCTATGACGCATACTTTATTGCCTGTGCTCGTGCACAATCCATCGCGATCATTACCCTCGACAATAGGCTGAAAGTGGCGGCGCAGACGGCAGGTCTGACAGTTATGGAGATCATACCATGAAAAGCTATACCTTTTCAGAGGCACGACAAAACTTCGCTGCCATCCTTGAACAGGCTCGACGCGACGGTGCTATCCGCATTCAGCGGCGTGATGGGCAGAGCTTTGTCCTGCTCCCCGAGCCGCAGCACACATCACCGCTTGATATTCCTGGGATTACACCCGCGCAATCGATCAGCAGCGACGATATTCTCGCAAGTATCCAAGAAGGGCGGCGGCGCTACGAGTAAAGCGCAGTGCCGGCAATGCGCGGCCTAACACGCGCGCATGCGGCGTCCGTGTTCGTCCGCGTTCGTCCGCGCCCGATTTTCCACAGCATCCTTCGTGGTAAAATTGCCCCAATCAACCGCGAGCGAGGAACCAGCTATGACACAGACCGAGACGAAGCTTTTTCGCGGCGCCTGCCCGCACGATTGCCCCGACACCTGCGCCACCGTCACCGAGGTGCGCGACGGCCGGGCGGTGCGCTTCTACGCCGAGAAGGATCACCCAAGCACCCAGGGCTGGCTATGCGCCAAGGTGCGCCCGTACCTGGAGCGGGTCTACCATCCCGAGCGGCTGCAATACCCGCTGCGGCGGGTTGGTGCAAAAGGCAGTGGCCGGTGGCAGCGGATTTCGTGGGATGAGGCGATCGACGAGATCGCCTCGCGCTGGCAGGCGATCATCGCCGAGCATGGCGCGGCCGCCATCCAGCCCTACTCCTACAGCGGCACGCTGGGCCTGCTCCAGAACGGCATCTGCAGCGCGCGGCTGTGGAACCGCATGGGCGCCAGTGGACTCGCCCGGGCGATCTGCGGCGCGGCGGCCGAGATGGCGGTCGAATCGACACTGGGAGCGCGCTGGTCGCCCGACCCAGCCGATGTGCTCCACAGCCAGCTGGTGCTGATCTGGGGCCACAACCCGGCCAGCACCGGCCCGCACTTCATGCCGCTGCTGCGCCAGGCCCAGAAGCGCGGCGCCCACGTAATTGTGATCGACCCGCGCCGCACACTGACCGCACGCTCGGCCGATCAGCACATCCAACCCAAGCCATCCAGCGACGGCGCGCTGGCGCTGGGCCTGATGCATGTGATCTTCGAAGCAGAGCTGCACGACGAGCAGTGGCTGGAGCTGAACACGATCGGCTGGCGCGAGCTGCGCGCGCGCGCGGCGGCATACCCACCCCAGCGCGTGGCCGCGATCACCGGTCTTGCAGAAGACGTGATCGTCGATCTCGCGCGGCGCTACGCCACCACCAAGCCGGCACTGCTCAAGTTCGCCGATGGCATCCAGCGCCACGGCAACGGCGGCCAGACGGTGCGCGCGCTGTGCTGCCTGCCGGCGCTGGTGGGCCAGTACGGCGTGCGCGGCGGCGGCCTGGCCTACAGCACCAGCGGCTATGTGCGCTGGGATCAAGCCGCGCTCGGCCACGCTGCTGAATGCCCGCCTACGCCGCGCACGATCAACATGAACCGGATCGGTGCGGCGCTGATCGGCGAGGCCCAAGATCCGCCGATCAAATCACTGTTCGTGTTCTGCGCCAACCCGGTCGCCTCCTCGCCGAACGCCGGCGCAATTGTAAAAGGTTTACAGCGCGAAGATCTCTTTACTGTGGTTCACGACCTATTTATGACTGATACAGCCGACTACGCCGACATTGTGCTGCCGGCCACCAGCCAGCTCGAACAGGTCGATCTGCACAAGGCCTACGGCCACCGCAATTTGCAATACAACCACGCCGCGATAGCGCCACTGGGCGAGGCCAAGAGCAACTGGGACACCATCCGGCTGCTGGCGCGGGCGATGGGCTACGCCGAGCCCTGGCTGCACGAAAGCGCCGAGGACGCCATTCGCGGCGTGCTGGATGCGACTCGCGCCGGCAACCCGCGCCTGGCGGGCGTCACACTGGAGCGGCTCCAGGCCGAAGGCACCGTCGCGCTGAACTTCCCGCCTGACACGGATCTGCCCTTCGCCGATGGCTGCTTCCCCACTCCATCCGGCAAAGTCGAGCTGTACTGCGCGGCTATGATCGCCGAAGGAATCGACCCGCTGCCGACGTACGTGATGCCAGCCGAGTTTGTTAGGGACGAAAGACGAACGACGAAAGACGAAGGCAGTGGGATGTCATCGTTGTCTTCGGTCCTTCGTCCTTCGTCCTTGGTCTTGATCTCTGGCGCCTCGCACCACTACGTCTCCAGCAGCCTGGCCAACCAGCCCAGCCTGATCGCCAAGGAGGGCCAGCCATTCGTCGAGGTCAACCCGGCCGACGCGGCGGCGCGCGGCATCGCCGATGGCGATCCCGTGATTGTCGAGAGCGCGCGGGGCTGGTGTCGCCTGCGCGCGGTCGTGACCGACGATGTGCCGCCGGGCGTCGCCGTCGCGCCGAAAGGCCCGTGGGCGCGGCTGACGCCGGATGGCCGCAACATCAACTGGACGACATCCGATGCGCTGGCGGATCTGGCCGGGCAGAGCACGTTTCACAGTAACCTGATCGAGATTCGGCTGGCTTAGTGCGCGTTCCGCGCGGGGGTTGGGGGATAGGAGCTGGGAGTTGGGGACGCCGAAGCCAAGCAATGCGCTCCCAAGCCCGAAAACTTCCCTGGTTTTGCACTAGCGACGGTCGTCGTTCGTCGTTCGCCTGCCCTGAGCGGCGTCGAAGGGTCATTCGCCGTTCGTCGTTCGTCCGCGTTCTGTAACATGGAGTGACCGATGGATTCACTCACACTCGTGGCGATTGCCCTGGCGGCGCTGGCGGTGGTTGTGACAGTAATCGTGCTCAGGCGTAGCTGGGGCAATTCAATTGCCAACATACCGCAGCCATCTTCGATCGCCCCGCCAAATGTGCTGCCCAGGCCGATCGCCGATCCGGATCTGGTCGAGATAACGGCCTTGCTGGCACGCGGCAACAAGATCGCGGCGATCAAGCGCGTGCGCGAGCTAACCGGCCTGGGCTTGAAGGAGGCCAAGGATTACGTCGAACAGCTGCCGCTCGCCGCGCTTCGCGATCTGCCGGCGCCGGTTGCTCAGCAGCACAGTAGCGCCGATGTTCCTGCGTACGCGCTGGCCGAGGTATCGGCGCTGCTGGCACAGGGCGACAAGATTGAGGCGATCAAGCGCGTGCGCGAGCTAACCGGCCTGGGCTTGAAGGAGGCGAAGGACTACGTCGAGGCCATGCCGGCCGCTGGGTCGCTGCGTGCTCAGCCGCCCGTCGTCACGCCCGCAGCATCCAATCGCAGTGATCTGGGCGAGGTGTATGCGCTGGCTCACCAGGGCAACAAGATCGCGGCGATCAAGCGTTATCGCGAACTGACCGGCGCCGGCCTGAAAGAGGCCAAGGATTATGTCGATCGACTGTGATTAGCTCTGCCCCTTAACTCGTTCTTCTCATCTGTGTATCGTTTTTCGCCTGGCCAGGCGAAAAACGATACACAATAAAGAGAGTAAGTACCATGCTGCCGCAGGCTAAAGCGCTGTCAGCCAAAGCGCTAAAAGAATAATCCGTACGATCGAGCGCCGATGAAAAGTGAGGAAATATGACGCAAGACCAATGGACTGCCGTCGATCGCTATATCACCGACCTGTTCGTGCCGCCCGATCCCGCGCTTGACGCGGCGCTCCAGGCCACCGCCGATGCCGGCATGCCGCTTATCAACGTGGCGCCAAATCAAGGCAAGCTGCTGCACGTTCTGGCGCTGGCGCATGGGGCGCGCACTATTCTGGAGATCGGCACGCTAGCCGGCTACAGCACAATCTGGCTGGCGCGGGCGCTGCCGGCCGGCGGCCGTCTGGTCACGCTGGAGGTCGACCCCAAGCACGCCGAGGTGGCGCGCGCCAACATCGCCCGCGCCGGCCTGGCGAATATCGTCGACCTGCGGCTCGGGCGGGCGCTGGACACGCTGCCGCAGCTATTGGCCGAAGGGCAGAGGCCGTTCGACCTGGTGTTCATCGACGCCGACAAGACCAACACCACGGCGTATTTTGAATGGGCGCTCAAGCTGACCCGGCGCGGCAGCCTGATCATCGCCGACAATGTCGTGCGCGATGGCGCGGTGATCGACGCCGATAGCACCGATGCCAGCGTCCAGGGCGTGCGCCGCTTCAACGCCGCGCTCGCTGCCGAGCCGCGCGTGACTGCATCGGTGATCCAGACGGTTGGCAGCAAAGGCTATGATGGCCTGGCGTTCGCGATTGTCACGGGCGAGTAGGAGCAAGCATTTCCTCAGTTTAGGTGGGGGTGCGGGGGCGGCTTCGCCGCCCCCGAAGTATCTTTCGTGGTGTTCTTGGCGGCGAAGCCGCCAAGAACACCACGAGAATGGGGGATGGGACGCGATGCCACTAACTTTGCGACAGCCTGCATGATCCGAACAGACGTTTGACAGTTATGCCAATCCGTGCTACACTAAACCGTGTTGAATAACGAGTTACGAGAAATCCCA
>WNFV01005071.1_pt1 | contig 16015 bp, 12 predicted proteins | sample 5400101 | NCBI WGS metagenome assembly WNFV01 (sample SAMN13153361, study PRJNA577476) | soil metagenome | isolation source: 115 cm soil or saprolite under grassland replicate 1 | place: USA:California | collected 2016-06-15
CCGGCGAAGGCTGTGCACGACGCGATCAGCTCGCTCGTCTACACGAGCATCGACACCGGTACGACGGTGGCCGGGGCGATCGCCGACCAGGGGCTGCGGATCACCGGCGCGACCCGGCGGCTGCGCCCGTGGAGCGGAAGCCGGACCGGCCGGAACCTCGCGGGTTTCCTCAACGGCGCCTTCGGCGACCGGCTGTTCACCCAGCACCCGCTGCTGGCCACGCCGATGCGGATCCGGGTCGACGGGCGCGACGTTCCGGCGACCCCCGGACGGCTGGCGGCCGCGTTCCCGGACGCCACGTCGTACGTCGTGGTCTTCCTGCACGGGCTGATCGAGACCGAGGAGTGGTGGGGACCGGCCGGCGAGCACTTCGGGTCGCGGCTGGCGGCGGACGTCGGCTGCACGCCGGTGCTGCTGCGGTACAACACCGGGCGGCACATCTCCGACAACGGCCGCGAGCTCGCGGACCTGGTCGGCGCGCTGGTCGACGGCTGGCCGGTCGACGTCGAGCGGATCGCCATCGTCGGGCACTCGATGGGCGGGCTGGTCGCGCGCAGCGCGGTGCACCAGGCGGACGGTGAGCCGTGGCTGGACCTGGTCCGGCACGTCGTCTGCCTGGGGACGCCGCACGACGGCTCGCCGGTCGAGCGCGGTGCGAACCTGGTCGCCTGGGCGCTGCGGGGGATCGGCGAGACCGCGCCGCTGGGCGCGCTGCTGGACACCCGCAGCGCGGGGATCAAGGACCTCCGGCACGGGTACCTCGACGAGCGCGACTGGGTCGGGATCGACCCCGACGAGCTGCTGACCGACCGCCGGGCGAAGGCGTACCGCACGGCGCCGCGGGCCCGGCAGAGCTTCGCCGCGGCCAGCCTCGGGGCACCCGGCAGCCGGACCGGCCGCTGGGTCGGCGACCTGCTGGTGCTGCCGGACAGCGCGCTGTCCCCGCGGCTGCGGGCGCGGCGGCGGTGGTTCGGCCGGATGCACCACTTCAGGCTGCTGCGCGACGGCCGGGTCTACCGCCAGCTCCGCCGCTGGCTGGACGACGACGCGCGGCTCGGCGAGGGACCGGGCGGTGAGGTTCAGCCGCTGCCGACGCAGAACTCGTTCCCCTCCCGGTCGCAGAGCACCGACCAGCGGGTCCCGTAGTCCTCGTGGTCGGCCAGGCGCCGCGCGCCGAGCCGCAGCAGCCGGTCCACCTCGGCGTCGACGTCCTCGACGAGGAGGTCCAGGTGCAGCCGGTTCTTCGCGCGCTTCGGTTCCGCTACGCGCTGGTAGACGTTGACGCCATCGGGCATGGCCTACACCCAGGCGCTCGAGGACGGCCAGCGCATCGTGCTCGAGCACGGCGGGACGTCGTACGAGCACCACTCCGGCAGCCACGGCGAACCGTTCCTCTGCGAGCATCCGGGTAAGTAACGCCAGGTCGGCGCGTCACGCGCACCCGTCCGGCCGGCTGCCGTTAAGGTGTCGAACACACGTTCGGAGGTGTGATGTGCGGGTGCTTGGTGTCGACCCGGGGCTGACCCGGTGCGGGCTCGGCCTGGTCGACGGGACGGTCGGGCGGCCGCCCGTGCTGGTGGCGGTCGGCGTCGTCCGCACCCCGGCCGAGCTGGACGTCGCCCGCCGGCTGGTGCTGATCGAGGAGACGGTCGACGGCTGGATCACCGAGCACCGACCGGACGCGGTCGCGGTCGAGCGGGTGTTCGCGCAGCACAACGTCCGGACGGTGATGGGTACGGCGCAGGCCGCCGCGGTGGCGATGGTGGTGGCCGCCCGGCGCGGGTTGCCGGTCGCGCTGCACACGCCGAGCGAGGTGAAGGCCGCCGTGACCGGCTCGGGGCGGGCCGACAAGAATCAGGTCACCGCGATGGTGACCCGGATCCTGCGGCTGGCCGAGCGGCCGACGCCGGCCGACGCAGCGGACGCGCTGGCGCTCGCGATCTGCCACGTCTGGCGCGGCGGGGTGGCGGACCGGCTCGAGCAGGCAGTCGCCGCGCAGAAGGCTTCGGCCCAGAAGCCGCCGTGCGGGTGAACAGCTGCGTCATGCCAGAAGGGCGGCACCGCCTGTGTCGGGTGCCGCCCTCCCTGGGTTGGCGGACAGTCGGTCAGCCCGTGTACGCCCCGACGTACCAGGAGCCCGTGCTGCTGTCCCAGCACTGCTCCGTGGTTTTGCCGTCGGCGTCGGTGGTGTAGACGCGAATCGAGAAACCGTCCGACGTCGTCCACGAGGTTGCGCCCACGACCTCGCCCTGGCCGGAGTACCCGCCCGTGTACCAGCCGCTGCCGCCCTCGTCCCAGCACTTCTCGATGATGCTTCCGTTCGCCTGGGCGGCGTAGATCCGGAGCTTGAGCGTGCCTCCGAAGACCCAGGATGTCGCCGCGACCTGCAGGCCCGGGCTGGAGAACGCCCCGGTGTACCAGTCCTCTCCGTCCCAGCAGCGCTCGAGGACCTGCCCCTCGCCGTCTCCGGTGTAGACCCGGATGTGGCAGTTTCCGTTAGTGACCCACGAAGTTGCTGCTACTGCTTCCATTCCCATCCCCTTGTCGTTCAGCCGGGTGTGCCGGCATACCGTCTGCTTCCGTATCGGGCGCGACGTTGCCCACCGGTAGGCAGTGCGCCACCCCTCGAAGCAGTACGGTCAATGTAGACGCGCGATTACTGTGTGTCTATAACTGGTTGCACTTAGTCACGGTCTCTTCTCGCGGACATCGACGGCCGGAAGGGGGCGGCGCGTCGTCCGCCGGCGTTGATCGGGTAGCGATTAGGGTGTCGAACACACGTTCGGCGCGGCGGGGTCGCGAGCCGTTTGGAGCAGGCCATGGCAAGTCAGGGAGGACGACGATGATCGCGTTCGTGCGCGGCCCGGTCGCCGCCATCGGGGTGGACAGCTGCGTTGTCGAGGTCGGGGGAGTGGGCCTGCTGCTGCACTGCCACCCGGGCACGCTGGCCGGGCTGCGGCCCGGGCAGGAGACCACGCTGCACACCTCGATGGTGGTGCGCGAGGACTCGCTGACGCTGTACGCGTTCGCCGACGACGACGAGCGGACGCTGTTCGAGCTGCTGCAGACCGCGTCCGGGGTCGGGCCGCGGTTGGCGCAGGCCGCGCTCGCCGTGCTCAGCCCGGACCAGATCCGGCACGCCGTGGCGACCGAGGATCTGGCCGCGCTGGTGAAGGTGCCCGGCATCGGCAAGAAGGGGGCGCAGCGGATCGTGCTGGAGCTCAAGGACAAGATCGGCGCGCCGTCCAAGACGGTCGCCGGCCGGCCGCTCGCGGTGGCCGGCGCGGCCTGGAGGGACCAGGTGCACGCCGGCCTGGTCGGCCTCGGCTGGTCCGCTCGCGACGCCGAGGAGGCGGTGACAGCGGTCGAGCCGCTGGCTGCTCAGGACACCGACCCGTCCGTCCCCGAGCTGCTGCGCGCCGCCCTGCGCACGCTGTCGAAGGCGTGAGGCCGCGATGAGCTCATCGTCGTACGACGACAACGTGCGGCCGCTCACGTCGAGCGACGCGGACCCCGAGGAACGCACCATCGAGGCCGCGCTGCGGCCGCGTACCCTCGCCGAGTTCGGCGGGCAGCGCCGGGTCAGCGAGCAGCTGGAGCTGGTGCTGCACGCGGCGCGCGGGCGGCAGCGCCCGCCCGACCACGTGCTGCTGTCCGGACCGCCCGGGCTGGGCAAGACGACGCTGGCGATGATCATCGCCGCCGAGATGTCGGCGCCGCTGCGGGTGACCAGCGGACCGGCGATCCAGCATGCCGGCGACCTGGCCGCGATCTTGTCCGGGCTGAACGAGGGCGAGGTGCTGTTCCTCGACGAGATCCACCGGATGTCGCGGCCCGCCGAGGAGATGCTCTACATGGCGATGGAGGACTTCCGGGTCGACGTCATCGTCGGCAAGGGCCCCGGGGCGACCGCGATCCCGCTGGAGATCCCGCCGTTCACCTTGGTCGGCGCGACCACCCGGGCCGGGCTGCTGCCGGGGCCGCTGCGGGACCGGTTCGGGTTCACCGCGCACCTGGAGTTCTACGACGCGGCCGAGCTGGAGCGGATCATCAACCGCTCGGCGACGCTGCTGGAGGTCACCGTCCGGCCGGACGGCGCGAAGGAGATCGCATCCCGCTCGCGCGGCACGCCCCGGATCGCGAACCGGCTGCTGCGCCGGGTGCGGGACTTCGCCGAGGTACGGGCCGACGGGGTGGTGACGCTGGAGCTGGCGCGCTCCGCGCTGGAGCTGTACGAGGTGGACCGGCAGGGGCTGGACCGGCTGGACCGGGCCGTGCTGGACGCGCTGTGCCGGCGGTTCGGCGGCGGTCCGGTGGGGTTGTCCACGCTCGCGGTCGCTGTCGGCGAGGAGCGCGAGACGGTGGAGGAGGTCGCCGAGCCGTTCCTGGTGCGGTCCGGTTACCTGGCCCGGACGCCCCGCGGGCGGGTCGCCACACCGGCCGCCTGGCGGCATCTCGGGCTCACCGTGCCGAAGTCCGCGACCTTCGCCGACACCCTGTTCGACGACTGACGTCTCGATCTCGCGGCGATAGCGCGGGTGCACACGTGGTGCTTGACGCGGGACGTTAGGCTACGCCGGTGGCCGGCCTGCCGGCGGCCGCGCCATGTCCACGACGTACGTTGAACTGTGCGTCGTCTCCTATGAGGGAATGTGTTGAGTCCGATGGTGTTGACCGCTGTGCCGATGGCCTCCTCCGGTGGAGGCTCCGCTGCCACGTTCCTGCTCCCGCTGGTGCTGGTCGTCGGCCTGTTCTGGTTCATGAGCCGTGCGCAGCGCAGGCAGCGCGACCGTCAGCATAAGGTCGTCGCCGGGCTCAAGCCCGGCACCCAGGTGCTGACCGGCAGCGGCCTGGCCGGCACGGTCGAGGCGGTCGAGGACGAGTTCGTCGTGCTCGAGATCGCGCCCGGCGTGTTCGTCCGGTTCGTGCCGCAGGCGATCGGCCGGGTGCTCGACGACCCGGAGACCGCCCTCGGCGGGAACGACGCGGACGGCGCGTCCGTTGACGACGCTGAGGAGGACGCGGACGTCAGCGATGCCGGCACGGACGTGGTGGCCGACGTCGACGAGCCGGACGACAAGCCTCGCAACCCGCCCACGCACACCGAGCACTGAGCCGCCGTAACCGGCTAGAGCCTCCATACAGGCAAGGAAAACGACCGACGTGGCAACGACGACAAGCCGTCCAGGGCGCCCGCTGATCGCGCTGGCGATCCTGCTCGCCCTGCTGTTCGGCACGATGGCCCTGACCAAGCTCTGGAAGCCCAACCTGGGCCTCGACCTTCGCGGCGGTACGACGATCACGCTGACCGCCAAGACCGAGAAGGAGGGCCAGAAGGTCACCCCGGAGAACCTGGCCGAGGCCAAGAACATCATCTCCGAGCGCGTGAACGGCGCGGGCATCAGCGAGGCCGAGGTCACCACCTCGGCCCCGAACCACATCGTCGTGGCGGTGCCCGGCGTGAACCAGGAGAAGCTGGTCCGCCAGGTCGGCGAGACCGCGCAGCTGCGGTTCCGCGTGGTGTACGCCGAGACCGTCGGCACGCCGGTGCCGACGACCACGCCGACGCCCAGCACCACGCCGACCGGCAAGCCCTCGTCGACCCCGTCGTCCACGGCGTCGAGCAAGTCCACGGTCAAGCCGTCCGGGTCGACCTCCTCGGCCACCCCGAGCGGTGGTGGCGCGCCGGCGGCCGCGACGCCGAACCCGGTCACCCTGCAGACCGACCCGAAGGCGGCCACGACGCCGACCGCGACGACGCCGTCGACCACGCCGACCGCCACCCCGACCCAGACCACGCCGCCGGTGACCGGTGACCCGCTGCAGTGGCAGCCGGACGCCGCGACCACGGCCGCGTTCCAGGCCTACACCTGCACGCAGCCGAAGCCGGCCGACATTCCCGAGAAGCCGATGATCACTTGCGACAAGGACGGGCAGTTCAAGTACCTGCTCGGTCCCGCGGTGGTCGAGGGCCGCGACCTGTCGAACGCGTACGCCGGAGTGCCGCAGAACCAGTTCAGCTGGATGGTCTTCCTGGAGTTCAGCAGCCAGGGCGGTAAGAAGTTCGGCACGGCGACGACGTTCCTGTCCCAGAAGCCCGACGGCCAGAACCGGTTCGCGATCGTCCTCGACGCCAAGGTGATGTCGGCGCCGTCGGTGAAGAACCCGATCCTCGACGGCAAAGCGCAGATCGAGGGCCAGTTCTCCGAGAGCGATGCCCGCGACCTGGCCAACGTGCTGAAGTACGGCGCGCTGCCGCTGTCCTTCGAGCCGTCCGAGGTGCAGAACATCTCGCCGCAGCTCGGTGGCGACCAGTTGCACGCCGGCATCCTGGCCGGGCTGATCGGCCTGGCCGTCGTGGTCGCGTACTCCTTCCTCTACTACCGCGGCCTCGGCATCGTCGTCGTCCTGTCGCTGGGCGTCGCCTCCGCGCTGACCTACTCGCTGGTCGTGCTGCTGGGCAAGTGGATCGGCTTCACCCTGACCCTGGCCGGTATCGCCGGCCTGATCGTGGCGATCGGTATCACCGCCGACTCGTTCGTCGTCTACTTCGAACGGTTGCGGGACGAGATCCGCGAAGGCCGCAGCCTGCGCGCCGCGGTGGAGACCGGCTGGGGCCGGGCGCGGCACACGATCATCGCGGCGGACTCGATCACGCTGCTCGCCGCGATCGTGCTGTACGTTCTCGCCGTCGGCGGCGTGAAGGGCTTCGCGTTCGCGCTCGGGCTGACCACGATCATCGACCTGTTCGTGGTGTTCGTCTTCACCAAGCCGTTCATCTCGCTGCTGTCGCGGACGAACTTCTTCGGACACGGTCACCCGCTGTCCGGCCTCGACCCGAAGCACCTCGGTGTCGAACGACTGCCCGGGCAGATGGGCCCGTGGCGCCGACGTGCCCGCACCGCTGGAGGGGAGGCCTGATGTCGAAACTCGGATCTCTGGGAGCCAAGCTCTACCGCGGCGAGGCGTCGTACAGCTTCATCGGCCACCGCAAGCTGTGGTTCGGTGTCTCGATCACGCTGGTGCTGATCGCGATCGCCTCACTGGCGATCCGCGGCCTGTCGCTCGGCATCGAGTTCAAGGGCGGCGTGGACTTCATCGCCAACGTGAAGGTCACCCACTCGACCGTCGAGGACTTCCGTAGCCTCGTCCGCGACACGCACGTCGAGGGCGCGCAGGAGCCGGTCGTCACCACGATCGGCGACAAGCAGGTCCGGGTGCAGACCAAGCCGCTGGACCAGGACGGCGTCACGAAGGTCCGCACCGCCATCGCGGACAAGTCGGGCGACACCTCGGTCGACTACTCGCAGATCGGCGCGTCCTGGGGTGGTCAGATCACGAACAAGGCGATCACCGCGCTGATCGTGTTCATCGTGATCGTGTTCTTCGTGATCTGGCTGGCGTTCCGGGAACCGAAGATGTCGGCGGCGGCGCTGATCGCCCTGGTGCACGACGTGCTGATCACGATCGGTCTGTACGCGCTGAGCGGGTTCGAGGTGACACCGGCGACCGTCATCGGCGTGCTGACGATCCTCGGCTACTCGCTGTACGACACCGTCGTGGTTTTCGACAAGGTCCGGGAGAACACCCGCGGGATCGCGGCGTCGAACCGGTACACCTACAGCGACGCGGCGAACCTGGCCGTCAACCAGACCATCGTGCGGTCGGTCAACACCACGTTGATCGCGCTGCTGCCGGTCGGCGCGATCCTGTTCGTCGGCGTCTGGGTGCTGGGGTCGGGCCCGCTGAAGGACCTGTCGATGGCACTGTTCGTCGGTATCGCGGTCGGTGCGTACTCGTCGATCTTCATCGCCCCGTCGCTGCTCGCGATCTTCAAGGAGCGCGAGCCCGCGATGCGCGCGCTGAGCCGCCGGGTCCGCGCCCGCGCGGGTGTCCAGGACGCGGTGCCGGCCGCGGCAGGGGCGCCGGCGGCGACCGCGAAGGCGGCCACCGCCGCGGACGGGCCGCAGGACGCTCCGGCCGAGAAGCCGGAGCGCCCGACGGCCGGCAGCATCACGCTGTCCGCGCCGCGGCCGATGAACACCTCGTCCGCGCGACGCCCGCAGCCGAGCCGCAAGCCGCGGTCCAAGCGCGGGAAGTGACGCCGGTCCGATGACGGAGACGCTCGCGGAGGTCCTGAGCACGCGGATCCGGGACGTCCCGGACTACCCGAAGCCGGGGGTGGTGTTCAAGGACATCACCCCGCTGCTCGCCGACCACGGCGCGTTCCACACCGTCGTCGAGGCCCTGGCCGACGCCGGACGCGACGAGTCCGGGGCGGTCCTGGTCGACAAGGTGGTCGGGATCGAGGCCCGCGGGTTCATCCTGGCGGCGCCGGTCGCGCTCGCGCTCGGCGCGGGTTTCGTACCGGTCCGCAAGGAGGGCAAGCTGCCCGCGGCCACCTACCAGGCGTCGTACGAGCTGGAGTACGGCGAGGCCGTCATCGAGGTGCACCGCGACGCCCTCACGCCGGGCGAGCGGGTGCTGATCGTCGACGACGTCCTCGCCACCGGCGGCACTATCGAGGCCTGTAGGACGCTGCTCAAGCGCTGCGGCGCCACCGTCACCGGCACCGCCGTCCTGATCGAGCTGTCCTTCCTCCCCGGCCGCCGGCGCCTCGGCGACCAACCCCTCACCGCCCTCCTCACCATCTGACCGCCGCCCGCCCCCGCCCCCAGGCTGCCCTCCTTCCCCTGCCGATCATCGGCCGGTTTCCGACGGACTGTGGATAAGCGGGAGCGCGCCTACCACCGACGTGGTGGGAGCGGTCGGGTGTACTGCGGTCGCCGCGGGGGTGGTCACGCAGATGCTGGCGACCGTCGTGACATCGCCGGGCAGCAGGGTCTGCGTGTGCGGGTCCGAGCCCTTTCGGTAACCGACCGATGATCGGCACGGAAGGGGAGGGAAGGGGAGGGCAGCCGCACCGGGAAAGTGAGGTTGTGCACAGGGGGTCACGCGGTGGTTGGGGGGCGCGCTTAGACTGGATGGTCTCCGGTGAAGGGAGACAGCGTGGGTGACGACCCGGCGATGCGATCGGCCGTACCGAACGTCGTACCGGCCGAGCCCCTGCGCGCGCCCGCGTCGCCCCGGTCCGCCCCGGCACCGAAGACCCAGCCGCCCCGCTCGCAGGGTCAGCCTCCACGCCCGCAGGGTCGGCCGCCTCGCGCGCAGGCACAACCGCAGCCCCAGCCACCGGTCCCACCGGCTCAGGTTCCGCCGGCGCAGGCCGCGCCGGCGCCAGGCACGGCGCAGCCTCCGGCCCGGCCGCAGGCGACGCCGCCGGGCACGAAGAGCCAGCCGCCCGCGGCGACGGGGCAGCCTCCGGCCGCGAAGAGCCAGCCGCCCAAGCCCGTGCAGAAGGGACCGCGGCACGCCGCGACATCGTCGCCGGCGGGGCAGAGTCCCCGGATCGCGCCGGCCCGGGTGCGGGCCCGGCTAGCACGTCTCGGCGGCGCCCGGCATCCCAACCGGGCGCCGATGCTCGAACCGCTGTTCCGGGTGGTCCGCGCGACCCACCCGAAGGCCGACCTCGGCATGATCGAGCGCGCCTACCGCACCGCGGAGAAGTTCCACGCCGGCCAGATGCGCAAGAGCGGCGATCCGTACATCACGCACCCGCTCGCCGTCGCCACCATCCTCGCCGAGCTCGGCATGACCGCGCCCACGCTGTGCGCGGCACTGCTGCACGACACTGTCGAGGACACGCCGTACACGCTGGGCGAGCTGACCAAGGACTTCAGCGAAGAGATCGCCATGCTGGTCGACGGCGTGACCAAGCTGGACAAGGTCAAGTACGGCGAGTCGGCGCAGGCCGAGACGATCCGCAAGATGGTCGTCGCGATGGCCAAGGACAGCCGGGTGCTGGTGATCAAGCTGGCCGACCGGCTGCACAACATGCGCACCCTGCAGTACGTGCGGCAGGACAAGCAGGAGCGCACCGCGCGGGAGACGCTGGAGATCTACGCCCCGCTGGCGCACCGGCTCGGTATGAACACGATCAAGTGGGAGCTCGAGGACCTGTCGTTCTCGACCCTGCACCCGAAGGTGTACGACGAGATCGTGCGGCTGGTCGCCGAGCGCGCGCCGTCCCGCGACGAGTACCTCGCGACGGTGATCGACCAGGTCCACGAGGACCTGCGCGCCTCCAAGGTGAAGGCGACCGTGACCGGTCGGCCGAAGCACTACTACTCGATCTACCAGAAGATGATCGTGCGCGGGCGGGAGTTCGGCGACATCTACGACCTGGTCGGGATCCGGGTGCTGGTCGACTCGGTCCGGGACTGCTACGCCGCCCTCGGCGTGCTGCACGCGCGGTGGAACCCGGTGCCGGGCCGGTTCAAGGACTACATCGCGATGCCGAAGTTCAACATGTACCAGTCGCTGCACACGACGGTGATCGGCCCCGAGGGCAAGCCGGTGGAGCTGCAGATCCGGTCGTTCGCGATGCACCGCAAGGCGGAGTACGGCATCGCCGCGCACTGGAAGTACAAGGAGGACCCGTCGGCGGCCGTGCCCGAGCCGCGCGGCAGCGCGCCGGCGGCCGAGACGGCCAGCCCGAACGACATGCCATGGGTCCGGCAGCTGGTCGACTGGCAGCGCGAGACCTCCGACCCGTCGGAGTTCCTGGACTCGCTGCGGTTCGAGATCAACCAGTCCGAGGTGTACGTCTTCACGCCGAAGGGCGACGTCATGGCGCTGCCGATGGGCTCGTCCCCGGTCGACTTCGCCTACGCCATCCACACCGAGGTCGGGCACCGCTGCATCGGCGCCCGGGTGAACGGCCGGCTGGTGCCGCTGGAGTCCACGCTGGAGAACGGCGATGTCGTCGAGGTCTTCACGTCGCGGGCGCAGGGCGCCGGGCCGTCGCGGGACTGGCTGACGTTCGTCAAGAGCCCGCGGGCGCGCAACAAGATCAAGCACTGGTTCTCCAAGGAGCGCCGCGACGAGGCGATCGAGCAGGGCAAGGACGCGATCGCCCGGCAGCTGCGCAAGGAGGGCCTGCCGCTGCAGCGGTTGCTGTCGCACGAGACCCTCACCGCGGTCGCGAACTCGCTGAAGTACCCCGACGTGACCGCGCTGTACGCCGCGGTCGGCGAGGGCCACGTCAGCGCCCAGGCCGTCGTACGACGCCTGATCGACACGTACGGCGGTGAGGAGGGCGCGGCCGAGGACCTGGCCGAGGGGATGCGGCTTCCGGCCGTTCGGGAGCGCCGCCGGCGCACCGCGCGCGGCGACGCGGGTGTCATCGTCAAGGGCACCTCCGACGTGCTGGTGAAGCTGGCCCGCTGCTGCACCCCGGTGCCCGGTGACGACATCGTCGGCTGGATCACCCGCGGCGCGGGCGTGTCCGTGCACCGCGCGGACTGCTCGAACGTGGAGAGCCTGAAGACCCAGCCGGAGCGGATCGTCGAGGTCGAGTGGGCGCCGACCGCGCAGTCGCTGTTCCTGGTGGCGATCCAGGTCGAGGCGCTGGACCGGGCACGGTTGCTGTCCGACATCACCCGGGTGCTGTCCGACTACCACGTGAACATCCTGTCGGCCGCGCTGACCACCACCCGGGACCGGATCGCCAAGTCCCGATTCACCTTCGAGATGGGCGATCCGACCCACCTCGGGCACGTGCTGAAGGCCGTCCGCTCCGTCGAGGGAGTCTTCGACGTCTACCGCGTGACCCAGTAGCAGACAAGGGTTTCCCTTCACGCCGTAAGTCTTGACAACTTTTGTGGTCAGTGCCCTACTCGGCGTTGGGGGCCGCCAGGCCCCTCATGTGCCTCTGGGGAGGAGCACGAGATGAGGTCAGGGCGGGTTCGGACCATCGTTGCCACGCTGGGTTCCGCGCTTCTGGTGACGGGTCTGGTGCTGGCGCCGCCGGGTACGGCGAGCGGCGCACCGGACGACGACACCCCGGTGTACCAGCCCGGCTCCGCACCCCCGCGGGTCAGTGAGGAGGACGAGCAAGCCCTCCTGGAGCGGGACCTGTTCTTCATGAGCAGGCGCACCGCCGGCGACCAGATCCTCGACAACCAGCAGGCCGGCGCGCTCCGCGCGGCCGCCGCCCACCAGGCCGCCCTGATGCGCAAGCAGGGCGCGCCCAGCCAGGGGCCGGTCACGTTCGACAGCGCCTGGACCGGCCTCGGGCCGAACCCGATCGTCCAGGTCACCCGCAGTACCCCGATCTTCACCGCGATGTCCGGCCGGATCGGCGCGCTCGCCATCCGGCCCAGCAACGGCCAGTTCATTCTCGGCGGCGCCCAGGGCGGCATCTGGCTGTACGACCCGGCCACCGGCACCTGGTCGGCGAAGACCGACGACCTGCCCTCGCTGGCGATCGGCGCGCTCGCGGTGGCGCCGTCGGACGACACGGTCGTGTACGCCGGCACCGGTGAGGGCGCGCTGTCCGGCGACAGCTACTTCGGCAACGGCGTGCTGAAGTCGACCGACGGCGGCCTGCACTGGACGCACGTGTCCGGCGACTACTTCGTGGGCGTCGCGACGTCCGCGCTGGTGGTCGACCCGGGCAACGCCGACCACCTGTACGCCGCGATCCTCCGCGGCCGCGGCGGCGCGCGTCGTACCACCCCGCCGGTGCACTCCCGCTACGGCATCTGGGAGTCCACCAACGGCGGTACGACGTGGACGCTGCTCAAGGAGGCGAAGTCCGAGTCGAACGGCGCCACCGACCTCGAGATCGACCCGCAGAACCCGAAGATCCTCTACGCCTCGTTCTGGCAGGACGCCATCTACAAGAGCACCGACGGCGGGGCGCACTGGGCGCCGATCATGAACGGCATCCCCGCTCCCAGCGGCTCGGGCCTGGCGGCGACGCGCTACGCGCTCGGCATCTCGCACCCGGCCGGCCACTCCGCCGTGCTCTACGCCGGTTTCCCGACCCCGCAACCCGACGGTGACGCGCCCGCGCGGGTGTGGAAGTCCACCAACGAGGGGGCCAGCTGGCTCGAGCTTCCCGCCGGTGAGGGTGCGGACTCGGTCGAGGACTACTGCGGCGAGCAGTGCTCGTACGACAACGTGATCTTCGCCGACCCGGCCAACCCGGACATCGTCTACGCGGCCGGTCAGTTCAACTACGGCATCGGGTCGGGCGGCGTCTTCCGCTCCGACGACGGCGGCCAGACCTGGAAGAACCTCGGCTGGGACCAGCACCCCGACTACCACGCGATCGCGGTGGACCCGGCGAACCCGGCGCACGTGCTGATCGGCAACGACGGCGGGGTCCGGTACAGCGAGGACCGCGGAGGCCGGCCGAACGTGACCGACCCGCTCAGCGCCGTCACCTGGCAGAACCTCGACGGCACCGTCGACCCGGCCACGGCGGCGGTCACGCACCGCACGAACCTGCAGATCGCCCAGTTCACGTCGATCGCGAACGTGCCGACCGTTCCTGCCCGCGTCTGGGGCGGCACCCAGGACAACGGCACCGTCCGCAAGTCCGTGGCCTCCCAGAGCTGGTTCGACGTCGCCAGCGGTGACGGCGGCCAGGTGCTCGTCGACCCGACGAACGCGAGCTATGTCTACGGCACCTACTTCGGCATCACGCCGTACCGGTACACCGACGGCGGGGCGTCGTTCTTCAGCAACCAGTTCATCCGCACCGGGATCAACCAGTCCGACCGCGCCGAGTTCTACATCCCGTGGGTGATGAACCAGCGCAACCCGAACCAGCTGTTCCTCGGCACCTACCGGCTCTACCGGACCGACAACGCGAAGGCGCCGTCGGCCGGGGACGTCAAGTGGAAGATCATCAGCCCGGACCTCAGCAGCGGCTGCACCGGGCCGGCTCCGAACGGCGGCCGCGGGTGCTTCATCTCCGCGGTCGGCGTGGGCGGCGGCACCGGCGTGTACACCGGGTCCGAGGAGGGCTACGTGTTCCTCAGCCCGAACGCCCAGGTCAGCGACAGTCCGTCGTGGACCCGGGTCGACCGCGGCGTGCTGCCGGGCCGGCCGGTGACGCAGATCGCGGTCGACCGGAGCAACTACCGGATCGCCTACGTCTCGTACGCCGGGTTCAACCAGGCCACCCCGCAGCGGCCCGGTCACGTGTTCCGGACCACCGACGGCGGCAAGTCCTGGACGAACGTCAGCGTCGGCCTGCCGGACAGCCCGGTGAACTCGATCATCCTCGACCCGTCGTACGCGAACACCCTGTACGCCGGCACCGACGTCGGCACGTTCGCGACGTACGACGGCGGCGCGCACTGGTACGCACTCGGCTCGGGCATGCCGGACGTCACCACCTGGCAGCTGGACCTCGACCCGACGCACCGGGTGCTCGCCGCCGGGACGCACGGCCGTGGCGCCTTCCGGCTCACCGACCCGTCGGCCGCTGTGCCGGCGCTGGTGCTGTCGAAGGTCGACGCCGGCGTGCCGGTCGGGCCGTCGAGCACGATCGACTATGCGATCACGCTGGCGAACATCGGCAACGCCGACGCCACCGGCGTGAAGCTGACCGACCCGGTGCCCGCGAACACGACCTTCGTGTCGGCGGACAGCGGCGGGACGAACGTGTCCGGCGTGGCCACCTGGACGGGCCTGACGGTCCCGGCCGGCGGCTCGACGACGGTGCACCTCAGCGTGAGCATCGCGCCCGCGCTGAAGAACAAGGCGACCACGATCGTCAACGACGGGATGCGCGCCACCTCGGCGCAGGGCCCGTTCACGACCGGCTCGCCGGTGGTCACCCCGATCGCGCCGGCGTACGCGGTCAGCGTCGCGCCCGCGTCGCAGACCGACGGCGGCCGGCCGGGGACGACCGTCAGCTACCCGCTGACGGTGAAGAACCTCGGCTTCACCACCGACAGCTACGCGCTGTCGAGCAGTGGCGGGACGTTCGGCGTCAGCTTCTACGACGCGACCTGCACGACGCCACAGACGACCACGGCCAGCCTCACCGCGGGTGCGCAGACCACCGTCTGCGTCAAGGTGGCGATCCCGGCCGGGGCCAGCGGCACGAACACCGCCACGTTGACCGCGACGTCGGCCGGCAGCCCCGGCGTGTCCGCCTCCGCGACGGTGACCACGATCGCGGTCACCAAGGACACGCTGCTGGTCGACGGCGACCTCGACATTCCCGACGTCCAGTCCGCCTACTCCACGGCGCTGACCTCGGCCGGCGTCGCCTTCGACACCTGGGACCTGTCCGTGGACAGCAACCTGCCGCAGGGCTACCTGAACGCGCACAAGAACGTCGTGTGGTTCACCGGTAACGCCTACCCGGGCCCGGTCACGCCGTACGAGGCCAGGCTGCAGTCCTTCCTCGACGGCGGCGGCCGGCTGCTGATGTCCGGCCAGGACATCCTCGACCAGGCGGCGGGTACGACGGCGTTCGTGCACGACTACCTGCACATCACCTGGGACGGCACCGAGACGCAGAACGACAAGGCGACCACCGCCGTGCACGGCGTCTCCGGCAACCCGGTGACGGACGGCATCGGCACCGTGCCGATCGACCACAAGGTGCTGGGTGCGGCCTTCGAGGACCGGATCACGCCGAACGGGACCGCGGTGGCGGCGTTCACCGACGACGCCGCGCAGCCGGACGCGCTCTCGTTCACCGGCACCTACAAGCTGGTCTTCCTGGCCTTCCCGTTGGAGTCGTACGGTGCCGCCACCGACAAGTCGAACCTGGTCACCCGAGTGATGACCTTCTTCGGCCCATGACCTGAGGCATCCCGGCGGGCCGCCACCCGGCCCGCCGGGCCCCCTTACTCCTTACTTCGACGATCGGTCACTTCTTCCTCGCCTGTGGACAGGCGTCACCACCCACGCGGCAGGCGCGGCTGGATCCCGAGCAGCTCACCGATCGCCAGCTCGAGGTCCGGCTTGCGCCCCCACACGTCTCCTCGTCGTACGGGCAGGATCGTCCAGCCGAGGGCGCGCAGCCCCGCGCGACGGGTCTCGTCGCGCAGGTCGGCGGCCCGGCCCGAGTGCCAGCGGTCGCTGTCGTACTCCAGGCCGAGGCGAAGGCCGTCCGGCCCGGGCTCGCGGAACCCCAGGTCCA
>WNFV01006618.1_pt1 | contig 16012 bp, 15 predicted proteins | sample 5400101 | NCBI WGS metagenome assembly WNFV01 (sample SAMN13153361, study PRJNA577476) | soil metagenome | isolation source: 115 cm soil or saprolite under grassland replicate 1 | place: USA:California | collected 2016-06-15
CGCGCGGATCGGGGCCACCGCCTCGTCGACGCGGGTCGTGCGCACGACCCCGGCGGCGACCCGGCGGACCGCCCCGCGGAACAGGGGCGGGGCGAGCAGGCGGGCGGCCTGGGGCGCGGCGAGCCAGCGGGGGACCGAGCGCTCCGGGGCGATGCCGCGCTCGACCACGCGCACGATCTCCCGGGCGATCCGCTCGGGCCGCATCACGAGCCGGGAGCGGATGCCGCCGCCCTCGCCCGCGTCGCGGTGGGGGAACCGCTCGGTCGAGACGAGCCCGGGGTTGACGGTGGTCACCCGCACCCCGCGCGCCGCCAGCTCGTAGTCGAGCGATTCGGAGAAGGCCACCACCGCGTGCTTCGCCGAGCCGTACACGGCGGAGCCCGGCAACGCGTAGCGCCCGGCGAGCGAGGCGACGTTCACGATGTGCCCGCGCTCCGCCTCGAGGAGCAGCGGCAGGAAGGCCTTCGTGCAGTAGAGCACCCCTAGGTAGTTGGTTCGCACGACCGCCTCGATCTGCTCCTCCGACACGTCGTCGAAGTGCCCCCCGCCGGGGATGCCGGCGTTGTTCACCAGCACGTCACACCGCCCGTGCAGGTCGCGGACGGCTTCGGCGAGGGCGTGGATCGAATCGCGGTCGGCGACGTCGCAGGCGACCGGGGTCGCCGTGCCGCCCCGGGCGCGGATCTCGAACGCGAGGTTCTCGAGCCGCTCCAGCCGCCGCGCCGTGGGCACGACCACCGCGCCGCGCGCGGCGAACGCCCAGGCGGTCGACCAGCCGATCCCGGAGGACGCGCCGGTCACGACGACGACCGCGTCTCGCGGATCCAGTCCGGCCACTGGCGCCCTACGCTCCGGCGAGCGTGGAGACGGTCTGGCCGCCGTCGACCACGTAGACCGAGCCGGTCACGAAGGCTGCTGCGTCCGAGGCGAGGAAGACCGCCACGGCGGCGACGTCCTCGGGCGTGCCCCAGCGCCCGAGCGGGATCTGCTGCAGGATCCCCTCGCGGAAGGCGTCCACCTCGCGCGCCCGGGCGTTCATCTCGCTCTCGACCCAGCCGGGGGCGATCGCATTGACCCGCACCCGGTGGCCGGCCCACTCGAAGGCGATCGTCTTCGTCAGGTTCACGATCGCCGCCTTCGCCGTGGAGTAGTAGGAGAGGCCCGGGCTGGCGATGTAGGCGGCGACCGACGCGATGTTGATCACCGACCCGGCGTTCTTGCCCGTCAGGATGGGCGCCACGGCCCGGATCGCGTTCACCGCGCCCCAGAAGTTGATCTCGAAGTACTTGCGGAACCCCTCCATCCGCATCGAGTCGAGCGTGGACATGAACGGCGCGGCGCCCGCGTTGTTCACCAGCACGTCCACGGTCCCAAGCTCGGCCACGGTCCGGTCGATCAGCGCCTGCACCTGAGCGGGGTCGCTCACGTCAGTTGGCACGGCGAGGGCGCGCCGGCCGCGCCCCCCGACCTCCTTCGCCGCGAGCGTGAGGTCCTCCTCGCCGCGCGCCGCGAGCACCACGTCGGCACCGGCGTCGGCGAAGGCCAGCGCGATGCCCTTGCCGATCCCCTTGCTGCCGCCGGTGATCACCGCGACCTTGCCGGTGAGGGAGAAGTCGATCATCCGAGAACCTCCGCTAGCATCGGGTCGATGTGCGCTAGGAAAGCACAGAACCCCCGTACCCATCCTGCCGCCGAGCGCGGTGCCGACCGCTGGACCCCCGCCCCGTACGCACCGGACGAACTGCTTCGCGCCCTCGTGGACGAGGGGATGGCCGGCGAGGTCTCCCACGATCGCCAGAACGTCCTCGGCAAGTGCCAGCGGCTGGTGGAGGGTGACGTCGACGTCACGTTCGGCCTCTCCGGGATGACTCGCTACACGCGCGACGAGGTTGTGGCGCTCGTGGACCGCGCCACCCGATTCGACGCCGGCGCCGGACTCTTCGAGGGGCCAACGATCATCGACCCCGTGCCCGTGCTGGAGATGCTCGAGGCCATGGGTGACCGATTGGCGCTCGCCTGCGAGCGCGGCGAGTCGATGGTGTTCGCCACCGGACACCCGGTCGGGCTGCTGCAGCTGTACATGGCCCTGGCGCGGGAGGTGGCGGCGCGCGGCGTGAAGCTCCTGCGGCCCGGCGAGGGGGAGGTCTGGCGCGAATGGGGCCACCGCCGGACCGTGCGGTACCTGGGCGGGGTGGCGGTGCTGACGGACCGGGCCTCCTCGTTCCACACCCACAGCCCGGAGGCCATGCGCCGGATGCTGGCCGACGCCCGCCCCGACCTGGTCGTCGGCGATCACGGATACGCCGGCGCCGCGATCGAGGCCGGCGTCGAGACGCTGGCCGTCACCGACGTCAACGACCCTGCGGTCCTCGTGGCCCAGTCCGAGGGACGCGTCGCGGTGGTGGTGACGATGGACGACAACGTGCTCCCGGAGAAGTACTGGCCATGCTTATCGAGAGGGAATAGAATCGACCGATCGTGAGCAACGCGAACGCCAGAGAGGCTCGTACCGTCACCGTTTCCGAGATCGCCGACCGACCCACTCGCGCACCGACGGCACCAGGGAGAACCGGCACCCACCCCGCGAGAGACCTCGAGCATCCCTGAAACGACGGGACGGGCCCCCGGCTGGATGGGGGGGGCCGTGGACCGACACGAGGAGACCGTCAGCCGCCTCGCCGAGCGGCAGGGGACGGTGGTGCTGCTCGGCGGGCTCGACGTCGGCAAGACCACGATCGGGCGGGAGGTCGCTCGCGCCGCCGTGGAGGCCGGCAGGACCGTGGCATTCGTCGATGCCGACATCGGCCAGTCCACGGTCGGACCCCCGTCGACGGTCGGCCTGAAGCTCTGCCGCGAGCCCGCCGACCTGGAGCCCGACCGGCTGGCGCGCGCCGATGCCGTGTACTTCGTCGGCTCGACGTCCCCGCAGGGCCACCTCCTTCCGCTCGTCGCCGGGGCCGCCGTGCTGCTGCGCCAGGCGCACGAGGCCGGCGCGCAGCTGATCGTGCTCGACACGAGCGCGATGGTTTCCGGCGTCTACGGGCAGATGCTGAAGTTCCACAAGCTCGAGCTCGCCCGGCCCGACGTGGTCCTCGGCCTGGAGCGCGGCGAGGAGCTGTCCCCGATCTTCGACATCGTGCAGCGGTTCTTCGCCGCCGAGATCGTCTCGCTGCCGGTCCACGGCAACGTCGTCGCGCGCAGTGCCGAACAGCGTGCCGCCGACCGCGAGGAGGCGATGCGGCGGTACTTCGCCGAGCCGCTGCAGCGCTGGCGCGTCCAGCCGACGGTCTTCATGCCCGCGGTGCCGGCGCTGTTCGATCTGCGCGACCTCTCGGGGATGGTCGTCGGCCTCTCGGACGGGAAGGGCGCCTATCTGGGCGTCGGCTCGCTGGAGGTGGACGAGGAGTCCGTGATCCGGCTCCTCTCGCCCGCCGCGGAGGCTCCGAAAGCGCTTAGACTTGGCAGCCTCCGTCTCGTCGACGGGTACCGCCTGAGGCGCGTTGACCTGCGGAGCCTGTTCGGTTCGGACTAGCGAACGAGGAAGGACAGCGCTTGCCCTCGGTCATCAAGAAGCGCCGCAAGAAGATGCGGAAGAAGAAGCACAAGAAGCTCCTGAAGAAGACGCGCTGGCAGCGCCGCGCGGCCGGGAAGTAGGGTTCGGCCACACCCGTACGGGAAGGGGAGACCGGTGGCCGGGACGATCGTCTTCCTCTCCGACTACGGGGCCGATGAGTACGTTGGCATCTGCCACGGCGTGATCGCGCGGGTGGCGCCGGACACCCGGACCATCGACCTGGCCCACCACGTTCCGGCGCAGGACGTGCTGCGCGGCGCCCTGGTGCTGGCGCAGGCCGTCCCCTACATGCCGCCGGAGGCCGACTACCTGGCGATCGTCGACCCGGGCGTCGGACGCGAGCGGCACGCCGTGGCGGTGCAATCGGAGCGCGGGCCTCGCCTGGTCGGCCCTGACAACGGGCTGCTGTCGATGGCCTGGCGGGCCCTCGGCGGGGCGGCCCGGGCCGTCGAGATCACGAGCGCCGAGGTGATCCTGCAGCCGCTGTCGGCAACGTTCCACGGCCGCGACGTGTTCGCCCCCGCCGCGGCCCACCTGGCCCTCGGCCGCCCGCTCGAGTTCCTCGGCCCCGAGCTCGATCCCGCCGCGCTCGTCGAGCTCGACCTCCCCGCGCCGCGGATCGGCAGCGCCCGCGTGGAGTGCGTGGTCCAGGCCGTCGACCGCTACGGCAACCTCCAGCTGAACCTGGGCCGCGCGGACCTGGAGGCCGCCGGCCTGGCCGACCTCGAGGTCATCGACGTCCACGCCGCCGACTGGACGATCCCGGTGCGGCTGGTGAAGACGTTCGCCGACCTCCCGCTGGGCGACCTCGGATTGCTCATGGACTCCACCGGCGCGGTCGCGCTCTTCCTGAACCAGGGGAGCGCGGCCGACGCCTTCGCCGTCGAGAGCGGCGACGAGGTCATCCTCGGCCGTCCAGGCGAGGTCGAGTGATGCACGGGGGCTCCGCCCCCCCGTGTTCCCCTCAAGGGCCGCGGCGGGGCCGGTGCGGGACCCGCTATCCTGGGTCCCCGTATGGCGCAGCGCGTGCTGATCACGGGAGTGTCCCGCCACCTCGGCGGGCTGCTCGCGCAGCGTCTGGAGCAGGACCCCGATGTCGAGTACATCGTCGGGGTGGACCTCGACGAGCCGGACGTGGATCTCGAGCGCACCGAGTACGTCCGCGCCGACATCCGCAACCCGCTGGTGGTCAAGGTCCTGCAGACCACCGAGGTGGACACAGTGGTCCACCTGAACATCATCGCCACGCCGACCCGCGTCGGCGGCCGTTCGGCGATGAAGGAGATCAACGTCATCGGCACCATGCAGCTGTTCGCGGCCTGCCAGAAGGCGCCGGCCCTGCACAAGGTGGTGATGAAGTCCTCCACCGCCGTGTACGGCGCCGACGCGCGCGACCCGGCGCTCTTCACCGAGGAGATGGGGCCGCGCTCCAGCCCGCGCACCGGCTACGCGAAGGACGCCGTCGAGGTCGAGCAGTACGCGCGCGACTTCGGACGGCGGCGCCCGGACGTGGACCTCACCGTCCTGCGCTTCGCGAACTTCATGGGGCCGCGGATCGAGACGCCGCTGACGCGGTACTTCTCGCTTCCGGCCGTCCCCACGGCCATGGGGTACGACCCGCGCCTTCAGTTCGTGCACGAATCCGACGCCGTGGAGGTGCTCTACCGCGCCACCCGCGAGGACCACCCCGGCATCTACAACGTCTCCGGCGACGGCATCGTGCTGCTCTCCCAGGCCCTCCGCCTGCTCGGCAAGCTGCCGATCCCGGTGATCGTGCCGCTCGTCGCGCCGGTGGCCGGCCTGGTTCGCCGGCTGGGGCTGGTGGACTTCGCCACCGACCAGCTGACGTTCCTGCACTACGGCCGCGTGGCGGACACCACCCGGCTGAAGGAGGTCTTCGGCTCCACGCCGGCGTTCTCCAGCAAGGAGGCGCTGCTCGACTTCGCGCGCGGCCGCAAGATCCGCCGGCTGCTCAGCGCCGAGACGGTCAGCGACCTGGAGCAGGAGCTGTACTCCTTCCTGCGCCGCAAGGGCCAGGAGAACTTCGAGCGGACCAGGACGTGAGATAAGCATGGCCGAGATCATCCCGATCCGCAGCCTGCGGGAGGCCGCCCGCCCCGACGACCGGTGCCAGGCCACCACGAGGAGCGGCCGGCGCTGCCGGAACCGGGCGGTCGACGGCCAGGGGTTCTGCCGGATGCACTCGGCCGGTCCGGCCGCCGCCCGGCCCCGGCCGGCGCCGGCGAAGCCCGAGCGGATCGGGCCGTTCCGCGCCGAGACGATCGAGGAGCTGGTCGATTTCGTCCGGCGCCGCCTGACCGGCGAGTACGAGATCGACGACTTCGGGTTCGACCCCGAGCTGACCGAGAAGGTGCTCATGCGCCTGGCCCGCCCGTTGTACGAGCGGTGGTGGCGGATCGACTTCGTCGGCCTGGAGAACGTCCCGGCCGGGGGGTCTGCGCTGCTCGTCTCGAACCACGCCGGCACGGTCCCGTGGGATTCCCTGATGATGAAGTTCGGGGTCCTCGACCACCACCCCGCGCACCGGCACGTTCGGCTGCTGGCGGCCGACCTGGCCTTCCGGATGCCGTTCATCGGCCCCCTGGCGCGAAAGTCGGGCAACACGCTCGCCACCGAGGCAGACACGTTCCGCCTGCTCGAGCGCGGGGAGCTGCTGGGGGTGTTCCCGGAGGGATACAAAGGTGTCGGCAAGGCCTTCAGGGACCGCTACAAGCTGCAGCGGTTCGGCCGCGGGGGGTTCATCGAGATCGCTCTGCGTACCAAGACCCAGATCGTGCCGGTCTCGATCGTCGGGTCCGAGGAGATCTACCCGATGATCTACAACGCGCGCTGGCTGGCGCGGGCCGGTGGGTTCCCCTACTTCCCGATCACGCCGTTCTTCCCGTGGCTCGGGCCGCTCGGGCTGATCCCGCTGCCCTCGAAGTGGATCATCGAGTTCGGCGAGCCGATCCCGACCGACGGGTTCCCGGACGATGCCTGGCAGGACTCGATGCTCGTCTTCGACCTCACCGACCAGGTGCGCGACGTCATCCAGCAGACCCTCTACAAGAACCTGATGGCCCGCCGCAGCGTCTTCTTCTGACCGGTCTCCGGCTCCCTCCGGAGCCGTCGGACCCCCTCGCGGAGGGCCGGCCGGCCCTCGTTCGGCATCCCCTGCGCATGGGAACGTCGTCCCGCGACCGTGGTCGGCCGCGCGGAGGTGCGACGAGGTGCAGACGATGCCGCGGGCTCGCTCCCGGCCGGACCGGGGCGCGCCACCCGAGGTGCCCGCCGACGCGGTCCCGGTGTCGCTGCGCGGCGCCGACCTGCTGGCGCATCCGCTGCTGAACAAGGATGCCGCGTTCACGGAAGAGGAGCGCGACGCGTTCGGGCTGCGCGGCCTGTTGCCGCCGCGGGTACTGGCGATCGAGGAGCAGGCCGCCCTCGAGCTGGAGCGCCTCCGGAACAAGGACGATGACCTGGAGCGGTTCATCGGGCTGGCGGCGCTGCAGGACCGCAACGAGACCCTGTTCTACCGGGTGCTGATGGAGAACCTCGAGGCGCTGAAGCCGATCGTCTACACGCCGACGGTGGGGCAGGCGTGCCAGCGCTACAGCCACATCATGCGCCGCCCGCGCGGCCTGTGGATCACTCCCGACGACATCGGGCGCATCCCCCGGCTCCTGCGCAACGCCGGCGGCCCCGGCATCCGGCTGATCGTGGTCACCGACAACGAGCGGATCCTCGGGCTCGGCGACCAGGGGGCCGGCGGGATGGGCATCCCGGTGGGCAAGCTCGCGCTCTACACGGCCGGGGCGGGGATCCTGCCCACGCGCTCGCTGCCGGTCTCGCTCGACGTGGGGACCGACAACGCCGAGCTGCTCGAGGACCCGCTCTACCTCGGGGTACCGCCACCCGCGCCTGCGGGGCGAGCCGTACGACGCGCTGGTCGAGGCCTTCGTCGAGGGCGTGCTGGCGGCGTTCCCACGGGCCCTGCTGCAGTGGGAGGACTTCAAGCAGCACAACGCGATCCGGCTCCTCGACCGCTACCGCCACCGGATCACGAGCTTCAACGACGACATCCAGGGGACCTCGGCGGTGACGCTGGCGGGCATTCTGGCCGGGGTCCGCCACCGGCGGCAGCCGCTCGCGGCCCAGCGCCTGGTGCTCGTCGGTGCCGGGGCGGCCGGGACCGGGATCGCCCGTCTGGTCCGCGCCGCGCTGCGGCAGGAGGGGCTCGGCGAGGAGGAGGTCCGCCGGGCCATCGCCGTGCTCGACTCGCACGGCCTGGTGTTCGAGGAACGCGACCCGCTCGACGCCGACAAGCGCGAGTTCGCCCTCGGGGCGGAGGCGATGCGCTCGTACGGGTTCGGGCCGGCCCGGGCGTACGACCTGGAAACCGTGATCCGCCACATGCGGCCGACGATCCTCGTCGGGACGAGCGGAATGGCGGGGACGTTCACCGAGGGCGCGCTCCGGGAGATGGCGCGGCACGCGCCGGGGCCGCTCGTCTTCCCGATGTCGAACCCGACCTCGAAGACCGAGGCCCATCCGGAGCGCGTCCTGGAGTGGACCGGCGGGACCGCCCTGGTGGCCACCGGCAGCCCCTTCGAGCCGGTGGAGCGCGCCGGGCGGACACATCTGATCGGGCAGGCGAACAACGCGTTCGTCTTCCCCGGCGTCGGGCTGGGCTCCATGGTCGCCGAGGTCCGCCAGCTGCCCGACGAGCTGTTCCTGGCGGCAGCCCACGCCGTGGCGGACGCCGTCCCCGACGACCGCGTGGCGCACGGCGCGCTCTATCCGCGCCAGGCCGACCTCCGCGCGGTCTCGCGCGCGGTGGCCGTGCGCGTCGCCACGAGCGCCCGCGACGGCGGCTACGGGCGGGCCCTGTCCGACGACCAGATCGAGCGCGCCACGGCCGGTGCGATGTGGTTCCCGGCCTACCGCCGGTACCGGCCTGCCTGAGCCCGGAGCGACCCCGTCAGCTCGTGACGGTGGTGGTCACCCTCCCCCGGGCGTCCATCCGGAACTGGATGCGGTGCGTCGCGGTAGTCGGCGTGTCCTCGTCCGCCGGCACCGGCTCGGCGTTCCAGGTCGGCGCCCCCGGCCCGCAGAGCTGAGCCTGGTCGTCGGGCGTCAACTCCGCGATCAGGAAGTCCACCGTCCCGGTCGCGGCCGTCGGGGAGAGGAACGTCCCGGCGAAGCGAAAGTGGGCGAACGGGTCCTTGAAGTCGACCTCGAACTCGCCGTCCACGATCCGGAACCCGGGATCGGCGAAGAACCCAACGAACCAGCGCTGCACCTCGCCGGTCTTCCCGCAGCGCAGCTTGAGCTCGAACGCTCCCGCCTTGATCCGGCCGCCGCTCTCGGTCTGCACCAGGAACTTCATCGGCAGCGTCTGTGACGTTCTGCCGCGCCAGATGGCGGTCTCCGCGGCGCGCGCCGTGGGGACGAGCCCCACGACCATCAGCGCCAGCAGCGACGCGACGAGAACGGCCCGCCCGCGGCGGACCCGTTGCCGGAGCATGCGGCTCTCCTTCCGTGTGGGCCTCGGCCGAGGCCGGTAGGCGCACCGTAGCCCCGTGGGCTCGGACGGACAAGGGCCCAGGGAGGGGAGGACGACGAGCGGGCCACGGAGCGCGGGACCCTCGTCCCTCCGAGCCACCCCGGACGGATGACAGGCTCGTCGACGGGACCGCCCCCGCGCCATCGATATCCATGTTCGATGCCGCCGGCCGGCCGGTCGGGCTCGCGTGATGGCTCGCGTGATAGAAGGAGAAGCGATGGGCGCCGTGACGCTGGGAGTGCCGCGGGAGACTTACCCCGGCGAGCGGCGGGTGGCGCTGACGCCCGCGGCGGCCGGGGACCTGTCCGCCGGGGGGTTCGAGGTCCTGCTCGAAGCCGGGGCGGGGGAGGCGGCCGGGTACCCCGACCCGGCCTACGCGGAGCGCGGCGGGCGGATCGCACCCTCGCGCGACGAGGCCTTCGCCGCCGACGCCGTCCTTCAGGTCCGCACGATCGGGGCGAACCCCGACGCCGGCGCGCCCGACCTCGAGCGGCTCCGGCCCGGCCAGGTGGTGGTCGGCATGGCCGATCCGCTCGGGAACCCGGAGGCGGTCCGGGCCGTGGCCGAGCGGGGGGCGACCCTGTTCGCGCTCGAGCTGCTGCCGCGCATCGCCCGGGCGCAGAGCATGGACGTGCTGTCCTCACAGGCCACGGTGGCCGGCTACCGCGCCGCCGTGCTCGCGGCGGCGAACCTCCCGAAGCTCTTCCCGATGCTCACCACCGCCGCGGGCACGCTCCCGGCGGCGCGGGTGCTGGTGCTCGGGGCCGGGGTGGCCGGGCTGCAGGCGATCGCCACGGCCCGCCGCCTGGGCGCGCTCGTCGAGGCGTACGACGTCCGCCCGGCCGCGCGGGAGGAGGTCGAGAGCCTCGGGGCCCGATTCGTCGAGCTGCCGCTCTCGCCCGGCGACGCCGAGGACGCCGGCGGCTACGCCAAGGAGCTCTCGGACTCGTTCTACCTGCGCCAGCAGGAGCACCTCGCGAGCGTGGTGACCGCGACCGACGCGGTGATCTGCACCGCGATGATCCCCGGCAAGCCGGCGCCGGTGCTGCTGACCGAGGAGGCGGTCGCAGGAATGGCCCTTGGGTCGGTGGTGGTCGACGCGGCCGCCGAGCGCGGCGGCAACTGCGCGGTCACACGCCCCGGCGAGACGCTGACTGTGAGCGGCGTGCGGATCCTCGGCCCCGTGAACCTGCCGGCGGACCTGCCGCGCGAGGCGAGCCAGATGTACGCGCGCAACCTGACGGCGTTCCTGCGGGTGCTCGCCCCGGAGGGCGCGTTCGACGTGGCATCGGAGGACGAGATCATCCGCCACACGCTGGCCGCCACGGGTGGCGCGGTGGTCAACCACCAGATCCCGGGACCGGAGGGGAGGGCGGCATGAGTGACGCCATCGAGGTCGGCCTGACGATCTTCGTCCTGGCGACCTTCATCGGGTTCGAGGTCATCCGGCGGGTCCCGGGACTGCTGCACACCCCGCTGATGTCGCTGACGAACTCGATCTCCGGGATCGCCCTGGTCGGATCGCTGATCCTCGCCGGCGCCGCCCGCGGGACGCTGGCCACGGTGCTCGGGACGATCGCCGTGGCCGCGTCCACGATCAACGTGGTCGGCGGGTTCCTGATCACCGACCGGATGCTGCGGATGTTCCGGCGCCGCGAGCCGCGGCCGGCCGCGCCGTCGGCCGCCGCAGCCGACACGAAGGCCGAGCCGGGAGGCGCGCGATGAGCGACCAGGCGGTGTCGTTCGCGTACCTCGCGGCCGGCATCCTGTTCATCCTCGCCCTGAAGTGGCTGTCCCACCCGCTCACCGCCCGGCGCGGCCTGCTGATGGGCGAGATCGGGATGGTCCTCGCGGTCGGGAGCACGCTGATGAAGGCCGAGATCGTCGACTTCCAGTGGATCCTGATCGCGCTGTTCATCGGGACGGCGATCGGCATCCCGCTCGGGCAATTCGTGCCGATGACCGCGATGCCGCAGCGGATCGCCTTCTCCCACGCCTTCGGCGCGCTGGCGGCAGCCCTCGTCGGCACCGCCGAGTACGCGCTGCGCCGGCCCGAGATCGACCGCTTCACGATGGGCGCGCTCGGGTTCGAGGTGGTGCTCGGGTTCCTGACGTTCACCGGAAGCCTGATCGCCTTCGGCAAGCTGCAGGGGATCGTCCGCGACAAGCCGGTCCTCTTCCGCGGCCAGAACGTGCTGAACCTGGCCGTCCTGGCGACAGCCGTGGTGCTGGTGGTCGTCCTGGTCGTCGACCCCGGGCTCTCGGTGGTGTTCCCCGTGATGATTGGGCTGGCGCTCCTGTACGGCGTGTCGTTCGTGCTGCGCATCGGCGGCGCCGACATGCCGGTGGTGATCTCATTGCTGAACTCTCTGGCCGGGCTGTCCGGCGCGGCCATGGGACTCGTCCTCAACAACCACGTCCTGATCCTGGCGGGCGCGCTCGACGGGTCCTCCGGCTTCCTGCTGTCGCTGATCATGAGCCGGGCGATGAACCGCTCGTTCGGGAACGTGCTGTTCGGCGGGTTCGGCGCCGAGACGACCGCCGAGGGCGGGGCCGGTCCGCCCCGTCCGGTCCGCAGCTCCTCGGCCGAGGAGGCGGCGATGATCCTCTCCGCGGCCCGCACCGTGGTGATCGTTCCCGGGTTCGGGATGGCCGCGGCCCAGGCGCAGCACAAGGTCCGCGAGCTGGCCGACCTGCTGGTCCGCCGCGGGACCGACGTCAAGTTCGCCATCCACCCGGTCGCCGGGCGGATGCCCGGCCACATGAACGTGCTCCTCGCCGAGGCGAACGTCCCCTACGAGCGGCTGTACGACCTGGAGCACATCAACCCGGAGTTCCCGGACACCGACGTCGCGCTGGTCATCGGGGCGAACGACGTCGTGAACCCCGCCGCCCGACACGACGCGTCGAGCCCGATCTACGGGATGCCGATCCTCGACGTCGACAAGGCGAACTGCGTGATGGTGATCAAGCGCAGCATGCGCTCGGGGTTCGCCGGGATCGAGAACGAGCTCTTCTACCTCGACCGGACCATGATGCTGTTCGGCGACGCCAAGGCCATGGCCGGCGAGATCGTCGACGAGGTGGCGAAGCTCCCCGGCGCCGTGACCGCCGTGGCCTGAGTCAGTCCAGCCGCTCGATCGTCACCGACCCGTCGGCGTGGCGCGTCGCCTTGAAGTGCACGTCGGCCAGGGGCTCGACCTCGGGCTTGGCCCGCCCGGCCCAGGGGACGTCACCGGACGTGCACAGCTCCGCTTGGCGATCGGGCGTGACCTGCGCGAACTCGAACGCGAGCGTGCCGCTCGCCGTCGTGCGGGAGAGGAACTCGCCCTTGATCTGGATGAACTCGCCGAAGCGCAGCGTGAAGTCGAACTCCCCGTCCTTGATCGGGACCTCGAAGCCGACGAAGCCGATCCAGGCCAGGACTCGCTGCCCGGACTCCAGGCACCGCATCTTGACCATGTAGTGGTGCGGGATGAACCGCGCGCCCTGCGACGTCTGGACAGAGAACTTCAGCGGCAGGTGCTGGTCGGTTCGGGCCTGCCAGACCTCGCGGTTCCCACCGCGGGCCTCCGCGGGCGCGGCCGGGGCGGCGACGAGGGCCAGCGCGACCAGGCCGACCAACGCGGACGTCCGGATGCGGCGCATGCCGGCTCCCTCCTTCCGGCCTCGCCGACGAGGCCTCTGGGCGAACGGTAGCCGCGACCGAGCGGCCGCACAAGGGGCGGAAGCGACGAAGGCTATCTGGTCACGCAGCCGCAGGGATCGACGATCTCCTGGCCCTGCGGCGGGGTCGGGCAGGGGGCCGGCACGCATTCGACCGCCAGGCGCACCTCCGTCCCGTCCTCGACGAGCGAGCCGGCCGCCGGGTCCTGCGCCACCACGATGTCACTGTCGCCGCCGCGCGGCTCGACGCGGACGTCGAGGCCAGCGTCCTCGAGCAGCGCCTCGGCGTCCCGGCGCTGTCGGCCGACCATGTCGCCGAGGATCAGCCGGCCGGCCGACGGGCTGAGCCCGGGCCCGACGAACCCCCGCGGCTTCCCGGAGACGAGCACGATCTGGTACACGGCCGCCGCGGCGAGCAGCGCGAAGAGGACCACGATCGTCACCAGGGTGAACCGCCGCATCGGGAGGGCCATCGCCGGCGCAGGCTAGCATCCGACCCGTGCGACGGATCCTGCCGTTCGGCGAGCGATCGATCGAGGCGGATCTTCCCGACGACACGCGGATCGTCGGGGCGCCGCCGTCGCTCCCGCCGCTCGAGGACCCGGCCGGGGCGGTCCGCGTGGCGCTGGCGGAGCCCGTCGCTCACGCCCCGCTCGCCGACCTGGTCGGGCACGGCGCGCGGGTCACGATCGCCTTCGACGACCCGACCGTCACCTTCCTCGGCGCGGCGCGGCCGGATCCGCGCGAGACGGCGCTCGGGGTCCTGCTCGACGAGCTGACCCGGGCCGGTGTGCGGCCCGAGGACGTCCGCCTGATCTGCGCCAACGCGCTGCACCGGAGATGGACGAACGGCGAGCTGGCCACCGTCGTCGGGCCGGTGATCCCCTACGCGTTCGGGCCGGCGCGCTTCGGCTGCCACGACGCCTGCGACCCCGAGCAGCTGGCGTATCTCGGCATGACCGAGCGCGGCTTCGAGGTCGAGGTCAGCCGCGCCATCCTCGACGCCGACCAGTTCGTCTACCTGAACGTCAGTCCCTCGCCGTTCAACGGCGGCTGGAAGTCGACGGTGGTCGGGCTGTCGTCCTTCCGTTCGATCCGCCACCACCACCGCCCGTTCCCGTTCGCCACCGGGCGTTCCGTGATGGACCCGCGCCGGTCGGCGTTCCCGAAGCTGCTGGCTGAGCTGGGTCGGGTCCTGGAGAAGTCGCTCGCCGACCGCGGCCGCCGCCTGCTGCAGCTGGAGTGCGTGCTCACCTCGGACCTCCCCGGCCGGCCGGCGTTCATCGCCGCCGGCCACCCGCCGGAGGTGCACGACCGGACGATCGAGGCGCTTCACCGCCAGCACGTCGTCCCGGTCGAGGGCCAGACCGACGCCCTGCTGCTGGCGCTCCCAGACGCGGACCCCTACTCGGCCCTCTCGCACCCGAACCCGATCCTGATGGCGAACGCGGCCCTCGGCTACGCCTTCGCGCTGCACATGCGCCGGCCACTCGTGCACCGCGAGGGGTTCGTGATCGTGGCGAACCCCTTCACGCTCCGCTTCCACCCGCGCCACCACCGCTCGTACCCGGAGGCGTACGAGGCGCTGGCGGCAACGCGCGACGCGGTGGAGCTCTGGGATTCGCACGCCGAGGACTTCGCCGCCCGTCCGGAGTACGTGCACGCCTACCGCTACCAGCAGTCGTTCCACGGCGCGCACCCGCTCTTCCTGTGGGGCCAGGTGATGCGCTCGGTGGCGCAGGTGGCGGGCGTGCTGGTGGCCGGCGGCGACCCCGACGTGTGCGCGCGGCTCGGCTTCCGCGCCGAGCCGAGTGTAGAGACGGCGCTGGAATGGGTCGGCGCGCAGCTCGGCCGCCGGCTGAGCCTCACCTGGCAGCCGCTGCCGCCGCTCTCGATCCCGGAGGTCCGCCTCCCCGGCGACGACGGGGAACCGGGCGGCCCGGACGGGTAGGGCTCAGTCCGCGGCGCGAACCGTCGCCCGGGCGCGGTCTCCCGCCGCCCGCAGGCCGAGGTGCTCCTGGCAGAACTCGCGGTTCGCCGCGAGCACCTTCTGCAGCTCGTCCTCGTCGTCGAAGTAGGGACGGAGGTCGAGCTCGATCGACACGTCGCCGGCGTAACCGTTCTCCCGCAGCGTGCGCAGGAACTCCTCCATCGGCAGCACGCCCTCGTAGACCGGGAGGTGGCTGTCCCAGCCCTTCCCGGCGTTGTTGCTGGCGTGGACGTGGACCAGGTTGTCGCGGTAGCGGTGGGCCGCCTCGAGGATGTCCAGGCCGGCCACGGCCGCGTGGCTCGTGTCGAAGACCAGGTGCGGGTAGGCGGCCAGGTCCTCCTGCCCCTGCGCGGCGTGGAAGCGCAGCCCCCGCTCGCGGACGCGCACCGGGAACATGTTCTCGACCGCCACCGTCACGCCCGTGCGCGCCGACAACTCGGCCAGGCTCGTCTCGATCCAGCGCTGGTAGCGCACCTGCCAGCGGTATGGGGGATGGGCGACCACGATCGAGGCTCCCACCTCCTGGGCCACCTGGACCGCCCGGTAGATCTTGCCGACCGGGTCGGTGCCCCACACCCGGCGGGTGAACAGGAGCATCGGGGCGTGGATCACCTCGATCGAGACGCCGTGGTCCTCCGCCAGGCTCAGCAGCAGGTGCGGCTCCTGCGAGGCGGGGTCCTGGGTGACCATCACCTCCAGGCTCGAATAGCCGCCGGCGGCCACGTGTCTGAAGGCCTCTCGCAGGGGATGGCGAAAGAAGGGTGCGGTGGAGAAGTGGAGCCGCGGCACGGCCTTCCGGTCGGGAGTGATCGTCGGTACCTCGTCGGTCGGGTCGCCATAATGATACGGGCCGTGGCCTGGAGCGCCCGGGAGAAAGGGTGCTCGCCCTGGGGTGACGTGCGCGTGAGCGAGAGGGACAACAGGCCGGCCTGGACCGGCGGCCGCGGCCGCCACGAGGTCTGGTACCTGACGATGTCCGAACCGTCCGGGCGCGCCGGGTACTGGATCCGCTACTCCCTGCACGCACCGACGCGCGGGGAGCCCCGAGCCCGGCTGTGGTTCGCCCGGTCCGACCGCCGGGAACCCGGGCGGACGTTTGGTATCAACGTCGGAGCTCCGGTGGAGGACTTCGTCCTCGACGGGAACGGCTTCGAGGTCTCGGTGGCCGGGGCCACCCTGCGCTCCGGCCACCTCGCCGGTGCCCTGGAGGGCGGCG
>WNFV01008893.1_pt1 | contig 16001 bp, 15 predicted proteins | sample 5400101 | NCBI WGS metagenome assembly WNFV01 (sample SAMN13153361, study PRJNA577476) | soil metagenome | isolation source: 115 cm soil or saprolite under grassland replicate 1 | place: USA:California | collected 2016-06-15
CGGAAGGCCGTCTCAGCGAAGTCGAGCAGAACGCTCAAAAGCTCTCGGGCCAACTCGATGAACTGGCGGCTGTTTCAAATGCCGCGCGCGGCGGAGCAAAAGCCGCTCAGGAAACTGCGGATTCCGCCGTCGCCGGCGTGAATGCCACGAACGAGCGAATCTCGGCGCTTGATGATTACACACCGATGGAAAACACCGCCGTGAATTTCCGCACGGGAAGCGCAGTGCTGTTGCCTGATGCGAAAACCAAGTTGGACGAGATCGCGACGAAAGCTTTGAATGCGAAAGCTTATGTCGTGGAAGTGACCGGCCACGCAGACGCTACCGGTAATGCGAATTTCAATCGCCAACTCAGCCAACGACGCGCCGATGCAGTGATTCGTTATCTGGTCGAACAGCATAAGATTCCCCTGCGTCGCATCATTACGCCGTATGGCTTTGGCGCCACGGAACCGATTGCCGACAACAAGACGCGTGACGGCCGGTTGCAAAACCGTCGCGTGGAAGTAAAAATCCTGGTCAACAAGGGTTTGACGCAACCGGCGCCGACGATGAGCACGCCGGGCAGCAGCGGAAAGTAACCGCAATTAACCTGGCCCGCGTTAGGAAAGTAGCAACTGAACAAATTGCTCGACATGTGCCAACGATCATGCCGTCAGAAAGCGTCAAATAGTCGGTTTGGGCCAGCAACCCGACGCAGACTGGCGGCATGAGAGGTTGGTTGATGCATCTGCATAACAGAAAGAGACTTTTTGCGCCGGCGTTGTCGCTGATCACGCTGGCGCTATTTGTTTTTTGTGGGGCGATCTTTCTGAGCGTTCCAGCCGGTGCACAAAAGATCAAACAGCTACCGGCTCCGCCTCCAGTTCCACGCTACAAACCAAAGCCTACACCCACACCTGCGGAACCGGAATACGAAGTTGTCCGCGTTAGTTCGAATCTGGTCATGGCGCCGGTTTCAGTTACTAATGCTCAGGGTCAACCGGTATTGGGACTTAAGCCGAATGACTTTCGTATTGAAGAAGATGGGCGCCCGCAGGAAATTGCACAGATCGGCGATCCCGAACAAGTGCCCCTCGATATTGCGCTCTTGATAGACGTTTCGGGCAGCGTCGTCGCCCGGTTCGGATTCGAGCAACAAGCGGCAGCAAGTTTTCTGCAACAAGTTTTGAAGCCCGAAGATCGAGCGACCGTCTTTGCTATTGACGAAAAACCGCGGCTGATTCAGCCATTGACTACGGCACAGCTTGCCGCCCGGAAGCTGATGACGATCGGTCCGTCCAACAGCTACACGGCCTTCTTCGATTCGATTTTGGAGGCGACGAATTATCTGGATAAGTCATCCAGCACTGGACGGAGGCGGATCGTCGTGGTTATTTCAGATGGCGATGATACCGCGAGGATCCTTGAGGTCTCTTCAGCCCAAAACCGCTCGGAAAACATGAAGTTGATCGGCGTCAACGCTCAGCTTCAGCTTATTCAAAAAGCGCAACTGGATACGCAACGCGAAGTGCAGCGCGCGGAAGTTACCTTCTATTCAATCAATCCGAGTGGACAGACAATGCATCTGAATGTGCGCACTGCTCGATCGGAAGAAGGAATGGAGCGGATCGCGGCGGCGACCGGTGGCGCCGCATTCGTACCCAGAAATGAAACCGAGTTGGCCGGAATCTTTCAGCGGATCGCTTCCGAGATTCGATCGCAGTACCTGCTTCAGTACTATTCGAATAACAAATCGGGCGCCGCCAGTTTTCGCCGAATTAACGTGAGCACGCCTAACCAGCCGCAGTTGCACGTGCGGGCGCGCGAGGGCTATTTTCCGAAGGCGAAGTAATTTTGGAGCGCGGCGGCAGCGACGCTGCTTTTGATTGACTCTGTTTCCTATTCGTATGGGCTGGCGCTTTTGATCCGAAGCGGCGTCGCTTCGGCCGCACTCCAAACTTGGCGCGGCACTTTTCGCATTTGCAGCCGAGCGTTTCTATAATTCCTTCGAAATATTCTTCGCCATAGTCGTAGGTGATCTCTTCCCCGGCTCTGATATTCCTCTTCGACCAAATCCAAACTCTGCGTCCCGAAATGAATGCTTCGGCATTTGGCCGGCACGAGTGATTGATATAACGGGCGATGTTGCTGCGGCCGCTGCCGTCGATTGACCACTTGGAATTTACGCCAAAAAAGTACTTGCCATTGCTCCGTTCGACTATTTCATTAGCCATCAGCGGACCGAGGTATTCAATGATGCGCCGGCCTTTCGGGATAGGCTCGGTGGCAAATAGTCCCAGACCCGTGACGCTGCGCTTTATCTGGTAAGGACGCGCCTTCATGCTACATTTCTTATTAATGATTTTCGTTTGCGCACGTATGGCTGACGAATCACAATAGTGTTTCTTTGGCGGAACTATTTTCGTGACTACCGGGGCAAGAGATATCCATTCAAGCCATATTGGTATTTCAAGTTGATTCGTTGGACCGACCCGTATCGAGTCATAGCAGTGTAGCAAACGCGGGATGCTTCACATACACAACGGCGAATCGGTTGCGGGAACTGCGCGCAAGGCAGATCTTCCCGGCGAGCATCTCGCCTGGCGCGAAGCCTTGGTGTGCGGACCTGCGCCGAGTGGATTGTCCGATGATGCCTTCCGAAAAGTACGCGCGGCACATTTAAGCGACGCGTACGGAGCCGACATTGATCGTTATCAAAGAGAGTTGCGCGAACAAGAAGAAGCATTAACGCGCTTTACTGATCACGAGGAGGCCGTGCTGTGGTTCGAGCACGATCTTTTCTGCCAGGTCAATCTGATCTATCTGCTTGATTGGTTTGCGCAACGCGAACTCGGCAGGACCAATTTGACCTTGGTTTCTGTGGACGACTTTCCCGGCATTGACGACTTTCGCGGTCTGGGGCAATTGAACGAAGAACAATTGGTTTCTCTATTTCCGCAGCGGCACGAGATCACCTCTGCACAATTGAGTCTCGGATCGAAAGCATGGCCCGCCTATTCTTCATCGGACCCTTCGACAATTGAATCGCTGCTCAACGGTGACACATCGGCGCTCCCATTTCTGAAGCCCGCGCTATTCAAACACCTCGCACGCTTTCCGTCCGTGCGCACTGGATTGGGCCGAGTCGAAACGCTCTGTCTGGAATTACTGTCCGGCGGCTACGCTGAATTCAAGACATTGTTTTCTGAGTTCGGAAAGCGTGAACCGTTATATGGTTTTGGGGATGCGCAGGTAATGCTCGAGTTGAGACGACTTGCGGCAGGACCTCATCCGCTGATCACTATTAGCAATGGCGGAAGTATTTCAATGGATTCCCGGAGATTGTTAAGAGCAACCTTTCAAATTACGGATGAAGGCCGGGCGGTGCTGAATGGCGACGAAGACTTCATCGAACTGAATGGAATCGATATATGGTTGGGCGGCGCGCATCTTCAAGGAAAAAACGCGGCGTGGCGTTGGGACGACAATTCAGGTCGGCTCGTTAGTTCTCGCTAAGAAACGATGAGGTACACAATCTTCAAGGAATCACTGTACGAACACCGATATCGGTCCATCAGTTTTGATTAAATCTTTTAAAGCCGTGTATGGAACCAACACTTGCTGAGGCCCGGCGGCATAAGGCGCGACCTGATAGGGATCGAAAGTAATCCACAAACCCTGCTTTGTGATCGTCCACGCATTAAAGTTGTCCGCGCGCGCCGACGCGCCAGACTGAATCATGTCGTCGCTCAACATTGAGTCCTTGTCTTTCTTTGACTGTTGCTTCAAGTCCTTGATGGAGAAATCTGAAATTGCTTTCAGGTAATTCGATTTCGGATTGAAGAGATCGACGAGCGTCAATTTTTTTCCGTTTCGAACGTCGTAGTTGACTACCGCAGTGTAACTGTTGGGATGCGCGGCGCCGCGTGAATAAGCCGATTCGCTAAGCTCGATGCTGATCAAATCGTCGCTCGCCAAACGAATCTCGTAGTCACTGTCGAGGGTTGACGTCTGAGTCTCGGCCGGAATGTCTGTTCCGATGTCCGTTTCGTTGGCGGTCTCGCTGGTCTTGAAGGCCGCCACGTTCTTTGTAATCATCGCTCGTACTTCTTTATTGAATTTATCGAATCGAGCGTCGCCCTCAATCTGCGGATAGATAACTTCGAGTTGATAGTGGGCTTGCTTGTTTGTTTCCTTAATCACCTTGGGCACGAAACGAGCCGCGGCTGCGCTGAAGTCAATCGGTTGTTGAGTAAGCTCGAAAGTAGTTTCTTTCGAGCCGTCGGGTTTCGACCATTTGCCCGCGATATTGGCCATGCCCAACTCATTCGGTTCCACGGCGGCTTTCCATTTGCCTTTAAAGACGCCAGTCTCTTTGCCGCTATCGTCCTTTACCCTCAGTTCGAGATTTCCGTCCTTGTCGATCATTCCGCTGAGTTCGATGTTCTTGCCAACCTTGGGGTAGAAATAAGTTCCACTGACCCGTTCGCCATCGCGGAGCAGAGTCATCTCGATTTTTAGATGATTGGATCCGGCAGCAATCGTCCCGCGAAAATAGGACCGTTCGCCGACTGAGGCTTCGCCGCCAGCGGGCTTTTCCTGAGTAACGGCGAGATTGCTGTTAGCAGTTTGCTGTGGAACGGTTTGCGATTGCCTTCGACACGCGGCTGAGGCGATCACAACCAGGATAGGCAAAAGAGTCAGAATTATTTCCCGGGTTTTCATTCTTAATTTCCGGTTGTCAACAATCCGCTTCGCTGAACTTCCTTCCGAACGTCTTCAAAAGTCAACTCGCTTAATCTTCCTCCTGCGAATATCTCATTATTGGTAACGTCTGCAATCGCGAAAGGCGGCTGCGGAAAATTGTCCATCTCTTCATCGGTTTCAAAGCTGACTTCAGCCAATATTAGACCAAACAGATCTATTCGTGATTATGGTACGCGAGAGGTCAGCAGGATTCGGGGCAAACTTCTGGGTAAACTTAACTACCCACTTGTTGGTCTTCGGGTCGCGAACCTTTCGAATGCGCAGCCTGGTCCCGGTTATGTAGTTATCAGTAATCTGAAGATGACGATCGGCGCGCGACAATCCTTCCGGCAGATCCTGCAAGAGATACCGCCGCTCACGCTCGACGCGCGCGTACTTGCTCTCCGGAACGATCGTGTTCTGGTCGGTTAGCTTAGCAACCCCCATGTTGTGTTAGTGATGATCTGCCTAAGAACTGCGGCTCCGGCACTCAGAAGGATTTTCCAAGAATCACACGAGAACTTCATCCAGCCGCCGCACGTGAAGAACCTCGTCTGGCGCAAGCGGCTCGATTTGTGATTCGCGTATTGTCACCACCGCAATCGTCTCTCCGATGGCATTGAAGACTTCCAAAGAATAGCCTGGCTCCTGATGTTCTTCGCCGGAATGAGTCTCGACAACAGTGGCCACATCGCCCCTTTGCAAGGCATGCGCAGGCAAATCTTCTTTGAGGGCCACTCTTGAGAATAATTGATAAGCCATTCTCAGTCTCTCTTGGCAGCGTACAGCGTAATGAACTTTGTCTTCTTCGTCGCGCTTTCGATCATCCAAATACTCTTGACGCGCAGTGCGCGACCGTTTGGACCAATCAGTGAACCCACGATACGGTACATATCACCGTATTCAGTGGTTCCTTCAAATTCTGCTTCAAGATTGAGCAATTGATCGCGAATGTCATCCGCCAATCGATGTGCATGCTGCCTAGTATAACCTGCCTGAGCCAGAAACTGTGACTTATCGTTCTCCGGTCGCAATTGCAGGAGATAGTCCTTCATTTTTTCCAAAGCAATGATGGCGTCAGGCGATAGTCTCATCTCTGGCGTTGAAGCCCCAATTTTGAAGTTCGGGACGAGTCTTTAGAGATTCTGGCGAGAAAGGCGCAGAGTCTTCAATTCTCTGCGCCTTATTTCAAATCAAGCGGACGCCCTGGTTAATTCAGTACGGGACCAAGTTCATGTTTAATTCAGGTCGCACTGGCGGTTTCCGCTTTGGTCTCCGGCTTATTCGGCTGCGGCACAATTCGCAGATACGGCTTTAGCGTCTTCCAGCCGCCGGGAAACTTCTCTTTCGCGGCTTCATCGGAAAGAGCGGGCACGATGATCACATCGTCGCCATCCTTCCAGTTGACTGGCGTGGCCACGCTGTACTTGGCGGTCAATTGCAGCGAATCGATCACCCGCAGGATTTCGTCGAAGTTACGCCCAGTGCTCGCCGGATAGGTGATCATCAGTTTCACCTTTTTGTCAGGACCGATGATGAAGACCGAGCGCACGGTGAACACGTCGCTAATCTCCGGATGAATCATGTCGTAGAGTTCGGCAACCTCATGATTCGGATCGGCGATGACTGGAAAGTTGAGCGCTGACCCTTGAGTCTCGCGAATGTCTTCGGCCCAACGCGTGTGCGAATCGGTCGGGTCGACACTCAGGCCGATGACCTTGACGTTGCGCTTTTCAAATTCCGGTTTCAGCCTCGATGCTTCACCCAACTCGGTTGTGCAAACGGGCGTGAAATCTTTTGGATGGGAAAACAGACAACCCCAGCTATCGCCAAGCCAGTTGTGAAAGCTGATTTGTCCCTCGGTGGTTTCTGCCGTGAAATCCGGCGCCACATCTCCTAAACGTAATGCCATAACAGTTACTCCTTTTTCCTTGAAAGTCATTTAGACTGAAGCCTCTTGAGACCCAGTCAAAACTACGCTGATTGTGTTTGCGAACTTGGCGAGTTTGTAACTAAACAACAGGCAAGTCAAGCCTATGGCAGCGCACTGTTGTACCTATGGAATGCACGTGGTGCAGGACGCTACTCTTGGGCAGTTTGGATCGTATCCGTTAACCTCGACAGTTGCCGTGACGCCCTCGCAATCTTGACCATTCAGATCAACCTCGATGGTTGTTGTCCCTTGACCGCTCTTAATCGTTCCCTTGCTGACGCTCCAGTTGTATGACAGCTCCCTTTGCGCTTTGCCGCCGGACACGTTTACCTTGAACTTCAGTGGCTTACCTGAATCAACGCTATCCGGGCAGCTAACATTAATGGTCGGACAGTCCGCCTGATCAGAGGATTTGAACCGGCAATCAATGGACGAGGAGTTCGTCAGAAGAAAGACAGTCAGAAAGAAAATGCTAAGCATAAATTTTCTTCGATAAAAACAAGACCGCTTGTTCCGTATCAGAGAGCGACAACAGTGATCTTGTTTTTGTTAGCCAAGGCGATCATTTCCTCGCGGTCAAACATTAATGTCTTTCCCGCCGTTACACAAAGACAGCTTGCTCTTGCCTCGACCATCGATTCGATCGTGGGAAGACCGACAACCGGCACATCGAAACGCATGTCCTGATCGGGTTTGGCGATCTTCACCACCGTTAGTCGACCATTCACAAGCTGGCCGGCGCGGCGAATCACTGCGTCCGTCCCTTCCATGGCTTCGATTGCCACACAGGCACGATCGCGGATCACGATTGTCTGGCCCAAATCGAGGCGCGCGATTTCACGAGCGATCTCTAAACCGTATTCAATATCCGCGCGTTCCCGTTCATCCGGCTCGCGTTTTGTTAGGGTACCTGGTTGCGGAAGCTGATCTTTCAAGAAGTAAGTTGAATCGATTAGCTCGATGCCTTCACTGGCCAACTCGTTGGCGACCGCCCCGATCAGCGCGTCGGTGTTACGTCGAGGAAGTCGCAACAGCATCTTCAGCGTGCGCACATCGGGAATCGCGCGGCTAAATATCTGCACGTGCTTGACCTGGCCGGCCATGATCGCTTTCTCGACGCCCTCGTCTTTGAAGAACCGCAAGAGCTTGCCGAGCTGCCCGATGCCGACCCAAGTAAATCGATCGGCAAGATGCTCAATCTCAGGATCAGTTTCCTCGCGAATGGCAGCGACGACTACGGAGGACCCTGCTCGCTGCGCGCCTTCAAGGACGAGAAAAGGGAATTTGCCGTTGCCTGCGATAAGACCAAGTTTCATCGAATTGGGTAGACTCGCTTTTCTCTAGCCCAGGCGTTCACGCCTGGGAAACTAATCGGAGATTAACATCATTAGCCTCGTTCACGAGGCTTACCTGTCTTCGACGCCCAAGACCCTAAGACCCTAAGTCAAGAAAGCCCCATGAATGGGGCTGTAATCATTTTGATTATCTCTGTCCCAGGCGTAAACGCCTGGGCTAGAGAAAGAGCGGCTCGACGGTTTAGCGGGAAAAACTCTACTTCACAACTCCGCGCCGCGACGTTTCGATGAAGTGAATTAACTCGTCAACTTCCTTCGAATCTTTGACCTCTTCGCGGATGCGTTCAATGGCTTGCCCCGTATTCAGTTTAGAAGCTAATAGCAGATGAAACGCGTGATGTAACGCCGCGATTGTTTCGCTTGAATAACCGCGGCGGCGCACACCGACTTTGTTCAGTCCATAACACTTGGCGTGATTGCCGACCGTCAGTGCGAAGGGCAGCGCGTCTTTTACGACCACTGAATAACCGCCGACATAAGCTTCGCGGCCGACGCGACAGAACTGATGGACGCCGGAGTACGCGCCAATATTGGCACCGTCCTCGACGATGACGTGTCCGGCCAGGGTCGCGGCGTTGGCCATGATTACATTGTTTCCAAGAATACAATCATGAGCGATGTGAACTTGGGCCATCATGAAACAATCGTCGCCAGTCTTGGTGAGGCCGCCACCGCCTGCAGTTCCGCGATGGATCGTCACAAACTCTCGAATGCGATTACGCCGGCCGATTTCGGTTTCAGTAGTTTCGCCCGCGAACTTCAAATCCTGCGGCGGCAAGCCAATCGAAACGAATGGAAAGATATGGGTTTCATCTCCGATCCGCGTGCGGCCATCGATCACGCAATGGCTGTCGATACGTACTCGATCACCTAGCGAAACTTCGTCACCGATAATTGAATAAGGGCCGATGTAACAATCCGCGCCGATTTGAGCGCGAGGACTGACAAGCGCCGTGGAGTGAATTTCGCGCGCGAAACTTTGCGTGGACGAAGCACCCATAATTAAGCGCCAGGACGCTCGGCGATTACGCTAGTGAGTTCGGCGTCGGCGCAGAGCTGGCCATTGACTTTTGCTTCGCCATGCATGCGTTGAATTCGCGGGCCGAAGCGCAATGCCGTAACCTCCAACATCAAAGTGTCGCCGGGCACTACGGGGCGGCGAAAGCGTGCTTCCCGAATGCCGGTGAACAACACGAGTTTTTGATCGCGATCGGCGATCTCGCGCAAGGCGAGAATGGCGCCGCATTGCGCCAGCGCCTCGATGACCAGCACGCCCGGCATTACGGGCGCTCCGGGAAAATGGCCCTGAAAGAAAGATTCGTTGATGCTGACTTGTTTGACGCCGACGATCCGTTCGAGCGGTTTCAATTCAATAATGCGATCGACAAAGAGAAAGGGATAACGATGCGGCAGGAGTCTCTTGATGGCTTCGGAGTCGAGAACCGTTTCCATAAAAAGATCATTTGACATTTTTCATTCCTTCCCATCTCCCCTTGGGAGAGGGGCTAGGGGTGAGGGTGCGGAGCATAGAAAAGCAAAAATAGAGCGATTGTTTCGTACTCGCTAAGCCCTCACCCCGACCCTCTCCCAAAGGGAGAGGGAGTCGAAATGACAAATGAAAAATGTCAAACGACAAATGGAAAATAAGGTTTTCCTTCTCACTTCGGCGTCGTCACGGACGCGGTCACCGGATTCTTGAGGTTATATTCGCTAATGAACGCTTTAGTGATGTCCATGCTCTCCGCCGCGTAAAGAATTCCTTCCACCTGGCTGCCGTCGATGATTAGAGTAATACCGTGAGCCTTGGCGTAAGTGTCCAGATATTTGGCCACATCGTTTTGCAGCGGCGAAAATATGTCTTCACGACGTTTTTGATATGCGGCCTGAGCGTCTTCGGTTTTTCGCTGCGCATCCTTCTTTAGCTGATCGTGCTCGTCGATCTTGGCCTGCACCAATTTTGGATCGCCGCCTCCCGAAGCCTGCGCTTTCGCTATTTCATCCTCCAACTGCTTGATCTTCAGCGCCGCCTGGTTCAATTCATCTTGCGTCTTCTGAAACTGCGCATTCAATTGATTCAGTAGCACTGTAAATTTCCCGATACCAGCCTTCGGGTCCTGAAATGCCGCTGAAAAGATCACTGCGACCTTGCCTACAGGAATGTTTACCGTAGAGGACTGTGCCGGCGTGGTCTGTGGTTTTGCCTGGCCCGCTGCACCCTGGGCGAAGGCGGAAGAAGTTGCGACGAGAAGAATGAAAGCGAACGCAATTATCAAAAGCTTTCCGTTCATGGTGTGTACCTCAAAGCGCGAGAGCTAAGGACAAAGGGCCAAGGGCAAATACACCGTGACTCTTAGCCCTTAGCTCTTTGTCCTTTGCAGTTATTCTTTCGGCGTCAAAGCCGCGGTAGCCGGATTTTTACTATTGAACTCGGCGATGAAAGGCTTGGTAATATCCAGAGAGTCGGAAGCGCTGACAATGCCCTGAATTTTGGTCACATCGAGTATGAGCGTAATGCCATGCGCCTTGGCATAGGCGTCGAGCGCTCGGCCGATATCTTCATAGATGGGACCCAGCTTTTCCTGAAGCTTTTTATCAAAAGCGGCCTGAGCATCTTCACCTTTACGCGTGTAGTCCTTCTTCATCTGCTCGATTTTGTCATTCTGCTGTGCAGTGACTTTAGGGTCCTGGACCGGAGCAGCTTTATTGAGGTCGTCAGTGGACTTCTGAATCTGTTGCTGCAAGGTTTGCAACTCAGTGCGCCGCGGTTGGAACTCTGCGTCTACCTGCTTGATGGCAGCCACAAAGCGAAAAATACCTTGCTTCTCATCGGCGAATTGCGAACTATCAATGAGCGCGATCTTAGTGTCGGGCACATTCGCAGTCTGAGCCGGCGCCGACGTGGGCGACGGCGTATTGGTGCGCGGCTGAGCGAAAACTGACCCGGCACTGATCGCCGCGAAAAAAGCGACCGCGGCTGTCGCACTAAATATCTTCATAACTTCCTCGTAAACTCCTTAGCTTGAGACGCGACTGACGCAACCTTAGTTGTTCATGCCGCCGGTTTGGTTTGCCTTATGGGGCGCTCGCTCGCGGTTTTTCGGTTAACTACTTAGAAAGTGCGGCCCACGCTGAAGCGAAAGACGCTCTTTTTCTCGTTGAAGAAGAATGGAAACCCATTAATCACCTGGTCGCGACGCGCGTTGGGATTATAAGCATAGATAAGGCGAAAAGGCACGTTGAGAATAGGAATCTGAAAACGAACCTCCGCGCCCATGCTGCTGCGAATGTCGCTAATTTTCGCAAACAAACTCTGGTTGAGTCGCACGACGGTATTCGTTTGCGCATCTCCGCGCAGGAAAACTGGGTAGAAACCAAAGGGAAGGCCCGTGAGCGGATCGGTGGGACAACCCGGACATGATGCCTGATTGAACTCGCCCTGTGATGCCAGTCGATTGTCCCGCGCTATCAGCGAACCGAGAAATGGAGAAAACGCGAGGTTCGTGAAATTACTGCAAGCGGCCAGCGTAGTCAGACTCACGGTGGCTACCTGCGTGCCTGCAATGCGTGGACACGAAATAAATCCAACGCTCGATAGGAATGGCTGGTCCGCAAGGAATTCGCTCGCGTAACTCTGTTCACGCTTGGTGCGAAAATTGAAAGCCGATCCCGCGTCGACGTACAAAGCAGCGCTCACGGCTCGGCCGATGATGGGAATTCGATATTCAAAGTTCCCCAGCATTTGCGTGTCAGCGCCGGTGGCTGTGTAAGCGCGTGGCAACTGTGCGATGTTGTTTCCGCTTGGGCCAGTGAACAAACCGATGTTGGCCAGAGCCTGGTTGAAACCCGGCACGGGAACTGGCGTTCCGGAAGCATTCGTCGCAATCACGACATTGCGGGACGTGATGTAGTTGTCGAGCGGCGTAACCGGACTAATCGATCGCACGTTGTAACCGCGAATCGTGAATTCATCACCCAGAAAGAAACGCTCGTAGATGGGCACGCCATCGACAAAGGCAAGCGAATTTGCGTTTCTCACCTTTGAACTGGTCGCGAAGCTGCCCACGGTTCCCAACAGAATTCTGAAGCCAAAAACTTCCGGATGATCGGTCCGCTTGTGACGCACGGGATAAAATTGCGTGAACTCGATGGTTGGTTCATAAGTGCGCACATCGCCGCCAAGTCCCGCTACCCCGAGAGCCACGGACAACGAACGTCCCGCGGTTGGGTCGATGTTGGCGTTGCGTGTGTCGTAAACGAAAGTCGCCGTGGCCCGACTGGTCAAAATGCTAGGCTGACGATAAATCACCGGAATAAACTGCGCGGCCGTTCCCGAGGCGTTAACAGCCGGATCTTTAACACTTGAGTTGGCGATCTGATAAGAAAGGCCTATGCGCGAAAACTGTGTGAAGGGCCGTTTTCGATAAAACTCGGACAAGGGCGCACTTGCAAAAATCGAAGCGCCGGTAGAATTACGGGTGAACAGATTCGATTCGCTGGTATTGAAGAAATCGAGTGCATTTCCGAACAATCCCTGTTGTGCCGCGGTGTTCTGAGAAAGAAAAGTTCCTTCGCCAAAAAACTTCTGCGAGTAGGTAAATACCGAGAAACCTGCGGTAATAGGCCGGTTTCTAATGTAGGGCTCGGTAAAAGAAAATTGTGCCGAGCGCTGGCGATTGCCCGCTGCCAGGTTTATCGACAGGACCTCGCCCCTGCCAAATAAGTTATTCGTTGAGTAATCAAGACCGAAGAACGATCCGCCGATGCCGGAAACGCCGCCGTTAAAAGAAATCTGCTGGCGGCCTTTTTCCGAAACCTTGACCGTCACGTCGACAGTTCCTTCTTCGTCGTTGGTGCGAAGATCGACGTCTTTGTCTTTGTCGATCGGATTGAAGTAGCCGAGCTGATTCAAGCGAATTACCGAAAACTCGAACGTATTCAGATTATAAATGTCGCCTTCATTCATCAACACTTCGCGGCGCAGCACGTTGTCGCGAGTAAAAGTGTTTCCCGTAAACTCCAATCGTCGCAGCGCGAACTGTTTGCCCTCGTCAATGGTGATTAGAAAGTCGGCGACACCCTCGTTCGCATTTTGCGGGTTGTCCTTGAAAGTCGGTGTAACTTCGGCCGTGTACTGAATGAATCCCTGAGCGCCGTAATATTTTTTAAGGTTTTCGTAGAGCGCTTTGCTGATCGCTTCACCGTTGGCGACTTCACCTTTCTTCAAGCCGATAATTCCTTTGATCACCGCTTCGGAGAAAATCGAATTGCCTTCAATCTTCATGTCGCCCAGACGATAAAGTCTGCCTTCGATGATTGGAACTGTAATCCTTAGCGTGTCGTCTACCGATGAAAGGAATGGTATGGGCAAAATCGGGAAGCCCGTGCGACGACGACCGAGGCCCTCGACTCGCGGCTCGCCGTGGCGCGCCTGTAAGTAGCCCTTTGAACGCATGTAGTTGTCAACCTTATGCAGGTCGAACTCGAGTTTCTCTCGATCGAGAATATCCAGTTCGCGAAAGCGAGAGATCAGACCGGCTTCCTGGACGTACTTCATTTGCTCGCGCAGCTTGCCGCTCTTGAAAACCTTGCTGCCTTCGAATCGAATTTCCGCAACGCGCACACGCGGCCCTTCGGTGATTTGAAAGGTGATTGCATCAGAGGTTGCCGATACTCTTTCGATGGCCGCTTTGACCGTCGCATTTGGATGACCCTTCGCGGCCAGCATTTCTTTCAAAACACGCGTGGCGTTGCGGAGCTTGACCGGGTCTTCAATCGCTTCTTTTGAGACGCCCACACGTTTCTCGCGAAACGACTTCAGCACATCCGACTCGGAGACGCTCTTTAGTCCTTCAAACTGAATGTCCCGAATGATCGGCAACTCCTTAACCCAAAACACGACGGCGATGCCACCACGCGGAGCATCTTCTTTTGTCGCACGCGTCTCGGTCTTCTCAAAAAAACCGAGCGAATTGAGCGCTTGGATGTCGCCTTGGACTCGAGCTTCGCTATAAATGTCGCCGGGACGGGTTTGAATGTAATAGAGAACGTCTTCTTTGCGCAGACGACGATTGCCCTGAATGTCGACCGTCTCGACGACTTGTTGCGGTCGCTGCGGCTGTGGTTGTTGCGCGTTGGCCCGCTCAATGAAAAGCGGAAAGGCGTTGGCGATAAGAAGGCCCAGAACGGCGAGCCTGACGACGCGATATAAATGCATAAGTGGCCGGTTCCCTTTAAGGGTTTTGTCCGGGGACTTCACACAGCTTATGAAAAAATTTCAGCGCTTATTTCAGGAAAACCGTAACACAAACAGGTCGCGATTGTGCAGCCTGGGGAGCACTTTGATTCGCCGCGGCTCTCGCCCGTTGCCAGTTTCCAAATTAACAAAGTGGCGCATTATAACGGGAAAATAAAGCGAATGTCCAAAATGCACGCGAATCAAACTGAAACTCAAGCCGGGCTATGTTAACATTCGGAGAATGAGGTTTCGGAAATGAGCGCCCAGCTTGAAGCCACAATCGAAGATCTTTATCGCGTGCCGGGGAACGGAAAAGCGGAACTTGTCAACGGAGAGATCGTAACGATGCCCCCAACTGGAGACATGCCCAACCGCGCCGGAATCGCTGTTGTTGTGAGCCTGCGACTGCACGAAGGCAAGACAGCGGGGCGAGTTTACACCGATAACGTTGCATTTCGTGTGAACTTGCTACACCGCGAATCCTTTAGTCCCGACGCTGCCTGGCATACTGGCCCTTCGACCGGCATGAAGTTTCTCGAAGGCGCCCCGGTCTTTGCCGTTGAGATCAGGAGCGAGAATGATTACGGGCCAAAGGCCGAACGAGCGATCGCCGCAAAACGCGCAGACTATTTTGCGGCCGGAACTCTGGTTGTATGGGACGTGGACTTGCTCAGCCCTGACGTTATCAAGTCCTACAATGCCGCGGATCCAGATGACCCAAAGATATTTCGCCGCGGCGAGATTGCAGACGCTGAACCAGCCGTTCCGGGCTGGGGGATTCCAGTCAATGAATTGTTTTCATGAGACTTTAGGACGCCACCAGCAGTTCGCTCGCATGTTCGATTCCTTCTTCATCAATCACGATCGTGCGAAAACTCAACTCGCTGCTATCGACGAACATTTCGACGAGCGATGCATCGGCGAGTTGGCCTTGAATCAGCGCTTCGGAAAGCGGATCTTCGACATGCCTTTGCAGCGCGCGGCGCAAGGGACGGGCGCCATATGAGCGGTCGGCGCAAGTCTTATCGACAATCCAGCGTTTCGCATCGTCCGCCAACCGCACGATAAAACCATGATTAGACATAGTGCGATTTAGCTGATCGACCTGCAATTGCAAAACGTCCAGTAACTCCTCGTCGCCTAATTCGTCGAAGACGATGATTTCGTCCAAGCGATTGATGAATTCGGGGTTGAAGGTTTGACGAACCGCGTTCATCACCATCTCCTCCATCTTGCCGCGCGAAACGTCGGACGAACCCTGGAATCCCATCGTGCCTCTCTTCTGGATGAAGCGCGCCCCAATGTTCGAGGTCATAATGATAATCGCGTTCTTGAAATCGACGGTGTTGCCAAGCGCGTCGGTGAGAATACCGTCCTCGAAAACCTGAAGCAGCACGTTGAAGATGTCGGGATGGGCTTTTTCGATTTCATCAAACAACAAAACCGAATAAGGCGAACGCTTGATTCGCTCGGTCAGTTGGCCACCTTCTTCATGTCCGACGTAGCCCGGCGGCGACCCAATCAATTTCGACACCGAATGCTTTTCCATGAACTCGGACATGTCAAAGCGGATCATGCAGCGTTGACTGCCAAAAAGAACCTCGGCGAGCGATCGCGCAACTTCGGTCTTCCCAACGCCCGTCGGTCCCAGGAACAAGAACGAGCCGACCGGACGATGTGGATTCTTCAAACCAGCTCGCGAGCGGCGAATTGCTCGCGCCAGCGCCGAAATCGCCGGTCGCTGAGAAAC
>WNFV01005082.1_pt1 | contig 15999 bp, 14 predicted proteins | sample 5400101 | NCBI WGS metagenome assembly WNFV01 (sample SAMN13153361, study PRJNA577476) | soil metagenome | isolation source: 115 cm soil or saprolite under grassland replicate 1 | place: USA:California | collected 2016-06-15
GCGAAGACCGCAACGGCGGTCATCAAATAGGCACGCGGGACGTTGCGCGTGGGGTCGCGCGCCTCCTCGGCGAGGTTCGAGACCGTCTCGATCCCCGTGTACGCGATCATCCCGACCGGGATCGCCAGCAAGAAGTTGCTCCAGCTCGGCGCCGTGCCCCAGTGCACGTTGCCCGTGAGCGTGTCGGGGCTGAAGACGAGCGCGAACCCGAGCAGCACAAGCAGGAGCTGCGTCGCGAAGTCGACGACGGCGAGGAAGATATTGAGGCTCGCCGCCTCCCGCACCCCGACGATGTTGACCGCGACGAGGACCACGATCACCGCGGCGCCGCCGATGATGTCCCAGGGATTCGTCTTGAGTGGCTCCCAGAAGATCGACAGGTAGTGCGGGACGAAGAACGCCGAGATCGAGATCGTGATCACGTAGTTGAGCATCTGCGCCCAGGCCGCCCCGAACGAGACGACCTCGTTGAAGGCATGCCGGGCGAAGCTCGACGAGCCGCCAGCCTCCGGATAGCGAACCGTCCCCTCGGCGTAGGTCAGCGCCGTGGCAGCGAATACGACGCCGGCAATCAAGAAGACGAGCGGCGTCAGCCCGAGCGCGAAGACCGCGGTGACGCCGAGCGCGTAGTAGATCGACGAGCCGACGTTGCCGTAGACGGTCGCGAAGAGCGCCGGCGCGCCGAGAACTCGCTCGAGGCCTTGTTGTCGCCGCCGCCGAGGCACCGGCGAACCTTACGAAAAGCGAGAATCCCGCGCATGGTCCACGTCCGGCTCATCGCTCCGCCCGGGCTCAGCGAGCGCGTTCTCGAGCTCCTGTCGGGGTTTGCGTCGGTCTTCAACGTCATCCACCTCCCCGGTGCCTCGCGGAAGCCTGTCGGCGACCTCTTCCTCTGTGACGTCGCGCGGGAGGATGCGAGCATCCTCGTCGGCGAGCTCCGCGGGCTCGGGCTCGACCGCGAGGGGACGATCGTCGTGGAGACCGCCGACACGGCGATTTCCGAGGCTGCCCGCCGAGCCGTGGAGCTCGCGGTTGGTTCCCCCGCCGACGCGGTCGTCTGGGAGGAGGTCGAGGCGCGGACGTCGGAGAGCGCCGAGCTCTCGTTCACGTTCGTCGCGCTGATGGTGCTCGCAACGCTGATCGCCGCCGCAGGGATCCTCAACGACTCGGTGATCCTGATCATCGGCGCGATGGTCGTCGGCCCGGAGTTCGGCCCGCTGGCCGGCTTCTGCATCGCGGCCGTTCAGCGGCGTACGGATCTCGCGCGCCGTTCGCTGCTTGCGCTGCTCGTCGGCTTCCCAGCCGGGATCATCGCGAGCTTGGCAGGGACGCTCCTCGCCCGCGCCGCCGACCGGGCGCCGGACGCGCTCACAGCATCGACCCACCCCGCGACACTGTTCATCTCGAATCCGAACGTCTGGTCGATCGTCGTCGCCGTGCTCGCGGGCGTCACCGGAGTCCTCTCGTTGACGACCGCGAAGTCGAGCGCGCTGATCGGCGTGCTCATCTCCGTCACGACGATCCCGGCAGCGGCGAACGTCGGGGCGGGAGTGGCGTACGCCGACTGGAACGAAGCCGGCGGTGCGCTGGCGCAGCTCGCGCTCAATCTCGTCGCGATCATGACCGCCGGCGCCGGCACGCTTTCGCTCCAGCGCGCGGTTTATGCCCGCCGACTGGCGCGGCATCGAGCTGCCTAGAGCCGAGGCCCTAGGCAGCGTCGTGTTCGTCTAGCCGTGAATGGCTGCGATCAGCGGAATGATCAGAATCGCCACGATGTTCGCGATCTTGATCATCGGGTTGATCGCCGGCCCGGCCGTGTCCTTGTAGGGGTCGCCGACGGTATCGCCGGTGACCGACGCGGCATGCGCCTCAGAGCCCTTGCCGCCGTAGGCCCCGTCCTCGATCAGCTTCTTCGCGTTGTCCCAGGCGCCGCCTCCGGACGTCATCGCGATCGCGAGGAAGAGGCCCGTGACGATCGTGCCGATCAAGAGGCCGCCGAGCATGCGCTCGTTGATGATCCCGACGACGATCGGGATCCCGACGGGAATCAGCGCGGGCAGCATCATCGAGCGGATCGCCGAGGCGGTCACGATCCCGACGGCGCGGCTGTAGTCCGGCCGCTCGGTGTAGTCCATGATCCCCGGGTGCTCGCGGAACTGGCGCCGCACCTCCTGGACGACCTCGCCGCCGACGCGGCCGACCGCCTGCATCGCGAGCGACGCGAACAGGAAGGGCATCAGGCCGCCGATGAACAGGCCGGCGATCACCCACGGATCGTTCAGGCCAAAGGCCGATTCCGAACCGGACGGCAGCAGGCCCTCGTCCCTGAGACCGGTCGTGTACGAGTCGAAGAGGATCAGCGCCGCGAGCCCCGCAGAGCCGATCGCATAGCCCTTCGTGACGGCCTTCGTCGTGTTGCCGACCGCGTCGAGCGGATCGGTGATCGCACGCACCGACTCGTCGAGCCCGGCCATCTCGGCGATCCCGCCGGCGTTGTCGGTGACAGGGCCGTAGGCGTCCAGCGCGACGATCAGGCCGGTCATCGAGAGCTGCGCCATGACCGCGACGCCGATCCCGTAGAGCTCTTCGCCGGCCGCGTAGTAGGCGCCGAGGATGCCCACGATGATCACGATCACGGGCAGCGCCGTCGCCTGCATTCCGACGGCGAGCCCCTCGATGATGTTGGTCGCGTGACCCGTCTGCGAGGCCTTCGAGATCGACTTCACCGGCCCCCAGCGAGTGCCGGTGTAGTACTCGGTGATCGCGACGAGCAGGAAGGTCACGCCGAGGCCGATCAGTGCGGAGAAATAGAGGTTGCTGAACGAGAACCTGTCGCCGTCGAACGCGAGCGTGACCGGGATGAACCCGATCGCCGACAGCACTGTCGCGACGAGCACGGCCTTGTAGAGGGCGTTGATGATCGCGTTCGGACCGCCGCCAACTCGTGCGAAGAAGGTGCCGATGATGGACGCGAGGATGGAGATGCCGCCGAGAGCGAGCGGAAAGAGCGCGAGGTTGGCGTTCGGGAACTCCGTGCCGAGCAGCATCACGGCGACGGCGGTGACGGCGTACGTCTCGAAGAGGTCGGCGGCCATGCCGGCGCAGTCGCCGACGTTGTCGCCGACGTTGTCCGCGATCACGGCCGGGTTGCGCGGGTCGTCCTCGGGGATGCCCGCCTCGATCTTGCCCACGAGGTCGGCTCCGACGTCCGCGGCCTTCGTGAAGATCCCGCCGCCGAGACGCGCGAACACCGAGATCAGCGAGCCGCCGAAGGCGAGGCCGATCAGGTCGTCGATCGAGTCCGACTGACTGACGTCGAACCAGTCCGTGAGCACCCAGTAGTAGCCGGCGACGCCGAGCAGGCCGAGGCCGACGACGAGGAGGCCCGTGACGGAGCCCGCGCGGAAGGCGACGTTGAGCGCGGGCTTGAGGCCGCTCTTCGCAGCCTCCGCGGTGCGCGAGTTCGAACGGACGGCGACGTTCATGCCGATGAAGCCGGCGGCCGCCGAGAACACCGCGCCGACGAGGAAGCCGAACGCCGTTCCCCAGCCGAGCTTGTTGTAGAGGCCGAGCAGGAGGAACGGCACGATCGCGACGACCGCGATCGTCGTGTACTGCCTCCGGAGGTACGCCGCGGCACCTTCCTGGACCGCCCGCGCGATCTCCTGCATCCGCTCCGAGCCGGGGGGCTGTGCCAGCAGCCAATACGTCAGGTAGAGCCCGTAACCGATGGCGGCCGCCGCACAGAGGAGCGCGAACAGAACCGCGTGGTCGCTGAAGAAGTCCATCCTTGCCCTCTCCTCACAAAGTCAGCGCCGAGGGGCCTCGGCGCGGCGCTTTATCTATCACAATCTCTCCGAACGTCCGCGCGAGACTACTAGATGGAGCGGCGGGGGAACTGCGGTGCCAGCGGTGGTGTAGAAGAGGCCGATGCTCGCGCTGCTCGTTGCGCTCGCCGTCGCTGGACCGTCGCCCGAGCTGCTGCCCGATCTCGTCCAGCGACCGCCCACGGCGGTCACGCTGCGGGATGGGCGCCTGGCGTTCTTCTCGCGGGTCGACAACCTCGGCGAGGGTCCGGTCGAGATCGTCGCACGGCGCGCGACCGGAATGCGGGCGGATCAGGTGATTCGGCTACGGGGCGGCGGCATTCGGGTACTCGCGGGCGCCGGCCGGCTCCGTTACGTGCGCTCGCGCGGGCACGCGCACTGGCACCTGCTCGGGTTCGAGCGCTACGAGCTCTGGCGCGGCGATCGTCTGCTCGTGCGAGATCGCAAGACGGGCTTCTGTCTGTACGACCGCGTCGTCGTCGGCAAGCAGCGGACGCAGCCGCATTTCCTGCGCGACTGCGGCCGCGGCAAACCGAACGCGGACGAGGTGACCGCCGGCATCTCGCCGCGCTTCGGCGACGCCTACGACCCATGGCTGGAGGGCCAATCGCTCGACGTGAGCGGCCTCGCGCCCGGCCTCTACACCCTCGTCCATCGCGTCAACGCCGACCGCTGCCTCCGGGAGCTCCGCTACGACAACAACGTGGCGCGCATTCGGATCCGCCTGACGCGAACGACCGTCACGGTCCTCCGCTAGAACACCGAACCCTGTGGAGATTTCGTGACGCTCCCGTCACCTTGGTCTGACACCCGGCCATGGCGGTTTCGGACAGGAGCAGGCGAGGCCCATGAGCAGGGATTTCACGCTTCTGTTTCAGAGCCGTCATACCCTCGTCACGCTGGCCTGACACCGGGCCATGGCCCCTTCGGCCACCTCCCGCGCTTTCGTCGCGCTTGTCAGATGCGGGCGCCGCGGAGGGCTGTCGCGCAGGCGTCCTGGGGCTGCGGGCCGATCTTCGGGATCGCGGCCAGCAGCAGCTCGCGGAGCTTCTCGTTGTTCTCGTTGAAGACCCGCACGACGGTCTCGTGCGTGACCGGCTCGGTGCCGTCGACGCCGACGTCGTGATCGGTGACCATCGAGACGTTCGCGTAGCAAAGCTCGAGCTCCCGGGCGAGGTAGCCCTCGGGATAGGCGGTCATGTTGACGACGTCCCACCCCATCTCCTGGAACCACCGCGACTCGGCCCGCGTCGAGAAGCGGGGGCCCTGGATCACGACGACGGTGCCGCTGTCGCGGGCCGCGATTCCGAGCTCGCGAGCGGTGTCGACCAGGACCTGCCGGAGCTCGCGGCAGTACGGGTCGGCGGCCGAAACGTGCGTCGTCTCCGGACCCTCGTAGAACGTGTCAGGGCGGCCCGAGGTGCGGTCGACGAACTGGTCGCAGACGACGAACTCACCGAGCTCGAGCTCCGCCTTGAGGGCGCCGGACGCGTTCGGGCCGATGATGCGGCGCACGCCGAGCTCCTTCATCGCCCAGACGTTCGCTCGGTACGGGATCTGCGCCGGCGGCAGCTCGTGCCGCTCGCCGTGCCGTGGCAGGAAGGCGACGCGCTTGCCACCGACCTCGCCGATCGTGAGCGGCGCGGACGGCTTGCCATACGGCGTGTCGAGCTCGACGCGCTCGACGTGGTCGAGAAACGCGTAGAACCCCGAGCCGCCGAAGACCCCGACCTCAGCCTGAGCCATCGTCCGGATCCGCGGGCTCCTCGGCGACCGCCGGCTCCTTCGCAGCCGGCGCCTCGCCCGTCTGCTCGGGCTCCGTTTCCTCCTCTTTCGGCTGTGACGCGGCGCTCGCGTACGCGAGCTGCAGGTTCGCGACGACCTGCTGGAAGTCGCGGTGCGCCTGCTCGGGAATCGACCCGGCGAGAACCGGCACGAGCGCCCGCAGGGCGTCGATCGCGAGCCGGCCCTGCTCGAGATCCCGCTCGCCCAGCTTCGCGTAAGCGATCTGAGCGAGGGTCGAGGTCTCGGCGACGAGCAGGTCGGAGACCTTCAGCAGGCGAATCTGCTCGGCGAGCTGCTCGGGCGTGAACCCCTGACCCTCAGCCAACGGCCGGCTCCCGTGCGAGCACCTCTTCGGCGTAGATCTCGCGCAGCGTCGCCCCTTCCTCGTAACGGGCGACCTGCCGCTCGGTGGCGTTCTCGGCCGGAATCGAGAGCCACGGCGCGGCCCCGAGCTCCTCCGCGACCGGCAGCACCCACTCGACGAGCGCTTCGAGGTGCGCGCGAGCCGGCCGCGTCTCGCCGCCCGCGAAGTCGATCAGCTCGCCCGAGAGCCCGTACCGGATCGCACGCCAGGTGTTCTCCTCGATCAGCCGATGCGGCAAGTCGAGCAGCGGCTCGCCGTCGTCGATCGCGTGCGCGATCCGAACCGTCAGCGAGTAGATCAGCGCCGCCAGCGACTGCGCCTCGGCAAGGGTCGGCTGCCCGTCGCAGATCCGGATCTCGACCGTCGGAAACGCGAGATGAGGCCGGACGCTCCACCAGAGCTGCGTGTGCTCGGTGATCGAGCCGGTTGCGTAGAGGAAGCGCACGTAGTCCTCGAATCCCGCCCAGCCGTCGTAGGCATCCGGCACGCCGCAGCGCGGGAACATCCGCGTGAAGATCTGCGTGCGGGCCGACGCCAGCCCCGTGTAGCAGTCCTCGACGAAGGGCGAGCTGGCCGAGACGGCGAGGAGCTCCGGCAGGTAGTTGCGGAGAGCGTTGTTGACGGCGATCGCGCGATCGCCGCCCCGGATTCCGACGTGGACGTGCAACCCGAAGGTGTTGTTGCGCCAGACGACGTAGCGGAGGACCTCGTCGTTTCGGCGGTAGTGCGGCGTGTCGATGATCCGCTGCTCCTGCCACGGGCTCCACGGGTGCGCACCGGTGGCACAGAGCCCGATCCCGAGCGAGTCGGCGAGCGCGATCAGCTGCGCCCGACGCTCGCTGATCTTGGCGGCGGCCTCGGCGAAGGTCTCGCAGCGCCCCGTCCGCACCTCCACCTCGGACGCAATCAGCTCCCCGACGAGGTGCGGCTCGAGCTCGGTTCCCTGCGCTGCCGCCTGGAGCTCCTCGAAGCGGTTGACGAGCCCGAGCGTCGCGGGGTCGAGCACGGCGAACTCCTCCTCGACCGCGAGCGTGAAATCGGTGCTGCCCTCGAACTGCGCCCGCGCGAACGCGAGCTGCTCGTCGGGCGACAGGCGTTGCGCTTCCCCCATGGGACGGACAGGCTACTTCACAGGCGAAAGCAAGCGTTCGGCGGCGCTCGCCCAGCTCCAGCGGCCGACGACTGCGCGGCGGGCGGCCTGACCGAGAGCGGCGCGCTCGTGCGGAGCGAGGGCGAGGAGCTCCCGCAACCTCGCGGCGAGATCCGCGGCGTCGCCGTTGTGGAAGCTCGCCAGCCGGCGATGCTCGGCCGGGTACTCCGACTCGATGCCGGCCGCCACCTCCGCGAGCCCCGAGTGCCGTGCGACGAGCGGCGGCGAGCCGGCTGCAGCGGCTTCCGCGGCCACCATCCCGAACGCTTCCGGGAAGACCGACGGCACGACGGTGACGTCCGCCAGCGGCAGCAGGTGGCGCAGGTGACGGTGCTCGAGCGGCCCTGTGAAGAGCGTTCCCGCCGGCGCCGCCGCCTCGAGCTCGGCGCGCGCCGGGCCGAAGCCGACGATCACGGCTCGGGCCTCGACCTCGCGCAGCGCCTCGAGCAGGACGTGCACGCCTTTCTGCGGGATCAGCTTGCCGAAGTAGACGACAGTCGGTGCGTCGTCGGCGAAGAAGGCGGCCAGCCGCTCCTCGTTGCCCTCGTCGGGATGACGCTCGTTCGCGTTCCCGGGATTCGGAGCGTCGCGCCGCGCCTCCGCGAGCAGTTTCGCCAGGGCCGAGTCGCGTGGCTCGAGCACGAACTCATCGACGTCGACGCCGGGCGGCACCTCGACGACGCGGTCGACGTGCCCGACGACGTCCTCGAGCACCTCGCGGATGTGCTTCGAGCCGACGAAGACCGCGTCTGCCTGCGCGAGCGTCTCGCGTCCCCAGGCGGCGAGCTCGTCGTTGCCGCGCATCGAGTACTCGAGCTCCGAGCCGTGCGCCTTGACGCGGTACGGGACTCCCGTGGCGACTCCGACCGGCGCCCCGAGCAGAACGTGATTCGTGAAGACGACGTCGGCCGGCAGCAGCTCACGCAGCGCCGCCGCGTTCGCCTCCACGAACGCCTCGCGCTCGGCCGGTGTCAGATCCTGGAGCAACCGCGCGTCGAGCCCCTCGTACCGGTCGAGCACGAACACGGGCAGCAGCCGATCCGGGAGCTCCGGCCGGACGACCCGCGCACGCCCGATGTCGTAGCGCTCGGGATGCCGCTCCTGGCAAACGACCGTGACGTCGTGTCCGGCGAGGCTCCACTCACGGGCGAGCGCGCGTGAGTACACGTTCGAGCCGGTCCCGCCGAGCAGGTACCCGTGCCAGAGGAGAATCCGCACGGTCTGACGCTAGAGCTAGGTGAGGTGGAAATACAACGCGTGCAGCAGCTCGACCGCGGGATTCGACGTATGCACGGTCACGTCCGGCGGGACGTCGAGGAGCGCCTCGGAGTAGTTGAAGATGATCTTGACGCCGGCGCCGGTGAGCCGGTCGGCGGCGTCCTGGGCGGCTCCGGCCGGAACCGCGAGCACGCCGACGACGATGTTCTTCTCGCGGATCACCTTCTCGAGCCTCGCGTAGTCGGCGACGTCGGCGTTGCCGATCCGGTCGCCGATCTTGCCAGGGTCGACGTCGAAGACGGCGGCGATGTTGATCCCGTGCTCCGCGAAGATCGGCGAGCTGGCGATTGCCTGGCCGAGCCGCCCGGCGCCGACGAGCGCGATGTTGTGCTGCCCCTGCGTGCGGAGGATCTTCCGGATCTCCTCGAGCAGCGAGTCGATGTTGTAGCCGACACCGCGCTTGCCGAACTTCCCGAACGCGGAGAGGTCGCGACGGATCTGGGTCGCGTTGATGTTGGTGTAGTCCGCGATCTCCTGCGAGGAGATCCGGTCCTTGCCCATCTTCTTCGCCTGCGAGAGCACCTGCAGGTACCGCGACAAGCGTGCAGCAACCCCCACCGTCAGTCGATCCGCCACCAACGCTCCTCTGTCCGTCGGTTTGAACGAGTGGCGAGCCATTCTGCCAGCGAGCCCGGAGGCATGTCGCAATTAGGCACAAAGTCAGGCGCTCGCGAGGCGCCGCCGGAACGCCTCCTCGTCCACGAAGTAGACGAATGCGCGCTCGCCGTCGATCTCGACGACCGGGAGCCATTCGCGGTAGCGCGCCTCGAGCTCCGGGACGCCTGTGATGTCGATCTCCTGGAGCTCGAACCCGAGCTCCTCGCGGAGCGCGCGCACTTGCGCGCGGGCGCGCTCGCACAGATGGCAGTCGGCAGCCCCGTAGAGAACGACGCACTTAGGGATAGAGCCCTCGGGTGGTCAACGCCTCCGCGACTCGCTGGACGCCCAGCCCATAGGCGGCGAGCCGCATCGGCGTCTTTCGCTCCTGCGCGACCTGCCAGGTCTCGTCGAAGGCGCGCGAGACGATCTCGTTCAGGCGATGGTTGACCTCGGCCTCCTTCCAGAAGTACTCCTGGAGACCCTGGACCCACTCGAAGTACGAGACGACGACCCCGCCGGCGTTGGCGAGGACGTCAGGCAGGACGAGGATGCCGCGCTCGTCGAGGATCTCGTCCGCGGCGGGCGTGACCGGGCCGTTTGCGCCCTCGGCGACGATCCGCGCCTGGACGAGGTGGCCGTTCGCGCCCGTGATCACCTGCTCGAGCGCGCACGGCACCAGCAGGTCGCAGTCGAGCACGACGAGCTCTTCGTTCGTGATCGCCTCGGTGTTCCGGAGCCCCTGGAGCTCGCCCGTCTCGGCCTTGTGCGCGATTGCCGCGGCCACGTCGATCCCGTTCGGGTCGTACAGGCCGCCGGACGAGTCCGAGACCGCGATCACCGTCGCGCCGAGCTCGGCGAGGAACCGTGCGATGTTCGCGCCGACGTTCCCGAAGCCCTGGACGGCGGCACGCAGATCCCCGAGCTGCTGGTCGAGCTTCCTGCACGCGTCCTGGATCACGAAGAGGAGGCCGCGTGCCGTGGCCTCCTCCCGTCCGAGCGAGCCGCCGATCATGATCGGCTTGCCGGTGGCGACGCCGAGCACCGAGTGGCCCTTGTTCATCGAGTACGTGTCGAAGATCCAGGCCATGACGGCGGCGTTCGTGCCGACGTCCGGGGCCGGGATGTCCTTCTCCGGGCCGATCTCGTTGATGATCTCGCTCGTGTACCGGCGGGTCATGCGCTCGAGCTCACCCGTCGACATCCGCTTCGGGTCGCAGACGACGCCGCCCTTGGCGCCGCCGAACGGGAGCCCCATCAGCGCGCACTTCCACGTCATCAGCATCGCCAGCGCCTTGACCTCGTCGAGCGTGACGTCCGGGTGGTAGCGGATCCCGCCCTTCGACGGGCCGCGAGCGACGTTGTGCGTGACGCGGTAGCCCGTGAACGCCGTCACCGTGCCGTCGTCCATCTTCGTCGGGATCGAGACCTCGACGGCCTTCTTGCATTCCGCGAGCACCTTCGCGAGCTCCGGGTCGATGTCGAAGGCGGCCGCGACCCGGCGCAGCTGCTCACGGACGTTGTCGTACGGGTTTTCCTTGAGGTGCGTTCCCGCCTCTCCCAGTGCGGTCACACGACGCTCCTTTCCTCGCAGAAACGCTACTCGATCGCGAACCGGAGCGTGATCCTCGTCGGCTTACCGCCGAGCACCGGCCACGCGACGAGCTGGAGGCGGTAGCTCCCCGGGCGAAGCCGCGTGCCCTGCGCGTCGCGCCCGGTGAGGCCGAACGCGTAGCGTCCGGGGAGGATGTCTCGGAGGCGCCCGATCACCCCGAGCGCGCGACCGTCCGAGTCGAGCAGCCGCAGGTCGAGCCGCGCCACCGGCTGGATCTCGGGTGCTCCGCCGCTCTGCCGGAGGGTGCCCGCCTGGAAGGAGAGCAGCACGGGGTTCTCGTCGGACGGCACGAAGCTGCGACGGGCGAGGCTGATCCGGGAGACGAGCGGCGCGCGGCTCGGCCGGAACGAGACCGCCCACGGAACCCCCAGCGCGCGACCGCCTTCCGAGGCGACGACGAGGGAGCCGCCGGCGATCGCGGCGGTCGGCTGCGCGACGACCTTCAGCGTCACCGTGACGGTGCGGGCCTGTCCCTGCCGGAGCAGCAGGCGCCGTGGCCTGACGGAGATCCCGATCAGCTCGGACTCGCCTCCCTCGGCGCGCGGCGTCAGCCGCACGCGCAAGCGCCTGCTGGAGACGTTGTGGATGGTGATCGTCCGCTTCGCGGTCCAGCCCTTGCCGCCGCTCCACGTTCCGAACCCGAGCGAGGCGGGAGTCGCCGCAAGCTCCCCCGCCGCAGCGGCGCCGACGTCGAGCGCGCCGGCCCCCTGGGCGAGCAGGTGCGCACCCACGAGCGGACGGCCGGAGCCGACCAGGAGCCCTTTGAGGCCCGCGGCCCCGACCGAGGGGCGAGCCTGGGCGAGCACGGCGGCCGCCCCGGCGACGACCGCGGCCGCTGCGCTGGAGCCGTTCACGGTCGCGTAGCCGCCCCCCGGCTCGGAGGTCGCGAGCTCGACGCCGGCCGCCGCTAGCTCGGGCTTCACACGCCCGTCGAACGCCAGTCCGCGGGACGAGAAGGAGGCGACGGCGACACCGTCGGGATTGGCCATCTCGTCGACCTGCCCGATCGAGACGCCGACGCTCGCGCCGGCGCGCCGGGCCGCGATCAGCGCCGCAGCGGGCGCGAGGGGGATCGAGACGACTGGAGCTCCGAGCGATTCGTCGAGGCCGAGCCCACCCGGCGGCAGCGGGTCGCCGTAGAGCAGCACCGCGGCTGCCCCAGCACGCACAGCCGCTCGAGCACGCCCCGCGGGATCGGCACCCGCAGGAACGAGCACGGCCCGGCCCGTAACGCTGAAGCCGCGCCGGTCGACGAGGCGGAGCGCCCCGCCCGGCCCCGCGCGCGGAACCGCGACCCCGAGGTTGAGCGAATCCCGCGGACCGACGGCGTTCAGCAGCGGGACGTCGCGGCGGTAGAGGACCTCGAGGCCGCCACGCAGCACGACGCGTACCGAATCGACGTTGGGGCGCGCGTCGAGGGCGCCGACCGTCAGCGCCGAGACGGCCCCTCCCGGCCCTGCGATCGAGCCGAAGGCGGGGCCGGCGGGACCGTCGTTTCCGGCCGGGACGACCACGAGCGTATCGAGTGCCACCGCCCCGTCCACCGCCCGCGCCTCCGGCGTGTCCGCGAAGGCGGCGAACGGGATCGTGAGCGGGACGAGCGCGACTCGCGCGGCGTCGTGGGCATCCCCGTCGTCGTTCGGGTCGACCGCACGCTCGAGGCCGGCGATCAGCTGGTCGGTGCGGGCATAGACGGTGAAGTGGCCGGACGCGTCGGGCTGCCAGCCCGCGACGCGAATCGGCTGCACCGTCGCTCCTGGCGCCGCGCCGCGCAGGCGACCCGGTCCGCCCCGGCCCACGAGGAGGCCTGCCATCTCCGTCCCATGGGTCTCGAACCTGCTCTTGTCCTCGGGGCTGCGACCGACGCCGACATCGCCGCCGGTGACCACCAAGTCGAAGCCGGGCTCGATCCGGCCCCGGAGGTAGTCGTGCTGGTCGTCAACACCCGTGTCCAGCAGCGCGATCGTGACTCCCGAGCCGTCGAATCCCGGCAGCTCGGCCTCTGCGCGGCGCCCGCTGGCGGCCCCGAACCGGCCACTTCGGAGCAGCGGCGTCCCGATCGAGGCCGGATACGCGGCCCGGACCGGATACACGCCGGCGACACCCGGCGAGCGCTCGACCAGGCTGATCGCACGCGGGTCGAGCGGAGCGGCGAAGCCGTTGAGCACGCGCGCGTACCGGAACTCGGGCCGGAGGTAGACGCCGTTGGCCGCGAGGAACGCGAGCAGGTGCGCCTGCGTCGCGAGCGCCGCCGCCGTCCAGGCTCGCTCCTGGGACTCGGTCGCCGTCCCGCCGGCCGCGGCGAGCCGCTGCGCGAGAGAGGGCGCCTTCAGGACGACGATCATCCGCTGCCCGATCGGAACGTTCGGCCGGGCCTCCCCGACGAGGCCGCGCCAGCTCGGTGCGCTCTGCTCCTCGACCGGGATCGGCTCGGTGTCTCGCCACGTGGCGCCCACGAGCGCTGCGAAGCCGAGCACGGCGACGGCTGCGAGCAGCGCGTTACGGAGACGCGGCGTACGCATCGAGCCCAAGGTAGCGAGGATAGGCGAGCGGCTCGCGGTAGCGACCCGCAGAGGCGATCATCGCTGCGTTATCCGTGCAGAGCTCGAGCGGGGCGAGCGACGCGCCTTGCAGCGCCGCGCGGAGCTCCGAGTTCGCAGCGACCCCGCCTACGACGGCGAAGCGGTCGTGCCCGGTCTGCTCGGCCGCGGCGAGCGTCCGCTGGGCGAGCGCTCGCACGATCGCGCGCTGGTAGCTCGCGGCGAGATCCGCCTTGCGCGACTCGGCCTCCTCGCCGAGGTCGCGCACGGTGTAGAGCAGAGCCGTCTTCACTCCCGAGAAGGAGAAGTCGAGGCCCGGGACGCGCGCGACAGGAAACGCGAACGCTTCCGGATCGCCCTGGGGGGCAAGCCGGTCGATCTCGGCGCCACCCGGGTAGCCGAGCCCGAGCAGGCGCGCGCCCTTGTCGAAGGCCTCGCCGGCCGCGTCGTCGAGCGTGCGGCCGAGCACCGCGTAGCCGGACCGATCCCGGACGTCGAGCAACAGCGTGTGTCCGCCGCTCGCGAGCAGGCATAGAAACGGCGGCTCGAGGTCGGTCGGCTGCAGGTAGAGCGAGGCGACGTGCCCATGCAGGTGGTCGACCGGGACGAGCGGCAACCGCCGCGCCCAGGCGAGCGCCTTCGCCGCGGACAGCCCGACGAGCAGCGCCCCGATCAGGCCGGGCCCGCTCGTGACCGCGATCCGGTCGACGTCGTCGAGGCTCGCGCCGGCCTCGTCGAGCGCCTCCCGGATCACTGGCGAGATCAGCTCGAGATGCCGCCGGGACGCGACTTCCGGCACGACGCCGCCGAAGCGCGCGTGCAGGTCGGCCTGCGAGGCGACGACGTTGGAGCGGATCTCACCGTCCTCGGTGACGAGCGCTGCCGCGGTCTCGTCGCACGAGGTCTCGAGCCCCAGAATCACGTGATTAGTGGGCGCTAGTCCACTGCGGAATCATCGGCGGCGCCCGGTTCTCTCCACATGATCAGCGCGTCCTCGTGATTGTCTGTGTAGTAGCCGCGCCGGGTGCCTCGCGACTCGAAGCCGAGGCGCTCGTAGAGCCGGATCGCCTCCTCGTTCGAGACGCGCACCTCGAGGGTGTGGCCGCGGCGCACGTCCGAGGCGGTCAGCTCGAAGAGCCGCTCGAGCAGGGTCGCGGCGATTCCGCGGCGGCGGTAGTCCGGATCGACGGCGACGTTCATCACGTGCCACGCGTCGACGTAGCGGGAGATGATCAGGTAGCCGACGAGACGCTTCCCGTCGAACGCCCCGAGCGAGATCGACGACGGCTTCGCGAGCTCGGACGCGAACATCGAGCGCGACCAGGGCGTCCGGTACGAGCGGCGCTCGATCTCCTCGATCGCCGCGAGATGCTGCAGCTCGAGCCGCCGGATGTCGTAGCCGACCTGGACCACTACGGGACGCTCCGCTCCGCGTCGGGCACGCGCAGGTAGATCGGCTCGACCTGCTCGGCTGGGCCGAACTCGCTTGCGAGCAGCGCGTGAAACCGCGCCTGCGGGATGTGCAGCTCGCTCTCGTCGGGTGGGATCTCGGCGCCTTCGAAGACGTCGCGGTAGCGGACGGCGCCGTCGCCGACGAGCGTCTTGCCCTCGGCGTCGAGCTCGTCGGGCCGCAGCACACGCGCGTAGCCGTCGACGAGCGTGAACACCTCGCCGCGCTTTGCGTCGATCACCGGGACCGCTTCGGGCGCGGCGGCCGCGAGCGCGTCGAGCGTCGAGACGCCGGCGACCGGAACCGCGAGCGCGAGCGCGAGCGCGCGGGCGGCGGACAGCCCGATGCGAATGCTGGTGAAGCTCCCCGGCCCGGTGCCGACCGCGAGCGCCTCGATCGCACGCGGGTCCTCCACCAGCTCGTCGAGAGCGGCGACGAGCTGCTTGGCGTGATCGGCGCGGCGCTCGCTGATCACCTCGCCGTCGCGCACGACGGCGGCGGTTGTGACGGAGGTGGCGGTGTCCAACGCGAGTATCAACACGGTCGATCGAGACTGCCCTTCGCTCGGGGTCAATATGCCGCAAGCGTACGGCAGCGCGAACGGGAGGCAGCCAGTCCGCCGCCGCTTCCGGCCATTCGACGAACACGATCGCCCCCTCGAAGTAGGGCTCGAGGTCGCCCCATTCCTCCGGGTCGACGCGTCGGAACCGGTAGAGGTCGAGGTGGCAGACGTCCGGCTCGCCTGGGTAGCGGTGACCGATCGTGAACGTGGGGCTGGTCACCGGCGCCTCTACTCCGAGCGCGCGGCAGGCACCGCGAATGAACGTCGTCTTGCCGGCGCCGAGCTCACCGGAAACGGTAACGACGTCGCCCTTGCGAAGCTGGCCCGCCAGCTCAACAGCCAGACTCTCGGTCTCGGCCCGCGAGGAGGTCACAACTTCCGCCACGCGCGAACCGTAGCCACCCCACTGCCAAGTAACACTGTGTTGCTTGGCAGGGACCGACGGGTCGCGCGCGTCTCGGTTCCTAGCAACACCGTGTTACTTGGATTCGAGGCGGGTTCAGCCGTCGCCTCGTGGAGACGGCCCGCCGGCCGCGCAACGGCTACTTCGGCGGCAGGGACGCGGCGTACTCGGCTGCCTCGGCGATCCAGGCGTCGAGGTCGGCGGCGGCGCCGACCAGGAGCCAGCCCTTCATGGGGCGCCCCGTCATGTCGAAGACGCGGGTGTGCGGGCGGGTCAGCGCTTCGTCTGTTCGCTCGGGCGGGATCCGCACGATCAGCTCCTCGCCGTGGACGCCGACGCACATGTTGCCGTCCAGCATGAAGCCGATCCCGCCAAACATCTTCCGCTCGCTCAAGCCCGCTCGCCCGGCGAGCGCGGATCGCACGTGA
>WNFV01005083.1_pt1 | contig 15998 bp, 10 predicted proteins | sample 5400101 | NCBI WGS metagenome assembly WNFV01 (sample SAMN13153361, study PRJNA577476) | soil metagenome | isolation source: 115 cm soil or saprolite under grassland replicate 1 | place: USA:California | collected 2016-06-15
TCAAGCCCGACGGCAGCACCCTGGCGGGGACCGGGATCTGCAACGGCACCTCGTTCCTGGACGCCCAGACCCTGCCGGTGGCCGGCACCTACACCCTGCTGCTCGACCCCGAAGGCGATCACACCGGCAGCGCCACCGTGACGGTCTACAACGTGGTGGACGTCACCGGCACGGTCGCCGCCGACGGCACCGGCACCAACTTCACCATCTCCACCCCGGGCCAGAACGCCCGCTACACCTTTGACGGCGCCGCCGGGCAGAAGGTCAGCGTGGCGCTGACCAACAGCACCCTCGGCAACAGCGGCTGCCTGAACAGCTTCTTCGGCATCCTCAAGCCCGATGGGTCGACCCTGACCGCGACCGGGATCTGCAACGGCTCCACGTCTCTGGACGCCCAGACGCTGCCCACAGCTGGGACCTACACGGTGCTGATCGACCCTGCCGGGACCATCACCGGCAGCGCCACCGTGACGGTGTCCACGGTGGGCTCGCTTGCCGCCGCCGCAGGGCAGACCCGCAGCGCCGGGTCGGGCACGGCCACGACGACACGGCAGCAAGGTCCGGCGCGCACCACAGCAGGCGCCGAGCTGCCCGCCGGGCGGGACCGGACCGGGGACGCGCGCGAGGCAGTGCTCGCTCCCGCGGGCGGAGGCGCTGGGGGCCAGGCGGCACCGCGGGCGGCGGGTGTCGCCGCGCCTGGCGAGGAGTGGGTCCCGGATGAGCTGCAGCTCCGCGGCGACACGTGGCTCAGCCGGGGTGCCGCCTCGGTCTGGGCTCGGCTGTCACCGCGTACCGCGCCACGGGGGGTCACCGCCGTGGCCGGGCAGGCGCTCACGCTGGCTGGCCGGCCCCTTGCTGGCGTGACGCTGCGGCTTGCGACCCGCGCGACCACGACCGATGCAACCGGCCGGTTCCTGCTCACCGGGGTGCCCACCGGCCACCACGAGCTGCTGATCGACGGTCGCACCGCCAGCACGCTGGGCAGGCGCTTTGGGGTCTTCGAGTACGGCGTGGACATCGCTGCCGGGAAGACCGCCGCGCTGCCCGCCACGGTCTGGATGCCGAGGCTCGACACCGCGCACGCCAAGCGGTTCCCGTCGCCGACCACTGGCGAGGTGGTGGTGACCACCCCACGGATCCCAGGGCTTGAGGTCCGCGTCCCGGCGGGCTCGACCATCCGGGACACAGACGGCAGGGTCGTGACCGAACTTGGCATCACCCCGGTCCCGGTCGACCGGCCCCCGTTCCCGCTGCCAGCCGGGGTGCGGGTGCCGGTCTACTTCACCGTCCAGCCCGGCGGCTCCTACGTGTTCCCCCAGGGCGCCCGGATCATCTACCCCAACTACACCCACGAGCGGCCCGGCACCCGGGTGGCGTTCTGGCACTACGCCCCCGAGGGCAAGGGCTGGCATGTCTACGGGCACGGCAGCGTGACCCGCGACGGCAAGCAGATCGTGCCCGACCCCGGGGTGCGGGTGTATGAGTTCACCGGCGCGATGATCAACGTGCCCGGGCTGGTCGCCGCGGCGCTGGGGGCGTTCCGGGACGCCTGGCACTTCATCGACGGCGACCCGGTCGACCTGGGCACCGGCCTGTTCATCAACTCCAAGACCGACCTGGCGATCGGCGATGTCCTGCCGATCTCGATCACCCGGACCTACCGGCAGGCCGACAACGCCGTCCGCCCGTTTGGGATCGGGACCAACTTCACCTACGGGATCTTCCTGCAGTCAGCCAACCAGTACCAGGAAGCCGACCTCGTCTTCCCCGACAGCTCCAAGGTCCACTACGTGCGGACCTCCCCCGGGATCGGCTACGCCGACGCGGTCTTCCAGGCCACCGCCACGCCGACCGCGTTCTACAAGTCGACCATCGCCTGGAACGGCAACGGCTGGGACCTGACCCTGCGCGACGGGACCGTCTACGTCTTCGGCGACAACCAGCCGCTGCAGGCGGTCCGGGACCGGTACGGCAACCAGGTCACCCTGACCCGCACCGCCGGGCAGGGCGGCGACATCACCCAGGTCACCTCCCCGACCGGCAAGTGGATCAGGCTGTCCTACGACACCAGCCACCGGATCACCCAGGCCAGCGACAGCATCGGCCGGACCGTCACCTACACCTACGACACCGCCGGGCGGCTCTGGCAGGTCACCGACCCGGCCAACCACACCACCACCTACGGCTACAACGCCAGCAACCAGCTCACCACGGTCACCGACGCGCGCGGCATCGCCTTCCTGACCAACGAGTACGACCCCGACGGGCGGGTGATGCAACAGACCCAGGCCGACGCCACCACCTACCAGTTCGCCTACACCACCGACGCCGGTGGCAAGGTCACCGAGACCCGGGTCACCGACCCCCGCGGCCACGTCCGCAAGGTGACCTTCAACGCCGACGGCGCGGCCACCAGCGACACCGCCGCGCTGGGCACCCCCGAGCAGCAGACCACCACCCTGGCCCGCCAGCCGGGCACCAACTTCGTCACCAGCGTCACCGACCAGCTCGGCCGCAGGACCGACCTCGGCTACGACGCCAACGGCAACGTCAACCAGGTCACCAGGCTGGCCGGCACCGCCAACGCCCAGACCACCTCGATACCCCACAACGGGCCGTTCAGCCAGCTGTCCAGCGTCACCGACCCGCTGGACCACACCACCTCGTTCGGCTACGACCCCCGCGGCAGCCTCACCACGGTCACCGACCCGCTCACCCGCCAGACCACCTACGGGTACAACCCTGCCGGGCAGGTCATCTCGGTCAAAGACAACCTGGACCACACCACCACCCTCGGCTACGAGTTCGGTGAACTGACTACGGTCCAGGACCCGCTCGGCCGCACCACCCGCCCGTTCGTTGACGGGGCCGGGCGCCTGGCGAGCGTCACCGACCCGCTCGGCAACACCAGCCGCACCACCTACGACGCGGTCAACCAGCCCACCGGCGTCACCGACCCGCTGGGCACCACCACCGGCTTCACCTATGACCCCAACGGCAACCCGCTCACCGTCACCGACGCCCGCGACCACACCACCACCTACACCTACGACAACCTCGACCGGGTCGAGACCGCCAAGGACCCGCTCGGCAAGACCGCCAGCTACGACTACGACGCCAACGGCAACCTGGCCACCGCCACCAGCCGCCGCGGCAAGGTCACCACCATCGCCTACGACACCCTCGACCGGCCCACCACGGTCAAGTACGGCGTCTCCGGCGCGACCCAGGAAAGCTCCACCACCGTCACCTACGACGCCGGTAACCGCGTCCGCACCATCGTCGACTCGGTCGCCGGGACCACCACCCTCACCCCCGACGACCTCGACCGGCTCACCTCCGAGCAGACCCCCCAAGGCACGGTGAGCTACGGCTACGACGACGCCGGCCGCCGCACCTCGATGACGGTCACCGGGCAGCCCCAGGTGACCTACAGCTACAACGACGCCGACCAGCTCACCCAGATCCTCAAAGGCAGCGAGACCGTCACCGTCGGCTACGACGGCGCCGCTCGCCTCAGCAGCCTGGGCCTGCCCGGCGGGGTGAGCCAGACCTACGGCTACGACGACGCCGACCAGCTCACCACCCTCACCTACAAGAAGGGCACCACCACCCTCGGCGACCTCGCCTACGGCTATGACCAGGCCGGCCGGCGCGCCTCGGTGGGTGGCAGCTTCGCCCGCACCGGCATCCCTGCCGCGTTCGCGTCGGCGGCCTACAACGCCAACGACCAGCTCACCCAGCTCGGGTCGACCACCTTCACCTACGACGACGACGGCAACCTCACCGGCGACGGCGCCACCAGCTACACCTGGAACGCCCGCGGCGAGCTCGCCGCCTTGTCCCGCCCCGGGCTGAGCGCCAGCTTCGCCTACGACGCCGGCGGGCGCCGGACGCGCAAGACCGTCAAGGGGACCGCCACCGGGTTCCTCTACGACGGCGCCAACCCCGTCCAGGAGCTGGCCGGGTCGACCCCCAGCGCCAACCTGCTCACCGGCGGGACCGACCAGTACTTCACCCGCACCGACAGCGGCGGTGCCCGCAGCCTGCTCACCGACGCACTCGGCAGCACCCTGGCCCTGACCGACCCGGCGGGCACGGTCAAGACCTCCTACACCTACGAGCCGTTCGGCAAGACCACCACCAGCGGCACGGCCAACGCCAACACCTTCCGGTACACCGGCCGGGAAGACGACGCCACCGGCCTGTACTACTACCGCGCCCGCTACTACAGCCCCAGCCTGCAACGCTTCCTCAGCGAAGACCCCATCGGCTTCGCCGGCGGCGACACCAACCTCTACAGCTACGCCGCGAACAGCCCTACCAACCTGACCGACCCCTCCGGCAACAACCCCTTCGTCGTCGCCTGCGTAGTCAATGGAGCGATCTCGGCCGCTATGAGCTGGGGCGAGCAACGCTTGGCAGGCCGGAAGGTCAACTGGGGCTGGGGCGGTGTAGGAGGTGCTGCACTACTAGGCTGTGCCTCGGGCCTCTTGGGCAAGATCGGACCCATCCTCCGCCTCGGTATCGGCGCTGAACGAGGAGGTCAGGCGGCGGCATTCGCTGACCTTGCCGCCTTGCGCGTGGAGTTAGGATTGCCTCCGGTCGGTGCCAAAGGTGCAGGCACGCTGGCCCGACTCGACATCGGGGAGCGATCCTTCTACGGCATCAACGCACATGGTCAACAGATCACGTTCCGGGTGAACCCCGTCAGCAGGACTCATGCCGAGGCGGATGTATTGCAGCAGGCACGCAACGCAGGCATCACGGGCGGAGAAGGTCGCCTGTATGTCGATCGCGCATTGTGTCCACCTTGTGCCAGAGGTGCCGTGCAATCCATGGCTAGGCAGCTAGGATTAAGCCGACTCGAAGTGTCCACGCCCGCAGGATCCGTCATCTGGCAATTGTAGAACCCTGGAGATGTCCATGGTTGTGTCGACAATGTTGGCGGATCACTGGGTGGGAGTGCTGGATCAAGGCGACGAGATCACCGATCCGGACATGACAAAGATCGAGCAGGCCATCCGTGCGCTGGATGGCTCGGAGCGTACGTTGGTGCTATTGAAGACCGACGGAGTTGCACACATGGGTATCGGTGGTGGTACGGCGAATGTCTATTTTGTCTATGTCACATTCGACGATGTCGAGTTCCTTGCCCCGACCATACCGGTCACTGAACCGGGTACCATGGTGATGAATATCGGTGGGCAAGAAGGAGAATACTCCAAGGAGCATTGCGTCGACCTCGCGGTGGCGCTGAGTGCCGCAAGAGCATTTGCGGCTAGTGGCATTCTCGAGCCGTCGATCAACTGGCGGGTGGTTTGAATTCACTACCAGAGCCAATGACGCCTAGGCGGTTCGTTGAGGCGCTCTTCGCCGTGGTGCTGGAAGGCGGGCATGCGCGGCTTCTTGGCGTCAGTGCGTACGCCGCCGGGTAGACAGCCACCGACATGGCTCACCTCCCTTTCAACGTGGCTGAACGGGCTTAACCCGGAGGATCAAGCAATGGCAGAGGAACTCGCCCGCCGGTCCGCTGCCGCAGCCCTGGGTCGTGTGCTGGAGGTACTCGATGGGGTGCTCGCCATTGAGCCGTCCGGACCCAAGGGCGAACTGGTACTCCTGCACGCTCGTGGGGGCGAGAGTGTGCGCCCGAACGACCCCGAGTTCGAGAGTCTCGAGGAGGTGCTGAAGGAGCTGTTAGCTCACGATTTGTAGCGCCCTGGGTCTGCTGCGGCATGGGAAGGGCTACCCCAACCGCGGATAACATCCCGACATCGAAGTCGCCTGCGGTGGCAGCCGATTTCAGCCCGAACGTGAGGGTGAGCTCAAAGTCGTGACTATTAAGAGTATTTCGACCGGAGTGAGCTAAGGGAGTGACGCGACATCATGAGCGATGAGCGCGACCTGGTCGTAGTCCAGTACCCGCCACAGCAATTCCCGACGTCTGAGGATGCCCACAGTACCTGGGATGCTGTCGAACCGATGCTGAACGAGATCTTGGGCCGCGCCGGCCTGGGCCAGTGCACAGTCGTCGACTACAGCAGCGAACTGACATTCATATCCGAGGTCACCGATGCTTCTCTAGCCGTCGACTTGATACGGTCGGGACTCGACATATATGGATACCTAGATGGCGCGGTTATTGCTGTCAAACGCGAGGGCCGGTCCATAATCACTTGGTCATCGAGCAGGGCAGGTGAAATCATCTATTGAGAATATCCTTAGGGATGAACGAAGGGCGTCCAAGCTCGGCCCGACGTCGCTCTCTGGTTTGCCTCTGCGGACACGCTTGTCGCCGTCGCCTCCGGCGGGAACAGATTGGCTCGGCAGTAGGCAGGAGCCGATGAGCGGCCTTGGCCGACGAAAATTTCTGATCGGTGGCGCAGCTGCAATGGTCCCCGGATGCTCGTCCGTCGATCGGAATGCGAGGCTTCCGGCCATGCCAGGCACGACCGCGACACCTTTGTCAGCACCGTCGCGTCAGTTAGGCCTCGCGACACGGCCACAATCAGACATGCTGCTTGCCGCCTTTGACGTGACAGTGCGGAATCTTCGCGGTATGGCTACCTTGCTGCAGACGTTAACCAATCATGTAGCCGTCTCAAGGGAGGTCGATCACAGTGGCTTGGATCGGACGTCGACCTTCAGTGCGGGGGCCTCGCTCTTCGACGATCGGTTCGGGCTTGGGGCGCTGCGGCCACGACGGCTCACCACGATGCCGTCGTTCCCCAACGATGCGCTGGACCCGGCCTGGTGCCACGGCGACCTGCTCGTCCAAATCTGCGCCGAGGATCGTGCCGTTATCCAGCGCGCCTTCCGCGACCTCGTCCGCGCGGCCGGGGACCGGCTCCGGCTCCGCTGGCGGATCGAGGGGTTCCGGCCCCAGAACGCACCAGACGGGCGCGGGTCGACCACCACCAGGAACCTGTTCGGCTTCCGCGAGGGCGCGGGCAACCCCGACGTGCGCGACAGCGGGCTGATGGATCAGCTGGTGTGGGTGCAGCCGGGGGGTGGCGAGCCGGCCTGGGCGGCTGGGGGCAGCTACCAGGTGGTGCGGCTGATCCGCTTCGCCACCGAGCTGTGGGACCGGGAAAGCACCGAGCGGCAGGAGGACGTGATCGGCCGGCACAAGGCCAGCGGCGCGCCGCTGGCCGGGCGGCGCGAGGACGAGCGGTTCGACTACGCCCGCGACCCCGACGGGCGGATCACCCCGCTGGACGCCCACATCCGCCGCGCCAACCCGCGCACACCGGCGACGGAGGCGAACCGGATCCTGCGGCGCAGCTACTCCTACCGGCGCGGGCGCGACCGGGCCGGGCAGCCCGACGAGGGGCTGGTGTTCGTCTGCTACCAGCAGGACCTCGAGCGTGGCTTTGCGGTCGTGCAGCGGCGCCTTGAGGGGGAGGCGCTCGCCAGGTACGTGCTGCCGTTCGGTGGCGGCTACTTCTTCGCCCTGCCAGGCGTCGCAGGGTCTGACGGGTACCTGGGCGAAGGACTTCTCCGGGCTGCCTCGATGAGGTGAGACGACCGACCAGGGAGCGCCTGACTAGCCAGCTATCACCGCACGGAGCCGACGGGCCTGCCCAGCACCGCCCAGCCGTCCGAGCCGACCTGCTCGCCGACGACCCCAGCGCCTTGCGGCCGCCGGCAGTCTCGGCTGCGGTCAACCTCGCCGGATCGGGGCCGCCGAGGTGGCCAGGATGCCACGCTGGAAGGGACGACGTCGCCGCGCCCGGTGTGCCAGCATTCCGCAAGCAACCCGTCATGTTCGGGCAGCGCAAGGTCAAGTGGGTCCCCGCATCGGCCGGAGCCGTGCCTTCAGCGTTGCCGTGGTCGCCCCCGATTTGGGTGGTGGCGTTCTGCTCGGCACGATGCCACCCTGCCGGTGGCACTCCACGAACGCGAAGAGCCGACCCGGACTGCCGGACGGACCTCAGCGCGCTCGGACGCGCTGGTCGGCACGAGGAGGTCAGCGATGGTTGCTCGCATCTGGCGGGGATGGACGGCCCGGGAGCGGGCCGATGCCTACGTCGAGTACATGAACGTCACCGGTATGGCGGAGTACACGTCCACGCCCGGCAATCTCCACGCCTTCATGTTGCGGCGCGACCTCGACGACGGGCGGACGGAGTTCGTGATGGTGACGGTGTGGGCGTCGATGGACGCGGTGCGCCGCTTCGCCGGTGACCAGCCCGAGCGCGCGGTCTTCTACCCCGAGGACGACACGTTCCTGGTCGACCGCGAGGTGACGGTGAGCCATTTCGAGGTTGCCTGGAGCCGAGACTAGCCCGGCGGCGCCGACCTGGCTCAGGTAGGAGCCGTCTGGGAGCAGACCAGCCCTGGGACTGCCATTGCCAGAAATGGCGCAAGGTGGTCCGGCCGGGCCGTGGGGTGAACCGGGTCAGCTTCAGGGGAGCAGCTGGTAGAAGCGCCAGAAGTCCGTCTCGATCGGGAGGACCTCAACGTCTCGAAAGCCGGCCGCTGTGGCGTAGCGACCGAGCGTGGAGGGGCGCATCACTGCCCCGGTCGCTGTGGTCTGCGGGTCGCCCATGACGCTCGGCAGGCACGACACCACGCTCCAGCCGTACGCGTACCGGTCCCGGGTGGGGCCGGGGGCGGTGAACCCGTCGGTGACCAGCTCGTCGGCAACCACCACCGACCCGCCCTCGGCGAGCATCGCGTGCACCGCCCGGAGCGCGTCGACCGGACGCGGCATGTCGTGGAGGGCCTCGAAGATCGTCACCAGGTCGTAGCGGCCGGACACATCGGGATCCGAGGCGTCGGTGACGGAGAACGTGACCCGGTCGGCCACACCGGCGTCCTCGGCATGCTGGGCAGCCACGGTGATGACGTCGCGGTCGAGGTCGAAGCCGTCCACGGTGATCCTGGGGTACGCCCGGGCCATGGCGATGCTCGACCAGCCGGTGCCACAGGCCACGTCGGCGACCCGCGCCGGTGGCTCGCCGCGGAGCCGCCGGTCGACCTCTGGGATCGCCGGGAGCCACTGCCTGCCCAGCAGGTTGAGGAAGAGCGCGCGGTTGAACTCCGCCTTGCCCTCCGGCTCCCAGGGCAGCGGCGGCGGTGCGCCACCCGTCCGGAATGCGTCCACCAGCTGTGGCAGCGGACGGCCGGCGCGCACGACATCGACGCCCTTGTAGGCCTCATAGCGGAGGTCGTCTGGGTCGGCGAGGACGGGGATGTGCTCCGGCGGCAGCCAGTAGCGGCGCACCAGCGGGCCCGCCGTGGGGTCGTCGACCGCCAGCAGCCCGCTGGTGGCCTGGTGCTCCAACCACTCCCTGACATACCGCTCGGCGGTACCGGTGCGCTCGGCGAGCTCCGACGAGGTGGCCGAGCCACCTTCGGCGAGCGTCCGGTACAGGCCCAGGCGCTCTCCGAGGTAGACGGTGTAGAGCTCGAACGCCCCGACCGCATCGAGGAACAGCCGTTCGGCCAACGTCCTTGTTGGGTCGCCGGCAGGGCGCGGGTGGGCCACAGGGCTCTCCGGTTCCATGGCGACGAGTATCGTACGCACCCACGCCAGGGCACGAAAAGGCCAGCCGCTCCGCTCCCCCTCGGGGGCCGGGTGCGTTCCCGCAGGTGACTGCTTGGCGAACTCCCCGTAAGCTTGGGTCATGGTCGTGACCGCTCGTGTCGAACACGTCGGCAGCCTCCTGCGACCGCCCTACCTGCTGGAGGCACGCCAGGCCCGCGCCACGGGCACGCTCGACGCTGCCGCCTTCAAGGCGGTCGAGGACCGCGCGGTACGCGAGGTGATCGCCCTGCAGGAGCAGGTCGGCTGCCCCGTCGTCACCGACGGGGAGCTGCGCCGCGACTCGTTCCAGAGCGAGCTCACCGCTGCCGTCGACGGCTTTGCCGGCGTCACCATGGACGCCTGGCTGTGGGGCGAGTGGCACTCCGACGTCGTCGGTGATGTGCGTGTCGAGCGGCCGCCGGACCTCGGGGTGGTTGCCCCGCTGCGGCGGCGCCGCAACCTTGCCGCCGAGGAGTTCACGTTCCTTCGCGCGCACACCAACCGGATCGGCAAGGTGACCCTGCCGAGCCCGAGCCTGTTCGCCAACCTGTGGTCACCCGAGCGCTCCAGGGAAGCCTACCCGACCATGGACGACTTCCTCACCGACGTGGTGGCGATCCTCTGCGACGAGGTGCGGGAACTCAACCGGCTCGGCTGCACCTACATCCAGCTCGACGCCCCCCACTACCCGCTGCTCATCGATCCGGTGTGGCGTGCCTTCTACGAGCAGCACGGCTGGACGCTCGAGCGCTGGCTCTCCCGTGGGATCGAGCTGGACAACGCGGTGATCGACGCAGGCCGCCCGGCCACCTTCGGTTTCCATCTGTGCCGTGGCAACCAGCACAGCCGCTGGCTGGTCGAGGGCGGCTACGACGCCATCGCCCGGCCGGTGTTCGGCGGTATCCATGCCGACCGGCTGCTGCTGGAGTACGACGACGAGCGCTCGGGGGGCTTCGATCCGCTACGCCTGGTTCCCGGGAGCACGCTGGTGGTACTGGGCTTGGTCACGACCAAGACGCCGCGGGCCGAGACCGAGGAGGATCTGGAGCACCGCCTGCACCAGGCGAGCCGGCTGATCGGTCTGGAGCGCCTGGCCGTTGGCACCCAGTGCGGGTTTGCGACCTCCTTGCAGGGCAACGCGATCAGCGTGGAGGACGAGCGCCGCAAGCTCGCGGTGCTGGTGCGGACGGCGGAACGGGTATTCGCTGCACCGGCTGGCACTTGAACACAAATGGCCGATGAGCTTGCGGCCGAACGCAACGGACGCATGGGGTACGCCCCATGAAGACTCCCGTGTGATCGGATGGTCCGCGGCACGGCTCTGTTGCGCCGGGCCGCTGCCGTCGGCGCTCATCGCGTAGACCTCGAAGTTGCCGTCGCGGTTGCTGGCGAAGGCGATCCTGGCCGGGCTCGGCACGCATCCCCCTGCTCGAGCGGGCGAAACTCGCTTTCCTCGCGTCGTCCCACCCCGTACGTTCGGACGGTTATGCGCGAATTACCTCTGGCCGACCCCGGCACGCCCGACCTGCGGTCGCCGACCCGCCTCCTGCTGTGGGTCGCTCGCGGGCAGCTTGGCACGCTCGCGGCCGGCACGGCGTTCGGCGTGCTGTGGATGGGGGCGCAGGCGGTGACGCCGGCTCTCGTCGGACGAGCGATCGACCTCGGCGTCGCCCAACACGACACCGGGGCGTTGCTGCGCTGGTCCGGCCTTGTCCTCGCCGCCGGGTTGGTCGGCGCGGTCACCGGCATCCTGCGGCACCGGGTCGCGGTGACGAACTGGCTGACAGCGGCCTATCGCGTGCAGCAGCTGCTGGTGCGACACGCCGTCCGCCTGGGTGGCTCGCTTCCCCGCCGCATCTCCACCGGCGAGGTCGTCAGCGTCGGCTCGCACGACGTCGAGCGCATCGGCGGCCTCATGGACATCACCGCGCGCCTGGCTGGCGCCGTCGTCTCGTTCGGTCTGGTTGCGGTGCTCATGCTTCGCACCTCCCTGACGCTGGGGCTCGTGGTCCTGGTCGGGGTGCCGCTGGTGTCGGCCGCGATCGGCCCGCTGCTGCGGCCTCTGCATGACCTGCAGGCCCGTCGTCGTGAGCTGGTCGGAGCGCTGACGACCCTCGGCGCCGACACGGTGAGCGGCCTGCGGGTGCTGCGCGGCATCGGCGGCGAGGCGGAGTTCTCCCGGCGCTACGCCGCCGCGTCCCAGGAGGTGCGCGCAGCAGGCGTGGCGGCCAGCAGGGTGCAGTCGCTGCTGGACGCCGCCCAGGTCGCGCTGCCAGGCCTGTTCGTCGTCGTGGTCACCTGGCTCGGCGCACGCTTCGCGGTCTCCGGACGGATCAGCGTGGGCGAGCTGGTCGCCTTCTACGGCTACGCGGCGTTCCTGGTGGTACCCGTCCGCACCGCCACCGAGGCCGCCGACAAGACCACGCGCGCGCTCGTCGCGGCTGGGCGGGCCGTCCGCGTGCTGTCGCTGCAACCCGAGCTGGTATCCGGGTCGTCGGCCGCCGAGCTTCCGAGCGCGGCCGCCCTGGTCGACGGCACGAGCGGGCTCGCCGTCTTCGCCGGCGAGCTGTTCGCGATCGTCACCGCCGTCCCTGAGGAAGCCACGGCGATCACCGACCGCCTCGGCCGGTTCGCCGACGGCGACGGCGTCACGCTCGGCGGCGTCGCCCTGCGCGACCTGCCGCTCGAGACCGTACGCCGCCGGGTGCTGGTCAGCGAGCGCGAGCCGCGGCTGTTCACCGGACGGCTCGCCGACGAGCTCGACCTGACCGGTACGGCGTCTGCCCAGCAGGTGCTGGCGGCGGTGCACGCGGCAGCGGCCGAGGACGTCCTCGAAGCGCTGCCCGACGGACTGGCGACCGAGGTCGAGGAGCGCGGCCGGTCGTTCTCGGGTGGGCAGCGTCAGCGGCTCGTGCTGGCCCGCGCGCTCGTCGCCGACCCGGAGATCCTCGTGCTCGACGAGCCGACCAGCGCGGTCGACGCCCACACCGAGGCACGCATCGCCGACCGGCTCGGCGTGCTGCGCGGCGGCCGTACCACCGTCGTGTGCACCACCAGCCCGCTGCTGCTCGACCGCGCCGACCGGGTCGCCCTCGTGGTCGACGGCCGCGTCGCCGCCGAGGGGACCCACGATGACCTGATGCACACCGAACCGCGCTACCGCGCGGTCGTGGCCCGAGGGGAGGAGGCATGAGCACGCTGCCCGTCGCGACGACGGCGCAGGTGCGCGCTCACGCCGTGGGGCTCGCACGCCGTCACCGGGGCGCGCTGGCCGGCGTGATCGGCCTGCACGCCGCCGCAACGCTCGCCGGGCTGGCCAGCCCGGCGCTGCTCGGCGCGATCGTCGACGCGGTCGGCCGTGGCACCACCATCAAGCACGTCGACCGGGTCGCGCTTGCGGTACTGGCGGCGCTCGTCGCCCAGGTCGTGCTGGTGCGCGCCGCACAGATGGCGTCGTACGTCCTGGGCGAGCGGGCCCTGGCCGAGCTGCGTGAGGAGTTCCTCGACCGCGTGCTCGCGCTGCCGCTCGGCACGGTCGAGCGGGCCGGCACGGGCGACCTGCTCACACGCTCGACCCGCGACGTCGACGAGGTCGCCGAGGCGGTGCGCTTCGCCGTACCGGAGACGCTGATCGCGGGTGTGACGACGGCGCTCACGGCGGCCGCCGCACTGGTGGTCGCGCCACAGGTGGCGCTGCCGTGCTTCGTGGTCGTGCCGCTGCTGTGGGTCTCCACACGCTGGTACCTCAGGCGCGCTCGCCCCGGTTACCTGCGCGAGCTGTCGGCGTGGTCGCGGCTCAACGCGGGCATCGCCGAGACGGTCGAAGGCGGCCGCACGATCGACGCGCTCAGCATGCAGCAGCGGCGCATCCGTCGCACCGACGACGACATCCGGGAGCAGTACGCGGCCGAGCGCTACACGCTGTTCCTGCGCACCGTGTGGTTCCCGGCGGTCGAGAGCGCCTACGTCGTGCCGGTGACCACGGCCATCCTCGTCGGTGGCCTGCTGCACGCGCGTGGGCTGGCGACGCTCGGCGAGGTCACCGCGGTGGTGCTCTACATGCGGCAGCTGATCGACCCGCTTGACCGGGTGCTGTCATGGCTGGACCATCTCCAGGTGGGCGCGACGTCGCTTGCCCGGCTGCTCGGTGTCGCCCACGTGCCGATGGACCGCGAGGACACGGGGCGCCAGCCGGTCGACGAGCGGCTCGTCGCGCACGACGTGCGCTTCGCCTACGCCGCCGGGCGCGACGTCCTGCACGGGATCGACCTCGACGTGCGCCAGGGAGAGCGGCTGGCGATGGTCGGTCCGAGCGGTGCGGGCAAGTCGACGCTCGGGCGGCTGCTCGCGGGCGTCAACCGGCCGCGTACCGGCTCGGTGACCGTCGGCGGCGTCGGGCTGGTCGAGCTGCCGCCCGATGAGCTGCGCGGGCACGTGGCGCTGGTCACGCAGGAGCACCACGTCTTCGCCGCCACCCTGCGCGACAACCTGGTGCTCGCCCGGCCGGGCGCCGACGATGCGGCGCTGCACGCGGCCCTCGACGCCGTCGACGCGCTCGGCTGGGTCGAGGCCCTGCCAGGCGGGCTCGCGACGGAGGTGGGCGCCAGCGGCCACGCGCTGTCGCCGGCACAGGCGCAGCAGGTCGCGCTCGCGCGCCTCGTGCTCGCCGACCCCCACACCCTGGTGCTCGACGAGGCCACCTCGCTGCTCGACCCGCGGGCGGCACGGCACCTGGAGCGGTCGCTCTCGGCCGTGCTGGCCGGCCGGACGGTCGTGGCGATCGCGCACCGGCTGCAGGCCGCGCACGACGCCGACCGGGCCGCCGTCGTCGAGGGCGGGCGCATCACCGAACTGGGCACCCACGACGAGCTGGTGGCCGCCGACGGCGCCTACGCCGCGCTGTGGCGCTCCTGGCGCGACAAACCCGCAGCGACGCGGACCCACTGACGCGTCTGCGCTGACGGGCATGATGCCGACCGCGTCGCCCCAGGGTACCCGGCGGCTGCGGTTGCGGCTGGTCGTCCATGCCGCCGCCACCGGCGGACTGCAGATGCCCTGCCTGGACGCCACCGGCGGGCAGGTCGTCGCCGGGACCGCCGCGGCGTTGCAGGCGCTCAACCTGCAACAATGCGTGAGTCCCGCGAGGCGTCGACCGGGCGGACCGAACTTGGGAAGGCACTGGCTCGTCGCGGTCGGGAGGCGGCACAATCTCATCGCCCACCCGGACGCGGCCGGCCCGGGCCAGGGCATGACATCGGCGAGGCCAGACGAGGCGGTGCGAGCTTGCGCGACCGGGTGCAGATCACCCATCCGGACAAGGTGCTGTTCCCAGACGACGGCATCACCAAGGCCGACCTGGCCGCCTACTACCAGACCGTCGCCCCGGTGATGCTGCCGCTGGTCAGCGGACGGCCGGTCACCATGCAGCGGTTCCCCAACGGGATCGGGAAGGGCGGCTTCCTCCAGAAGCAGGTCGCCGCTTCCGTCCCGGGCTGGATCGAGCGGGTCACCGCGCCCAACCGCCGCACCCGCCAGGCCACCACCCGCGACGAGGTCACCTACCTGGTCTGCCGCACCCCCGACGACCTCGCCTACCTGGCCAACCAGGCCTGCATCACCCCCCACGTCTGGCTCAGCCGCACCCCCGACCTCCACCACCCCGACCAGCTGGTCTTCGACCTGGACCCGGCCTCGACCGACCCGCGGGTGCTGCGGTTGGCGGCGGCGGCGCTGCACGGGCTGCTCGACGAGCTCGGGCTGGCCTCGTTCCTGAAGTCCAGCGGGTCGCGCGGCCTGCACGTGGTGGTGCCCCTGGTCCCGGCCGCCGAGACCGACGCGGTGAAGGCGTTCAGCATCGCCGTCGCCGAGGCCCTGGCCGCCCGCCACCCCGACGACCTCACCACCGAGGGCCGCATCGCCGACCGGGGTGGCCGCCTGTACCTCGACATCGGCCGCAACGGCTACGCGCAGACCATGGCCGCGCCCTACGCCGTCCGGGCCCTGCCAGGCGCGCCCGTCTCGGTCCCGCTGGACTGGTCGGAGCTGGACGAGTCCGATCCCAGGCGGCACACGCTGCGCACGATCGCCGGCCGGCTCACCCGGCCAGACCCGTGGGCCGGCCTCGGCCAGGCCGCCTGCACGCTCGACCAGGCCCGTGCCCGACTGGCCGAGCTCGGCGGGCCCACCCCGAGCTGAGCAAGCCCGGCTACCGCGAACCGGCTTCTCGGCCGGCCCCCGGGAGAAGGACGGCCGCCGGATACATCACGAGGCTGGCTGCCCGCGCTCGACCCCGGCCTGCTGCGCCGCCCAGCGCCTACCGACTGGAATCCTCGCCGCCAGGCTCGGGCCGCCTGACCAGCGGCACGGTCGCGACCCCCTCGCTCCCGAACAGCTCCTCGGTGCGCAACTTCACCGACTCGGTCTGGCTGCCGGCCGCGAACGCCACGGTGTCGTGGCCCAGCACCTC
>WNFV01005085.1_pt1 | contig 15997 bp, 13 predicted proteins | sample 5400101 | NCBI WGS metagenome assembly WNFV01 (sample SAMN13153361, study PRJNA577476) | soil metagenome | isolation source: 115 cm soil or saprolite under grassland replicate 1 | place: USA:California | collected 2016-06-15
CCGCCCGAGGTGTACGTGATGCCGGTCGCCGGTGGCGCCGCGCGCCGCCTCACCTTCCAGGCCGACCCGTCGGTCGCGGTCGCCGGCTGGACCCCGGACGGCACCTCGATCCTGTACGCCAGTGACGCGGAGCGGCCGCACCGGCGGGACTCGCGGCTGTACCAGATCCCGGTCACCGGCGGACTCCCCCGGCCGCTGCCGGTCGGGCAGGCGCGGAGCATCTCGTACGGCCCCGACGGCGGGGTGGTGCTCGGTCGCAACACCGCCGACCCGGCGATGTGGAAGCGTTACCGGGGCGGCACCGCCGGCGAGCTCTGGGTCGACGCCACTGGAGCCGGAGGGTTCCGGCGGCTGATCGAGCTGGACGGCAACCTCGCCGGCCCGTGCTGGTTCGGCGACCGGATCTACTTCCTCTCCGACCACGAGGGGGTCGGAAACGTCTACTCGTGCACCCCGGACGGCGCCGACCTGCGCCGGCACTCGGATCACCAGGACTACTACGCGCGCAACCTCTCCGGCGACGGGCGCAGTCTGGTCTACCACTGCGGCGGCGACCTCTACCTGATCGCGGCCGGCGCCGACGCGCCACGCCAGCTGCCGGTACGGATGAGCAGCTCCCGTACCCAGCGGAACCGGAGGTTCGTACCTGCCGGGGAGTTCCTGCACAGCGCGACGCTGAGCCCGGACGGCAGCGGCGTCGCGATCACCAGCCGCGGCAAGGCGTACTCGTTCGGCAACTGGGAGGGGTCGGTACGGCAGCACGGCGCCGCCGAAGGCGTCCGGTACCGGCTGCTGACCTGGCTCAACGACCACCGGCGGCTGATCGCCGCGGCGGCCGACGAGTCCGAGCGCGAGCAGCTCGTGCTGCTCACCGCCGACGGCAGCCAACCACCCCAGATCCTGGAGTACGACACCGGCCGGGTCACCGAGCTGCAGGTCTCGCCGACGGCGGACCAGGTCGCGGTCGCGAACCATCGCAACGAACTCGTCCTGGTCGACCTGGACCGGCCGGCGATGCGGGTGCTCGACCGGACCCGGCACGGCCGGATCGAGGACGTCACCTGGTCCCCGGACGGCGGGTGGCTGGCGTACACGTACCCGACCGGGGCGAGGACCAGCGCGATCAAGCTGTGCCGGCCGGCCGGCGAGCAGACCTGGTACGCGACCGAGCCGGTGCTGCGGGACTGGCGACCCGCGTTCGACCCCGACGGCCGGTACCTCTACTTCCTGGGCCAGCGCGAGCTCAACCCGGTGTACGACGAGCTCCAGTTCGACCTCGGCTTCCCGCTGGGGTCCCGGCCGTACGCGATCGGCCTGCGGCGTACCACGGCGTCGCCGTTCGTGCCGCAGCCTCGTCCGTTGGAGAGCGAGGAGGCGCACACCGCCCGTAAGGGCCAGGAGGAGCTGGAGCCCGAGCCGCAGCACACCGTGGAGATCGACCTCGACGGCATCGAGCACCGCGCGGTGCCGTTCCCGGTCCCGGAGGGGCGGTACCGCCGGATCGCCGGCATCAAGGACAAGGCCGTGTTCACCGTCTCCCCGGTGGTGGGCAGCCGGAAGCACCGCTTCTTCGACACGCGCCCGCACGACGGCGCGGCACTCGAGACGTACGACTTCGACAAGCAGCAGTCCGAACACCTCGTCGACGGGGTGGACGACTTCCTGGTCGGCCGCGACCACAAGACCCTGCTGTACTGGTCCGGCGAGAAGCTCAGGGTCGTCAAGGCGGGCGAGAAGCCCGAGGACGGCGACGAGCAGGATCGGGTCCACGGCTGGCTCGACCTGGACCGGGTGAAGGTCTCGGTACGGCCCGAAGCCGAGTGGCGGCAGATGTTCCGCGAGGTGTGGCGGCTGCAGCGCGAGCACTTCTGGGTCGAGGACATGTCCGGTGTGGACTGGGACGCGGTGTACCTCCGCTACGAGCCACTGGTCGGCCGGATCACCACCCGCTCGGAGTTCTCCGACCTGCTCTGGGAGCTGCAGGGCGAGCTCGGCACCTCCCACGCGTACGAGATGGGCGGCGAGTACCGGCACGGGCCGGACTACGCGCAGGGCTTCCTCGGCGTGGACTGGGAGCACGATCCGCAGTCCGGGACGTACCGGATCGGGCGGGTGGTGCATGGCGACCCGTGGGACACCGACGCGACCTCGCCGCTGCTGCGGCCCGGCGTCGACGTACGGGCCGGCGACGAGGTGGTCGCGGTGAATGGGCAGCCGGTGGGCGGTCACCTGCTGAACGGCGCGGCTCCGGCGACGCCCGGCGAGCTGCTGGTCAACCAGGCCGAGCAGGAGGTCCAGCTGACCGTACGGCGCGACGGTGGTGAGCTGCGGGTGTTCAGCGTGCGGGCGCTCTCCGGCGAACGGCCGGCCCGGTACCGCGACTGGGTGGTGGCGAACCGGCGCACGGTGCACGACCGTACCGGCGGGCGGGTCGGCTACCTGCACATCCCCGACATGGGACCCGACGGTTACGCCGAGTTCCACCGCGGCTTCCTCACCGAGTACGACCGGGAAGCCCTGATCGTCGACGTACGGTTCAACGGCGGCGGCCACGTCTCCGGTCTGCTGCTGCAGAAGCTGGCCCGGCGCCGGCTCGGCTACGACTTCCCGCGCTGGGGTACGCCGGTGCCGTACCCCGAAGAATCGCCGAGGGGGCCGATCGTCGCGATCACCAACGCGCAGGCCGGCTCGGACGGCGACATCTTCAGTCACGCGTTCAAGATGCTGCGGCTCGGCACCCTGATCGGGAAGCGGACCTGGGGCGGCGTGATCGGGATCGAGCCGCGGCACGCCCTCGCCGACGGCACGGTCACCACCCAGCCCGAGTTCTCGTTCATGTTCGACGACGTGGGCTGGCGGGTGGAGAACTACGGCACCGACCCCGACATCGAGGTGGACATCGCGCCGCAGGACTACGCCGCGGGCGTGGACCCGCAGCTGGACCGGGCGATCGAGCTGGCCCTGGAGCACCTGGCGGCCAGCCCGCCGCACACCCCGAACCCGCCCGAGCGGCCCCGGCTGACGCCGCCCCGACTTGCGCCCCGTAGCCGATCGTGAGGTGGCGGGCCGGCGCTACCGTTAGCGCATGGATGATCGACCGTACGTGCTGCTCAGCTGCGCGATCTCGGTCGACGGCTATCTGGACGACGCGAGACCGGACCGGCTGATCCTCTCGTCCGAGGCCGACCTGGACCGGGTCGACGACGTACGGGCCGGGGTCGACGCGGTGCTGGTCGGGGCGAACACCGTACGCCGGGACGACCCGCGGCTGGTGCTGCGGTCACCGGCGCGGCAGGCCGCCCGGGTGGCCGGGGGCCTGCCGCCCGATCCGGCGAAGGTGACCGTCACCCGTACCGGTGATCTCGACCCGGCCGCCCGGTTCTTCACCGTCGGGTTCGCCGACAAGCTGGTCTACGCCGCGACGGACGCGGTGGCGAAGTCCCGCGCGAACCTCAACGGGCTCGCCGTCGTGGTCGACGCCGGGCCGCTGCCGGACCTGCGCCGGATCCTGAAAGACCTCGCGGACCGGGGCGTACGGCGGCTGATGGTGGAGGGCGGCTCCGGGATCCTCAGCTGGTTCCTCACCGAGGGGTACGCCGACGAGCTGCACCTGGTGGTCGCGCCGCTGCTGGTCGGCGAGCCGGCCGCGCCGCGGTGGCTCCGGCCGTCGGTGCCGGCCCGTACGCTGCGGCTGCTGGAGACGAGGCAGCTCGGCGGATGCGTACTGCTGCGATATGCGCTGGAGCGGGCCGGTGGGTGAGCGGCCAACGGACCGGGAGTGGCTGACCGCCGCGACAGCCCTGTCCCGCAAGTGCCCGCCGTCGCCGACCGCGTTCTCCGTCGGCGCCGTCATCGTGACGGCCGACGACACCGAGCTGGCGACCGGGTTTTCCCGCGAGCGAGACCCCGACGAGCACGCCGAAGAAGCCGCACTGCGCAAAGTGGACCCCGCCGACAGCCGGCTGGCCGGCGCCACTGTCTACAGCTCAATGGAGCCGTGCAGCGTTCGCAGGTCCCGCCCCCTCCCCTGTGCGGACCTGCTCGTCGCCGCCGGGATCCGCCGCGTCGTGTACGCACTGCGCGAGCCGGTGCTGTTCGTCGACGGCGCTGGCGACGAGCGACTCCGCAGCGCCGGCGTCGAAGTGGTCGAGATCTCCGACCTGGCCGACGCCGTACGCGAGGTCAACGCCCACCTGCTGCGGTGACCTCCGCGGCGCCGGTGGAATGTCGGTGGGGGATGGCAGGCTGACCGGGTGACCAGGACGCAGTACTACACGGCGACCACCATCGACGGCTACATCGCCGACGAGCACGACTCGCTGGACTGGCTGTTCGACGTCGCCGGCGACGGCGACAACCCGTTCGGGGCGTTCTTCGCCGGGGTCGGCGCGTTCGCGTGCGGCGCCACCACGTACGAGTGGGTGCTGCGGCACGAGAAGGTGCTCGACCAACCGGCGAAATGGCAGGAGTGGTACGGCGACACGCCCTGCTGGGTCTTCACGCACCGCGACCTGCCGCGACCCCCGGGAGCCAACCTGACATTCGTCAGCGGCGACGTACGGCCGGTGCACGAGGCGATGGTCGCGGCGGCGGGCGACAAGAACGTGTGGCTGGTCGGCGGTGGCGAGCTGGTGGGCAGTTTCACCGACCACGGCCTGCTGGACGAGATCATTCTCAGCATGGCACCGGTGACCCTCGGCGCCGGCGCCCCGCTGCTGCCGCGCCGCCTCACCTCGTCGAACCTGACCCTGGTCGACGTGGCCCGCAACGGTCAGTTCGCGCAGCTCAGGTACGCGGTGACCACCTGACGTGCTGCTGGCCCCACCGTGCCACCATGGTGACCGGTCGGCGCGGCAGGTCCGCGCAGCCGACGACCTGTGGTGAACCCCGCGGTCGGTGTCCGGCGACGGTTGGTGATCCAGGGAGGCTGCGTGGAGCGGGCGAGCGGGGCGGCGGTCGTACCGCTGCGTCCGCTGACCGTCGGAGAGCTGCTGGACTCGTCGGTCGCGGTGCTGCGTACCGCCGCCCGGCCGCTGCTGGTGCTCGGCGCGCTGTTCGCGCTCGCCGAACAGGCCCTGCTCACCCCACTGTGGTACGTCATCGACGGCGCCGACATCGAGCCGGTCCTGGGATATCTGGTCTTCGCGCTCGGGCTCGGCACCGAGGCGACGATTCTGGCACTCCTGGCCGCGCCGGCGGCCCGGGCCGCGGCGGCCGCGATGCAGGGACAGACCCTCGGCACCCGTACCTTGCTGACCGGTCGGGAGAACCGCTGGGGCGCGACCACGGCGGTCGCGCTGCTCGTGGGTACGTGCACCTGCGCGGCCGCGCTCGCGTGCACCGTGCCGTGGCTCGCGGTGTACGGCTTCGCCGGCCTCGCCGTACCGGCGTTGGTGCTGGAGCGGATCGGCCCCGGCGCCGCGGTGCAGCGGTCGATGCGGCTGAGCTGGCCGTGGGTGTTCGGGATCCGGCTGCTCGGCTACCTGGCGTGGCTGATGCTCCGGCTCGCGCTCGGCCTCGCCGGCCGGTACGTCCTGGTCTGGCTCGGGCTGGCCGACACGCCGTGGGTCCACGCCGCCGGATGGCTGGTGGCGAACGCGGTCGCCTACCCCGCGCTGGCCTGCCTCGACGCCGCGCTGTACCTGCAGGCCCGGATCCGCACCGAGGGTCTCGACATCGCGATGACCCTGGCCAAGCTCGACCGCACCGGAGCCGCCCGGTGAGCGCCCGGTGGTGGAACGAGCTGGTGGCCGACCTGTCCGACCACGTACCGGGCGGCACCGCGGGGCTCGCGGGACTACTGCTCCTGCTCGCCGGCGTCGTCGCCTTCGCGCTGCTGTTCCGGTGGCGGCGCCCGGCGCGTACCGCCGCCCGGCCGGCACTGGAGTTCCCGGCCGACGAGACCGACGACGCCGAGGTGCCGCAGCTGCCGCCCGAGCAGCTCCGCTCCCTGGCCGACCGGTACGCCGCCGCCGGCCGCTACGCCGAAGCGGTCCGGGAACGACTGCGCGCCATGGTCCGGGAGCTGGTCGAAGCCGGCGTTATCGAACACCGTCCGGGCTGGACCGTCACCGAGCTCGCCGCGGCCGCCGGCACGGCGCTGCCCACCACCCGTGACGCGCTCACCGAAGCTGCCCGCATCTTCTCCGACATCTGGTACGGCAGGCACCCCGCCCTCGCCGACCACGACGTACGGATGCGCGACCTGGAGACCCAGGTGCGGGCCCGGTGCGCCGAGCTGCCGCAGCACGACGGGGGCGGCGCCGCCGTACCGGTGGACGCCGTGGGAGACGAGTCGTGACCCCGCCCGCCGCACCCGCCACCGCCGCGACCGCCACCGCCGCCCCGACAGCCGGCGATCCTGGCAGCGCTGCTGGTCCTGGCGGGCCGGGTGGTCCCGACGGTCCGGGTGGCCCGGGTGGGGCGGCGGGCGGCGGGGGACGTCCGGCGGCGAGGCGGTCGCGGCGTTGGCTGCGCGGTGTGGTGCCGTTCGTCGTGGTGCTGGTGCTGATGCTGGGATCCGGTGTGACGTGGTGGATCGACCACTTCAGCCCGTCCGACGCGGCGTTCCTCTCCCCGGTGTCGAGTGAACCTGCCGGAGCCAGGACCCTGGCGCAGCGGCTGGCCGACCGGGGCGTCTCGGTGCACCGCTACACCCACAGCCGCGACGCGCTGCGGGCCGCGGACGGCGGGGACGCGACGCTGTTCGTACCGGCCCCGGAGTACGTCTGGCCCGGGTACCTGGAGGCGTTCTCGCAGCTGGACACCACCGTGGTGCTGGTGATGCCCGGGCGGTCGACGATCGACGCGATCGGGCTGCCCGTGGTCGAGGCCGGGCAACGCTTCGCCACCGGCCTGGCCGCCCCGGACTGCGACCACCCGGTGGCCCGTACGGCCGGGCCGGCCACGGTGCTGCGCCAGCGGTACGCCGCCGGCAGGCCCGCCAAGGGACAGCCCGGGCTGGCGTACCGCTGCTACGGCGGGGCTCTGGTGACCGCGTCGCTGGATCACACCCGGTTCGAGCTGGTGGGTGCCGCCGACCCGTTCACCGACGACCGGATCGGCGAGGCCGGAAACGCCGCGCTCGCGGTGGGACTGCTCGGCGAACGTACCCGGGTGGCCTGGCTCGACCTGCACGGTCCCGAATCGCCACCACAGCCGGCCCCGGGCGCCGGCGCCCCTTGGGACCAGCCGAGAGGCGACGGCTCCGGCGACGGCTCAGGCGACGGATCCGGGGACGGTTCGGGCGACGGTCGCGGCGACGGGTCCGGATCCGGCAGCGGCTCCGGGGACTCCGGCGGCTCGTCCGACGACCAGGGCGGCGACCAGGCGGAGGAGCCGAACCCGCTGTTCACGGCGTTCCCACCGTGGCTGTGGGCGATCGCCGCGCAAGTGCTGCTCGCCGCCCTGCTGTACGCCCTCTGGCGCGGCCGCCGGCTCGGCTCCCCGATCAGCGAACCGCTGCCGGTGGTGGTGCGCTCCGCCGAGACGGTCGAAGGGCGGGCCCGGCTCTACCAGCGGGCGAAGGCACGCGGCGCCGCGATCTCGGCACTGCGTACGGGTGCCCTGCGCCGCCTCGGGCCGGCGCTGGATCTGCGGCCCGACGCGTCCGAAGACACCGTCGTACGGACGGTGACCGCCCGCTCCGGTTGGCCCGCCGACCACGTACGCGAAGTCCTGTACGGCCCCGAACCCGACGACGACGCCAGGCTGGCCTGGCACGCGGAGGCGTTGGACGCACTGGTCCGCGCCGTCGGCACCTCCGCCACTGACGCGAACGGCAGACAGAAGGGACAGCCCTTGTGACCTCACCGTCCACAGGCCCGCAGCCGGCCCCCGCCCCGGCTCCTCCGAGCGGCTACAGCGCCACCGCACCGGTGCCGCCCGGCCCCGCCGCGCACACCGGCCCAACCGCCGCACAGTCCGGCTCCGTCTTGCAGCCCGGCCCGACCTTGCAGCCCGGCCCGACCTTGCAGCCCGGCCCGGCCGCGCCGAGCGGTCCTGCCGCGACGGCGCCCGGCGGCCCGGCGCGGGTGCTCTCGCCCGACGAACAGCGGGCGTACGAGGCGCTGGGGCGACTGCGTACCGAGGTGGGCAAGGTCGTGGTCGGCCAGGAGTCCGTGGTGGTCGGCCTGGTGATCGCGCTGCTGTGCCGGGGGCACGTGCTGCTCGAAGGCGTGCCCGGGGTCGCCAAGACGCTGCTGGTACGCACGCTCGGGCGTACCCTCACGCTCGATTCGAAGCGGCTGCAGTTCACCCCGGACCTGATGCCGGGCGACGTCACCGGGTCGCTGGTCTACGACGCGAAGACCGCCCGGTTCGAGTTCCGCGAGGGGCCGGTGTTCACCAACCTGCTGCTCGCCGACGAGATCAACCGCACCCCGCCGAAGACCCAGTCCTCGCTGCTGGAGGTGATGGAGGAACGCCAGGTCTCGGTCGACGGCACGCCCCGGCCGCTGCCCGACCCGTTCGTCGTCGTCGCCACCCAGAACCCGATCGAGTACGAGGGCACCTACCCGCTACCGGAGGCCCAACTCGACCGCTTCCTGCTGAAGTTGACGGTCCCGCTGCCGCAACGCGAGGAGGAGCTGCGGGTGCTCGCGGCGCACCACAAAGGCTTCGACCCACGGAATCTCGCCGCTGCCGGGGTCAACGCCGTGGCGGGCGCCGACGACCTGGCCACGGCTCGCGCCTCGGTCGGCAAGGTGGAGGTCGCCGACGGGGTGATGGCGTACATCGTGGACCTGTGCCGGGCGACCCGCCGCTCGCCGTCGCTGGAGCTGGGAGCGTCGCCGAGAGGCGCGACCGCGCTGCTCAACGCGTCGAAGGCGTGGGCCTGGCTCACCGGCCGCGGCTACGTCACGCCCGACGACGTGAAGTCGCTGGCCCGCCCGACCCTGCGGCACCGGATCCGGGTACGCCCGGAGTCCGAGCTGGAAGGCGTCACCGCCGACCAGGTGCTCAACACCGTACTGGCGACCGTGCCGACGCCGCGCTGACGATGGTGACCTGGCGTACCAGCGCGGTACTGGCGGCACTGGCGGTGACGCTGCCGGTGTGGCCGTACCCCTGGCTGGGTCTGGTGGTTTACCTGCTGCTGGCAGCGACCGCCGCTGGAGTCGACGTCGCGCTGGCCGCCCCGCTCGCCGGCATCGACGTGCGGCGCCACGGCGCGAAGCAGGTACGACTCGGCGAGACCGCCGCCGTGACGCTCACCGTGGCCAACCGCGGCGACCGTACGCTGCGTGCCGAGATCCGGGACGGCTGGGTGCCGTCCGCGGGCGCCACGCCGTTCTCGTGGCGGCTGACCCTGCACCCCGCCGGCCAGCGCGAACTCGTCACCTCGCTCACCCCGACCCGCCGCGGCGACCGGCCGGCGGTACGGGTCACCCTGCGCTCCTACGGTCCGCTGGGGTTGGCGTACCGGCAGCCGGTCGGGAAGCGGGCCGCCAGGCTGACGCCGCCGTGGACCGTACGCGTGCTGCCGCCGTTCACCTCCCGCAAGCACCTGCCGGAGAAGTTGTCCCGGCTGCGGGTGCTCGACGGCAACGTGGTCACCCGGGGACGCGGCCAGGGCACCGAGTTCGACGCGCTGCGCGAGTACGTGATCGGCGACGACGTACGGTCCATCGACTGGCGGGCGATGGCCCGCCGGGAGACCGTGGTGGTACGCACCTGGCGCCCGGAGCGGGACCGGCGGGTGCTGTGCGTGATCGACACCGGCCGCACGTCGGCGGCCCGGGTGGCCGACATTCCCCGGCTCGACGCGGCGCTGGACGCCTGCCTGCTGTTGTCCGCGTTGGCGTCCCGGGCCGACGACCGGGTCGACCTGCTCGCCGTCGACACCGCGGTACGCGCCTCCGTACAGAACGTCAGCAAGGGCTCGCTGCTGCCGCGGCTGATGCAGGCGATGGCGCCGCTGCAGCCGGCCCTCGTGGAGACCGACTTCGAGCTGGTGGCCGCCGAGGTGCTGCGCCGGGAACGCAAGCGGGCGCTGGTGATCCTGTTCACCGCGCTGGAGCCGGGTGCGATCGGCGAGGGCCTGCTCCCGGCGTTGCCGCAGCTCACGGCCCGGCACCAGGTGCTGGTGGCGGCGGTGCACGACCCGGTGCTGACCACGATGGCGGCCCGCCGCGGCGACGCCACCGCCGTGTACGCCGCGGCCGCCGCCGAACGTACGCTCGCCGAGCGGGCCCACGTCCGCGACGCGTTGTCCAAGCACGGCGTCGAGGTGGTCGACGCCCCCGCCGACCAGTTCGCCTCCCGCGTCTCCGACGCCTACCTCCGCCTCAAGGCCGCCGGCCGCCTCTGACCGCCCGCCCGGTCACGGCGTCGGCTTCGCGTAGCTCCAGGTCCAGGTCGCCGGTCTCCCCCTCGGCCACGCCCCGTTGCCCCAGCACGATCACGTACCCCAGAAAACCGCCCAGGGCCAGTACGCCGATCGCGACCCGTACCGCCGTGGGCAGCGGCGAGGGCGTCACGAACGCCTCGATGATGCCGCTGACCAGCAGCACCACGATCAGCCCGAGTGCGACCACCACCCCCGACCGCGCCGTCTCCCCCAGCGCCCGGGTACGACTCCGGTACGCCCCCGGCGAGATCCACGCCCAGCCGATCCGCAGCCCGACGCCGGCGGCCACGTACACCGCGGTCAGCTCGAGCAGGCCGTGCGGGGCGAGCAGCCCGAAGAACAGGTCCGCCCGACCCTGGTCGATCATGATGCCGCCGATCACCGCCAGGTTGACCGCGTTGTAGCCGAGCATCCACAGCACCGGCAGCACCAGGATTCCCCCGGCCAGGCAGATCGCCGCGACCTGCACGTTGTTGGTCCACACCTCGAACGCGAAGTTCTGGGCGGCGTACTCGGAGTAGTAGCCGGCGAAGTCCCGGTCCACCAGGCGGCGGATCTGGGCGTCGTCGAAGAAGGCGTACTGCACGTCGGGATGCGTGGCGACGTACGCCGTCAGCCCCGCGGTGACGACCATGAACCCCGCGGCGACGCCGGCCCACCACCGCCACGCCAGGTACACCGCGACGGGGAACGTACGGGTGAAGAACCGCTTCACGTACTGCAGGGTGAAGCCGCGACCGCCGGTGACCGTAGCGCGGGCGCGCAGCACCAGCCGGGACAGCCGCGCCACCAACGCCGGGTCGGGTGAGCGGCTGCGCACCACCGACAGGTGGGTGGCCGCCCGTTGGTACAGGGCGACCAGCTCGTCGACCTCGTCGGCGGTCAGCCGCCACCGGGCGCACAGCTGCTCCAGCCGCCGCCACTCCCAGAAGTGCTCGGCCACGTACGCGTCGAGGTCCATTGCGGGCAGCCTAGCGAGCCTGGTCCAGACTGGTGCCGTGGCAGAACAGGGAAGGTTCGTCAGCGGCGAAGCCGTCGAGCTCGACATCCGGGTGGCGCTGGTCGGCTCCCGGATGCTGGCGTTCCTGATCGACCTGCTCGTCGAGATCGGGCTGCTGATCGGGCTGTACTTCGTCTCCGTGCTGCTGACTCTGCTGCTGCTGGTGAGCGAACTCGGCGATCTGGCGCTGCTGATCGGTCTGGTCACGGTGTCGGGTGTGTTCGCGTTCGTGATCTACCCGGCGACGCTCGAGACCCTCACCGGCGGCCGTTCGCTGGGGAAACTCGCCGTCGGGCTACGCGTGGTGCGCGACGACGGCGGTCCGATCCGGTTCCGCCATTCGCTGGTACGCGTCCTCGTCGGCTTCGCCGTGGACTTCCCCGGCCTGGCGTTGCCGCCGGTGACCTGGCTGGTCAGTCTGTGGACCGCGTTGGCGAACCCACACGGCAAGCGGCTCGGGGACCTCGCCGCCGGCACCATCGTGATCCACGACCGGGCGCCGACGTCGTGGGGCTGGTCGCCGCCGGCGCCGCCGCACCTGCTGGGCTGGGCGGCCACGCTCGACCTGTCCCGGCTCGACGACGAGTTGGCGCTCGCCGTACGCGGGTTTCTGGCTCGTACCAGGAACATCCGGGAACCGGCCCGCAGCGAGCTGTGCCGGCGGTTGGCGCACCAGGTGGCGCTGGCCACCACGCCGCCGCCCCCGCCGGGGGTGCCGCCGTGGGCGTTCCTCGCCGCGGTGCTCGCCGAGCGGTACCGCCGGGAGACCGACCGACTGACCCGGCGCCGCCGGGTGGTGGCGCAGCTCTGGCCGGGTCTCGGCACCCGTACGCAGCAGGATCCCGCGGCGGCGGTCGCGCCCGCGAACGGCCCGACCTGACACGACAACCGTCCGGCACCGGCATGCCTCCGCCGGTGTGACGTGCCCGGTAGGGCACCATGCAGGGGGACGCATTCGCGTGGGAGGTCGGGACATGACGACGCCGAACCAGGCGCCAGGCAGCGGGTCGGTGGCGAACCAGTCGGTCGGCCGGGTGCTCGGGACCGAGGACGCGACACCGCTGACCTTCTGGGTCGCGGTCGAGCCGGGCCGCTACCTGCAGCTCGACGACGTGGTCGTCACCCACCGACAACTCCCCGACGGTACGCGCGTCGCGATCGCCGGCGTGGTCACCGCGATCCGGGCCCGGCACGAGGGCGCCCAGTTCGACTCGGACGTGTTCCTGATCGCCGAGGGCACCTTGCCCGCCGAGGTGCAGGAGGCGGCGGAGATCACCACCACCCGGGTGGAGCCGGAGGTGTACGTACCGCCCCGCCCCGGGGAGCCGGTGCACCGCGCCACCGACATCGAGCGGGCGGTGGCGCTCTACTTCGACCGGATGGAACGGCAGGTCCCCGTCGGGCTGGGCCGCGACGGGGAGTCGATCTTCCTCAACGCGGACTTCCTCGACGGCACCCGCGGCGCGCACGTGTCGATCTCCGGGATCTCCGGCGTCGCGACGAAGACCAGCTTCGCGACCTGGCTGCTCTACTCGCTGTTCCGCTCCCCCGCGCTGGGCGCCGAGGCGGTGAACACCAAGGCCCTGATCTTCAACGTGAAGGGCGAGGACCTGCTGCTGCTCGACCACGACAACACGAAACTGGACGACGCCACTCGCGCCAGGTACGCCAAGCTCGGCCTGCCCGCCGAGGCGTTCAAGTCGGTCAACGTGTACGCCCCGCCGCGCATCGGCGACCGCAACGCGACCCCCGACGTCGCGTCGCGTACCACCGGGGTGGACCCGTTCTACTGGACGCTGCGCGAGTTCTGCGAGCAGAAACTCCTGCCGTACGTGTTCGCCGACGCCGACGACGAGCGGCAGCAGTACACGATGGTCGTCCACCAGGTGACCGCGAAGCTGGCGCGGGAGGCGACGCCGGCCGACGGCGGCGCGGTGCTGGTCGACGGCGAGATCATCCGCGACTACGCCAACCTGGTCGAGTTCCTGGAGAGCCGGCTGACCGACGACGAGACCCGCGCCGACTGGACCGGCTCCGCCATCGGCCTCGGCACGGCCAACGCCTTCCTGCGACGCCTGTCGTCGAGTCGCCGGGATCTGGGCCGGCTGATCCGCGGCGACCTGCCCGAGCGGCGGGCCCACTCGATCACCACCGAGGGCGGCGCCCAGGTGACCGTGGTCGACCTGCACAACCTCCCCGACCGCGCCCAGCGTTTCGTGGTCGGCGTGACCCTGCGTAACGAGTTCGAGCGCAAGGAACGCACCGGTACGGCAAGGCCCCTGCTGTTCGTCGTCCTCGACGAGCTGAACAAGTACGCCCCCCGCGAAGGCTCCAGCCCGATCAAGGAGATCCTGCTCGACATCGCCGAGCGGGGCCGTTCACTCGGCGTGATCCTGATCGGCGCGCAGCAGACCGCGAGCGAGGTCGAACGGCGGATCGTCGCCAACTCCGCGATCCGGGTCGTCGGCCGCCTCGACGCCGCCGAAGCCTCCCGCCCCGAGTACGGCTACCTGCCGACCGCGCAGCGGCAGCGTGCCGTACTGGCGAAACCCGGGACGATGTTCGTGGCGCAGCCGGACATCCCGGTGCCGCTGGTGGTCGAGTTCCCGTTCCCCGCGTGGGCGACCCGGCCGTCGGAGGCGGGCGCGGCACCGGCCGGCACCGCGCGCTCGGTGGTCGGCAAGACCGACCCCTTCGCGGTCGTCGGAGCCCCTGCCGGCGCGAGCGATGACGACGACATCCCGTTCTGAGGACTCGCGGCACGCTGTCGGATTCCGGCAATTCTGTTTACGTATCGCAAGGTCAGCACCACATTTGGTGACATGCCCCCAGTTCCGGCGCGGATGGTACGGCTGGCGCTCGCCTGCGGCATCGCGCTGACCCTCGCGGCGTGCGGCAGCGGTGCAGTCGACGATCCCGGCGCCGACGGCGGGGCCACCGCGAACAACGCCGGTGGCGGCGCCACGCAGCAGAACCCCGGTAACGGCGGCGCCACCGACTACGACCGCCCCTGGGAACCACCGAAGGGCGACGAGTCCGTACAGGCGTTCGAGGGTCACGCCATCGGCCTGCTCCACCAAGGTGCCTGTGACGACGCGCAGCAGTACATCGACAGCACCGAGGGCCTCGGGTTCCCCGCCTGGCAGCAGTTCAACAATCAACGCGACCTGCTGCTGTTCCAGGCCGGCATCGAACTCTGCCGGAACAACCGGGACAACCGGAACGACGCCACCGGCTGGTACCGCCGGGCGGCCGCCCTGGGTTGGGCTGGCACCATCGAGTCCAACAACAAGCCCTACGTGAACATCTGTGCCCTCTATCAGGCGGTGGCCAGCACCATCGAGAACCGCCCGAAGAACAGCTTCGTATGCCAGCGCGGCGACATAGACCCCCAGTGGAAGTCCAACAACGACGAACCCCCGCGGTACGACGATCCGCGTACTCCCGAGGACGAGAGCGCCACCACTGCCCAGCCGTCGGCCGATGCTGCGAGCCCCACCGAGACGCAATGACGTCCCCCGAGAAGCCCACCCAGGACACCAGCGCGGTGGTACGCCAGATCCTCGCCGTGCTCGGCAACCTGACCGTCATCACCGCGCTGCTGATCTACTTCGGCTGGCAGCGCAGCGAGACCCAGGCGCACCGACTCGGCATCGACGAGAGCATCCTGGGCATGTCCACACAGGACTACATCCTGCGCAGCGTCGCGCCGGTGCTGCGGTTGCTGCTCACCGTCGCCATCGCCGGCCTGGTCTGGCTCTGGGCCGACCGGCAGCTGTTCCGCCGCGCCACCACCGAACGTGCCCGCGACCGCCTCCGCTGGGTGGTACGCGTCCTCGCGTTCGCCTGGTTGATCCTGCCGCTCGTGGTCCTGCTGATCGGGTACGTGCCGGCGTGGCGGCGGATCGCGTTCCTCGCGTACCCGCTCGCGATCGCGGCCGGGATCCTGTTGACGTTGTACGCGGCGTACCTGCAGCGGACGCTGCTCGACCCGCACGACGAGATCCCCGACACCCCACCCCACGAGTCCCTGGTACGCGGGTTCGCCGCGATCCTGATCGGGGTCTGCCTGTTCTGGTCGGCGTCCAACTACGCCGAGGTGCTCGGCAACGACCTCGCCGACGACTTCGCCGCGGGCGTCAAAGACACCGTGCAGGTGGTGGTCTACAGCCCACAGCGGCTGCATCTGACCGCGCCCGGGGTGGTCGAGGACGAGCTGCCCAGCGAGGGGTCGGCGTACAAGTACCGGTACCGGGGGCTGCGGCTGCTCGACCACACCGGCGGCAGGTACTTCCTGATCTCCGACGGCTGGACCGGCCGCGACGGCGTCGTGGTGGTGCTCCCGGACGACGGCAAGCTCCGGCTCGAGTTCGTACGCGGCACCCCGGCGCTCACACCGGCCTCGCCCGGTTAACCGCTGGGGCCTCGATGACTTCGCGCCGCGCCACACCGACCCGCAACCCGATTCCGATGACCCGCCGCCTGGCGGGGGTCCTGGTGGCGGGCGCCGTGCTGGCGGGATGCGGCAGCGGTGCCACCGAAGCACCCGGTCAGCCGAGCGAGCAGCCGACCACCCCGGCCACCACGCGCCACACGACACCTAACCCGCACACCGACCAGCCCGAGCCGCGGTACGAGTTCACCCT
>WNFV01005088.1_pt1 | contig 15994 bp, 16 predicted proteins | sample 5400101 | NCBI WGS metagenome assembly WNFV01 (sample SAMN13153361, study PRJNA577476) | soil metagenome | isolation source: 115 cm soil or saprolite under grassland replicate 1 | place: USA:California | collected 2016-06-15
GCGAGGAAGTCCTCGGTGGTGAGCCAGGCCTGGTCCTTGCCGACCAGCAGGGCCAGGTCCTTGGTCATCTTGCCCTCCTCGACGGTCTCGACGCAGACCTGCTCGAGCGCCTGGGCGAAGCCGGTGACCTCGGGGGTGCCGTCCAGCTTGCCGCGGTGCTTGAGGCCGCCGGTCCAGGCGAAGATCGACGCGATCGGGTTGGTCGACGTCGGCTTGCCCTCCTGGTGCTGGCGGTAGTGCCGGGTCACGGTGCCGTGCGCGGCCTCGGCCTCGACGGTCTTGCCGTCCGGGGTCATCAGCACCGACGTCATCAGGCCGAGCGAGCCGAAGCCCTGCGCGACGGTGTCGGACTGGACGTCGCCGTCGTAGTTCTTGCAGGCCCAGACGTAGCCGCCCTCCCACTTCATCGCGGCGGCGACCATGTCGTCGATCAGCCGGTGCTCATAGGTCAGGCCGGCCTTGTCGAAGTCCGCCTTGAACTCGGTGTCGAAGATCCGCTGGAAGGTGTCCTTGAACTGGCCGTCGTACGCCTTCAGGATCGTGTTCTTGGTCGACATGTAGACCGGGTAGTTGCGCTGCAGGCCGTAGCTCAGCGAGGCGCGCGCGAAGTCCTCGATCGACTTGTTGAAGTTGTACATCGCCATCGCGACACCGCCGTCGTCGCCGTAGTTCGCGACCACGTGCTGGATCGGCTCGGAGCCGTCCGCGGGGGTGAAGGTGATGGTCAGCTGCCCGGCGCCGGGGATCTTGAAGTTCTGCGCCTTGTACTGGTCGCCGTGCGCGTGACGGCCGACGACGATCGGCTTCGTCCAGCCGGGCACCAGCCGCGGGATGTTGGAGATCACGATCGGCTCGCGGAAGATCACGCCGCCGAGGATGTTGCGGATGGTGCCGTTCGGCGACAGCCACATCTTCTTCAGGCCGAACTCCTCGACCCGCGCCTCGTCCGGAGTGATGGTCGCGCACTTGACGCCGACGCCGTGCTCCTTGATCGCGTTCGCCGCGTCGACCGTGACCTGGTCCTCGGTGGCGTCGCGGTGTTCGATCCCGAGGTCGTAGTACTTCAGGTCGACGTCGAGATAAGGGTGGATCAGGCGGTCCTTGATGAACTGCCAGATGATCCGGGTCATCTCGTCGCCATCGAGCTCGACGACGGGGTTCTGCACCTTGATCTTGGCCATGGCCTCGCGAGTCTCCTCAGAACAGAATTTTGCTTGACGTCAAGATATCTCTTCACCGCGGCGATCGGCAGCCCGGGCCCGGCCGGCGTGGATCTCCGCCTGGTCCTCGGGTGTCATCCAGTCGCTCACAGCCGCCTCGTCGCCGACCGCGATCCGGCCGGGCCCGAGCACCGCGAACTTGGCGGCGAAGCTGACGCCGCCGCCGTAATCGGGCTCACGCCGGTACGACGCCAGCGTGCGGGTGGGTTCCGGGCCGGCCCGGCGGCCCGTGTCCTGGTCCACGGTCGGCACCGCGCAGCGGATCGCCCGGGTGGAGTGCGCCAGCCCGGCGGTGCCGATCCGCGCCAGCTTGACCCGGTCCTCGGTGTGCGGCTCGGGCCAGCCGGTGACGACGATGTTGGCGCGGAACCGGTTCATCGGGATCGGGTCCGCGCCGCGCTCGAGGATCCGCTGGTTGAGGGCGTCGAGCGAGGCCAGGGAGGTCATCGTGACCGCGTGCGCGTCGGCGAACCCGACCTTGCCCGGGTACAGGCCCCAGCCGTCGCGGTCGTGGTCAGGCGGCAGCCGGACCAGCGCCGCCTGCCGGCCGAGCGCGGCCGTGCACCATTTGGCGATCGCCTCGCCCTGGTCCACACCGGTCCCGAACCACTTGCCGAACAGGCTCACGTCCCGGCGCGGCCCGTCGAGGACCACGTCCACCTCGGCGTCGTCACACCCGTCGGCGGACAGCACCATCCGGGCGCCGTCGTCCTGCACCTGGGCCTTGACTGCGGCCATCGCGGGCAGCGCCCGCTGGCTGAGGAACGTCCCGTCCTCCGGCGAGACCAGCATGAACGTGCGGTCGTGCCGCAGTCCGATCTCGGTCACCTCGGCGCTGTCCACCGAGACGCCGGCCAGCCCCTTGACGGGGTAGTACGTCAACTGGGAGACGGTCGCCACGCCGCCCAACGTATCCGCAGCCCGGTCCCGCCGAGAACGCCGGTCGTTCGTGCGGTCAGAATTCCGCGCCCTGGCCACGGAACCGGCGGGCCCGAGCGGGCCGAAGCGCCGCGACGCGGAATTCTGACCGCACGGAGTGTCGCCTAGACCCGAGTGGCCGGGCGGCCCTAGCGGCGGCGGATGGTGCCTGCCGGAGTGGCCGGTGACACGAACGGCTCGGCATCGGTGAGCGGCCGCGCCTGCCCGGCGAACTCCCGCAGCGGCACCACGTCGTACGGCGGGCTGGCCGCGGTCCCGTCCACGCCCGGCAGTAGGCCGCGGCAGCCCACGAGCACGACGTTGCCGAACCGGCGGCCGCGCAGCACCGGGCGCTCGACCAGCACGAGACCGTTGCCCAGGGCAAGCACGGTGGCGGCGACCCGGCGCGCGAACGGCAGCCCGGCGGCGCCGTCGACCAGGTTCAGCACCGCGACACCGTTCGGGCGCAGCACCCGGGCGCACTGCTCGACGAACTCGGCGGTGACCAGGTTCGCCGGCACCGTCTCGTGCTCGAACGCGTCCACGATCACCGCGTCCATCGACGCGTCGTACACGCCGCAGATGCCGGCCCGGCCGGTGCTGCCGCGCACCTTGATCCCGGTGCGCTTGCGCAGCGGGAGCGCCTCGCGGACGAACTCGGTCAGGTCCTCGTCGGGCTCCAGCACCACCTGCCGCGAGCCCGGCCTGGTGGCGGCCACGTAGCGCGGTAGCGTCAATCCCGCGCCACCGATGTGCAGTACGGCGAGCGGCTGGCGGCGCGGAGCGAGCGCGTCGAGCACGTCGCCGATCCGGCGCACATACTCGAACAGCAGCCGGGTCGGGTCGGCCAGGTCGACCCGCGACTGCAGCGACCGGTCCACCCGCAGCACGAACGTCCCGTCCGGCTCCGCCTCGATCGTCGCCAGTCCGCTCGCGACCTGCCGCTCCGTCATGGGCACAAGCATGCCGTGCCGATCGCCGGCTTAACCTACGCGATGAACACCGGCGAAGGCGGCGACAAGTCCTGAGTGCACGAAGATCGGGCCCCTGTGACTGGTCACAGGGGCCCGATTCAGTGCGGCGTCAGCTTTCGTTGCGCTGGGCAACGGCGATGTCGGAGTTGTCCGTGAAGGCGCCGTCGATACCGGTCTTGCGGTAGACCTCCAGCTCACCGAACAGGTTGCCGTACTCGGCCGGGTTCGTGGAGCTGCGGAAGTCCAGCGGGAGGAAGTTGTTCTCCGCGCGGAACGTCCACGGGTGCACCTTCAGGCCGGCCGCGTGCGCGTCCGCGACGAACGAGGTCGGGGCGAGCAGCTTGCCGGTCGCGTCCCGGGGGATGATCAGGTCCTTCGTCGGGCCGACGCCGTCGGCGTACGTGCTGATCTCCTTCAGGCCCGCCGCCGTGGCGAGGTCGGCGTAGGTGCGCGGGTCGCCCGCGACGGTGAAGTCGTAAGGCGCTCCGCTGCCGTTGATCAGCTGGATCAGCGGGACCCGCAGCTGGTGCGACAGCGCCTTCAGGTTGGACACCTCGAACGACTGCACGAACACGTGCGCGCCCGGCTGGTTCAGCCCGTTGCGGTTCAGCGTGTCGACCAGCTTCGGCTCCAGCGCCAGGCCCTGCGCGGCGAAGTACGTCGGGTGCTTGGTCTCCGGGTAGATCCCGATCGGCCGGTGCAGCTCCAGGGTCAGCCGGTGCGCCAGGTCGATGACCTCCTGGAAGGTCGGCACCTGGTAGCGGCCGTTGTAGATCGTGTTCCGCTGCCGGATCGCCGGGATCCGCTCGACGGCGCGCAGCGTCTTCAGCTCGGCCAGCGTGAAGTCCTCGGTGAACCAGCCGGTGGTCGGCACGCCGTCCAGGTTCTTGGTGGTCTTGCGGGACGCGAACTCCGGGTGCGACGCGACGTCGGTGGTGCCGCTGATCTCCGGCTCGTGCCGGGCCACCAGCACGCCGTCCTTGGTGGTCACCAGGTCCGGCTCGACGTAGTTCGCGCCCATCCGGGCCGCCAGCTCGTACGACGCCAGCGTGTGCTCCGGGCGGTAGCCGGAGGCGCCGCGGTGACCGATCACCAGGAACGCCGGCTCCTGCACGGCGTCGACCGCCGGCGCGGCGGCGGGTGCGCTGGACAGGGTCGGTGCGACGAACGCCGCGCCGATCGTCAGGGCGGACGCCGCGACCGCGGCGAACCTGCGGGTCAGTACCGTGCCCATCGTGGATACTCCTTGCACGTCAAGGGATGTCCGGCTCACGCTTGCCGCGCGGTGGAACACCTGGGCAACGGGTCCGCGACACGCGAGCGACGCGCGCGTGAACGCTGCACCCCGTGGTGTACGTCGTACGACGGGTTGCTAGCGTCCGAACCACACAGACCCAGTCGCTTGAGGAGCGTGTCGTGAGCACTACACCCGTGAAGGTCGCCGTCACCGGCGCCGCCGGCCAGATCGGCTACAGCCTGCTGTTCCGGATCGCGAGCGGTGACCTGCTCGGGCCGGACGTGCCCGTCGAGCTGCGTCTGCTCGAGATCACCCCGGCGCTGAAGGCGCTCGAGGGTGTCGTGATGGAGCTCGACGACTGCGCCTTCCCGAACCTGGCCAAGGTCGAGATCGGCGACGACCCGAACGTGATCTTCGACGGCGCGAACGTCGCGCTGCTGGTCGGCGCCCGCCCGCGCACCAAGGGCATGGAGCGCGGCGACCTGCTGGAGGCGAACGGCGCGATCTTCACCGTCCAGGGCAAGGCGCTCAACGACCACGCCGCGAACGACATCCGGATCGGCGTCACCGGCAACCCGGCCAACACCAACGCGCTGATCGCGAAGTCGAACGCCCCGGACATCCCGGCCGCCCGATTCTCCGCGCTGACCCGCCTGGACCACAACCGGGCCATCTCGCAGCTCGCGGCCAAGACCGGCGCGCCGGTGACCGACATCAAGAAGATGACGATCTGGGGCAACCACTCGGCGACGCAGTACCCGGACATCTTCCACGCCGAGGTCGGCGGCAAGAACGCCGCCGAGGTCGTCAACGACCAGGCCTGGATCGAGAACGACTTCATCCCGACCGTCGCCAAGCGCGGCGCCGCGATCATCGAGGCCCGCGGCTCGTCGTCAGCCGCCAGCGCCGCGTCCGCCACCATCGACGCCGCGCGCGACTGGCTGAAGGGCAGCGCCGAGGGCGACTGGGTGTCGATGGCGGTCCTCTCCGACGGCTCGTACGGCGTTCCGGAGGGCCTGATCTCCTCGTTCCCGGTGACCACCGCAATCGGTGACTGGGAGATCGTCCAAGGCCTCGAGATCGACGACTTCTCCCGCGCCCGGATCGACGCCAGCACCGCCGAGCTCGCCGAGGAGCGCGACGCCGTCAAGCAACTCGGCCTGATCTGACCTCAAGCTCCTTGCGTCCGGAGGAGTGGCGAGACGTCCCGCCGCTCCTTCGGACGCTGTAGCGCTCAGACCTTCAGAGTCGGTACGTCGTACTGCTGGATCTGCCGGTCGCGCGTGACCAGGGTCAGTCGTTCCGTGATCGCCTGCGCCACGAGCATCCGGTCGAACGGGTCACGGTGCAGGAACGGCAGTTGTCCGGCGGCGTCAGCGTGATGGAAGCGCACCGGTAGTTCTGCGACCCCGCTCGCCTCGACCCAGTCGACAAGATCGTCCGGCACCTCGAGCTTCCCGATCGCACGTTTCAGCGCGATCTCCCACACGGTGACCACGCTGACGAACACCTCGGTCTCCGTCGCGATCGTGTTCCGAACGTCCTTCGGGAGGGCGGTGTCTCCCGCCAGCCACCAGAGCAGCACGTGCGTGTCGAGCAGCAGCGGACCCGTCCCTGCCGATGTGGTCACTCGATCATTCCGAAGTCACGCGCGATCTGCTCGTTGACCTCGTCGGAGTCCCAGTCGTCGTGCAGCACGATCTTGCCCTTCAAGGATGCCCAACCGGTACGACGGATCCTCCGCGGCAGCGGGACGACCTTGGCGACCGGATGCCCGGCGCGGCTGATGATCACCTCTTCACCGCGCTCGACCCGTTCGATGATCCGCGAGAGCTGCGTCTTTGCCTCGTGAATATTGAACTGACGTGCCGTATTGTCGACCATGGCCACCTCCACCTAGCTAGGTTAGCCAAGTCGCCGAGCTGCGACAAACCTTCGCCTGACGGGAAGCGCGCGGGATGGTTGTGCGGTCAACGCGGCAGGTCGGGTACGGCGAGCCCGAGCGCGAGCACCACGGCACCCATGAAGAACAGCAGCAGTACGTCGAAGGGTCGGCGCCGGACACGCAGCAGGCCCGCCTCGTCGTCGGACAGCGTCAACCGCAGGAACCCGGCCAGCAGCACGCCGCAGGAGAACAGCACGACCCCGGACCGCCAGCCGTCCAGCAGGGTCACCAGCAGCCCGGCGGCGCCTACCGCCACGGACATGACCAGTGGCCACTCACCGCGTGGTGCGGCCATCAGAGTGCGGCGGCTTCCGCGGCCTCGACCACGTTGCTGAGCAGCATCGCCCGGGTCATCGGCCCGACCCCGCCCGGCATCGGCGCGATCCACGACGCCTGCTCGCGGGCCTCGGGCGCGATGTCGCCGACGATCTTGCCGTCCGCGCCGCGGCTGGTGCCGACGTCGAGCAGCACGGCGCCCGGCTTGACCATGTCAGCCGTGACCAGGCCCGCCGAGCCGGCCGCCGCGATGACGATGTCGCCGGTACGGACCACCGCCGCCAGGTCCGTCGTACCGGTGTGGCACAGCGTCACGGTCGCGTTCTCGCTGCGGCGGGTGAAGATCAGGCCCATCGGGCGCCCGGCGGTGACACCCCGGCCGATCACGACGACGTGCTTGCCGGCGATGGGCACGTCGTACCGGCGGAGCAGCTCGACGCAGCCCTTCGGGGTGCACGGCAGCGGCGCGTCCTGCCCGAGGACGAGCTTGCCGAGGCTGTTCGGGTGCAGCCCGTCGGCGTCCTTCGCGGGGTCGATCAGCTCGAGCACCGCGTTGGTGTGGACGTGCTTGGGCAGCGGCAGCTGGACGATGAAGCCGGTGCAGGCCGGGTCCGCGTTCAGCTCGCGGACTGATCCCTCGATGTCGGCCTGGGTGGCGTCAGCGGGCAGCTCGACCTGGATCGAGGCGATGCCGACGGCGGCACAGTCGCGGTGCTTGCCGGCCACATAGGCCCTGCTGCCCGGGTCGTCGCCGACCAGGATGGTGCCGAGGCCGGGCTGGATGCCCCGCTCGGCGAGCTTGGCGACCCGGGCCGCCAGCTCGGTCTTGATCGCCGCCGCGGTGGCCTTGCCGTCCAGGATCTGCGCCGTCACGAGGCAAGAGTGTGCCACGTCCCGGACGCCGGTCGACCCACCGTTCGCCTATCCCCGCGGTGCGTCCGGCGGAATGGCCCCGGGAATGCGGCAGGGGTTGCGGTCGTTGCGAGAGATAGTTTATTTTTGAACAACTCGTCCTGAGGAGAACGTGATGCCCGCCGTGACCGTGAGTGACGTGACCGTGCTGCCCCGGGTCGACCGGCCCGACCCCGCCGTGGTGACCGAGCGCGCGGTGCGCTCGGTGACGTCCGCGCCGAGCGGCTTCGAAGGCGAGGGCTTCCCGGTACGACGTGCCTTCGCGGGCGTGGACCTGCGCGAGCTGGACCCGTTCGTCCACATGGACCAGATGGGCGAGGTGGAGTACGCGCCGGGCGAGCCGAAGGGCACCCCGTGGCACCCGCACCGCGGCTTCGAGACCGTCACGTACATCATCGACGGCACCTTCGTGCACCAGGACTCCAACGGTGGCGGCGGTGTCATCACCGACGGCGACACCCAGTGGATGACGGCCGGCAGCGGCCTGCTGCACATCGAGGCGCCGCCGGAGCACCTGGTGCTGAGCGGCGGCCTGTTCCACGGCATCCAGCTCTGGGTGAACCTGCCGAAGTCGCTGAAGTGGGCTCCGCCGCGCTACCAGGACATCCGCGGCGGCGACGCCGGGCTGCTCAGCTCGCCGGACGGCGGCGCGCTGATCCGGCTGATCGCCGGCCCGCTGGGTGACGCCGAGGGCCCGGGGTCGACGCACACACCGATCACGCTGGTGCACGCGACTGTGAGCCCCGGCGCGGAGGTCGTGCTGCCGTGGCGGCCGGACTTCAACGCGCTCGTCTACGTGCTCGCCGGCCAGGGCACCGTCGGCGCCGAGGGGCGGCCGGTCCGCAAGGGCCAGCTCGCCGTCTACGGCCCGGGCGGCTCGCTGCGCTTCGCGGCCGCGACCTCGCAGCCGGCGGCCGAGCCGAACCTGGAGGTGCTGGTACTCGGCGGCCGGCCGATCCGGGAGCCGATCGCGATGGCCGGCCCGTTCGTGATGAACACCCGCCTCGAGGTCATCCAGGCCTTCGAGGACTTCCAGGCCGGCAAGCTCGGCACCATCCCCGCCGTCCACGGCGCACCGACGCAGTTGCGCGAGAGCTGATCCCGCCTCCTCACTCGAACAGGGTGTGGTGCCCGTCGCCCTCGGCGCGGCGGCGGGCCATCCGCCGGCGCTGGACGACGATCGCGTTGACCACGGCGACGATCGCGAGCACCAGGCAGGCGACGGCCGCGCCTTCGTAGCCGTAGCCCCAGGCGAGCGCGCCGATCGCGGCCAGCGCCACGATGCCGAACAGCGCGAACGCGAGCCGCAGGTTCAGGGCGCTGTACGGGTGGTCCGGTGACCCGTCCCGCGGCGCGTTCACGGTGCCTCGCCGGCGGCCTTGGTCGACTCGCTCGCCGGGTGCTCGACCAGGGCGATCACCCGGGTGGACATGAATCGCGCCGAGCGGACCGGCGTACCCGACCTGGTCACCTCGGTCACCTCGATCACGCCGCGGCCGGTGCTGATCTCGACGCGGCGACCGGCACGCGTCGCACGGACGTCGTACACCGTGGTGCCGTCACCGGTGTCGACCACGACCTCGACCCAGTCCCCCTTCATACCCGACCGATACCCGGACGGGAGCCGGGCGAACCGGCTTTGCCGGAATGTCTGGACATGGCGGGGGTGGCGATCTACCGTCGCGAGTGGGGAGCCCGGCTCGGTCCGGGGTTCAGGGGAGGTTCCGATGTTCCGTATCAGCAAGGTTGTGCTCGGCGTCGTACTGCTCGTCACGACCGCGGCACCGGCCGCGGCCACGCCGTTCCCGTCGTCGGTCCCGTTGCCGGACGACTTCCAGCCGGAGGGGGTCGCGGTCGGCACCGGCAGCACGTTCTACGCGGGGTCGCTGCGGGACGGCGACATCTACCGGGGTGACCTGCGCAGCGGCGCCGGCGGGATCTTCGTCGATGCGCCGGCGGGCCGGGTTGCGCTCGGGATGAAGGTCGAGGAGTCGCGGCACCGGCTGTGGGTGGCGGGCGGTCCGACCGGGCATGCCTACGCGTACGACACGCGTAACGGCTCGACGGTCGCCGACATCACGCTCACGTCGGCCGCGTCGACGCTGATCAACGACGTGGTGGTCACCCAGGACGGCGCGTACTTCACCGACACGTTCAACCCGTTGCTGTACGAGGTGCCGATCGCGCCGGACGGCAGCATCGGCGCCGCACGGACGATCGTGCTGTCGGGGCCGGCGGCGGCGATCGGCCCGCCTCCGTTCACGAACCTGAACGGGATCGATGCGACGCCCGACGGGTCGACCCTGATCGTCGGGCACACGTCGCTGGCGGAGATGATCCTCGTCGACCCGGCGACCGGCGCCAGCCGCCAGATCGCGATCACCGGCGGCGCGCTCACCCCGGGCTCGCCGGACGGCATCCTGCTGATCGGCCACAGCCTGTGGGTGATGGAGAACTTCGCCGAGCGGCTCGTCGAGGTGCGGCTCAGCCCGGACCTGACCAGCGGCGTGATCGGCACGGTGATCACCAGCGACCTGTTCCGGGTGCCGACCACGATCGCGGTGCACGGTGACGACCTGGTCGCCGTCAACGGCCGGTTCGACCTCGGCTTCCCGCCGCCGTTCGGCCCAGGGGCACCGCCAGGAACCGACTTCGACGTGGTGCAGGTGCCGCGGAACTGACGTCAGACTGCCGCGACCCGGACCCGGCCGGCCTGCTCGGCGATCGCCGTGGCGGTGTCGTCGTACAGCCGGCGGGCCTGGACGCGGGAGCGGCCGATCGCGATCAGGCCGAGCCGGCCGTCGACCTCCAGGCACGACAGCATGTGCAGCACCACGCCGGTGCCGGTACGCGGGTCGAACTGCAGGCCGGCCGCGGCGACCGCGCGGATCACGTCCGCCGGCGGCAGCCCGCGCCACGCCGGGTCGATCAGGTTGTCGGTGGACGAGTAGCAGCGCGGCATGCCGTCCGCCGCGACCCAGCTGCCCGACGCGGCGTGGTAGTCGCCGGGGACCAGGTTGCGCAGCGCCGAGTACGGGTGTGTGGTGCCGCCCTTGCGCAGGTTGATCTCCAGCGCGTACAGGCTCCACCGGCCGGCCTCCTCGACCGCCATGAAGTCGACGCTCAGCCGCCCGACCACGCCCCGCTCCGCGAGCAGCCTGCCGACCGCCGCCCCGTACGACGCCAGCCGCGGCGCATAGTCCGGCTCGGCCGGGAACCGGCAGCCGACGTACACCTGGTTGTCCTGCCCGCCGAGCACCTGCTCGTGGGTGGAGAGCACCGCCACCTCGCCGTACGGCGTGATGTCGAGCTGGACGCTCGGGCTGCAGGCCTTCGAGCCGGTGACGAGCTCCTCGACGATGCCGCCTAGCTCGAGGTCGGCCAGGTACCAGGCCGGCAGCGCCTCCACGCGCGCCCGCACGTCGGTGGCGCTGAGCGGGCTGCCGTCGAGGCCGGTCAGGACGATCACCTGGTTGCCGTCGCCGGCGCCGCTGTTGTCGTGCTTGACCACCACCCCCGGCACGTCCGGGCGTTCACGCCGGATCGCGGCGATCGCGGCGCACACGTCGTCGACGGTGCGGACGCCCTCCTGCCCGGCCGGCACCGGGACGCCGGCCGCCCGGAGCAGCCGCCGGCCGGCGCTCTTGTACCCGAGCGGCCACAGGTCGGGTGACGTCCCGTTCAGCGGCGCCCCGAGCCGGAGCGCGACCTCGACCTCGTGGCCGGTCACGTTCCAGGGCTCGATGAAGGCGGGCCGGCCGGCGAACGACGCGCGGATCTCGTCCAGCAGCCACGGCCGGTCGAGCAGCTTCTCGGCCATCGACCGCGCGCCGCGTTCGCCGACCGCGACCACGCGCAGCCGGCTGCGGGCGCTCGCGCGCAACGCCGGCGGCGCCAGCGAGACGTAGTAGTCGAGCATCTCCGGCGCGGGCGGCACCGAGCAGACGAAGACCAGCTGGCAGCTCTCGATCCGCGGCAGCATCAGCGACGACAAGAGGTACCGGTGCTCCAGCGCCGGGATCCGCTCGCCGTAGTGGGCCAGGATCGACTCACCGAGGCTGAACGACGGCAGCGCGATCAGCACGTGTGGCGGCCCGCCCGGCCGGTTCGCCGACCAGGCCGGTCCCAGCGTCCGCTGCAGTTCCGCGAATTCGGCCATATTCCGTACCCCTGCTTGCAGGGTAAGCCGCGACGGGCCGGTCGCGCAGGGCCCTGCGTCCGTCGCGCGCAGGCCCTCCCGCCGTGGCCCGTCAGTGGTAGAAGTGGCGGGTCCCGGTGAAGTACATGGTGAGGCCGGCCTTCTCCACGGCGGCGATCACCTCGGCGTCGCGGACCGAGCCGCCCGGCTGGACGATGGCGCGGATGCCGCCGTCGATCAGCACCTGCGGGCCGTCGGCGAACGGGAAGAACGCGTCCGACGCGGCCACCGAACCGGCCGCCCGGTCGCCGGCCCGCTCGACGGCCAGCCTGCAGGAGTCGACCCGGTTCACCTGACCCATGCCGACGCCGACCGAGGCGCCACCGGAGGCCAGCAGGATCGCGTTCGACTTGACCGCGCGGCAGGCCCGCCAGGCGAACGCCAGGTCGGCGAGCACCTCGTCGGACACCGCCGCGCCCGCGGCCAGGGTCCAGGTCGACGGGTCGTCGCCGGGCGCGTCGATCGCGTCGCGCTGCTGCAGCAGCAGGCCGCCGGAGATCGGCCGGCTCTCCGCGCCGCGGTTGCTCGGCGCGGCACAGACCAGCAGCCGGATGTTCTTCCTAGCCGTGAGCACCTCGACCGCGCCGTCCTCGTACGACGGGGCGACCAGCACCTCGGTGAAGATCTCCGCCACCTGCTTGGCCAGCTCGACCGACACCGGGCGGTTGGTCGCGATCACGCCGCCGTACGCCGACACCGGGTCGCACGCGTTCGCCCGGCGGTGCGCGTCGGCAACGTCGGCGCCGACGGCGATCCCACACGGGTTCGCGTGCTTGATGATCGCCACCGCCGGCTCGCCGAAGTCGTACGCCGCCCGCCGCGCGGCGTCCGCGTCGACGTAGTTGTTGTACGACATCTCCTTGCCGTGCAGCTGCTCCGCCTGCGCCAGGCCCGGCTCGGGGACGAACCCGGAGGTGTACAGCGCGGCCGGCTGGTGCGGGTTCTCGCCGTACCGCAGCACCGCCTTCTTGTCCCAGGTCGCGCCGACCCACTCCGGGAAGCCGGTGCCCTCGCTGGTGTCGGTGACGACGTTGCCGAGCCAGGACGCGACGGCCACGTCGTACGTCGCGGTGTGCACGAACGCGTCGGCCGCCAGCCGCTGGCGCTGCGCCAGGGTGAAGCCACCGGCCGCGACCGCCTCGAGGACCTCGTCATACCGGCTCGGATCGACCACGACGGCGACGTTCGCGTGGTTCTTCGCCGCGCCGCGGACCATCGACGGGCCGCCGATGTCGATCTGCTCGACGCACTCGTCCTGGGATGCGCCCGACATCACCGTCTCGGTGAACGGGTAGAGGTTGCTGACTAGCAGGTCGAACGGCTCGACCTTCATCTCGGCCAGCTGCGCGACGTGGGTGTCCAGCCGGGTGTCGGCGAGCAGGCCGGCGTGCACCCGCGGGTGCAGCGTCTTCACCCGGCCGTCGAGGCACTCCGGGAACCCGGTCAGGTCCTCGACCTTGGTCACCTCGACGCCGGCGTCCGCGATCCGCCGCGCGGTCGTACCCGTCGACACGATCGAGACCCCGGCCGCGGCCAGACCCTTGGCCAGCTCCTCCAGCCCGGTCTTGTCGTAGACGCTGACCAGCGCGCGCCGGACCGGCTTGCGCACATCTGAGCTCACGGGATCGTGACCTTTCTTCCGGTGATGGTCCAGCCCTCGCGGACCAGACGGCCGACCGCGTCGACGAGTTGTCGGCGCTCGCTCGCCTTGATGCGTTCGGTGAGGGTCTGTTCGGTGTCGTCGTCGGCGACCGGGACCGTGACCTGCGCGATGATCGGGCCGGTGTCCACGCCGCCGTCGACGAAGAACAGCGTCGCGCCGGCGACCTTCACGCCGTACGCGAGCGCGTCGCGCGGGCCGTGGATGCCGGGGAAACCGGGCAGCAGCGCGTTGTGCGTGTTGATGTAGCGGTCGCCGAACTTCGCCAGGAAGGCGTCGCCGACCAGCTTCAGGAAGCCGGCCGAGACCACCAGGTCCGGCTGGTACGACGCGACCGACTCGGTCAGCGCCATGTCCCAGTCCGCCCGCTCGGCGTAGTCCTTGACCCGGTGCACGAACGTCGGCACCCCGGCCCGCTCGGCGCGCGCGAGGCCCTCGATGCCGTCGCGGTCGGCGCCCACGGCGACGACCTCAGCGCCGTACGACGGGTCGGCCGCCGCGTCCAGCAGCGCCTGCAGGTTGGAGCCCGAGCCGGACACGAGCACGACGAGCCGCGCGGTTCGGGAGGGACGGGGGGAGGGCGCTGGCACGGTCGAACTTTATCCGGCGGGCTCGCGCCGCCGGACACGGGAGGCGGCGAGGGCGGTCGCGACCGCGCCGAGCACCGCCCCCGCGGCGAACGTCCCCGCCGCCTGGAGCGCACCCGGGATACCCACGTCGGCCATCCGCCCCGGACCCGCCGACCCGCCCGCGAACAGCATCAGGACCAGCAGCAGCGCACCCGCGAGCACGCCGGCCAGCGCGGCCCGCAGCACCACGCCCTGCCAGCCGGCGGGCGTTCCGCGCCGCGCCGCCCGCCGGACCCGGCGCGCCACCACCAGCCCGCCCGCCAGCCCGGTCAGCAGCGGCACCACCGCGGTCAGCACCAGCAGGTACGACGGCGTCGCGCCGTCGTCCGGCAGCGCCGCCAGCAGTGGCAGCGCGGGGAGGTTCCCGAGCTCGACCCCGGTCGGCGTGACCGTGGTGCCGGTGCCGACCTGGAACCCCGGGCCGGCCAGGAACGCGACCGCGAACAGCATCGCGTTCGGCAGCAGCACCAGGCAGATCGCGAACAGCACCACGGACCCGACCACGCCCGGTCCGAGCGCCTCCAGCATCGTCGTCGCGCTGGAGAAGTGCGCCAGCAGCGACACCCCGACCAGCAGCGCCCCCATGGCCGGCGCCGCGAGCGCCGCGGCCGCGCCGGCGGGCAACACGTCCCGCAACCAGTCCGGCATCGCGTCGGCGATGTCCTCGGCCGCGCCGGACTCGACCAGCACGCCGGCGGTGCCGGCCACCAGCGCCAGCGACCCGGCCGCCACGAACGCGGCCACCGGCGCCACCCGCACGCCGTCACCCGACACCAGTACGGCGGCCAGCGCCGCCCCGGCGCCGTACCCGACGGCGAGCACGCAACAGGCCCGCACCAGGTCGCCGGTGAGATCGGCGGCGCTGACCCGGGCGGTGAACCGGCCCGAGCGGTACAGACTGACGAGTACGACCAGGGTCAGGCCGAGCGGCGCCAGCGAGAAGTTGCCGTTGTCGATCTGCACGGGCGCCTTGTGCGCGACCAGCCAGGTCAGTACTCCCGCGCGGACCGCGCCGGAGGCGCCGCCGAGGCTTGCCGCCAGCCACCCGGTGACGGCGACCGCGGCGCACGCCAGGATCCCGGTCAGCAGGCTCGCGCCGGCCCCGATCAGGGCGGACAGCGCGACCGGCTTCGGCCCGGCTTCGCGGGTCTCGTCGCCGTCGCGGGCACCGGATCTGTTCAGCACATCAGTCATCTGTGCCTATGCTCCTGGCACTGAGATGGTCCTGATCGAAGACACGCCGGGTATGGGAGACTTCCATCCCCCGCACGCTGTGGCTTGCCCGAATCTGTACCGTCGGGTAGATCACTCAGGAGGTACACCGAACACATGACCGGCACTCCCGGCCCGGCCGGTGCCCGCAGGGCGACCCGGGTCAGTCGCACGGCTGCCAGGCAGGCCAAGCGCCAGCGTGCCAAGCGGCGGCAGCAGTTGATCGGAGCGGGCGTCGTGGTCGCCCTGCTGCTCGGCGGAGCGACGTACGCCATCGTGGCGGGGACCCGTGGCGGCAGCGCGCACCGGGCCGGCAGCGTCGGGACCGGCGGCCAGACCGACACCGGCCTGCTCAGCGACGCGGACTTCCTGCTGGAGGCCGACGGCGCGAAGAAGATCTCCGCCGGGACCTGGACCGTGGCGACGACCGCGGAGGGTTCGGAGACGCCGGAGCGGTCCTTCAGCTGCCAGGCCCAGCGGTTCGCGGACCCGGCCGGAGTGCGGACCTGGGTGCGCACGTTCAAGAACACGACGGCCAAGACGTCGGCGGTCGAGTACATCGAGCTGTCGGCCGACTCCGCCGGCGCGCAGCGCGCGTACGCGACGATCCGCGGCTGGCTGAGCACCTGCACCATGCCGAAGCAGCGGCTGGTGGGAAGTTTCAACGCCGACGGGATCGGTGACCACGGCATCGTCGCGGTGTTCGCCGAGCCGCTCACCGGGGTGCAGCAGCGGTTCCGCGTGCTCGCCGTCGCCGGCACCGGGCCCGCGACCATGGTTTTCGAGTACGTCGCAGCCGGGACGAGTCCGCCA
>WNFV01005092.1_pt1 | contig 15987 bp, 16 predicted proteins | sample 5400101 | NCBI WGS metagenome assembly WNFV01 (sample SAMN13153361, study PRJNA577476) | soil metagenome | isolation source: 115 cm soil or saprolite under grassland replicate 1 | place: USA:California | collected 2016-06-15
CGACGCCGACCGGTGGGCCCACACGATCACCCCAGCCCAAGTGCTGTCGCAGATCGGCAGCCCATTCGCCCCCGACCAGCAGCCGGCTGGGATGGAGGAACTCAACCATGCAGCATGAACCCCCAGGAAGCATTTAGGTCGGCAAGAGCGATAGACCGTCATGGGCTCGGATGGCGGCTGGTCCGGGCCGCAAGGCGTCCAGGAGTCGGGTGGCGTAGGCCTCATCCATTAGGTTCCGGACATCGTCAGGACTGAGCCAGGACACCTGCTCAGCCTCTTGAGTCGGGCGAAGCTCACCGCCGACGATCCGGCAGCGAAACACCAAGGCAACGATCCCCCGCCGCCGAACATGCAGCGAAGCTGCTCGGAGTCAGCCGCAGCGCGGCCTACCGAGCAGTGGCAGCCGGGCAGCTGCCCCATCTGCGCCTTGGCCGGCGGATTTACATCCCCACCGCTCGGCTGCTGGCCATGCTTGGCGTGTCGGCGGAGGAGCGCCGATGAGAGGCGGCACCCGCAAGCGCGGGGCTACCTGGACCTGGCACCTTGGCATCGCAGACCCGGCAACCGGGCGATGGCGGCAGTTGTCCAAGGGCGGGTTCCGGACGAGGCGGGAGGCGCAGGCCGCCCTCAACGAGGCCATGGCCGCCCTGCGATCCGGCAGCTTCGTGGAGCCGTCCAGGCTGACGCTGGGTGCCTTCCTCACCGAGCAGTGGCTGCCGACCACCCGGGCCGCCGTCCGGCCGACCACCTGGACGACCTACCGCATCTACGCCGAGGCCCAGGTCGTCCCGGCACTCGGCCACGTCCCGCTCCAGGCGCTCACCGCCGCGCACCTCAACCGCCCGTACGCCGACCTTGCCGAGCATGGCCGGCGGGATGGCCGCGGCGGGCTCAAGCCCAAAAGTGTTCGCCACGTCCACGTGCTGCTGCACAAGGCCCTCGGCGACGCGGTGCGCTGGGGTCTGGTCGCTCGCAACGTCGCTGACGCCGCCGACCCGCCCCGTGTCCCCCACCGCGAGCGGGGCGTGTGGTCGGCGGAGGAGCTCCGGGCGTTCCTGGAGGCCACAGCTGAGGACCGCCTGGCCGCGATGTGGCTGCTGTTCGCGACCACCGGGATGCGGCGCAGCGAGCTGCTCGGCCTGCCTTGGCGGGCGGTCGACCTGGAGGCCTCGCCCGGGCGGCTCGCCGTCGTCCAGACGGTCGTCGTCGTCGACAAGCAGCCGGTCGTGGTGGCCGAGGCCAAGTCCACCAGCAGCCGCCGGCAGCTCGCCCTCGACCCCTTCACCACGGCGGCGCTCAATGCCCACCGGGTCCGGCAGCTGCAGGAGCGGTTGGCCTGGGGGCCGGCGTGGGTCGATACCGGCCTGGTGTTCACCCGCGAGGACGGCCAGCTCCTGCACCCCGAGCATGTCACCAAGCGGTTCGCCCGGTTGGTGCGCGACGCCGGCCTGCCGCCGATCACCCTGCATGGCGTGCGCCACAGCTACGCCACCGCGGCGCTGGCCGCCGGCGAGCCGCTCAAGGTCGTGTCCGAGCGGCTGGGGCACGCCAGCATCTCGATCACCGCCAACCTGTACCAGCACGTGCTGCCGTCGATGGACGAGCGCACCGCCAACGCCGTCGCCGACCTGATCCTCGGCGACCGGAAACGGGACGCCGAGTCCTCCGCTGTCAATCCGCTGTCAACGGGACCTGTGGTCCATGAGGCGCAGGAGGGAGGTGAAGCGCGACCCAGCAGCTCAGTGGGGGTGTCGGAGGCGGGACTTGAACCCGCACGCCCTATTCGGGCACTAGGCCCTCAATCCACCCAGGATGATCCCGAGGGGTCTCCCCCGGTCCCCCACCATCCCACCTGAGCTGCGGGTTCGCGCCTAGCTCGTGCCAGGCCGTCCCGCCCTGTTTCACCCGCTGACGGCGCGTCCCGCTGTCAAATCCGCTGTCATCCGGGGTCCTCCCTGCTCCCTCGGCCGCTCTTGAAGCGGCCCCGAGGGCGGATGCGACCCGCCCCGGGGCCCTGCAACCCCGAGGGAGTCACCCCGAGATGCAGCCTGATCCTAGCAACGCGGCTGCCCCGGTTCGACCGGCAGCCAAGCTCTGCCCCGACTGCGGCGAGCACCGGCCGCCTAGCGCCTTCTACCGGCGCGGCGACGGCCACCTGTCCACCTACTGCAAGCACCATCAGCGCCAGCGCTCCCGCGCCTCCTACCGTCGGCGCCGGCAGAACCCCGAACAGCTGGCCCGCATGCGCGCCGTCGAGCGGGCCCGCAAGGCCGCCTCCCGCGCGCGGCTGCGGGCCGTCGACCCGGGCCATGAGGCATGGCTGGCCAGGTCCCGCTCGGCAGCGACTCGGCGGCTGATCACCGCCCACCTCGACGAGTACCGCGCCCTGCTTCGCGATGAGCGGCGCCGTGGCGACACCCATGCCGCGTCGGGGGGTGGTCCGGATGCGGCCTGAGCTGTCCAAGCCGCCGGCCGTCCCGGACACGCTCACCCCCGGCGACCAGCTCCTGGCGGCTGGCCTTGGCGTCGGCGCGGCCGCTGGTGGGCTGGTGTGGGCGTCCGGGCAGCTGGCCGGGCTGGCGTTCGGGCACACCTGGCTGCACCTGGACCCTGCCCAGGTCGCCGGCGTGCTATGGAGCCTGCCGCATCACCTGGGCGACCCGGCGCTGGCCTGGCCCGCCTCAGCGCGGGAGGCGGTGCCAGGGCCGGCCGGCATGTACGGCGCGTTCACGGCCACCACCGCCGCCGCGGCCGCGACCGCGAGCGGGGTCATGCGGCTGTGGCAGCGTGCCGGGCTGGGCAGGCCGACCGCCCCTGGCGCCCGGGCCAAGCGGCCAGCGGCCGGGTCGGCGACCTGGGCCAGCCCCCGGGAGCTCCGCCCGTTGCGCGTCCGTCGACCCGAGCCGGGCCGGGTGATCCTCGGCCGCACCAGCGGGCTCGCGGGTCGGCTGCTGGCCGGCGAGGACTGCCACTCGGTCCTGGTCTTTGGGCCGCCCGATAGCTTCAAGACCACCGGCCTGGTGATCCCCGCCATCCTCGAATGGACCGGGCCGGTGCTGACGACCTCGGTCAAGCCCGATGTGATCAAGGCGACCCGTGCCCACCGGGAGACTCACGGCGAGGTCGTGGTCCTCGACCCCCTCGGCGCGTCGGGGCTGCCAAGAGCACGGTGGACGCCGCTGGCGTTCTGCAGGACCTGGGCCGGTGCACAGCAAACCGCGGCCACGATCGCCGCCACCGCCGACCTGGGCACCCTGGCCACCGCCGAGCACAAGTACTGGAAGACGCTGGGCCAGAAACTCCTGGCGCCGCTGCTGTTCGCGGCCGCCCGCGACGGCCGCTTCATGACCGATGTGCTCCGCTGGATCGACCTACGCGAGGACAACGAGGTCGCCAAGCTCCTGGGCGACAGCGAGGTCGACGGCGCCATCACCGCCTGGGAAGCCTCCCAGAGCCGTACCGACAAGGCCCGCGACTCGGTGTATGGCACCGCCGAGGACCTGCTGGCGATCTACTCAGACGAACGCGTCCAGGCCTTCACCGGCGGTCATGACCTGGCCGAGGACGCGTTCCTCCAAGGCGACCACACCGTCTACCTGTACGCCCCGGTCCACGAGCAGCGGCGGCTGCGGCCGTTGTTCGAGACGGTGACGATGCAGCTGGTCCGCGTCGCCCAAGAACAGGCCGCCAGGGCACCCGACGGCAAGCTGAACCCCCGCTTCCTGTGCGCCCTGGACGAGGCCGGCAACGTCGCCGCGCTCGAGCTCCTGCCCGAGTGGGCGACCACTGGCCGCGGCCAGGGCATCCAGCTGCTGTCGGTCTGGCATGACCAAGCCCAGCTGGTCCACCGCTACGGCGACCGCGCTGCCACCATCCTCAACGGCCACCGCGCCAAGGTGTTCCTCTCCGGCCTGGCCGACGTCGGCGCCCTGGAGTTGGGGTCGCGGCTGATCGGCGACCAGGCGGTCACCGAGACCAACTATGCCACCGACCCCACCGGGCGGGTTTCCGCGAGCCAGGCCACCTCGTATCGGCCGCTGGTCCCCCTGGAGGAGCTGCGGCGGCTACGGCCCGGCGAGGGCGTCGTCATCTACGGCCACCTGCGCCCGGCCCGCATCCAGGTCCGCCCCCACTTCACCGCCCACGAGCAGCGCTGGCGCCAACGCCTCCAGCGGCAGGCCAGCCGCGCCCAGGAACGGGCCGCCCGCAAGGCCGCATGCGCCCACGAGCGCGCCGAGCGGCGGGCTGCTCGCCAGCAGCAGCGGGTGCGCCGGCACCTGCCCGGCTGGGCGCGGGCGAGGGAGGAGGCCGGCCGTGACCGCTGACCCCACTCCCACCCCGGCGGCCTCCTCGAGTTCGGGTCGCCATCCGTTCGGGACTGTCTATCTTCTTCATTTCGATCAGCGGTATGAGCACGCTGGGCACTACACCGGCTGGGCGGAGGACCTTGACCGGCGGCTGGCGGAGCATTTGGGTGGCCGGGCCGCCCGGCTGATCGAGGTCATTACCCAGGCCGGCATCGGCTTTCGGCTGGCCCGCACCTGGCCGGGCGTCACCCGTGCCAGAGAACGCCAGTTGAAGCGCCAGGGTGGTGCCAGCCGCTACTGCCCGATCTGCCAAGACGACCGCAAGGCTCGCGGCCTCCCAAGGCGCCCACCCCGCAACCGGGCCGCCCCAGGGAGCTCCAGTCGCAACGGCGACCGGCCCGGGAGGCCGTGGGCGGCCGCGGTGCCAACCAGGGGCACTCGGCCGCAGCGGGTGGCGGCGTTCCTGGAGCTCAACCCCAAGTTCGCCCTCCCGGCCGGCGCGTCTCAGGCCAAGCAGTGGGGGCGCGCCCGCGGCCGCGAACAGATCGAGCTGCTGACCCCCCGGGTGACCACGGCGGCGTTCGAGGAGAACCAGCAGCCCTCCCAGCATCGGGTGGCCACCATCACCCGCCGCGCGGTCCAGGCCCGCCTGCAGGCCCGCCAGCACCGCAACGCCGCCCGCGCCGAGCAGGGCCGCACCCGTGAGCTGGCTGCCCGCACCCACCAGCGGCTCACCAGCCGCCAGCAACCCGCCGACCGCGGAGCTGCCGGTGGCCGGTCGCACCGCACCCGAGAGGAGCGCGACCGTGAACGCTGAGCTCACCGCCGAGGACCGCTTCTATGAGTGGCTGCTGTCCGACCACCCCGCCGCGGTCCTGGAGCGCGCCCGCCGGCGGCTCGACAACCAGTTGGCCGAGGCCGAGGACCTGACCCGCTTGCGCGGGTGGCTGGCCAAGATCGACCACCTCGCCCAGGCCGGCCAGCCGCTTGGCGACTCGGTGTGGCACCTGGCCGAGCAGGCCCGCACCTGGCTGATCCCCAACGCCGAGCAGCGGCTGGCCGCCCTGACCGACACCCCCGACCAAGTTCGCGTCCGCCGCGCCCGCCGCCAGCTGGAGACCAGCCAGCAGGTCGGCAACGACCCCGACTACCAGTACCCGGCCCGCTACCTGGGCGTCGACGCGGCACGCCAGCCGATCCCACCCGACCCATGGGCACGACCCTACGACCCCGAACAACGGCCCGCCCTCGGCGACCGCACCCTCAAAGACCTGGAAGCCGAGAACAGCCCGTTCACGTTCCTCCGCACCCAGGCGGTCACCCAACGCGCCCGCATCGCCCTGGAACGTACCCGCCACCAGCCGGCTCGCTCCACCCGTGACGACGGGCCTCATGGCCGGCCGCGTCGGGGTCGCGCCGACCGGCAGGAGGCCGAGCGTGAACGTTGACCTCCACGCCATGCTCCGCGACGGCCGCTGGGTCCAGCCCGTCAGCGCCGCCGGCGTGCTGGGGATCGGCGCAGCCGCGTTCCTGCTCAGCTACGACGCCCTCCACTCCCTGGCCCTCGCCAGCGGCGTCCGCCCCGGCCTCGCGCGCATCTGGCCTGGCGTGCTCGACGGCTTCATCGTCGTGGCGACCCTCACGGTGGTCGCGGCCAAACGGACCAGGCAGCCAACCTGGTACCCGTGGGCGCTGGTGGCGCTGTTCTCCGCCGCGTCGGTCGCCTTCAACATCCTGCACGCCCTGGACCGCTACCTGACCGCGGCCCGCTGGGTCAGGCCGCTGGTGTTCGCCATGCCCCCCATCGCGCTGGTCCTGGCCACCCACCTGCTGCTGCAGCAAGGCGCGTGGCAACGCCTCCACACCCAGGCCACATCCGAACCAGCAGGCGCGGTTGCTATCAGTGACCGCCAACAGGACCCGGACGACCGCACCGAGCCCAACCGCTCCGCGGTGCCCACCGACGCGGCCACGCGGCAACACGCCCTGCAGCTCTACACAGAGGCGGAGGTGGCCGGGCGGAAGCTGACCGGCGCGCAGCTCGGCCGCGCCATCGGCCGAAGCGACCGCTACGGCCGGCTACTGCTCAACGAGTTCCGCGCCGCCGGCGGCACCAGCGGCGACGGCGAGCCGCCCCTGATGACCGCCGACCAGCCCCTCCTGGACGCCGCCCTGGCCTACGCCACGCAGGGGATCCGGGTCCTGCCGCTCCACCACCCCATCCAGGCCGGCGGCCGACGGGCAGCCTGGGGTGTCGGGTGCTCGTGCGGCGACCCCGGCTGCGGCGCGGTCGGCAAACACCCCTGCACCCGGAACGGGCTCCACGACGCCACCGCAGACCCCGACCAGCTCGCCCGCTGGTGGCGGCGCTGGCCACAAGCCAATATCGGCCTCGCCACCGGTGAGCTCGCCGACGTCCTCGACGTCGACGGCCCAGCGGGACGGGCGGCGCTGCGCGGCTGGGCCACCCAGCACCAGCTCCGCCTTGCGGGGCCGCTGGTGCGCACCGGCAGCGGCTGGCATCACTACCTCGCCGCCACCGGCACCGGCAACCGCGCCGGGCTGCTGGAGCACGTCGACTGGCGCGGCACAGGCGGCTACGTCGTCGCCCCACCCTCCCTGCATGGCGCCGGCACCCGCTACCGCTGGCTACGGCCCCTCACGGTCGATCTCCCGGCCGCCCCAGGACCGCTGCGCAACCTGCTCGGCCCAGTCCAGCGGCGGCCAGCAACGATGCCGCGGTTCCGCGAGGAGGCAGCCGGCCACCCCTACGGGCGCACCGCCTTCCAGGAGGAGCTCGCCGCGGTCGCCCACGCACCCAAGGGCCGCCGCAACCACACCCTGTACCAGGCCGGCATCCGCCTGTACAGCCTGGTCGCCGGCGGCGTCCTCGACCACGCCGAGGTCCAGGCCGGGCTGCTGGCCGCCGCCCAGGCCGCCCGGCTGCTTGCTGAGGAGCCGCTGCAGACCCGCCGCACCCTGGCGTCGGCCGAACGCACCGGGCTCGCCCACCCCCGCGGCATCCCCGCCAGCAACCGGGCGCCACGCTACGCCCCAGCGCGTACGTCGCGCGCACAACCCAACCGGCGCCATCACGACCGCGAGCGCGATGCCTGAGCCGCCAGCCGCGGCCAAGACCGCCAACCGCGGACGCCAGCCAAGCTCGCCGCGCAGGTCACCGGCGCCCCATGGCGTCGATCACCAGCGCCTGCCGGCCGCGCCGCTGCTACACGCCATCCAGCAACGCGCCCGGCTGCGCCGCCAGTCGCTGCGGGAGTTGCTCGGCCCGGAGCTGTTCGGCGCCTACGGCAACGCCCACACCAGCGGCAGCATCAGCCTGGTCACCCTGGAGCGGTTCTGCGACGAAGTCCTCGGCTGGCACCCCCGCATGGTCTACGGCGAGGCCTACGACCAGGCAACTCTCCCGCCCCACCATAGGACACTCCCACCTCGCGGTGTCCGAGTTGATGTGTGACCTCGTCGTTGTAAGTGATGGCGGGCTCACCGCTGTGCGAACCTGCGTTTCCGCAGCTTGTCGGCGACCGTAACGGGCGATGTTATGTGTTCTCGTGGAGGCTCTCCGGCCGGCCGCCATGCCCAGAGTATCGGTGGACTGCTCGACACCTGCTGCGCGACTGCGGTCCGTCGGGCATTGGGTGGTTAGCCGCCGGCGGCCGCGAGCATCCTGCGGGATGGAGGTGACGCCGGGATGGAGCAGCACGTGCGCCTGGCCATCGGCCGGGTGCGGCTGGCCGCCGACCTGGCCATACCGGCTGCCGCCAGGGGCGTGGTGCTGTTCGCCCACGGGAGCGGCAGCGGCCGGCTGAGCCCCCGCAACCGGCTGGTGGCCGCCAGGCTCCAGCGGGCGGGTCTGGCCACCCTGCTGCTGGATCTGCTGACCGCCGAGGAGGAGACGGCCGAACGCGCCGGCGGCCGCCTGCGCTTCGACGTCCAGCTACTGGCCGGCCGGCTGGCCGCCGCGCTGGACTGGCTGGCCACCCAGCGGCGCACCGGCGGCCTGCCTGTCGGCCTGTTTGGGGCAAGCACCGGCGCCGGGGCGGCGCTGCTGGTGGCTGCCGACCAGCCGGCCGCGGTGGCCGCGGTGGTCTGCCGTGGCGGGCGGCCCGACCTGGCTGGGGCCGTCCTTGGTCGGGTGCGGGCGCCCACCTTGCTGGTGGTCGGCGGCCGCGACCGCAGCGTGTTGGCGCTCAACCGGGCCGCTCTGGAGGGGCTGGCCGGCCGGGCCCGGCTGGAGGTCGTGGCCGGCGCCAGCCACCTGTTCCCGGAGCCTGGTGCCCTGGAGCGCGTGGCCGAGCTGGCCGTCGCCTGGTTCCTGGCGCACCTGGCCGGGGAGCTCGCCTCCGAGCAGGCCACCTCCTAGGGCGGCAGCTCCTCCAGAAGGCGGTGAGGAGGTGAGGCTCGGCAACGTCGGCGCCGTCGGGGCGGCCTCGAGGATGGCAGGCTGCCGCCCGTCGGTGAGTTCGGGAACCTCCTTGTCGATCGTGGATCGGCGCACGCCCAGCAGCCGCGCGATCGAGGCGACGCTGTTGCCGGAGCGGCTGCGCAGGTCGCGGGCATGATTACGGCGAACCGCGCTGGGGAATCCTCCTGGCGGTGAGGGCCCGGCGCGGACGGTGGCAGGTGAGGGCAATGGCCCAGATGTGGCTGGGGATGCTGCTGATCCTCGGAATCGATCTCGTCCTGATCGGCTTGGTGGGCGCGATCATCTTCGTGGCGACCACGGGGCTGGGGGGATGGCAGGATCGACGGCAGGCGCGCCGCTTCGCCGAGGCCGCCGCCCGTGGCGATTTCGAGGAGGCCGAAACCGTCGTGCGGGAGGCATCCCACCAAGCAGGCAGGACCGATCTCGCCGCCTGACACAAGCACGGGACGCGATGCCTCGGCCCGTGCTGGAGGCCGAGATCGTCTCACGCGCGGGCCACAGCCTGCCGGTTGACCAGGCCGACGCCGTTACCCGCCGGATCCTTGGGGATGTCGCCGTCAACGCGGCGGAGGACACGCGCTGAGGAGCATGCGGCCGGCCCTGCTGCCTCACAGCCTGGCCACTGGTGCTCTGACCAGCAACGATCCGAGCAGAGCATGTGCACCGCCATTGAGGAACATAGCATTAGGCACAGCCGATCACCGGCCCAAAGAGCCATCGAACGCTATGCGTGGGGACGCGCACGGTGCGCACCACAACACCTCCGTGCGAGTAAGTAGCCGCCCACCGCTGTGCCGACCGGCGTTTCCGCAGGTGGATCTCGACCGTCAGGGTCGAAGTTAGGCGTTCTCCTGCCTGGGCCGCCCAAGCCTTCGAGGATGTCGGTTCCCGAGGCTGGGCGAGTCCCTCTCAGCGTGGGGAGTACAGCCAGGGTTGCTTGAGGTCGAAGAACTCCGGCTCCCCGACACTCAGCGCGGCCATCTCGTCCATCTGGGCCTGCAGCTCCGGTGGCGGCTCCTTCCGTTCGCCCTCGCGCGCCTCCGCCTCGGAGGTGAAGTACACCGCCATGGTGTAGGCCCCACCCTCGTGCCCCACCGCCACGGTGGCGAGGATCTCGGGACGGAAGGCGGCCCACGCCGAGGAGTCCTGGCCCATGAGCTCCCGCGCGCGGTCAGGGTCGCTGCCGCGGCCCTGAATGACCTGGACGAAGCCGGCGTCGTCGGGATCGCCGGTGACGTCGACGGTGACGTCGCTGCTGTCTTTGAAGGTGGCCTCCCCGGTCAACAGTTTGGCGGTCTCGGTCCACCACTGGTCCTGTTCGGGGCGGTCGCTGTTGCGTCGGGCCGCCTCCTCGGACGCGAAGCGGGCCAGCGCGATGAAGCGGCCGTCTTCGGTCACCCCGGCGGTCGAGCCCAGCCAGCCCGTGGCACCGGGCGAGAGCTCCTGGGCCCACCGGTCGAGGGCGACCCGGAGCTTTCCCCCGTCGGCTACCTGTCCCTGAATCACCTGAACAAACACCATGCCCCCCTTTGATGGACGTCCCGGCCCCGGTCTGGCCTGTCGATCCTATACGGACGCGACGGCCGCCGGGCGCCCGGGTCGAGAGCGCGAACGGCGGAGGTCGGTCTGGGTGCCGGCCCTGGTCCTGACCCTTGCGGCCGTCGATCCTAGCCAGCTGGTTAGGCGGCCAGCAGCGCGCGTCGGCTCATCGCCTGCTAGACGGAAGGAACCAGCCCGCTCAGGCCGTCGGTTCCTCCCGGAGCTGCTCGGCCAGCTCGCGGATCCTCGCCGCCGGGTAGCGGCGGTGCCCGCCGAGCGTCTTCATGAACGGCAGCTTGCCCTCCTTGGCCCAGCGGGCCACGGTCTTGGGCGACACATACAGAATGTCGGCCACTTCTGCCGCCCGCAGATACCTGGGCTCCTGCGTGCTCGGGTTGCCCTTGCCCTGAGCTGCCACCGTGCGTCCCTTCCCGAGTCCGGAACCGACGGCGCTGCCGTGGCTCGGACGGCTGTTGGTCCGGCCACGACAGACGAGGACGTGCGGCGGAGACGATCCTGCCGGTCACCTGCTGGTGCACTACCAACAGGACGATTATCGAGACCGACCCAAGCGACCACCATAGCCCGGTTGGGCTGGTTCAGCGCATCTGCTACCTAGGCACCGCAGCAGCCACGTTCCCGATTGGCGAACCTGCTCAGGCTCCTCAACAACGCGCTGAGTCACCCCCAATCGACCCAGGGATCGCTTGGCGGTCATCTTCCACGCCGGCTCCTACCGGCAACGGGAGCCCGAGAGGACCAGCGGCCGGCGTGGCCTGCCCGCACCGCCGGCTTCTGGCACGCGCGCTCGCAACCTTGACGCGGGCGGCGAACGCTCACTCCCGGGGGAGCAATGACGGGGACGTGGCCGCGTCCGAGTCGTGAACGTCGGGGAGGAAGACTCGGAAGGAGGCGCCGCCGCCGGGGCGGTCCTGGACCCAGGCGCGGCCGCCGTGCAGGCTGGCGAACTGAGCGACCAGCGCCAGGCCGATCCCCGAGCCGGGTGGGTGGTCGGCGATGTTGCGGCCCTTGTGGAAGGGCTGGAAGATCCGCTCCCGAAGCTGGGCCGGCACGCCCGGTCCCTCGTCCTCCACCAGCAGCAGCACCCCTCCGTCCTGCGGCTGGACACCGACCCAGATGGTGGTGCCCGCCGCGGTGTGCCTGGCGGCGTTGACGACCAGCTTCTTCATAATCTGTTCCACCTTGGGGGCGTCGACCGCAAGGTGCACCGTCGGGGCGTCCACCACCACTGCATGCTCGTCGTTGACGCCGGCGTCCTGGACGACGCGGCGGACCAGCCCGCCAAGGTCGATCGGCTGCCGGTGGGGGGTGAGGGTGCCGCGGGCCAGCCGGTCTAGGTCCAGCAGGTCGCCAAGCAGCCCGTCGAGCTTGCGGGCGTTGGTGGACAGCCGGTGCAGCAGGTCGGCGACCTCGTCGGCCGGCAAGCCGCCGGCCCCGCCGCGCTCCAGGGTGAGCGCGATCCCGAGGATAGTGGTCAGCGGCGAGCGCAGGTCGTGGGAGACCGCCTGCAGGGAGATGGTCCTCATCTCATCCACCGCGCGTAGGTGCTCGGCCGCCGTGCGTTCGCGTTCTAGGGCGGCGGCCAGCTGCTGGGCGGTGTCGTGCTCGCGGTCCAGCGCCTCGGCAAGGCGGGGAAGGGTGGTCTTCATTTCGTCCACGGCAGCCTGGTGCTCGGCCCCGGCCTGTTCGCGTTCCAGCGCGGCGGCCAGCTGCCGGGCAGTGTCCTGCTCGCGTTCCAGCGCCTCGGCCAGCTGCTGGGCGGCATCGTGCTCGTGGTCCAGCGCCTCGGCCAGCCGCGCGGCGGTCAGGCGGCTGGCGGTGATGTCGGTCAGGATCCCCTGCCAGAACAGCGGGTGGCCGTCGCCGCCATGGACCAAGACCGCCTCGTCGCGGACCCAGCGCACCTCGCCGTCGCGGGTCTGCATCCGGTACTCAGCGGTGAACGGCTCGCCGGTCTGGTTGGTTCGCTCGCACTCGGCCGCCACCCAGTCGGCGTCGTCGGGGTGCACCAGGCGCTTCCAGATGTCCGAATCGCCGATCCAGTCCGCGGCCGGCTTGCCCAGCAGCACCTCGATCTGCGGGCTGATGTAGACGACCTGGTTGGGCGCCTCCGGGCCAAGGGTGTAGACGACCCCGGGGAGGTGTTCCAGCAGCGCCTGGTGGCTCGCTTCGACATCGGCCAGGCGCCGCTCCAGTTCGCCGCGCGAGGCGAGGTCGGCCCGCTGTTGCAGCTGGGTCATCACCAGGCCGGCCAGCTCGGTGAGGGTGGCCACCTGGTCGGCGGTCCAGTCCCGCGGCTGCCGGTCGGCGACGCAGAACGATCCCAGCACCTGCCCCGAGACGATCAGCGGGACGCCGAGGTAGGCGGCCAGGCCAAGTGCGAGGATGAACTCGTTGTCGCGGGCAAGCGGGTCGCGGCGGGTGTCGGGGATCACCAGCGGTTGCCGGGTCACCAGCAGGTGCTGACACAGCGACTGCGGCAGGGGCATCTGCCTGGCTGATGTCCACGGCGCGGGCAGGCCCACGCTCGCCTTGAAGAACTGGCGGTCCTGATCGATCAGCGACACCAGGGCGATGGGCGCGTCCAGCACACCGGCGGCCTGCCGGACGAGCCGATCGAAGGCCTCCTTGGCAGGGGTGTCGAGCAGGTTGGTCTGTCGCAGCGCGGCCAGCCGGCCCGGGTCAGCCAGCATGCTGGTGAGGGTGGAGGCCATGCTGGCGGATCCCTTCGACCGGCCGACGCGACTTGCTGCGTCGTACTTCGTGGGGGTCTCGGCCCCCTTGGAACCGAAGCCGGCCTATCGCCTCAAGAAGAGGGACGCAATCGGTAGTTCTGACGAATAGGTTCGGTGATGGAATGGGTGCGGCACATGCGACTGCATCACGCTGGTCGCTCTGTTCGGGTGGACCAGAACACCCTCGTCGAGGCCAGCATGCCGGCCCCGCGCTCGAACCGACCGCTGATCGCCGCTCCACCGCCCTGCTCGTCGACCAACCGCAGGGCGGCCACGGCTGCTCAGCTGGCCAGGTGGACTGACATCTGCAGGTCGGTGCAGGTCGGGTTGCACACATCAAAGGTGTGGATCTGCTGCTTGACGATGCCCCGCTTGGCCGGGCCGTGGTCGCGGACCACCAGGTAGACATCCGCCCCGGCCGCATCCAGCAGCCCCTGGGTCGACAGGCCGGGGAGGCTGACGACCCCCTTGGTGTCGCCCTCCCGCAGGGACCCGCCGAACTCGGCCGTACCGGACTGGTCGATGACGTGGCCAGCGGCATACAGCACCGACACCGACTCATCGGGGTTGACCACCATCCACCAGACGGTCACCGCGTGCCGGGGCTCGAGCCTGGTGGTCTGCAGCGTGAAGGAGATGCGACTGGCGGTGCGGGTGAGTGTGGAGGAACCGACGGTGACCGCGGAGTCGGCGATGGAGTGACGTCGCTGGTGGTCCGGGTGGCCGCCCCAGCGCGACCAATGAGCACCGCAGTCAGCAGACCCACAAGGGCAAGGGCAACGAGCAGCCTTCGTATCACAGCGGCTTCCTTTGCAGGGGGAGGACAAAGGGACGGGTCGTGAGTTCGGCAGCTGCGTGAGACGCCCACCCCACTGGGGTAAAAGCGATAGCCGCGCCGCCAGCGTTACTGCCGCTCCTCGACGAGCGAAATGGATACGGGTTACATGCGTTGGTCGCGTCAGTTCGAGAGTCGGTACGAGAAGGGACTACACCCCTTATCAAGGCCGAGCCAGCCGGCGGCACCTCGAGGACGATCCCTTTGCGTCAGACGGCGTCATCGATACTCAGGTGCCACGGCGCGTTGGGGGTGAACGGCTCGCCCACGATGAAGCCCTCCTTGACCTGAGAAATGGTGAAAGCCGAGGCGGTCGTCGGACCGACGACCTCCGATTACAAGGCGACAGGAAGCCGGAAAGTCTGAGTCGGCTTGTTAAGGTAGCGCAGCTCAGCGCAGGTTCCCGGCAACCTGGCGGTAGCCTGCGCAAGCCAGAACATCGACCACGTCAGCGGCCAGGACGCCGCAGCGTCCACGTCGACCAGGCCATCCCACCCGGGTCGCGGTGCGTACCCCGCTCGCCTGCGTCCCGCCCTCCGCGCGCCGCGCGGCTCCATCATCTCCGCCGGCATCGACAGGCACGAACGCGCCGTTCGATCCGTTATGCGGAGCCACGTCTTATGCGGACGGTACGGCGCGCGCTCGGTGGGCAGCCTCAGGCGCGGAAGAACGAGGCGAACAGGGACCACAGCAGCCATGCCCAAGCAACCCCCTCGGCACCTGGAGCCGCCACAGCAACCCTGGCGCCTCACGCTCTTTGCCTTCGGGCTCACCGCTTCGGTCCTGGCCGCCCTGGTCGCCTCGGCCGCCCTGGTCCCCCACGACCCCACACCACCCACGCCGGGTCGGCCGCCCGGCGGCGCGCTGTCGACGGTCCCCGCCGAGCCGACGCCGACGGCCGCGTCGACCACCACCACGCGCCCGCCCCAGCCGAGCGCCTCACGCGCCCCGTCGACCACCAAGCCGGCCACCGCCACGCTCGCGGCCAGCAGGCCGACCGCCACGACCCGACCCGCCACCACCTGGGCGTCGGCCACGGTTGGCCACACGACGACCACCAGGGCCCTGACGACGCTTGGCGCCACGACCACCCTGCCGACCGTGACCGCACCGACCACAACAGTGGAGCCCACTACGACGCTGCCCACCACGACCACGACCGAGCCGCCGACGACCACCACCGGGCCGCCGACCACCACCGGGCCGCCGATCCTCGGCGGCGACCAGGCAGCGTCCGTCTCGGCCGCGACGGCCACCGTGCTTCTGCCCATCCTCGGCCTGCTGTACCTGCTACGGGGGCTTCTGCCGCAACCGGGCGGCAGGCACGCCAGACGACGGCGGGGCGCCAAGCACCTCCGCCGCTATGGCTGAGCCGCTGCGCCGCCAGATCCGTAGTCTGGGACGGCCGGAAAGGTAGCGTCGTCCTGGTAAGGCAGCGCAGGTCAGGAAGGCCGGCCGTTCAGGTACGCGCAGATAGAGCAAGGTAGAACGTTGACCGCGTCGTTGACGAGCAAGCCAAGCAGAGGAGCTGAGAGCATCAGATCGAAGTCTGGTGCCCTCAGCCGAGTCCGGTCACGTCGAGCAGCCCGACCAAGCCGGGCGCAGCCGATCTGACCGCGCGCGGACCATATGCCGCGGGGTGAGCTGGGCGACTGTGGGTCCGTGGTCCCAGGTCGTGAGGGGTACCTGCATCAGCCCGAGGTCACCGCTGACCTGCTGGACGCTGACGGCTGGTTGCACGCCGACGACATCGTCCTGGCGCTCAACGAGGTGGCGACCAACGCGATCCTGTACGGGTCACGCGGGGGGCAGCCGGTCCAGGTGGTAGTCCACGTCAACGACGACGTGATCGAGGCGTCGGTGCTTGATCACGGTCCGGACCCCCCGGCGCAGCCCCCAACCGATGCCGACACCGACGCGCTGGGGGTTCGCGGCCGGGGCTGTGGCTGCTGCGCCGGCTCGTGGATGAGGTGCGGCTTGAGCGCGTCCGGCTCGGGACCCGCGTGACGCTGCGCCGGACGATCGGGCCACCGAGGACACTGGCCCGCTAGGCTCCTGGCTACGCCTCGCCGTGGGCGACCACGGCGGCGAAACAGCCAGGGCATT